>Ga0302324_100010181_pt1 | contig 19511 bp, 17 predicted proteins | sample Palsa_T0_1_FD_201949 | JGI IMG/M metagenome (GOLD analysis project Ga0302324, IMG submission 201949) | Peat permafrost microbial communities from Stordalen Mire near Abisko, Sweden - Palsa_T0_1 | ecosystem: Environmental > Terrestrial > Soil > Palsa > Peat permafrost | place: Sweden: Abisko...
ATCGGCCGCCGGAAACGTCTCACCTGCGCGGGGAGGAGGTGACGACCGGTCATGACGCGACATGTCGGGGCAGCGGCACTCGCCAGGTATCGCGAGGGAGATCTCCGCCGCCGCAGGCTCTCGCGTATCCAGGCGCACCTGGCCGGCTGTGCCCGCTGCGCGGCCCTTGACCAGGACCTGGCCAGGGTGACCGCGCTACTGGCCAGCGCGCCAGCGCCTGCGATGCCGCCCCAGGTCACCGACCGGATCCAGGCGGCGCTGGCCGCCGAATCGGCGCTGTCCCCGGCCGGCCGCCGGCACGCCTCAGGCGAGCCTGGCCGCGGGGGTCAGCCAGGCCATCCCGGGCAACCGAGCCACGCCGGGCAACCGAGCCACGCCGGGCAACCCCATCACGCCGGGCAACCGAGCCACGCCGGGCAACCCCATCACGCCGGGCAACCCCATCACGCCGGACAGCCAGGCCACGCCGGGCAGGCCCATCACGCTGGCCGCGGCCGCAGCTGGCGGCTGCCCGCGCTGCGGCCTGCCCTTGCAGCCCGCGGTGCTGCCGTCGCGGCGGCCGCCGTCGTGATAGCGGGCGGCGTCTACGGAACCATCCAGCTCACGGCGGGCGGCCAGCCGGGGGCACAGTCCAGCGCGGCAGGCGCCGCTGCCGCTCCCGCGCGTCTTCCCGCCTCGAGCCTCGGCCCGTCGCTGCGCTATTTCGTGGCCGGCAAGAAGGCCGAGTTCACGCCGGTCTCGACGGGCACCGACTTCCAGCCGCGGCAGCTCCGCTCTCAGGTCAGGAACGCGCTGCAGCCGAACCACCGGCTGTCCGCGAACGCGGGCAACGGCGCGACGTCTGTCCCTAGCGCGGTTAGTTCCCCGGGCGCGACGCCGGGAAGGCACGGGCCCGGCCCCGAATCCAGCCAGTCCTTCGCCGGCCTGTCAGTCGCCGCGCTGCAAGGGTGCGTCACGCGGATCGCCGGCGGGAGCCGGGTGCTGCTCGTCGATGTCGGCCGCTACCAGGGCAGGCCGGCGACAGTCATCGTCACGGCGGCACCGGGCGGCGGTTCGCGGATCTGGGTGGCCGGGCCCGGCTGCTCAAAATCGGACAGCGATCTGATCGCCCAGGCAACCCTGCCCGTGGCAGGCTGAAACGCGGGGGCGCCTGATCGCCCGGCGCAGCGGGAATCTCGCGGCCCTGATATCGGTTGACGCCCATGCAACGAGAGAAGGGCACGAAGACGTGACGGACGTTCGGGATGTCATCATCATCGGGTCCGGGCCCGCCGGGTACACGGCGGCGCTGTACGCAGCCCGCGCGCGGCTCAGGCCGCTGGTGTTCGAGGGCTCGGTCAGCTCGGGCGGCGCGCTGATGAACACGACGGATGTGGAGAACTTCCCGGGCTTCCCGGACGGCGTGCTTGGCCCGGACCTGATGGACTCGATCCGCAAGCAGGCGGAGCGGTTCGGCGCGGAGCTTGTCCCTGACGACGTCACCGAGGTCGACCTGCGGGCGAACCCGAAGGTCGTCCGGGTCGGCAGCGACACCTTCCTGGCTAGGACCGTGATCATTGCGACTGGTTCCAGCTATCGCGAGCTTGGCGTTCCCGGGGAGAAGCGGCTGTCGGGCCATGGTGTGTCCTGGTGCGCGACGTGCGACGGCTTCTTCTTCCGTGAAAAGGAGATCGCCGTGGTGGGCGGCGGTGACTCGGCCCTGGAGGAAGCCACCTTCCTGACCCGGTTCGCGCAGTCGGTGGTCGTGATCCACCGCCGCGACACCCTGCGTGCCTCGAAGATCATGCAGGATCGCGCCATGGCGAACCCGAAGATCCGCTTTGCCTGGGACACCGAGGTGGTCGAGGTGACGGGCGAGGACCGGGTAAGTGCGCTGACTGTCCGCAACGTCAAGACCGGCGAGGAGAGCACCATCGAGGTCAGCGGCATGTTCGTGGCCATCGGCCACGACCCGCGCAGCGAGCTTTTCACCGGGATCCTGCCCACCAACGACGAAGGTTACCTGCTGGTGGAGCAGCCGACCACGCGCACCGCTATCGACGGCGTCTTCGCGGCCGGTGACGTGGTTGACCACATCTACCGCCAGGCGGTGACCGCGGCGGGCACTGGCTGCGCCGCAGCCCTGGACGCCGAGCGCTGGCTTGCCGATCACGAGTCCGCAGATCACGAGTCCTGACAGCCGCAGCAGCCGCGAACCCGAGATTGCTTATCGATGCGAAAGGAAGTCTGAATAGTGGGCGCAACCAAGAAGGTTACCGACGAGAGCTTCGAGCAGGACGTGCTGAAGAGCGAGAAGCCCGTCGTGGTGGACTACTGGGCGGAGTGGTGCGGTCCCTGTCGCCAGGTCGCCCCGGTTCTCGAGGAGATCGCGAGCGAGCACGCCGACAAGATCGACGTCGTCAAGCTCAACGTCGACGAGAACCCGGTGATCGCGCAGCGATACGGGATCATGAACATCCCGACGCTCAGCGTGTTCTCCGGCGGCGAGGTCGTCAAGGAGATCGTCGGCGCAAAGCCGAAGTCGGCGCTGCTGCGCGAGCTGGCCGATTTCATCTGAGCGGACCCGGGCGCGTCATCTGAACGGACCTGAGCGCGTCAGGCCAGGGAGCGGACCTGAGCGCGTCAGGCCAGCCTGCGATCCTGCGTCAGGCCAGCCTGAAGGCGCGCTCGGGGCTCATCGAGCCGATCAGCCGCTCCAGCGCGACCTCCACATCCTCCCGCCAGGAGAGCGCGGTCTTCAGCTCCAGCCTGAGCCGGGGGTAGTGGGCGTGCGGCCGCACGGTCTTGAACCCGACGGCGAGCAGGTAATCCGCGGGAACGACGCAGGACAGCCCGTGCCAGCGCAGGTCACCGAAGGCCTCGATGGCCTTCACCCCGCGCCGGGTCAGGTCCTTGGCCATTCCCTGCACCAGCATCCGGCCCAGGCCGCCGCCGACGAAGTCACCGAGCACGTGCGCGGTCATCAGTAGCACCGCGTCGGCGCTGACCGGGCTGGTGGGAAAAGCCACCGACCGCGGCGCGTACTGCGGCGGCGCGTACAGCATGAAGCCAGCCGGGATGCCATCGACATAGATGATCTTGCCGCAGCTTCCCCATTCCAGCAGGACCGAGGAGACCCAGGACTCTTTCTCCAGGGCGGAGTCGCCGGTTTCCACTGCCCTGGCATGGCTCACCGGGTCAAGTTCCCAGAAGACGCAGCGACGGCACTTCGGCGGCACGTCATCCAGGTTGTCCAGCGTGATGCTGGCAAGACGACGCGACACCTGGCACCCCTGTTGTCGTAACGGCTGCTGTCGTGACGGCGATCATGCCAGCGGAGCGCCAGTAGCGCAGCCCGCCGGAATGGCCCGGCCGACCGTCACGCATATCGTACCCACGGCGGATCGGTCCCGCCGCGGGCTGCGGCCGCGGGCCTCGGCGGGGATCTCCTGCCCGGCGGCGAAGGGCATGCGCGCCCGTTGTGCATGATCGCTAGGCTCGGCGAATGGGCGGTTCCGCGAAGAGCTTCGGCAGTGACAACCACGCTGGCGTGCACGGCTCCGTTCTGCGCATGATCGGCGAGGCGAACGCGGGTCATGTGCCCGCATACGGCGGTGACCCGTGGACCGCGCAGGCCACCGAGCAGCTGGCCGGGCTGTTCGGCGCCCGCGGCGGGGTCTTTTTCGTCTTCAACGGGACGGCGGCCAACATTCTCGGGCTGAGTCTCCTGGTCCGCCCCTTCGAGGCCGTGATCTGCGCGGAGAGCTCTCATCTCAACACCGATGAATGCGGAGCGCCTGAGCGGGTGCTGGGCAGCAAGCTGCTGCAGGTGCCCGCGCCCGGCGGGAAGCTGACGCCAGGGCTGGTCGCGAGCCGCCTGGGCGGCCGGGGGGACGAGCACCACGCCCAGCCGCGCGCGGTCGCGATCGCCCAGGTAACCGAGCTCGGCACCTGCTACACGCTCGGGGAATTGCGTGATCTGGCGGAGTTCTGCCAGGCCAGCGACCTGCGGCTGTACCTGGACGGCGCGCGCCTTGCCAATGCGGCCGCGCATCTCGGCTGCCGGCTCGCGGACATCGCCGCGCATGCCGACGTGCTCAGCTTCGGCGGGACCAAGAACGGCGCGCTGGGCGCCGAGGCGGTCATCGTGATGAACGAGGAGCTTGGCGCTGACTCGCCTTTCCAGCGCAAGCAGCAGATGCAGCTGGCGTCAAAAATGCGCTACCTCGCGGCCCAGTTCCTCGCCCTGCTCGACGACGAACTGTGGCGGCGGAGCGCCAGCCACGCCAATTCCATGGCGGCGCGGCTGGCCGAGGGGGTACGCAGCCTGCCCGGCGTAGAGCTGCGGCAGCCCGTCGAGGGCAACGCGGTGTTCGCTGCCCTGGACGCCGGCCACATCAGGTCGCTACGGCGCGAGTGGGATTTTCACGTCTGGGACTCCGGCGAGAACCTCGTTCGCTGGATGACCGCCTTCGATACGACTGAAGCCGACGTGGATGCGTTCGCCGCCGCAGTGCGAGCGGTGGTCGCCGCGGGTTAACCCCTGGGGCCTGCCCCGGCGGCCTGGCCGGGCAGGCCGGGCAGGAGGAGGACAGGTGCCCGACGAGCAGGTCACGTCCACCGCGCCCCATGGACGAATGGCAGCGCTCAACCAGGGCTGGCCCTGCTTCGGGAGTCGCTGCCTGCCGTTTCACGTGGAACGTGACCGCCCGGACCTCGCCGTTCAGGCGCTCCGGGGCCGCGCCCAGTCTGGCGACATGGTCCGGACAATCCTCTCCAGGTCCTCAAGCGAGGCGAATTCGACGACGATCTTTCCCTTGCGCTGGCCGAGTTCTACCTTCACCCTGGTCTCGAAGGCGTCCGAGAGGCGGTCGGCGAGTTCGCGCAGCGCCGGCGGGGCGGGGCTCCGCTCCGCCGGCTGCCGCGGCGGCCTGGCCGGCTCTGCGCCGAGCGCGACGATCTCCTCGACTGCCCGGACGGACAGTCCCTCGGCCACGATGCGGCGCGCGAGGTGGTCCTGGGCCAGGGGATCCCGCACCGCCAGCAGCGCCCGTGCGTGACCGGCGCTCAGCACTCCGGCGGCGACCCGCCGCTGCACGTCGGGCGGGAGCTGCAGCAGGCGCAGGGTGTTGGAGATGTGCGGCCGGGAGCGCCCCACCCGCCGGGCCAGCTCATCGTGCGTGGCGCCGAAGTCATCGAGCAGCTGCTGGTAGGCAGCCGCTTCCTCCAGGGGGTTGAGCTGCTCCCGGTGCAGGTTCTCGATCAGCGCGTCCCTGAGCAGGTCATCATCCGCCGTCCGCCGCACGATCGCCGGCACATGGGCCAGCCCGGCGCGCTGGCAGGCACGCCACCGGCGCTCGCCCATGACGATCTCGAAGCGCCCGGGCATGACCGGGCGTACCACCACCGGCTGCAGCAGGCCGACGGCCCGGATGGAGTCCGCGAGCTCGTCAAGGGCGTCCTCGTCGAATACCTGCCGCGGCTGGCGAGGGTTCGGCGTGATCGCGCCGATCGGGATCTCGTCAAAGTAGGCGCCCGGCGGGCTGGCGTCATCCGGCCCGGCCTGCCAGGTGGCACCGCCTGAGCGATCGCCGGGCATCCCGCCCGGCGTCTCGGCGGGAGGTGCAGTGGGGATCAGCGCGCCGAGACCCCTGCCCAGTCCCCGCTTCTGCTGCGGCATGGCCTCGCCTCTCCCGTTCTCCGAGTCCCGCGATGGAGCGCTGTCAGCCCCGGTTAGGCCGGAGACTCCCGGCCGCTCGGTGCCCGTAGTCCATCCTGCCAGCACTGCCCGTGCCGCAGACCCGATCCGCCGGGGCAGGTGGGCCGGGGATGGGACTGGCGGCCGGGAAGGGGCCGTGCGGTGAACCGGCGACTGTCTCAGCGCACGGCCGGGGCACCGCGGTAGGCCAGCTCCCGCGCGGCCTCCAGGTATGCCACCGCGCCGCTCGATCCGGGGTCGTACGTCATCACCGACTGGCCGTAGCTGGGCGCCTCGGATACCCGGACGCTCCGCGGGATCACCGAGTCGAGCACGGCGTCACGGAAGTGCTCGCGTACCTCGTCGGCTACCTGCGCGGCCAGCCGCGTCCGGGCGTCGTACATGGTGAGCAGGATGGCGGTGACCGCGAGCACCGGGTTCAGGTGGCTCTTCACCAGGTTCACGGTGCGCAGCAGCTGCTCAAGGCCCTCGAGCGCGTAGTACTCGCACTGGATGGGGATGAGCACCTCCGGCGCGGCCACCAGGGCGTTAACCGTCAGCAAGCCGAGCGACGGCGGGCAGTCGATGAGGATGTAGTCGAGCTCGGCGGTGCTGTAGGCGCTGAGCGCGCGGCTCAGCCGGGATTCCCGCGCGACCAGCGGCACGAGCTCAATCTCCGCCCCGGCCAGGTCGATGGTGGCCGGCGCGCAGTAAAGCCCCGGAATACCCTGCACGGGGCGGACGATGCCGGCCAGCGGCCGGTCATCGACGAGCACGTTGTAGACGGACGGGATCCCCGCGTGGTGATCCACGTCCAGCGCGGTCGACGCGTTGCCCTGCGGGTCCAGGTCCACGACGAGTACCCGGCACCCGTGCAGCGCCAGGCTGGCAGCGAGATTCACCGCGGTGGTGGTCTTCCCGACGCCGCCCTTCTGGTTCGCGATCGTGATAATCCGGCAGGCGCGCGGCCGTGGCCAGGCCGAGCCGCCCGACCGTGCCACGAGCGCGGCCTGGGCTGCCCGCGCGATGGGCGTGTCCGCGGCCGCCTGGCTGAACTCGGGGAACACGATGCCAGCCACGCCGCTTCCGGAGGCCCTTCCGGCCTGCGGTGCGGCTCCTCCCTCGGCCGTCGGGCCGCCGCGGGCTGCCACGGGCCGCCCGGGAGCCTCCAGCCTGGCGTGCGCCCGCCTGGGTTCCTCGGCCATGTCCGTCCCGCCTTCCCGTGCTTCCGTCACGTCGCCATGGTCGTCCTCCGTGCCGGTTTCACGTGAAACCTGCATCGCCGGGCCGAGCGGCACTCGCCGCGCGGCCGTCGGCCCGTCATGACCGGCGGAGCCAGCCAGCGGTTCACCACCGGCTACGGGCGGCGGGCCAGAAACCGGCGCCGATACCGCGATGGGCCGGTATCGCGGCCATCCGAGCCCGCCCCCGTTGCCGCCCGCGGTCCGGGCTCCGGCCGGCGTTGTGACCCGGGCTCGCTGGCCGGCCGCCGGCCACCCCAGGCCCGGCGCGGACGCCGTCATCTGGCTCATCTCCTCCCGGCAGCACCTCGCCGCACGATCCCGCCTCCCCGCGTCGCCTGCCCGGCGCGGTGTGCTCGCACCGCCGTCCGCCACGCGCGGCCGTCATCCCGGCTCAATCAGCCCGGACTCCGCCGGCCGCGACCACGGCCCGGCTGAGCGCGGCGAGCGCGGAACGGTCCTGCGGCCACGCCTCGGGCATCCCGCGTGAGGTCGCCGGCGTCCCGAGCGGCGGACCGATCAGACCGGCCAGGCGGCCGCCCGGCAGTGAACCGGACAACGGTCACGGCGGGATCGACGATACCGCTACCGGCGCGCAGAACCTGCACGTCGCGTGCGCCGAGCCGGCGCAATTCCGGGCGGGCCTCGCTGACCTCGGCTGCCGCGCCCGCTCCCTTGATCGCCAGCACCAGGCCCCCTGGCTGCGCAAGCCCGGCCGCCAGGCCTGCCAGCTTGTACATCGGCGCGACCGCGCGGGCGATCACCACGTCCGCGGACAGCTGGCCAGCGGAGTCCTCCGCCCTGCCTCGCCGCACCTGCACATTGCCGAGGCCCAGCACGGCGACGCACTCCTCCAGGAAGGTGACCCGCCGTGCCATCGGCTCCAGCAACGTGACCGTCACGTCCGGGAGCAGCATCGCGAGCACAATCCCGGGCAGCCCGGCGCCAGAGCCGAGATCGATCAGCGAGCACGGTGACGGCACGAACCCGGCCACCAGCGCGCAGTTGAGCAAGTGCCTGTCCCAGAGACGCGATGCCTCACCGGGCCCCAGTATCCCCCGCTCGACCCCGGGACCGGCGAGCAGCCCGGCGTAACGCTCGGCCAGGCCGATCGCGGGCCCGAAGACCTCGGCCGCCACCGATGGCGCGGAGAGTGCGGATGGTGCGACTGCCACCGCAGGCACGACAGGCACGACAGGCGGTACGGCGGAGTCGACAGGTGGTAGGGCGGGCTCGGACATGGGGACATGCACCAGCGGCGGGGCGGCCTGGCCTAATTCACCACGGGCAGCACGACGACCCGGCGGTCGGGCTCCTCGCCCTCGGACTCGCTGAGCAGCCCGGCGGCCGCGACCGCGTCGTGCACGACCTTCCGCTCGAACGGGTTCATCGCCGCCAGCTTCTTCGCCACGCCGGTCCGCTTTACCTCGTCGGCCGCAGCGCTGCCCGCCGCGGTGAGCTCTTCCCTACGGCGCTGCCGGTACCCGCCCACGTCCAGCATGATCCTGGTGCGAGCCCCGGTCTGCCGGTGCACAGCAAGCCTGGTCAGCTCCTGCAGCGCCTCCAGCACCTCGCCCCTGGGGCCGACAAGCTCATCGAGAGTCGCGCCGACCACTGAGACCAGTGCCCGGTCGCCCTCCACGTCCATGTCGATGTCGCCGTCCAAATCGGCTACGTCGAGCAGCCCCTCGACGTAGTCAGCGGCGATCTCGCCCTCCAGCTCGAGGTCGGCAAGGCCCGGCAGGCCATCCTCACTTCCGGCCGGCGCCGAAGCTGATTCTCCGGCCTCACCGAAGCCGGGCGCGGAAATCTCTCCCGGCGAAGGCATGACCGCCTGGCCGGCCTCCTGCTCCGCAGGATCCTGGCGCTCGGCGTCCCCGTACAGCCCGGCGATCGCGTTGTCCCCTTGAGTCACTACCGGGCCCTCCTACCCTCGGGTATTTCGCCGCACCATGCAGCTTCCAGCCATGCAGCCGTCAGCAACGCATCTAGCGCTTGCCGGAGCGCTTGCTCCGCGGCTGCCGCGGCTGCTGCTGCCTGACGAGCTTAACCTTGGGCGTCTCGGGCTGCGGCTCGGGATCCGCGCGGCCCCTGCCCAGCCGGCGCAGAATCCCGCCGCCACCGCTGCCGTTGCTGGCAGCGCTGCCGCCATTGGCGGACGGCCGGGCGGCGGCCGGCTTGCCCGGAGCGGGCGTCCGTGGCTTGGTGGCCGGCTTGCCCTGAGCGGCCGGGCGCGGCTTGGCCGCGGGCTTGGCCTGAGCGGAGGTACGGGGCTTGGCCGCGGGCTTGCCCTGGGGCGGCGGCTTCCCCTGGGACGGCGGCGCGGCCGGCTGGCCCGGCTCCTTCCCGCCCGGCGCGGCCGGGAGTGCCGCAGCGGCAGAACCCCCTGGCTCGCCGCTGCCGCCCGCGGGCCCGGATCCTGCCGACCCGGATGCCGCCGACCCGTTGGAGCCCGCTGCCGGGAGCCGCGGGCGCCGCGGCGCCGGCCGCGGGGCGAGAGTCGTCACCGTAACCGCGGCGCCGGCCGCGGCGGCGCCGCCGGCCGGCAGTGGCTGCGGGTACCGCATGAACAGCAGGTACTGCTGGCCGAGCGTCCAGACGTTCGTCGTCACCCAGTACAGCACCAGCCCGAACGGCCAGTACAGCCCGGAGAGCGCGAAGAACGGCATGACGTACGCCATGTACTTCTGCGACTGGCCCATCGGGTTGTCCGGCGTCGCGGCGGGCATCATGCCGCGCTTCATGCTCTGCCGGATGGTCAGGTACGTGGTGCCCATGCTGACCAGGACGGCGAGCACGATGACGAGCCTGATGTGCAGCGGAGTGCCCGAGGACAGGAACTTGTCGGCGATCGTGACGCCCAGGATGTGCGCGGTCTTGGCGCTGTCCACCATCTTCGTCGTGAGGTGGTACTTCGGGATCTGCCCGGGCTGCCATTCGGCGATCGCCTTGAGCACGCTAAACAGGGCGAAGAACATGGGCAGTTGGGCGACGACGGGGAGGCAGCCCATCAGCGGGTTGACGCCCGCCTCCTGGTACAGCTTCATCGTCTCGGAGTTGAGCGTCTGCTTGTCGTTCTTGTACTTCTTGCGCAGCGCGCTCATCTGCGGCGCAAGCGCCGTCATCCGCCGGGTGGTGTGCATCTGCTTGATAAACAGCGGCACCATGATCAGTCGCATGAGGACCACAAGAATCACGATCGTCAGCGCCCAGGTCCATCCGCTGCTGGCGCCGAAAACCGGGCTCAGCACGCCGTAGATGCGACTGACCACCCACGCGACCGCGTCGTAGAGCGGGTTAAGCGGGTTCACCAGCTAGCTCCCTTGGATCTCATCGACAGAGCCCGCCCGCCGCCGGGCGGCGGCGCAAGCTCACGGGAGGGCACCGGGTCAAGGCCGCCCGGATGGAACGGATGGCAGCGGGCCAGCCGCCGGATCGCGAGCCAGCCACCGCGGACGGCGCCATGCGCCCGGACCGCCTCCAGCGCGTACTCGCTGCAGGATGGCAGGAACCGGCAGCGCGGGGCGAGCAGCGGGCTGATGAAGCGCCGGTATCCCGTGAGAGCAGCCACGAGCACCCGGGCGGCGGCCGATGGCCGGTCCCTGGTCTCCCGTCGCGTTCCGCTCATCATGGATCTACTTCTTCCCGCCCTGCCGCCGCAGCAGTGTGCCGAGTACCAGGTCGAGATCGGCGGCGAGGTCCGCCTGGCGTGCGGTGGACGCCCGGGGATTGGCACGTACCACAAGCAGGCTACCTCCCGGAAGCGACCCCAGGTACCCGCGGGCGAGGTGGCGGAGCCGCCGCCGGACCCGGTTCCGCACCACGGCCGTGCCGACCGCTCGGCTGACCACGAATCCCACCCGGGCGGGCTCATCCTGGCCGGGGCGAACCAGCAGATGCCCGGTCAGCAGCGGCCGGCCGGCCCGGTCACCGCGACTGGCCGCCGTGAACTCCGCGTGCCGCCGCATCCTGGCCACCGCGGGAAGCATCGGGGATCACCGTGGCGAGAGGTAGCCGCGCAGGTCAGACACTGACCCGCGCGCGGCCCTTGCGCCGCCGCGCGGCGAGAACCGCCCGCCCGGCCCTGGTCCGCATGCGCAGCCGGAACCCATGCGTCTTCGCGCGGCGTCGGTTGTTCGGCTGGAAGGTGCGCTTGCTCACTGGGGCTCCAGATGCGGTGCGGGTCGCGGAGAGTGCCTATGCCGGGCCGCCAGGCCCGGGCGGATTTCAGCACAGGCTGAACTCGCGCCGGGGTGACCGGACCAATGAACGTTACGCGCATCAGGCTGCACCGGTCAAACCGCCCGGGGCGGGCGCCGCGCAACAACGCCATTCGCGCAGCACGGCCGGGAGCCGGGCCCTAGGCTGTGGACAGCGCTCACAGGATGCAGGCCCAGGGGGCGGTGAATCGCCGAGCAATCTGCCGGCGGGTGGCGAAGGAGCGGCCACGGAGCGAATAACGACGTGCACAACCTGTGGAAAAACCTGTTGATCACATGTGGGGGCTGGCCGAGGTGAACGGTCGATGAGCGAATCAGACCTCGCAGAGGTATGGGCCCGGTCCCTCGACGAGCTCGCCGAGATGCACATCGAGCCTGCCCAGCGCGCCTGGCTGCAGCTAACCCGCCCGCTCGGGCTGGTCGAGAACACGGCGCTGATCGCCACGCCGAACGAGTTCGTCAAGGAGCAGCTCGAGACCAGGCTCCGCTCGCTGATCACCAACGCGCTGTCCCGGGAGCTCGGGCGCAGCATCCAGCTCGCCGTGACCGTCGATCCGGCGGTGATCTCGTCGATGCCGCTGCCGGAAGCGAGCCCGGAGAACCCGACGGCTGCCGCTCACTCCGGCACCGGGCCGGGCATGACCAGGGACCACCGGCTGGCGGGGACCGTGCCTGGCGCGGCCGCGGGATCCGGGGCGGGCGCCGATCCCCGCGCCGCGGTTCCCAGCCTCCCCCTGGACGGCACTGCCCTCTCCATGGACGGCACGGTGGCACGGGAGCACGCGCTGGACGCGACCGGCATGGATCTGCTGACCGGGCGGCAGCGGCCACCCGCCATCCCGGGCCACACCGGGCCGGGCCTCGGCGCGCCGAGGCCCGGGCAGGCGCGGCTGAACCCGAAATACACCTTCGAGACGTTCGTCATCGGGTCCAGCAACAGGTTCGCGCACGCGGCCGCCGTCGCGGTCGCCGAGGCGCCGGCGAAGGCCTACAACCCGCTGTTCATCTACGGCGACTCGGGGCTGGGCAAGACGCACCTGCTGCACGCCATCGGCCACTATGCGCAGAGCCTTTATCAGGGCGTCCGGGTGCGGTATGTCAGCTCGGAGGAATTCACCAACGACTTCATCAACATGATCAGGGACGGCAAGCAGGACGGTTTCCGGCGCCGTTACCGCGATGTCGACGTGCTGCTCGTCGACGACATCCAGTTCCTGGAGAATAAAGAAGGAACCCAGGAGGAGTTCTTTCACACCTTCAATACACTGCACAACGCGAGCAAGCAGATCGTGATCTCCAGCGACCGCGCGCCGAAGCGGCTGGTGACCCTGGAGGACCGGCTGCGGAGCCGGTTCGAGTGGGGGCTGCTGACCGACGTGCAGCCGCCCGAGCTAGAGACCCGCATCGCGATCCTGCGGAAGAAGGCCGTCCAGGAAGGACTCAACGCCCCGCCCGAGGCGCTGGAGTACATCGCGAGCCGCATCTCCACCAACATCCGGGAGCTCGAGGGCGCGCTGATCAGGGTCACCGCGTTCGCCAGCCTCAACCGCCAGTCCGTCGACCTCCAGCTCGCCGAGATCGTGCTGAAGGACCTCATTCCCGAGGCGCAGGGACCGGAGATCACGGCCGCCACCATCATGGGCCAGACCGCGTCCTACTTCGGGCTGTCGATCGATGACCTGTGCGGGACGTCCCGCTCGCGGGTGCTGGTCACCGCCCGGCAGATCGCCATGTACCTGTGCCGCGAGCTGACCGACCTGTCGCTGCCGAAGATCGGCCAGCAATTCGGCGGGCGGGATCACACCACCGTGATGCACGCGGACAGGAAAATCCGCTCCCTGATGGCTGAGCGGCGGTCGATCTACAACCAGGTCACCGAACTCACCAACCGCATCAAGCAGCAGGCAAGGTCCGGGTGAACGGTTACATAACAGCGCCGGCCGCGACAATCAGTGCGCACAGGCTGTGGACAAACCTGTGGATGCGCTTGGGACAAGCGGAGGACAACCCGATAAGGCCGGGGGGTAACCGGCCGGTAAATGGCTGGGGACATCCGGGCATGCACAGCCGGGGGCCGGAATACCGGCGCCCGCGCACAGGCCCTGTGGACGCCCGTATCCCTGCTGAGCTGCGGCGCGAGCAGATTTCCCCAGTGTCCACCGACCCTATGACTACTACGTTTCTCTTTTTCGCTGACATACCAAGTACCCAGCAGGCAGTGCCCGCCGTGAAACGGGCCGTCAGCTGTCACGGCCCGAAGGCGGGAGGCATCGCGTGAGGATTCAGGTGGATCGTGACGTCCTGGCCGAGGCGGTGGCGTGGACCGCGCGCGCGCTCCCGGCCCGGCCGACGGTGCCCGTGCTCGCCGGGATGCGGCTGCACGCCGGCGACGAGCTGACCTTGTCCAGCTTCGACTACGACGTATCGGCGCAGGCCCGGATACCGGTGGCAGCCGAGGAGGAGGGCACCGCGCTGGTGTCCGGCAGGCTGCTGGCCGAGATCAGCCGCAGCCTGCCCAGCCGGCCCGTGCAGATCAGCTCGGACGGTTCGCGCGCTGTGCTGAGCTGCGGCAGCGCAACGTTCACGCTGCTGACCATGCCGGAGGACGAGTACCCGGCGCTGCCGGAGATGCCGCCCGCCGCGGGCTCGGTCGGCAGCGACGCGTTCGCCTCGGCGGTCAGCCAGTCGGCGACCGCGGCCGGCCGGGACGATACGCTGCCCGCCCTGACCGGGGTCAGGATAGAGATCGAGGGGGACGCCATCACCCTCATCTCGACTGACCGCTACCGGCTGGCCGTGCGCGAGCTTCGGTGGACCCCGGCCCGGCCCGACCTGAGCGCCGCCGTGCTCGTCCCGGCCAGGGCGCTGGCGGAGACAGCCCGCTCGCTCACATCGGGCGCCGAGGTGTCGATCGCGCTGGCGCTGCCCGGGGACCCGGGGTCGGGCGGTGACGGGATGATCGGGTTCGAGGGCGCCGGGCGGCGGACGACCACCCGGCTGCTCGGCGGCGAGTTCCCGCGCTATCAGGCGCTGCTGCCGACGCACGTGACGTCGGTGGCCGAGCTGTCCGCCGGCCAGCTGGCCGAGGCGGTCAAGCGGGTCGCGCTGGTGGCCGAGCGCAACACCGCCGTCCGGCTGGCCTTCACGGCCGGCCAGGTCGTTCTCGAGGCGGGCACCGGGGACGAGGCCCAGGCGGTGGAGACCGTCGAGGCGAGCTTCGAGGGAGATGACCTGTCGATCGCGTTCAACCCGCAGTACCTGCTCGACGGCCTGGCCGCGATCGACTCGGACACGGCCAGGATCTCGTTCACCGAGTCGGGCAAGCCGGCCCTGATCACCGGCAAGCCCGAGCCCGACGGCCAGCCCGACTACCGGTACCTGCTGATGCCGATCAGGCTCGGCGGCTAGCCATGCCGGCCCTGCGGACCGAGGCCGGCGGGCACCCGGCGCGCACGGCCGATGACACTGCCCGCCAGTAGTCTGGCCTGCCGTGCACATCTCCCGGCTCGCGCTGACCGATTTCCGGTCGTACGCAGCGGCTGAGCTGAATCTCGAATCCGGCGTCAGCACGTTCACGGGGGCTAACGGGCAGGGCAAGACCAACCTGATCGAGGCCGCCGGGTACGTAGCGACCCTGGGCAGTCACCGGGCCGCCACCGACGCGCCGCTGGTCCGGCGCGGTGCCGACCGCGCGATCCTGCGGGCGGTCATCACGGCTGAGGCCAGGGACAGCCTGGTGGAGATCGAGGTCAACCCGCGCCGCGCGAACCGGGTCCGGCTGAACCGGGTTCCGCTGTCCCGCCCGCGCGAGGTGCTCGGCACGCTGCGCTGCGTGCTCTTCGCGCCCGAGGACCTCACGATGGTCAAGGGCGACCCCGACCAGCGACGGCGGTACCTCGATGACCTGCTGGTCGCGACCGCGCCGCGGTACGCGGGCACCCGAGCCGACTATGACCGGGTGCTGCGGCAGCGCACCGCCCTGCTGAAGTCAGCCCGGGCCCGCGGCGGCGGCGTGCCTGGCGCGCTCGATGCCTGGGATGAGCAGCTGGTGCGGACCGGCGCGGAGCTGACCGCCGGCCGGCTGGGGCTTGTCGCCGCGATCCGGCCGCTAGTGGCCACGGCATACGCAGCCGTATCGGGCGACGACGGCGCGGCGGGAATGACCTACCGCCAGCCGTTCGGCGGGCAGCGGGAGCCGGCAGCCGGTCCGGCGGTCGACCCGGCGGCAGGCCTGGCCCAGCTGGCGGAAGCGCTGCGCGAGGCGCTCTCCGCCGCTCGACCGGCCGAGCTCGACCGCGGCGTCTGCCTGGTCGGCCCGCACCGCGATGAGCTTGAGCTGAGGATCGGCGAGCTGCCAGCGCGCGGCTACGCGAGCCAGGGCGAGTCCTGGTCGCTGGCGCTTGCGCTCCGGCTGGCCGCCTATGAGCTGCTGCGATCTGGCGGAGAGGACCCGGTGCTGATGCTGGATGACGTGTTCGCCGAGCTGGACGCCGGGCGCCGGGAGCGGCTGGCTGTCCTCGTGGCCGGGGCCGAGCAGGTGCTGGTGACCGCGGCCGTGCCGGCCGACGTGCCGGCCATCCTGGCCGGCACCCGCTTCGAGGTGGCCGACGGGGCGGTCACCCGTGCCTGAGGACACCGGGCCGACGGACGCCGCCAGGCCGGCCGCTGATCCGGCCGGCCGCGCGCGGCTCGCCCGGGAGGCCCTGATGAGCGCGAAAGCTGACGCCGCGGCCAGGGGGAACCGTCCCGCCCGGCTCGCTGACCGGGCCGGCGGGGGGCAGCCGGGTGACGGGCGCCGGCGGCGCCGGGACGACCCGGAGACGCTGAACGCCGCCATCGCAGGGCTCATCGAGGCCCGCGGCTGGCAGCTTGCCGCCGCGGCCGGCTCCGTCTTCAGCCGGTGGGAGCAGATCGTGGGCCCGGATGTCGCCGCGCACACCCGGCCGGACGGCCTCGCCGACGGCGAGCTGACCGTGACCGCCGACTCCACCGCGTGGGCGACGCAGGTCCGGCTGCTGGCCGCCGCGCTGGTCCGCAGGCTGAATGACGAGCTCGGCGACGGCGCCGTCCGGCGGGTGACGGTGCGCGGCCCCGTGCCGCCGAGGCGCCCCGGCCAGTGGAAGGCGCGAGACAGCCGCGGGCCGCGTGACACGTACGGCTGAGCCTGACGGTGCTCCCAGGTAAAATAGGTACGGCACCAGGGCAGACGGCGGCGGGGCACGCGGCGCCCGCAGGTGTCCGTTCCAGGAGGAGCATCCACTTTGTCGTATGACGCACATTCGATCACGGTCCTTGAGGGCCTAGAGGCCGTCCGCAAGCGGCCCGGCATGTACATCGGCTCCACCGGCGAGCGCGGGCTGCACCATCTGGTGTACGAGGTGGTCGACAACGCGGTGGACGAGGCGCTGGCCGGATACGCGCACCGGATCGAGGTGACGCTGCTGGCCGACGGCGGCGTCCGCGGCTGGGACGACGGCCGCGGCATCCCGGTCGACGAGCACCCGGTCGAGCACCGTCCCGCCCTGGAGGTGGTGCTGACCACGCTGCACGCGGGCGGCAAGTTCGACGGCAAGTCCTACGCGGTCTCCGGCGGCCTGCACGGCGTCGGGCTGTCCGTGGTGAACGCGCTGTCCGCCCGGCTCGACGTCGAGGTCAGCAGGGACGGCTACACGTGGCGGCAGTCCTATCAGCGCGGCGCGAAGGTCACCGAGCTCAGCAGGGACGAGCCGACCGGTGAGACCGGCACGACCGTCACGTTCTGGCCGGATCCTGACATCTTCGAGTCGACCACCTGGTCCTTCGAGACGCTGTCCCGCCGGCTCCAGGAGATGGCGTTCCTCAACCGGGGCCTGGCCATCACGCTGACCGACCAGCGGCCCGACCACGTGAACGGCGAGCCGCACGTCGTCAGCTACCGCTACGAGGGCGGCATCGCCGACTTCGTGCGGTACCTGAACGCCACCAAGGAGCCGGTGCACGCGACGGTGATCGATTTCGGCGAGGAGGGCGACGGCATCTCGGCGGAGATCGCCATGCAGTGGACCGGCTCCTACGCCGAGTCCGTGCACACCTTCGCCAACACGATCAACACCGCCGAGGGCGGCACGCACGAGGAGGGGTTCCGGGCCGCGCTCACCACGATCGTGAACCGGTACGCGCGCGAGCAGAAGATGCTGCGGGACAAGGACGACAACCTGACCGGCGACGACGTCCGCGAGGGCCTCACCGCGATCATCCACGTCAAGCTGGCCGAGCCGCAGTTCGAGGGTCAGACCAAGACCAAGCTGGGGAACACCGAGGCCAAGTCGTTCGTGCAGAAGGTCTGCAACGATCACCTGCGGGACTGGTTCGAGCGCAACCCGGGCGAGGCCAAGGCCATCATCATCAAGGCCACCCAGGCCGCGCGGGCCAGGATCGCCGCCCGGCAGGCCCGCGACCTGACCCGCAAGAACCTGCTCGGCTCCACCTCGCTGCCCGGCAAGCTGGCCGACTGCCAGTCCGGCGACCCGGTGCGCTGCGAGATTTACGTGGTCGAGGGCGACTCGGCCGGCGGTTCCGCCAAGGGCGGCCGCGATCCGATGTACCAGGCGATCCTGCCGATCCGCGGCAAGATCCTGAACGTCGAGAAGGCCAGGATCGACCGGGTGCTGAAGAACAACGAGGTGCACTCGATGATCACGGCGCTGGGCACCGGGATCCATGACGAGTTCGACATCTCCAAGCTCAGGTACTACAAGATCATCCTGATGGCCGACGCCGACGTGGACGGCCAGCACATCGCCACGCTGCTGCTGACCCTGCTGTTCCGGTTCATGAAGCCGCTGATCGAGGCCGGCCACGTCTACCTGGCGCAGCCGCCGCTGTACAAGATCAAGTGGGAGGGTCGCGGGGTGCTGCCCGGCTATGCCTACTCCGACCCGGAGCGGGACAGGGTGATCGAGGCCGGCATCGCGGCAGGCCGAAAGGACCCGCGGTCGCGCGATGGCGTGCAGCGGTTCAAGGGCCTGGGCGAGATGAACGCGATCGAGCTGTGGGAAACCACCATGGACCCCGCGCGGCGGGTGCTGCGGCAGATCACGGTGGACGACGCCGCGCAGGCCGATGAGCTGTTCAGCGTGCTGATGGGCGAGGACGTCGAGGCACGGCGAGCGTTCATCCAGCGGAACGCCAAGGATGTCAGGTTCCTCGACATCTGACGATCCGCCGCCGCAGGATCCGCCCCGAACTCCGAAAGGCTAGCGAGTGACTGAAGTGGACGCCCCCGGCACGCCTGCCGAGGGTCACGACCGTACCGAGCCCGTCGACATCCAGGTCGAGATGCAGCGCAGCTACATCGACTACGCGATGTCGGTGATCGTGGGCCGCGCGCTGCCGGACGTCAGGGACGGCCTCAAGCCGGTCCATACCCGCATCCTCTGGGCGATGTACGACGGCGGCTACCGGCCGGACCGCGGCTACTTCAAGTGCGCGCGGGTCATCGGCGAGGTGATGGGCAACTACCACCCGCACGGCGACAGCGCGATCTATGACGCGCTGGTCCGGCTGGCGCAGTCCTGGGCGATGCGGATGCCGCTGGTCGACCCGCAGGGCAACTTCGGCTCGCCGGGGAACGACCCGGCCGCCGCCCACCGCTACACCGAGTGCAGGCTCGCCCCGCTGGCGATGGAGATGCTGCGGGACATCGACAAGGACACCGTCGACTTCCGGGAGAACTACGACGGCCGCTCCCGGGAGCCCGTGGTGCTACCCAGCAGATTCCCCAACCTGCTGGTCAACGGGTCCGAGGGGATCGCGGTCGGCATGGCGACCAAGATCCCGCCGCACAACCTGCGCGAGGTCGCAGCCGGCGCCCTGTGGTTCCTGGAGCACTACCACGCCACCGACGAGGAGCTGCTCGAGGCGCTGATCGAGCGGATCAAGGGCCCGGACTTCCCGACCAGCGCGCAGATCGTCGGCCGCCGCGGCATCAGCGAGGCCTACCGCACCGGCCGCGGGTCGATCATCATGCGCGCCGTGGTCGAGGTGGAGGAGGACCGCAAGGGCCGTACCTGCCTGGTGGCCACCGAGCTCCCCTACCAGGTCAACCCGGACAACCTGGCGCTGAAGATCGCCGAGCTCGTCCGCGACGGCAGGATCACCGGCATCGCCGACGTGCGTGACGAGTCCAGTAACCGCAAGGGCCAGCGGCTCGTCATCGTGCTGAAGCGGGACGCGATCGCCAAGGTGGTGCTGAACAACCTGTACAAGCACACCCAGCTGCAGGACACCTTCGGCGCGAACATGCTGGCCCTCGTCGACGGGATCCCGCGCACGCTGCGGCTCGACCAGATGATCAGGTACTGGGTCACCCACCAGATCGAGGTCATCGTCCGG
>Ga0302324_100010183_pt1 | contig 19510 bp, 16 predicted proteins | sample Palsa_T0_1_FD_201949 | JGI IMG/M metagenome (GOLD analysis project Ga0302324, IMG submission 201949) | Peat permafrost microbial communities from Stordalen Mire near Abisko, Sweden - Palsa_T0_1 | ecosystem: Environmental > Terrestrial > Soil > Palsa > Peat permafrost | place: Sweden: Abisko...
TCTTCAACCCGGATGCCGAGCTGTTCGAGGTGTTGTTTCTTCGGCGGGTTGTTCCGCGCCGCCGCAGCCGAGCAGAAGACGAGCACATCGTTCTTTCGTTCCGAAGCAACGGTCTGCACTAGCCGTGACTCGATCGGCAGCCGCAGGCGTGAGTCTAGGATCACGCGGAACAACGGCCGTCTCCGCGCGTGCCCGCTGCGATCGCTGAGCAGCGGATTGTCCGCGAGTATCGTTCCGATGCCAACCAGCAGAGCGTCGTTTTGGTGGCGCAATTCGTGGGCGTGCGCACGTGCGAGCTCGCCGGTGATCCAGGTTCCAGCAAATCCGGTTCCAGCAAATCCGGTTCCAGCAAATCCGGTTCCAGCAAATCCGGTACCACGAAATCCGGCACTCGTAAACCCGCCTTCGGTTCGGATTTCTTTGCTTTGCTTCGAAGCCTCCGGTGAAGGGGCGATCTTGCCGTCGAGCGTCATTGCCGACTTCAGCGTGACCAGCGGCCTGCCGTGCCGAATGTAGCAGGTAAAGGCCTCGTTCAGTCGGCGAGCCTGCACTTCCAATCCTCCGACTTCGACCTGCACGCCGGCGGCGCGCAGCTGTTCGAATCCTCGTCCGCTAACCTTCGGATTCGGATCGGGCATGGATGCGACCACGCGCCGGATGCTGGCGGCGATCAGTGCGTCGGTACAGGGCGGAGTGCGGCCTTGATGAGCATGCGGCTCCAGATTGATGAAGAGAGTTCCGCCGCGAGCTCGCGCGCCGGCCGATTCGAGGGCGAGAACTTCGGCGTGCTTCACGCCCGCGTAGGTATAGATTCCAGTCCCTGCTACGTTGCCGTTCACATCTGCAATGACCGCGCCGACGTAGGGGTTCGGCGATGCCAGGCCAATGCCTTCTCGCGCCAGATCAAGGGCGCGCTGGAGAAGTTGTTCGTCTGCGGGGTGAGCGGGCATGCAGGGAAAATCTAGCACGCTGATCTGGATTTTATTTCGGTCCGGCAAAAAAGCTCGTGACCGTCAGAGAGCGCAGTGCAAAGAAAAGCCGCAAGAAGAAAAGCCGCAAAAGGACGCGAAGAAAAGCAAGAATCCGCCGGACTACATTCGCCGCGGCGGAAAGCTCCGATACGAATCGTCTTCGATCTCCGCCACCGCCGCGCCGCTGCGGCCCTTCGGACCACGACGCACTGGAGCCGTGACGTAGGCGTAGGGATCACCCGGCTGCGGTGGCTTCTTGCCGAGGAGTCGGCGGATTGCATCCTGAATCGTCTCAAGTGTGGAACGCTTTCGCCCGGCATCCCGCATGGACATAGGCTCTCCTATTCGAACAGCGAATCGACAAATTCCTTCGGATCGAAGGGCAGCAAGTCTCCGGCCTTCTCCCCGACGCCGACGTAGCGTACGGGCAAGCCGAGTTCGCGCGAAATTGCGACTACAACCCCGCCCTTCGCCGTGCCATCCAGCTTGGTCAACACTATTCCGGTTACGCCCGCCGACTCGGTGAACATGCGAGCCTGCTGCAATCCATTCTGCCCCGTGGTGGCGTCCATGACAAGCAGAGTTTCGTGGGGCGCTCCGGGAATGATGCGCTGTGCGGTGCGCCGCATTTTTTCGAGTTCCGACATCAGGCTGGTCTTGGTGTGCAGCCGGCCGGCGGTGTCCACGACCACATAGTCCGACTTGCGCGCCACCGCCGCCTGCAGGGCATCGAAGAGCACCGCGGAGGGGTCGCCGCCGGGCTTGGTCTTGATCACTTCCGTGCCCGTCCGCTGGCCCCAGATTTCCAGCTGTTCAATGGCGGCGGCGCGAAAAGTATCGGCGGCGCACAGCAGAACATTCTTTCCCTGCGAGCGGAACACCTGCGAAAGCTTCCCGATGGTGGTTGTCTTGCCCGTGCCGTTGACTCCGACTACCAGAATCACTTCCGGGCCGTCTAAGACTTTGTTTAAGGGCCGGGTGTTGGCAGCATTCAGAATCGCCAGCAGCTCTTCCTTGAGCAGACGCTTGAGTTCCTGCACGTCTTTGATCTGCTTGCGGTCGGCTTTGTCGCGCAGCTTTCCAAGGACCTCTTGCGTGGTGGTCGAGCCAAGATCGGCTCCGATAAGAGTGGCCTCGAGATCGTCAAGGGTGTTGCGGTCGATCTCCTTGCCAATCGAGACCACGGCGTCGATGCGTTCCGCGAGATTTTCGCGGGTACGCGTAACCGCCTGCTTCATGCGGTCAAATAAGCCGGGCTTTTTTTCTTCTTCGAGGCTGCCGAACAGGGTTTGAATCATAAGCGCCTAATAATCGATTATACGGGGCACAGGTTGTGAGAGGCACCCAAGAGCGTTCCCGTGCGAAGATAGAAGTGCCGGACCGCCTCGAGCACATGCACACCTCAACGCTGCGCCGAATCTTCAAAGCATTTCAATATCGCGATTTTCGCCTGATGTGGGTGGGCGCCTGCACCTCGAGCATCGGCACCTGGATGCAGATCGTGGCCCAGGGCTGGCTGATCTACCGGCTCAGCCATTCGTCGCGGCTGCTGGGTCTGGACCAATTTCTCGCAGGCATTCCGATTTTTCTTTTTTCCTTGATCGGCGGCGTGGTGGCGGACCGCGCCGAGCGCCGAAAAATTCTGCTCGCTTCACAGTATGTCCAGATGGCGAGCGCCGGAATTTTGACGATTCTGGTCACGCTGGGGATAGTGCACGTCTGGGAGATTCTGTGCCTTTCGTTCGTCTCCGGCTTCGCCCAGGCTTTCGGCGGTCCGGCCTACCAGGCGTTGATTCCGACGCTAGTGGATCGCGAGGACATGCCGAACGCCATCGCGCTGAATTCGATTCAGTTCAATCTGGCGGTCACGGTGGGCCCAGCCCTGGCGGGAATTACACTCGGACGGCTCGGCGAGAAGTGGTGCTTCGGGCTGAATGCCTTGTCGTTTCTGGCGCCGATCATTTCGCTGTCTATGATCACGGCGCGATATTTGCCGGCGAGCACCACTGAATCAATGTTCAGCAGTTTGAAGCAGGGAATCAAGTTCGTTCGCCGGCAAAATTCCATGGAAGCGCTCACCATACTCGCCTTCTGCATGACGGCGCTGAGCATGCCCATGCGCACGTATATCCCGGTCTTCGTGAAAGACATTTTTCACCGCGGCCCGGAAACTTACGGGAACCTGCTGTCACTCATGGGCGTGGGTTCGATCGTAGGTTCGTTGGCCATGGCGGGGATTGGCAACATGCGGCACAAGGGAAAGTTTGCGCTGATGATGCTGATCTGCCTGGGAGCGGGAATTTCCGGGTTTTCACTTTCAAAATCCTTGCCCCTAAGCTATGCCATGCTCGCTTTCGTGGGCGCTACCATGATGGCAGTGTTCGCTACCGTCACCTCGCTAGTGCAGTTGATCACCACTAATGAAATGCGCGGGCGGGTGATGAGCGTCTACAACTGTGCCTTCCGCGGAGGAATGCCGATGGGAAATCTGCTCTCCGGCTGGCTCGTTCCCATGTTTACCGCTCCCCTTGTGTTAAGCGCAAACGGCTTGGTGCTGGTGCTGGTGGCAGTGTATTTTCTGCTGGTGCAGCGTCGCATGGCCGCTCTTTAATGTTTTTGGGCAGTATTGCACAAGCTCTCAGTATCGAGTACTCAGTGCTCAGTCAGCCACACTGAGTCGGCCACCCAAGGATCCTACTTAGTACTCAGTACTGACAACTGAGTCGGATTGCGCGACTGCAGTCCTGCCAACCTGTTATTCTTTTGGAGCCACAGCTTCTACAGGATGTCGTCCGGGGTCCTTTTCGTGTGCGTTCGCAGTGCGACGCTCCTGTGTCGGTTTGTTGTCTTGAGCCCATAAGCAACAACATCAGCGTCAAATATCCGCATCAAAAATCGGGCCAAAAGTAAAGATCAATGGGAATTCCGCGAACCTTGAGGTTCGAGGAAAAGCTTGGGAGGCAATGCGTTTCTATGACTAAGATAGCGACAAATAAACTAACGAAGAACTGGAAGAAATCAGGCTGGCTGAGCGCCCTGCTGGGGCTCGCGCTCGTCATGGTCGTTCTACCCTCACACGTAACAGCGCAGGATGAGGATGATGATCCACCCGGACGCGTGGCCCGGCTCGGCTACCTGGAAGGTTCCGTTTCCTTCCAACCGGCTGGCGAAACGGATTGGGTCGGCGCGGTTCCCAACCGTCCCATGAGCACCGGCGACCAACTCTGGAGCGATCAGGATTCGAAGGCCGAAGTGCAACTGGGATCGGCCGTCATCCGATTAGGAGCCAATACCGGCTTCTCATTCCTGAATCTCGATGACCATACGGTTCAGATTCAGCTCACCTCGGGAGCTCTTAACATCACCGTGCGCCGGCTGGGCGACGGCAATGACTTTGAGGTCGATACTCCTAACCAGGCATTCACCATTTTCCAGCCCGGGCACTATCGCGTGGAAGCGAGCTCGGACGGAAGTTACTCCGTCATCAGCGTGCGCGATGGCGCCGGCCAAGCCACGGGTAACGGCGAAACTTTTGACCTACACGACGGACAGCGTGGTACTTTCAGCGGAACTGACCAACTCTACGCCGACGTCGAAGACATTTACGCGCCCGACGACTTCGATAACTGGGCATATAACCGTGACCATCGCTACGATGGCTCGCGATCGAGACAGTATCTGGCGCCCGATGTCGTGGGTTATGAAGATTTGGACGACTATGGCGACTGGCGCGACGACTCGAACTATGGGCACGTCTGGTTTCCCAACCGGATTGAAGCGGGCTGGGCCCCCTACCATTCCGGCCACTGGGACTGGATCTCTCCCTGGGGATGGACGTGGGTAGATGACTTTTCCTGGGGTTATGCACCGTTCCATTACGGCCGCTGGGTGAGTGTTGGCGGACGCTGGGGGTGGGTGGCCGGGCCAGTGGCGGTGCAAGCCGTATACGCGCCCGCGCTCGTCGTCTTCATCGGAGGCGGTCCGGGCGGCTTCGGCGGTAACGTAGGATGGTTCGCGCTGGGTCCAAGGGAAGTGTATGTGCCCTCGTATCACGTGAGCGCGGCATATGTGAATCGCGTGAACATCAGCAACACGACGGTGAATGTCACCACCGTGACCAACGTCTACAACACGACCATCATCCACAACACCACTAACATTACGAATATCACTTACGCGAACCGGAGCGTGCAGGGCGCGGTGATGGTGGTGCCGCAGCACGCGTTCGTGAGCGCGCAACCGGTGGCGAAAGTGTCAGTCGCGGTGAGCGCCCAACAGATCGCGTCCGCTCCGTTGAGCGGGCGGGTTGCGGTCGCGCCGACACGGGAAAGCGTACTTGGCGCGAAGGCAGCGACAGCAGGCCACGTGAATGCCCCTCCAGCGGCGATTGCAGCCCGCCAGGTGGTAGCGAAGAAGACGCCTCCTCCGCCCCCTGTACCTTTCGCGAAACAGCAGCAGGCACTGGCCGCGCATCCCGGGCAGCCCTTAGCCCGGAGCGAGGTACAGACCCTCCGTCCAGCGGCCGCTGCGCGGCCCATGGTGAAGCAGGCGCCTCCGGGAAGGCCCGCGGCGGTGAATGTCGCACATCCGCCCGTGCCCGGTGCGCCACGTCCGGGACAACCCGCGGCCGGGAGCAAACCGGCGAATCAGCCAGCCAATCGTCCCGGCAATCCTCCGCCGGCGGCGAACCAGCGGCCGGCGACTCCCCCGGCGCAGTCGAATCGTCCCGCAACTCCGCCACCGGCGCAACCAAATCGACCGGAAAATATGCGGCCGGAGAATAATCATCCGGAGCCGGCGCAGCCGAATCGGCCACAGCCGAAGCCGGAGACGAATCGGCCTCCCGCGACGCCGCCGAAGGAAGCCGGACGCCCTGAACCCGCCCCGCATCCGCAAACCCCTCCGCCCAACGAACATCCGGAGCAGCGAACAGCTCCCGAGGCGAAGAAACCCGCTACTCCGCCGCCCGCAGCCAAGCCGGCTCCAGCACAGAAGCCGAAGCCGCAGACGCCGGAAGAGAAGAAGCAGGAAGAGGAAAAGCAGAAGAAAGAAGAAAAGCCTCAGGAAATGTAGAGGCGCAGGCCACGGTGTCGAACCAACCAGAGGGGCATCCAGTGAACTTTCAGGATGCCCCTCTGGTTTTTGCTGCCGTTGAGGCTTGACACCTTGCGAGACGCCCCACCGGTTCATCGAATACCTAGCGAATTCCCCTGTGGGTCCACCGTGTTCCCTGCGGTTCAGCTTCTGATGCTAGACGCGGGTTCGTTCCAGCGCGGCGGTGTCGGCGGCAAGCGCGGCGGGGGTAACGGCGGTAGCAGCCTCGACTGCGGCAGCGGCTACGGGTGCGGGCGCAACCGGCCGCTTGATGGTGAAGCGCTGAATCTTGATGTCCCCGCGGGCGCACACCGCGAGAAGAGCCTCGACTGCCGTTGGGTCAAGCCGCTTGCCCGCCAGATTCTTGATGATCTGCAACGCCTGTTCAGGCGTGTGCTCTTTCTGATAAGGCCGGTTCGTAGTGAGCGCGTCGAAAGTGTCAGCCACGGCGATCACCCGCGCCAGCAACGGAATCTGTTCGCCCTGTAGTCCATAGGGATATCCCCGTCCATCGAGCGCCTCGTGGTGCAACTCGATGCCTGGCAACATCTCCGCCAGTTGCGTGACCGGGCGCAAAATGTTGGCGCCTTTGGTGGTGTGGGTCTTCATGACTTCGAATTCTTCGGGGGTCAACGCTCCCGGCTTTTTCAAAATGTGATCTTCAATGCCGATCTTGCCTACGTCGTGCAATTGGGCCGAAATCTGCAGGATCTCCAGAAAATGGCCCGGAAGATTCATCTGCTTGGCGATGAGAAGCGAATAGCGGGTGACGCGATCAGAGTGGCCGCGGGTGTAAGGATCTTTTTCGTCGACCGCGCCGGCCAGCATCTGAATCGATCCCATAAACAATTCCCGGTTCTCTTCGGCGGCACGTTTCAGGTCTTCGACGAAGCGTTCAAGTTCGTCCGACATGGTGTTGAAGGTGTGCGCCAGTTCGCCGATTTCGGTGCGGCTCCAGAGATTCACGCGCTGCGAGAAGTCCCCGCGAGCCAGCGCGCGGCTGGACTGAGTCAGCACCTGCAGCGGATTGGTAATGCGCCGTGCCGCGAAGATGCTGACGCCGATGCTCAACAGGACCGCCAGCAAGGCCAGCAGCCGGGCCGTGCGCTGCATTTCAAGCACTCCGCGATAGGCCTCGCGTTGCGGCTTCTGTACGACTACGGCCCAGTTAAGGGAAGCGACCGGACTATAGGTGCCCAGCATCTCAACCTGCTCGGAGCCGGTTTTCACCGTAAACTCCATGGTGGGAACAAGTTGTGCTTTGTTGCCGCCATCCACGAAGTTGCGCACGATGTCAAGATTTTTCATGTCCTGGCCAGTGGCAAACCCTGGTGTGGCCGCGGCTACGAGACGGCCTTGCGCGTCGACCACGTAAGGCGTCAGCCCGCCGCCGCTAACTTCCTGCAAGCGGTTGATCAGAAATTGCAGGTCGACGACGGACGCGATCATTCCCAGAAAACGCTCGCCATATTTCACCGGATAACTGACCAGGAAGACCGTGCGAGAAGATTTGCCTTCACCCACCACCAGGGCCTGGCCGTTGTAAACCCGGCCGTCCCGGGCGGCCGCGTAAGCACGTTCGAGTTCGCGTTGCAGGAACGCGTCCGGAGCGATGCGTCCGGCCGAGATGCCCTTGGCGTCGGAGTTCAGCAGTGTCGCATACGCGATCTCGTCGGAAGAAGAAACGAAATTTTCCAGCAGGGCCCGCAGCTCCGGCGCATCGATGTTCTTATCCGCGATATCGCCGCCGCTTGCCACCTGAATCGCGGAAGATAGATTGGCCAGCATCATGCGCAGCGAGCGCTCATGCTGCGCCAGGTCGTCGGCCAGCGAACGCGTCACCGTGTTCTGCAACAGCATCTCGTTGGTCTTCAGCCGATCCCGGTTAATGGCTTCGACCTGCGCCGAGTAAAAGTACATCGGGACGATGCTGATGACCAGAAGCACACCGAGAATGACATAAAGAATCGGGATGCGTGCGTGGGTGGAAGCGCTGGAGGACAAGTCTCTCCCTTCACTCGAATCGCAGGCGCCAAAGACGAAGTGCACCGGCCGTCAAGATATATCCAAATTTTAATAGCGAATGAGGACGGAAGAAGGAAAAGCGGGGCGCGCCGTCATTACCAAAGTACCTGTGAAACCTTAGCGCCGGCGTCCTCGCCCCACTTCGCGGGCGAGACGCCGGAGCGACAGCCGGCAAGATGCCGGCACCACACTATTCTCGTTCCGAGCTAGTTCTCAAGTTTCTTCAAATCCTTCCAGCGGATCAGGATGATGTGGTTGTCGTCAATCGCGTGCTTGAATTCGGGACTGGTCACAACATCGTAGTCACGCTGCCGCCAGGCCGCTCCATAGTCGGCGTGATCAACCGTGATGGCTTCGAGTTCCGCATCGTCATGACCAAGATGAACGATGATTTCAGTAACCCCTGGTTTTAAATTCCTGATCGCGTTCAGATAGAAATCTTTCCAGTTTCCGACACGCACGGAAGGATTGGCGATCACGACCGCGTTAATGAGGACATCCTTCTGCGAAAGCAGGGACGCAAGCGCAGGCGCGGTGCCGGGCCCGAGAAACGCGAGGAACGGAAGCTTGTATTCGCGTGCGACCTTCACATACACGGCGAACAGGTCGGGCCGTGCGAAGAGCACGCCCATGTGACTGTCGAGATGCGTGGGATGGATTCCCATCGCGAGGGCCCGTTCGACCTGGGCACGAATCTCGCGCTCTGCCTCGTCGGCTCTTAAGCTCCGAACCGCCGCAGGCGTGTCCGGCCAAAGGTATCCGGATGGATCGAGCAGACTACCGACCGAATCCTTGGATGCGGCCGGGCCCCAACGGTACGTTTTCCATTCGCTGGTGAGGGTCAAGTGCAAGCCCAAGTCGACCTCAGGATTAGCTTTAGCGTAGCTTGCAACCTCTGTGAGCCAGGGGCAGGGAACCATGATGCTGGCCGAGGTCACGGCACCGCGATCAAGCGCATCGAAGCTGGCGGCATCTTCAGAATGAGCAACCGCAAGATCGTCGGCGTGGATGATGAGAAGTTTCGCATCAGGCGGGTAGCCCAGGCGCTCGGCGATCGTTTTGACTTGTCCCAGAGCGTTGGGCATCGAAGATAAGGCGAATGTCATCGCGAGGACGAACTTCCATCGATGCATAGGAAACTCCAATTGCCAGTTTCAGGACGCAAGGCTACCAAGACAACATAGTGCGATTGCTGAAAGCTGAAAAGCTAAGAACCAATAGCTAAGGGCCAGCAGCTAAGAGCCTGCCTCGCTCTTACCGCTGCGCGTCATCAATTCGTAGATGGCATCCCGCGGAGATTTGCCCTGATGCAGAATCGCGTGCATCTGCTCCGTGATCGGCATCTCGATGCCGCGCGCATGCGACAGACCAACTGCTGCGGTGGTGGTGAAAATTCCTTCTGCCACCATGCCACGCATACCAGCAACTATTTCCGGGAGCTTGCGTCCGCGGCCGAGTTCCACGCCCACGCTGCGATTGCGCGAGAGCCCGCCGGTGCAGGTAAGCACCAGGTCACCCAGGCCGGCCAGTCCCGCCATAGTGTCAGCGCGACCGCCGCAGGCCACGGCTAACCGCGTCATCTCCGCCAGACCTCGCGTTATGAGAGCCGCTGTCGAGTTGTGGCCAAAACCCAGCCCGTCACAAATACCGGCCGCAATGGCAATAACATTCTTCAGCGCCCCTCCCAACTCCACGCCGACCACATCGCTGTTGGTGTAAACGCGAAAACTGGGATCGCTGAATTCCTGCTGCACCGTGCGTAGCAGCGCCCCGTTGGTGGAGGCGATGGTGATCGCGGTGGGGTCACCACGCGCCACTTCCACCGCGAACGTAGGCCCACTGAGCGCGCCCATCGCGGGCCCGGCGCCGTCCTCGCGACCCAGCACCTGCCCGATGACCTCCGTCATGCGCTGCAGCGAGTTTTCTTCCAGGCCCTTGGTCGCGCTAACAATCAAACTATCGGGTGAGATCAGCGGCCGCATCCGTTCGAACACCCCGCGGCAATGCTGAGAAGGCATCACGCTGACGATAATCTGTGCACCAGCAATCGTAGCGGTAAGATCGTTGCTCGCGGTCACTGAGTTCGGAATGACGCGCCCGGGAAGAAATTTATCATTCTCGCGATTTCGCGTGATCGATTCGCATACGTCAGCTTCATGCGCCCAGAGCCGCACGCGATGCGTCCCCTTGCGCCCCAGCACGATGGCCAGGCCCGTGCCCCATGCCCCCGCGCCGATGACGGCGATCTCACTCATATCGCGCCTCGCCCGCCGAAACGATTCTCCGTGCCGGCCAGTAGTCGCCGAATGTTCTCGCGATGCTTTACGATAACCAGCGTCGACGCGATCACGATCGAAGCCAGGGTGAAGATGCCCTCGCTATCGCGATGCCGTAACGAGAACCAGGCGAATATCGGCAGAACAACGGCCGCAGTCGTCGATGCCAGAGAAACGTATCTCGATGCAATCATCACGACCACGAAGATAGCAAACGCCCCGAGCGTAGCGCTTGGAACAATGAGCGCGAACGCACCCACCGCGGTCGCCACGCCCTTACCGCCGCGAAACCGCAGCCATACCGGAAACATGTGGCCGAGGATCGCGCTGATCGCGGCGAGTGACATCATGGGGTAGAGGCGGGAATCGAAAGAGCTGCGGGCGGTGAGGGCGAACACTTCCTTCGCCAAGAGTACAGCGCACGTACCTTTGAGCGCATCCAGTAACAGGGTCAGCAGGCCGAGAGCAGGAGATTTTCTCGACACATTGGTCGCACCGATATTGCCGCTGCCTGATTGCCGAACGTCTTCGCCGCGAAAAATCCGTACCAGAATATACCCGAAGGGTATCGAGCCCAAGAGATAGCTGGCGACGGCGACGATTGGGATGAGCAGTTGCGGCATCGGCACTATTCGTTGGTCGGTGGAACGCCAACACTACTTCAGTTCGAATGCGGCCAGCTTAGAGTACTTCGATCCCTTCGATGACAACTGGCTCTGGTACAAAAAGAACTCGCGGGGCGTCATGGTACCAAACTCCGGAAAGGGAAGAGCAGAAAGCTTCTCCTGTAACTGCTGAAACGTGCGATTGGGTCCGTCGCTCTTGCGCCACCGCGGCGATCCCGAACCGACCGCACCGCGGGCCAGAGTCAGATGCGGGCTGAATGCGCGGTCTTCCTTTGGAATTCCGAGCGACGACACGCTCGCGTCAACCGCAGCTGCGAGCGCCGCCAGTTGTGGTCCCGCCTCAACGCCCAGCCAGAATACCCGCGGAGATTTTACGGTCGGAAAGAATCCGTATCCGCGAAACTGAAGCTGCGCCGTCTCTGCGTGGATTGTTTCCAACTCGTGCTTGATCCCGTCGACCGTGTTTTCCGGCAGTTCGCCAATGAACTTGAGAGTCAGGTGCAGCGATTCGGGCTCGACCCACCGCGTCTCCGGCGCGAAGCCACGAATTCCATCCATGAACCGTGCGATGCGTCGGCGGATGTCTTCGTCAATATCGAGGGCGATGAAGAGGCGCATGAAAATCGCTTTTGGCTTTAGCTCTTAGCTGTTGGCGTGAATCTGCTTGCGGGGACCTGACACCTGGCGAGTTCGCGTTCTCCGCAGCCGAGAGCCAAGAGCCAAGAGCTTCCCCTCACATTAATTTCCTTCTTACCATGTCGAGCGCCATCGTGGAGGCGAAGCGCCGGATACGTTTGCGGTCTCCGGGAAAACTTCGCTGCTCCACTTCGGTCCCCGTGCCGCTGGCGACAGCATGAAACACCAGTCCCACGGGCTTTTCCGGAGTGCCGCCGTTCGGGCCGGCAACACCCGTGACGCCCACGCCGAGTGTCGACTCGCAGCGATAGCGGATGCCCTCAGCCAGCGCCGCAGCGACTTCACGGCTAACGGCGCCATGGCGCTCGATCATCTCCGCGGGAACACCGGCGAACTCGGTTTTTAAATTATTTGAATACACTACGGCGCCGCCGAGAAAATATCGTGAACTCCCACTCACCGAGGAGATCCGCTCCGCCAGCAGGCCCCCGGTGCAGGATTCGGCCACGGCCACGGTTGAGGTCCGCATCTGCAGCCAGTAGCCGACGATCTGTTCCAGAGACTCTCCGTTCCGCGAGTAGACGGCGTCGTCCAGTTCTTCTTCCACCAGTCCGGCCACTTCGTCGACCCGTTGTTGTGCCACGTCGCGCGTCTCGGCGCGGCTGGTGAAGTGCAGTTCAATCTCTCCCGCCCCGGCGAGGATCGTGGTCTCAACATCGGTGTAGCGTTTGTAGATCGGCGCCACGCGGGCATCCACAGCTGACTCACCCAGCATCGCGATCTTCAGCGTCCGGGTAACCAGGAACGCCGGCGGAACTTTCGCACGCAAGCGCTCGCGCACCTCCGCTTCGAACATGGCCTTGAGTTCGAAAGGAGGACCGGGCAGCAGAACAATAATGTGCTCCCGGCCGTCGAACCGCCCGCTCAGCCACTGCCCGGGAGCGGTGCCATTGGGATTTGCAAGTGCGACAGCGCCGTCCAGCACGTCTGCTTGCTTCGCATTGTTTGCCGCCATCTTCCAGCCGCGGTTGGCGAAGCGGGCTTGCAGTTGCTCCAGGATTCCTGGGTCGCGCTTTAATTCCAGTCCCAGCGCTTCGGCGACGCTTTCTCGCGTCAGGTCATCTTCAGTAGGCCCGAGGCCGCCGCTGAATATCAGGATGTCGGATCGAAATAGAGCGTGCTGCGCCGCTGCGACCAGACGCTGCCGGTCATCGCCGACAATGCTCTTGAACACTACATCGACCCCGAGCAGATTGAGTTGCTCGGTGAGATAGAGCGAGTTGGTGTCCATGCGGAAGGGCGTAAGAAGCTCAGAGCCCACCGCGATAATTTCTGCGTGCACGCGCTTCCAAGTTTAAATGAAAAAGCGGGATCAACCACAGATGACACAGAGGACGCACAGGGATAGGTAATGGGTCAGTCTGAACCTGCCTTTGGGTGGCGCATCGCTTCCCGCGCTGCGATAAAAGCCTTCTTTTTGCTTCAGGGCTTCAGCCCCCGAGGCCATTCACCTCACTCCGGCACCAGCGGCAGCCCTTGGATGTTCCACGAAAGATGATGTACGCCGCTGGTAGTAGCAAGAATCGCGGAGCGGCCGGGGGCGAACGCCAGCCCTACCAGATCCTGGCCAGCGACTTCGAGATTGGCCTTTGCCTCTGGCGTGAGCTTCACAATTCCACGGCGTCCGGCGAGCGATGCAGCGACGTAAAGATTTCCGGCGCCGTCGAAGGCCAAGCCCTGCGGCCGTCCCAGGCCTTTGAAAAATGTTGTCACCGTGCCCTGTGGATCGATCTTGTGCACGCTATCGAAGCTGGAAGTGCTGGGCCCGGTCACGAACAGATCACCCTTCGGGCCGAAGGCCAGGTGGTAGGCCGAGACGCTGGGCTCGAGCGTCGCGAACACGAACATCTGCTGATCGCGCGAGATTTTGAAGATGGTGCCGTTGCGGTCGCCGACGTAGAGACTCTGCTCCCGATCGAAAGCCAGCCCCGTGGCCACGCCCAGGCCTTCCGCGAAGGTTGTCATGGTTCCGTTGGGCGCCACGCGGTACACGGCGCCGTCGTGGCGCGAGGAAACATACATCTGGCCCTGCCGATCGAATGCGATCGAAGTCGCGTTCATCATCTCTACAACGAACGGTTTCACCGCGTAGTTGGTGTCGATCTTGAAGATCGCCACCGGAACTCGCTGGCCGCGCGAGCCGGAAAATGTGACATAGATATTGCCCTCGACGTCGAGCGCGGGGTTAGTGACCGGGTGCAGATTTTCGGCGATGGGCTCAGCGACTGTGATCTTCTGCGGGTTGCTGACGTGTCCGTCCGTGGCCACCACCACCGGCCCCGAGGTTGCGCCTTCAGGCACACGCGCAACCAGAAATGCGTCGGAGCTCACCACAAGAGATGCCTCGACGTCGCCGAACTGCACCTTGGGGCGACGCAACTCCTGCGGACGCAGACCCGAGCCGGTGAGCCGGACCTCACCGCCAGCCAGCGCCAGGGCCGGAGCTACGGTTTCAATGCGCGGTCCGCCGTTCACGTTCTTCTTGCCGAGGATGCGATCGGAGAATGCCATTCAAACCCTGAGTCCCGAGTAGTGAGTGCTGAGCGCTGAGTACCGAGTACTTAGTACCGAGTACTTAGTACCAAGCGCGAAGAAATTGGAACTTTCTTACTCGCGACCCGGAACTCGCAACTGGATACTACTTTAGTAGACCAGAATGCAACAGAAGTTGCATCACCGCCAGCGCGTAAATTCCTGCCGCAACATCGTCCAGCACGATCCCCGTACCTTCTGGAAGGCGCTCCAGTTGCCGCACCGGTGGCGGCTTGACAATGTCGAAAATACGAAAAAGTATAAAACCCAGGAGGAAAGTTTTCCATCCGAGCGGGACGGCGATCAGTGTGATCAGTTGGCCTGCAACTTCGTCGATTACCACAAATTGTGGATCTTTCACGCCCGATGCGCGTGCCACCTGCGTAGCGGCGGGAATCCCAATCAGCGTGACCAGCAGTGCCAGCGCGATCGCTACCGCAGTTCGCAGAAACGGAGAAGGCGGCAGGGCATAAGCAGCCCCCGCCCAAAGCCCAACCGTCGCCGCCGATCCCCAAGTCCCCGGCCCAGGCCGCAATCGACCAATACCAAAAAAAGTCGCAACCAGTCTCGCCCACAGCGGACCGCGCGGGCGAGACACGTCGTCGAATGTCAAGATTCGTCCTCTGGAGCTTCCGGATCAACGTCGCGGATCATCTCCTCGGCGTCGGTTACCGGGGACGAGATCACGTAGCCGCCGCTCGCCCATTTTCCCAGGTCAATCAGGCGGCAGCGATCGCTGCAGAAAGGGAAGTCGGGGTCGGTGCTCTTTACCGCTTTTTTGCAGATGGGGCAACGGAGCTTTACGATACGCTTGCGGGGCATACGTTACAGGATTCTAGCTACCAGATCGTAGTCGTGCGCCTCGGTGATTTGGCAGCGATAGAACTGGCCGGGCTGGGGCACGGCGTCTTCCGGAAAGTCGCTGACGAAGACTTTGCCGTCAATTTCGGGAGCGTGCATGGCAGTGCGCCCTTCCAGCAGCAACTCGGTTTCTTCCGACTCGCCTTCCAGCAGCAGATCGAATTCGCGGCCCACCAGCGCCTTCTTTTTCTTCTTGCTGATCTGGCGCTGGATTCCCATCAGATGCTTGCGGCGGCGCTCGATCTCACGCGTCGAAAGCTTCTTCTCCAGGCCGTACGCGTCCGCGCCGTTCTGATCGGAATAGCCGAAGGCGCCCATCCAATCAAACTGGGCCTCGCGGACAAAGTCGCACAGCTCATCGAATTCCCTTTCGGTCTCGCCGGGGAAGCCGACAATGAATGATGTCCGCAGGGTGAGATCGGGAATGGTCCGGCGCATCTTCGCAATCGACCGCAGGAAAACATCGGCGCCCCCGCCACGCTTCATGCGCTTGAGCACGGACGCCGAGGCATGTTGCAAGGGAACGTCCATGTACGAACAAATCTTGTCGTATTTCGCAATCGTCTCCAACAGTTTCCCGGTGATCTTGTTGGGATAAGCATAGAGAAAACGCACCCAGCGCAGTTCTTCGACGCCGGCCAGCTTTTCCAGCAATAGTGCCAGCCCGTCTTTCAGTCCGAAGTCCTCACCGTAACAGGTTGTGTCCTGGCCGATCAGCGTGATCTCGCGCACACCGCTCTGCGCCAGGCGCTCGGCCTCGGCTACCACCGACGCAAAACGCCGCGAGCGAAACTTCCCGCGCAGTTGCGGAATAATGCAGAAGGTGCAGGGATGATCGCAACCCTCGGCAATCTTGATATACGCCAAATGCCGCGGCGTGGCGAGAACGCGCGGCGTGGTGTCATCATAAAGATAGTTAGGAAGATCGCCGATGGCGCCGTCCCATAATTCGCGCGAGAAGCGGCCTTGCGCGGCGCGGACATCGCCCTCTGGACGCGACGGCACAGCCGAGTTCAGAACGACGAACGGCGAGTGATTCGGCGACGGCGCGGGTGCAATTCCAGCCGCAGCCAGAATATTTTCCAGCTCACCGGTTCCTACGACCGCATCGACCTCAGGAATATCCTTGCGAATCTGGTCACGGAAGCGTTCCACCAGGCATCCCGCCACCACCAGTTTCTTGGCCTTGCCCCCGGTCTTGTGGGCGGTCATTTCCAGGATCGTGTTCACCGACTCCTGCTGTGCGCTCTCGATAAACGAACAGGTATTCACCACAATTACGTCTGCATCTTCGGCGCGGGGCGTGAGTTCGGCTCCGGCCCGCGCCAGCAGACCCATCATGACCTCGCTGTCCACCAGGTTCTTGGGGCAGCCCAGGCTGACGAATCCTACCTTGGGCGCACGCGGAGGCGCAGAGCCCGAGTCATCCTGAGGCTTCTCCCCAATAGAATGGGGTTCGAATTCAGTCTCAGGATTGGGCTCAAGAACGGACGAAGCGTTAACGGTGAGGTCATTTACACGCATGCAATCCCCTCTATTTTAGCATCCTCAGGCGGCCAACCCGCCTCACAACCCGTTTAGCCTGCGTCAGGAAGGGGCATCACAAAAGATAGTACTTGAGGATTCAAAACCTGCGTGGTCGTGCTAGGCTAGGTCTTACCGCCTTAACAAATTAAGAACCGCCTCTCAGGAGGGGAAATGCTCGGCAAACAATTCTGGATGTTTGCGTTAGTGATCGTGCTGGCGGCATCGGCGTCCGCCCAGGACGAGAAAAACGAGATCGGCGGCATTATCGGCCGGACTTTCATCAGCGATCAAGGCATTAGCGGTGCGACCTACTTCGATCCCATCATCCACTCCGGCAAGGGACTCAGTGTTGAAGGAGAGTACGCCCGCCACATTTTCGTGGCGCCGATTTACTCTATCTCCGGCGAAGTGGTCGTGATGTATAACCCCGACGAAGACTTGAACGCGGGTGACTACGGAAACGCCGTGGTGCCCACCGACTACAAGCAGCTTTTCGTGACTCCCGCGGCGCGGGTGAATCTGTTTCCCACTACTGCCGTCTCGCCATGGGTCAGCCTGGGCGCGGGGATCGGCCACTTCAGCGAAGGCACGCAACTGGACTACGGAACTACTAATCCCGGGAAATCAACCACCAGCTTTACCCTGCAGGGCGGTTTGGGTCTGGACGTGAAAGTCTGGCGCAGTCTCAGCATTCGCGGCGAAGTGCGGGACTTCTGGTCAGGCGAACCGGATTTCCCACTCGCCCCCACCGGCAAATCGCGCCAGCATAATTATTTTGTCGGCGGCGGAGCCTTCTGGCGCTTCTAATGCGATTGTCGCCATGGCCTGCGGTCCCGCGGCTTCAGTCATAGACCATGTTTCGAGACATGTTTGAAAGGGCGCGGCTTCCAGCCGCGCCGTAAAATCTGCTAAGTGAATCTCGGCTTCAGCCGCTGAGGAATGCTGCTGGGAGAGAAGCGAGTTTCCCAGCAAACTGTTAGCCCTGCGGCAATTCATTTTCAAGCTCCCGAGGCCCTCTTCCCCTTCACCTCGGTGATCAGGAACACGCATAAGATCGTCATCTCGGGCTCGATCGGAACCCGGTAGCGCGGACCCGGATAGACGAAATAGTACATCGCCGGCAAGAACAGGGTCAGCCAGAACAGCAACCCCGCGCCCGGTTTACGCAGCCGCAGCGCGCGGCCCAACCCCCAGAACGTCAACGCTGACGAAACGAAAAACAATGAATTCTTCGCCGGACTCAGCCACCAGGGCTCGGTTTCTTTTGGCGTACCCGCCCAAAAGTAGATGAACCGCTTCAGCGAGAGCCCGGCGAAGCGGGCGTAGTCGGCTCGGATGTAGTCGAGCGCCTGCTGTTTCCGCATCGCAATGTAAGGTAGTTCGCCCATGGCCTGAAACTGCCGCATGGCATAAACATCGTGCGTCGTGTCCAGATAAAGCATTAAAGTTCCATCCGCGCCCGGCCCGTTGCCCAGGCGAAGTTCCGCGCCGAAATTGTCGCGGACGAAAATGAACTTCCCGAACGTGCGCTCGTTGCGAACCAGCCAGGGAGTGATGCAAGCAAAGAACACCACGGATGCCAGCACGATACCCGCCAGGGACCGTTTGCCGCGCTTTGCCCTGTGATGCCAGGCCCACAATCCCGCGGCCGGCAGAAACGACAGCAGGGAAGTGCTGCTTAATGCCGCGATGCCCCAGAGCAATCCAAACTGAAACCAGGGCAGCCAGCCTTCCCGGTCTTCCATCGTGAGCGCGAGCCAGAAGACAAGCGCAAGCAATAGCGCCGCCAGAGCCGTCTCCCACACAGCGCGTGTGCACCAGAACATGACGTTCGGCAACAGCGCCCATGCCCACGCGGAGCCGACCGCAACCTGCTCCGAAAAAATTCGCTTCGCAATCAGAAAAATCGGAATGCAGGTCAGCGCCGAGAAAACGCTGTTGATCGCGAGCAACACAAATGCCGAGCCCTTTGAATAAATTCCGAACACCTGGAACACACCCGCGATCAGAAACGGATACAGCGGCGGCTCCCACGCCGTAGGCCCCGTCGCCGGCCCGAATGGATCGCTAAACCCCCGCCCGGAAGACATTGCCGCACCGATCCGTCCCATCTCCCAGCCAAAGCCGAAGTTGTTGTCCGTAGTTTTGAACTTGTAAGTGTGGCCAATGACGATCCAGCTCAGCCGCAGCAGCAAGGCGATTGTGACGATCCAAAACGGTGTCCGGAACGACAACGTGAGAACCTTCGCCCAGGTCGCGACCAGCGGTCGGGAACTGGTCGCGCTCTCCGCGGGCGCCACTGGTCGGGAGTCCATGAGGCTCTATTTGTAGCCGACTGACCGGGCTGGGGCAAGGTCGCGAGGTCGCGCCGCGGAAATGCCTGCTAGTGCGTCGAGCCCAAGTTCAACGCGCGATGGTCCGAGTTGAAAACCGCCGGTTCAGAATCGGCCCTCTGAATCCGATAGAATGAAACCTTTCGTCAGACCTCTTGTACGATCTTGAAACGTTGACCTCGAAGGTTGCCCTCGATACGTTGACCTCGAACCTTATTGAAATTGCGACGCTGGCCGCTGGGACTGCCCCCAAAGGGGTCGTGCCCTACATCCGCCAGCACTTTCTCGATACTACTTTCCGCGGACTCTACCACGCCAATGGATTCGATCTCGCGCTGCTCATTCCATATTTCATCGTGCTGATTCTGCTGGCGGGATATGGCATGCACCGCTACGTCCTGGTTTACCTCTACTACAAACACCGCAAGAATCGTACGACGGAGCCGGCCGCATATTTCAAGGAACTGCCCCACGTTACGGTGCAGCTGCCGATTTTCAACGAGCAGTATGTCGTGGAGCGCTTGCTGGAATCGATCTGCAAGCTGGATTATCCGAGAGAGAAGCTCGAC
>Ga0302324_100010185_pt1 | contig 19508 bp, 11 predicted proteins | sample Palsa_T0_1_FD_201949 | JGI IMG/M metagenome (GOLD analysis project Ga0302324, IMG submission 201949) | Peat permafrost microbial communities from Stordalen Mire near Abisko, Sweden - Palsa_T0_1 | ecosystem: Environmental > Terrestrial > Soil > Palsa > Peat permafrost | place: Sweden: Abisko...
CCGCCTGGCATCACTGGAGTTCTGATCACGCTCATACTCACAGGTACGACCATGAACGTCATGTCGCTCATGGGGGTCGTAATGCTCGCCGGTGTTGCCATGTCAAATAGCATCCTCATAGTCGAAGTCGCGCACCACCTCCGCTGTGAGGGAAGGAGCGTAGCTGAATCGATCATCGAATCCTGCCGGGTACGCTTGCGTCCAATTCTGATGACTTCGCTTGCAACGATCATTGGGCTCATGCCAATGGCTCTGAAACTGGGCGAAGGAAGCGAGTCCTATGCTCCCCTGGCGCGCGCTCTCGTGGGAGGATTGTTGGTTTCTGTTGCGCTCACAGTTTTCCTTGTTCCCGCCGGATTTTACTTGGTGTACGACAAGCAGGAGTCGGGTGCGCTTGAGGCCGCTGAGGCATTGTAGAAGGCAGATGTTTGTTTCATTGCATCTTATTCAGGGACAGATACTTCCAGCGATACAAGAATCGACCTTCGTTTGAATCTGAACTTCTATAGTCTGGAGATTGTTAGGACCCCGGAGGTAAAACGGGATGCAGGAGTGGCTTAAAGCCTTCCATGGCGCGAATCAGCCGTTCCCGGCGATGGAGATCGCTGTCAAGACGGCGGTCGCCCTAGCGTTGGGACTGCTCGTTGGGCTTGAACGCGAGTGGTCCAACAAGGATATCGGAGCCCGCACCTTTGCCATGACGGCACTGCTCGGGCTACTTGGAGCACTGCTCGGCACTCCGTTGCTGCTGCTCAGTGGTGTTGCGGTTCTCATCCTGATTGTCTTTGCCAATCTTCGCGGCTTGCAAGCTGCCCGCAAATTGGAAGCGACTACTTCCGTTGCGCTTGCCATCATCTTCCTGCTTGGTGTGCTCGTGGGCCAGGGCCACCTATTTACCCCTGTTGCCTGCTCGATTCTAGTCGCGATGCTGCTTTCTCTTAAACCACAGCTCCGTGCATTTGCAGGAGGGCTTAGTCAGCAGGAAGTGCGGAGTGCGCTCCTGCTCGGACTTTTAGGGTTCGTGATTTGGCCGCTCCTGCCGGACCGTTTTGTCGATCCGTGGCAACTCCTTCAACCCCGCGAAGATTGGATCACTGTTGTAGTGATCGCCTGCCTTGGTTTTGTGAACTATGTCCTACTTCGCGTCTATGGCTCGAAAGGAATCTATCTCACAGCGGTGTTTGGCGGGCTCGTGAACTCAACGGCGACCGTCGCTGAACTGGTTTCGACGCTTTCTGGATCGGACCTTATCGGCCTTACGGTTCCAGTGGTCTTGCTCACGTCGGTTTCGATGTTCCTTCGGAATTTCATCATCCTTGCAATCTTCGCTCCGGGCGCAATCCGAACTGCGGCAGCCCCTCTGGTCGCAATGAGCCTTGTGGCAGCCTATTGGGTCTACCGCTTTCGACATAGAGCTGCAGATATTGGAAAGGAAGTGAGCATCGACGTCGGTTCGCCCGTTTCCCTGAGGAAAGTGTCAAGTTTCGCGCTCCTGTTTCTCACATTGCAGATTGTTGCAACACTGGGACAGCGATGGCTCGGAAATGCCGGCTTCCAGATTGTCAGTGTATTGGGAGGACTGTTTAGTAGTGCCAGCACTACTGCCGCGGCAGCAAACATGGCGATGCACGGCCATGTAGCCCAGTCTCAGGCGGGTATCGCCGTCATACTCACATCGATTTCCAGCGCGTCGATCAACCTTCCTCTCGTCCAGCGTCAGGCAAAACTGAGGCCCCAGATGCGGGAACTTGTCTTCTCATCGGCATTGCAGGTAATCATCGGAATCGCAATTCTGTTTCTTCAGGTTCGAGTGTTTGGGCTCCTCTAGGCAGCTAATGACTGACGCTCTCCCGAAATCTACGCTCACTGCGGTGTCCTCCAAGCAGGCGGAAACGAAAGTCGTCTTCTGTACGAGTCAAGAAAGCGTGGACACAAGCTCCACAACGTCGCATCCCATAAAGAACGCGTTCAAAAGGTGATGCTGGTCTCCAGATCGAGGTGACCTTGTGTGTGAAAACAGCCTGTGGCTCCTGAGTATCTCGCGCTCGTCGCATTTCTCCTCGTGAGCGCAAGCGTGCAGGTATGGTGTTTCGTGAGGCTGATTCTCACTCAGAGGACTAAACACTCGGAGCAACGTCTGCTTACCTAGCGCACCTCCGTTCAGGAAACGCCGAACTGCTTCTGAGCGCGCGCCCTTTTTTCTGCTCGAACGCCTGACGAGGTTGCTTCGCGCGGAAGGTGACGGGTTGGAATCAACTGTCCCGCCGGTGAGCATCGGACTCCGACCCGTGCACCACACTCGCACTGGAGAGTTCTTTCCAACAGAATCAATGTTCCCTCCCGCTGTGCCTCTTCTGCGCGGGAATGGCTCTTTGCAGTTAACGGTTTTGAGCACGGATCTCTTCTTGCCATGTGATGGTCTCCGAACTAAGCGCCCATACAAAGAAATAACTGCATTTACAGCGCACGCCCTGTGTCCCTGGCTCACAGTGATGTGATTCTCAGTGTTCCGAAGACCGGCTAACCAAATCGGCAGCGGTCAATCGATCCCTGACGTAGTGCCCCGACGTTCCGTCAAGATCGTATGTCGCCAAGCTTACCGATTCGCTCACGCCTGCCAACAACTCGATAACCGCAGTTTGCCTGGAGCACCAAGCACTGGAAGTTTTCCGCGATGGTGGCTGCCTGCAAAGTCCAGACACCATGCGTCTCAGATGATTCTATAAGTGCATCCAGCAGGGCGCGCCCGGCGCCACAACCGCGCCTTTGGGTCGAGACGTAAATTCCGAACTCCGGCAACGCACTCTTGGGACAGCACCCGAACAGCATAATATTCGCCCGCAAATTCTATACTATTCATAAGAAAGCACTTACGTTCGATAATGTATCTTCTGTAACGTGGAGTCTCCAAAGGAGAACTGCCCTCGCTGAATGACGGGTATGGGGCCAAGCTCAGGCACGAATACTGGCATTTCGTCGACACCCCTTTCAGCACGGACGGCACCGCGCTGCCCCCTGTTGCAAGCCCGACGATTGTGCAGAAGATCACAGTATTCCGGGCCGCTCTGGCGACAGGCGAGCCCGATCTGCTCAAGTCCTATGACACGGTGTGGCTACTGCATCTGGTCGGCGACGTGCATGGGCCGCTGCACTGCGCGACGCGGGCATCTCAGGCCAAACCGCATGGAGATTTCGGTGGCAATCTGGTACTCGTGCAGGGCCCCGCCGGGGAACTTCACGCCTTTTGGGACGATGCTGTCGGCATGGGCGGTACCGCCAACTTCCAGACTGCCGTGAAGGTCGGCCAGACTCTGCCCGCGCCCGATCCTTCTTTGCTTGCGGATGACCAGGAGAGCGATTGGGCTGCCGAGAGCTTTGCGCTCGCCAAGAGCAGCGTGTATGTCGCTCCGGTAGGCGCGGGACTCGGCCCGTACGACCTCTCTGGGACTTACACCACCAATTCCATGCAGATAGCGGAAGCGAGGATCTCTTTGGCGGGCGCGCGACTGGCCAATCTGCTCAAAGAATCGCTGAAGTGCAACGCCACGAGCTGCGCTAACTGAGCTGTTGCCCATGTCGCTTAGTGAATGGGAGCAGGAGGGTGCTTGCCGGTGATTCTTGCGAATTGAGCGATAAGCCGTTCGAGTGCCTCATCGAAATTCTTGTCGTGGGTCTTTTGTAGGAAGGCGAACTCGACAGACTCGCTCATCGTCCATAGCACGAAGTGCGTCTTGCGGTCGTACACCACAACGCGAAACATGGGCAGAGGATCGGAAGCGCCATTCTGCTTGCTGCCTTTGGATGGACCGTAGGGCGCGGTCAGTTGAATCTCCAGAATGAGATCGGCTTCGGCCGGGTCGCTTACCAGTTCATAGCTGCCGGTGGCTTTCAAGTTCGCATAGAACTCGGTGTAGGCGCGATTCGGATCGCCGGTGAAGGGCTGTGGAAATAGTCCGCTATCCGATCCGGCATTGGAGACAAATATCTTCTTCGCGGCCAGGATGGCTGCTGGCACCGGACCTGCGGCGGTGTAAGCCGACCGCTGCGCTACCGCAGCCGCCGAGGCAAACAGTGCCACAGCAGCGGCGCGGCGGAGTTGAGAACCGATTGCTTTCATCGAGATTTCCCCCTGGCGCGACAAAGGAATTGCGCCTCGATTCGCTAACGAGGACGAGGCGCTCGAATGGATTGTTTCAAGCCCTCGGCTTTACATCTATATAAGGTTGCTCAGAATAAGACTGCTCAGCGCTCATTCAGGTCCACCGAGTATAGGTTCACGGCGGAGGTGCGCGCGCTTACCACTGGCAGGTCGCCGGGCGCGAGACTCAGCAGGCGGTAGTCGCTGGCTGCGATGGGACGAAGATTGCCGATGGTTGAGATCTGCTCCAAATGCCCGTCTGGAACGCCGATGCGGTAGATTGGCTTGCCGGCTTCGAGGAAATCCTGAAAGTAGACCGAGCGCCCATCGTGAGACCAGAGCGGATCGCCGGCGCCGTGGGTGGAGAGAGTCGACCATTGCTGCTTCTCGCGATCAAAGAGCAGGAGCGCGTGTTGATCGAGCCGGATGGCGACAATATAGCGGCCGTCGGGTGAGAGACGCGGGCTGAACAGGCCGGTTGACCCAGGCACTTCGGTCACTTTGCGCGAAGCCACGTCCAGCAGGTAGATGGCTTTTGGCTGGCGCTCGCTATCCATGCGGTCCGGCAGGCGGCCGAAGACCAGCGTCGTGCCGTCCGCGGACCAGTTGGGATCGGCTTCGTTGCGGTCTTCGTTGAGCAGCGGGGTCGGCTTGCCGCCGTCGGAGTCAATCAAATATAGCTTCCACGGCTTTCCCGGCTCTTCGGCCATCAGCGCCAGCCGCTTGTTATCGGGCGACCACTTCATGCTGAAGATGCGCATTGGCGGAGCGGTGAGCTGGATGCGCTCCGAGCCATCGATGCGGCTGCGCCAGAGATAGCCGTCGGAGCTGTTCAACCAGGCCACCCAGCGGCCATCCGGCGAGAACTCGGCCAGAGACGCCAGGCTCAGATTCTGATCGAGCGCGTCGAAAGTAGCTGAGTGCGGCTGCTGTTGCAACAGCTCAATCTGCGCGTTGACTCCAATGAAGTAGATGCGATGGCCTTCAGGAGCGGTGCTGGGAGCCTCAAAATCAAGCGGACCGTTGGTAATCTGGCGAGGCTGAGGGGACAGATGCAGCAAACGATTCCAGAACCCATCCCGCAGCGCCCAGATGTCGCTATGACCGCCATGTATAGATTGAAAGACATACTGCGCGCCGTCCCCGGTCCAGTTGCCGCAGCATTCGGCGGCGGGATGGTTCCACCCGGGCAGCAGCGGGTGAGGATTTCTGCCGTCAGCACCGACCTCCCACAACTCGGTGGTCTGCCGCTTCGGGTCCTGTAGCGTAAAGCGAAGACGGCTACCATCCGGCGACCAGCGCAGCCAGAATGCCTCGCCCGGCACGGTGACCAGCTTGTGAGGATCGCTGCCGTCTTCTCCCACCACGATCAGATCGCTGCCGCTGGCGATCAGCAGACTGTTGCCGCCAGGCATCCATGTGGCGTCATGGGCGAGCACTTTGGGCACTCGATGCGTGTTCCCGCCAAGCGTGGGAACGATCCACAGAGGCTGCTCGGGCAAGGCCTGCAAGTGGCCGTGAACAATCAACCGCGAGCCATCGGGCGAGAGCGACCCGATCAGCGGAGCACCGATATCCGAGGCCAGATGAAAGTGGTTGATCTCACCATTGGAGACCAAAGCTACCGCCAGAACCGGGCTGCCATTCTCAATGTGCGAAAAGTACAGTCGCGTGCCGTCAGCAGCCGAACTGGAAAAACTCTCTACATCCGTGTCGTTGCTCAGCACGTGGCCGGAAAAAGTGACCTGCGATATCTGGTACGGCTTGCGAGCAGCGGGCTGCATGAGGGCAACGATCCCAACGACCCCTACGATTACGATGATCAGACAGATAGCCGCAATTGCTATCCAGAAGCGCGGCAATCCCTGCCAGTTCCCTTCTCTGGCAGACCGTGCGAGGCGAACAGGCCGCGTAACAGTCGCTTCGGTACCCGACGAAGCGACAAGATGAGGTTCCGTCAAAAATGACAGATTCGATGGGCCCGAAAACTCGGTCGGCTCCGGCTTGCGTACAGGGGCAATGAAGCGGTAGCCGCGTCTGGCCAGCGTCTCGACAAAGCGCGGATTCTCGGCTGAATCGCCCAGCGCCTCGCGCAGCTTATTCACCGCGATGCCCAGGCTATGGTCAAAATCGCCGGTGGTAGCCGTGCCCCAAAGCTGCTGTTGCAGGGACTCTCGGGAAACCACCTCGCCGGGTTGCTCAAGCAGCGCAGCCAGCAGTTTGAAGGGCTGGCTCTGCAGCCGCACCTTCACTCCTGAGCGGCGAAGTTCTCCAGTAGACAGATCCACATCAAAGACGCCGAACTGCACTCTTCTGGCACCGATTTTTTGTTCTACCGAACTCATTGTAAGCCGGGCAAAATCCCCAAAGAAGTATAGGAGAAAAACTGAGAATTGGCTGCATCTCCCTGCTCTCAGGTAACTCTGGAGCTGAGAGTCCGGGAGATGTATCGATATAACTCAATGATTATAAACAATTTATTTGGAGATACTCAAATGACTCGAAATAGGCGAGTTGTAGATTGACTATCGTTGTCGCGAAGGAGTTTTGTCAGGCGTGCTCACAACAGAAAGGCGCAGGCGCGCCAAAGCCTGGATTGGAAGCTGCAATTCAAGAACGGACTCGACAACAGACCCGCAAGACGAACACTTTAGGAGGAACATTATGATCTTCAACAGACCTGCAACACAGGGCAAGAGGCGGCATCGACCAGGCATTTTGATGCTGGCCATCGCGACTATGCTGCTTTGGCTGGCCGCGCCCAGCATCTTCGCGCAATCGGATTTAGGAAGCATCCGCGGCACAGTACAGGACAACACTGGCGCGGTCGTTCCGGGCGTAGCAATCGAGATCACCAGCGTCGACAGCGGCAACAGCCGCAGCACCGTATCGGATGCCGGCGGCAACTTCTCAGTGCTCTCACTGGAGCGCGGCTCCTACAAGGCAAAGGCAACAGCGGCTGGCTTCGAGCAGGAGACTGTCAGCTTCGATCTGCAGGTCTCCCAGGTAAAAGCTCTGGACTTTGTGCTCAAGGTGGGCGCAGCCACCATGTCAGTTGAGGTCACATCCGCAGCCCCACTAGTGGATTCCGAAACATCCTCTGTGGGCGAGGTGGTCGAGGGACGTCAGCTTTCTGAAATTCCTCTTAACGGACGCAACTTCACCCAGCTTGCGCTGCTGTCTCCCGGCGTGACCAAGGGCGCTTATGGCAGCGTTGCCAGCGGCGTCAACGGCAATGCCGAGACGTGGCGCTACAGTGAAACCGGCGGTGGTGCGCTGTCAGTGAATGGACTGCCTCCCGAGGCCAACAACTACATCCTCGACGGAGTTGACAACAATGAGTCGCTTGCCAATGCGCTCACCTTTTTCCCACCGGTAGAGGCCATGCAGGAGTTTCGCATGACCACGAGTGATGCCGCGGCGGAGTTTGGCCGGGCAGGCGGAGGCGTGGTTCAGGCCACGATCAAGTCTGGCACCAACCAGATTCACGGTACGGCCTTCTGGTTCATCCGCAACGGCGCGGTCGACTCCAATCCGAATTACTTTTCGCCCACTTCACCGGTATTGCCCTTCCAGAAGAATCAGTTTGGCGGCACGCTGGGTGGCCCGATCCTCAAGGACAAGCTCTTCATCTTCGGCGATTACCAGGCAACGCGGCAGACGCAGCCGGATAGCCCCGCCTTCAACACAGTACCCACCGCGAAAATGCGCACCGGTGACTTCAGCGATTTGCTCGGCACCGGCCTGACCACACTGCCCAACCCCACCTACTCCGGATGCACCAGCGTGACCCTGGCGAATGGAACCGTGATCCCAGCCGGCGGCGCGCTGACCACCGCCAACGGCGGCAGCGGAGCCATCTTTGACCCCACGACCTGCAAACAGTGGAACTACGGCGGCAACCCCAACGTCATCGATCCTTCGCGACAGAATGCGGCTGCCATCAAGTACCTGAATGTTTTTCCCTCCCCCAACACTGGAACCGCAGCCACCATCGAGAACAACTATGTGAATACTCAGAACGAGGTTCGCAAATTCAATGACTTCGACGGACGCATAGACTGGGCTGCAACCAAGAAGGACAACCTCTTTGGCCGCTACAGCTACGGCCAAGACACCTTCCTGAAGACGGTCAGCGTCGTAGGCACCCCCTCGGGATTTGCCGCCGGCGACAACATCAACCATCCGCGTGGTTTCGTCGTCGGCGAAACGCACATCTTCTCGCCTACACTCATCAACGAATTCCGCTTCGGATTCACGCGTCCCTTCTATGGATACATCAATCCCTTCGAGGGCGTGCCATTCTCGCAGGATCTGGGAATTCTCAACGCCAACCGCACACCGCTGCTCGGCGGAGGAGCATTGATCGGCGGCTACAACGCCGAGATCAGCTACACCGGCGACGGCGGACCATATGAGGTGCCGCAGAATACCTATCAGTACTCTGAAGCTCTCTCCTGGTCGCACAAACAGCACACCTTCAAATTCGGCGCCAACATCATGCGGCGCGAGGTGGACTTCTTCCAGGGCAACGATGCCAAAGGATTCTTCGATATCGGACCCGGCACCGGCGACTTCACCGGCTACGAAGCATCGGAACTGGTCGCGGGCTTCATCGACGACTACGACATCTCGAACGTGAACGGCTACTTCCACACCCATAGCTGGGAAACAGGCTACTTTGCCCAGGACGACTGGAAGGTCAACAACCGTCTGGTCCTGAACCTCGGACTGCGCTACGACCTCTACACCTACCCGGTGGAAAACAACAACCTTCAGTCCAACTTCGATCTCGCCACTGGCACCCTTCTGCGCGCGGGAGCAAACGGCAATTCTGCCTCGCTGATCGACACCAACTACAACAACTTCGCGCCGCGCATCGGCTTTGCCTATGACCTTTCCGGCAAGCACACCGACGTAGTTCGCGGCGGGTACGGAATCTTCTACTACCAGGTGCGCGGCGGCATCGGCAACGTGCTCAGCAACAATCCTGAGTTCAACGGGACCGGCTCGTACTCGGCCTACAGCGGATATCGCATTACCTTCACTGGTGAAGCGCCCAACAACACCAACCTGAATACAGCGGCGACAGCGCCTCTGCCACTGCCGACCTTTGCCTCTGCGGCAATTGAAGCCGACCCCACCAACGTCAACGTAATCTCCTACGCAAAGCACGATCCAACCTCGACGATCCAGGAATGGAATCTGCAGTTCGAGCACCAGATTGGAACGAGCACAGTGGTCGACTTGGCCTATGTCGGCGCCAAGGCCGATCATGAAACCAACACCTATTCCTACTCCAGCCCGCAGTTGGTTACGGGAGACAAGTTCTTTGGCGCGCAGGGCCTTGGCGTCACTGTGAACACCAACAACGGCTCGTTCAGCTATAACGCGTTGCAGGCACGGCTCAATCGCAACATGGCTCGCGGACTGCAAGCGACAGTAGCCTACACCTGGGGCCACGCTTTGGACGATGCGACTGGCGCCTTTTCGCAGACCGGCGCTTCCACGATCCTGATGACTGGCAACGGTCCGCTATTCAGCGCCAACCATGGCAACACGGATAACGATCAGCGCCAGGCAGTCACGGTCTCAATGCTGTACGAACTGCCTTTCGGCCGCGGACGTCAGTTCGCCAACCAGATCCCGAAAGCTGCGGATTACCTGGTCGGAGGATGGCAGATTAACCCCTTCTGGCTGGCCGGAAGCGGCACACCCTATAACATCACCATCAACCCGATTAATTCAAGCGGTCCCAGCGATCGTCCGGACCTCGTCGGGGACCCTCAGAGCGGAGAGTTGAAGCGAGTAGTCAAATCGGGGCAGGCGTACTTCCAGTGGTTCAACCAGAGCGCTTTTGCACCGCCTCCGGTGACAACTGCCTCATCGTCGGGGCCTGCCGGAATCTACACGAGGCCCGGAACGTTGGAAAGAAATACCTTCGCCGGTCCTGGTTATGACACCCTGACCGCGTCGCTCTTCAAAAACATTCCCATTACTGAGCGGGTCATTGGCCAACTTCGCTTTGAAGGCTACAACCTGCTCAACCACCCTCAATTCACCAACCCGGACTCCGGCTACACAGACACCAACTTTGGCTTGATCAACTCAACCCGTCAGCACTCGGAGCGCGAGCTCCAGGGAGCAATTCGCTTTACCTTCTAGCCTCTGGAAGTGCTCACCGGCCAGCGCCGCCTGTTTACCTGAAATCCCCTGGTATCCAGGGCGGCGCTGGCATTTTTGTCTCTGCCGGCATCGCGGCCCATGAACGAAACCCTACACCTCCAGGAACTCCATGAAGAGTTTAATGAACATCTGTCGATCACTGTTCCTTCTGTGCCTGGCCGCAACAGCTATCGTGCAGCTCGCTGCCCAAAAAGCCTCTATATCGAAACCTGTAATCGACAAAATTGACCCGCCGGGCTGGTGGACCGAGCTGCCTGATCCCATGCTTCTGGTGCATGGCGAAGGTCTGGACAATGCGCGATTCACCGTCGCAGGCAAGGGAGTCAGCCTGATCAAGACGCAGCCGGCGGCCAATGGCCATTGGTCTTTCCTTTGGATCAAGACTCGTTCTGCCGCAGCCCAGACGCTCCAGATCACTGCCACGAATGACAAAGGCCAGGCGAAACAGGCATTCCAATTGGCAAAGCGCTCAAGCGATGCCGGGGCGCACAGCGGTTTCTCATCTGCCGACGTGATGTACCTCATCATGACCGACCGCTTCGCCGACGGCGAAACAGCCAATGACCCAGCGGCGAGCCAGCGCAGCGTTGCGCGAGGATGGCATGGCGGTGACTTCGCCGGCATCGAGCAGCATCTCGATTACTTGAAAGCTCTCGGCGTCACAGCCGTTTGGACCACGCCGGTAGCCTCGAACGCAGGCATGACGGACTCTTACCACGGCTACGCAGCCACCGATCTCTACAACACCGATGCACACTTCGGCACGCTGCAACAGTATCGCCAGCTCTCCGACGCATTGCACGCGAAGGGCATGAAGCTGGTGATCGATCTGGTGCCCAATCATCTTGGCGTCCAGCATCCGTGGGTGCTTGATCCGCCCGCGCCAGAGTGGTTTCACGGTACATTGCAGGATCACCATCGTGCGCAGTACAACTTCTACAATCTGGTCGACCCGCACGCCCCGCGTGAAGCCTGGCGCGACATCACCAACGGATGGTTCACCGACCAAATGCCGGACCTCAACCAGGAGAATCCGCTGGTCTCGCGTTACCTGATTCAGAACGCGCTGTGGTGGGTTGAGACGGCTAACCTCGATGGCATCCGCCTCGACACATTTCCTTATGTGGGCCGCGCTTTCTGGCATGATTTTCACGCTGCGCTGCATGAGGCATACCCACACCTGACCACCGTCGGCGAAGTCTATCATCGCGACCCGGAAGTCACTTCGTTTTTCGCCGGAGGCGCGCAGCATCGCGGTATCGACACCGGGCTCGATACGCCTTTCGACTTCCCTGTCTACTTCACCATCCGCGACGTTTTGACTCACAGCAAGCCGATGACCGAGCTGAGAGATGTGCTGCGCCAGGATGCGCTCTATCCGCATCCGGAGCGCCTCGTCACCTTCATCGGCAATCACGATACGAAACGATTTCTGACCGACGCAGATGGTTCCGTGCCCAGGCTCAAACTCGCGCTAGGCCTGATGACGACGCTGCGCGGCATGCCGCAAATCTACTCCGGCGACGAGATCGGCATGAGCGGCGGCGAAGACCCGGACAATCGCCATGACTTCCCCGGAGGATTTGCCGGCGATTCACATTCGGCATTCAATCGGGCAGGCCGCACCACTACGGAGCAAGACGTATTTGCCTGGACCTCAGGCCTTATAGCGCTTCGCTCTGCGCATCCAGCGCTGAAGACCGGCATGGAACAGGATCTGTTTGCCGATGAGGATAGCTTTGCTTTTGTCCGCGCGACGACTGACGCTGGCTGTTCTGCGAACTCATCCGAGAATCGTGTTGAGGATCGTGTGCTGATAGTCATCAACAAGGCAGATCAAGCGAAATCAATTGACTTGCCAATGCAAGAAACAGCCCTCGCCGGATGCACTGTGTTTCAGGGCCAGCCACCCGCCGCAGGAAGCACTCCAGTGATCGATGCAGCCAGGCTACATATTCAGGAGCCACCCCAGTCCATGAGCCTATACATCGTTCGTTAAGCCAATCATTTCCGGCAGAGTGATCTGGTTCCCTGAGTCTAAAGATTCGTAGCACAAAGATTGCCAAATGGATCCCTGTCGAAAGAGGTGCTTTTGCTCTTGTTCTTGTTCTTGCCTTTCTTGTCTGTCATTCAAGTATGAACAAAACTTCGGGTGCCCCATCCATTGTGCGTCCTTTGCACAATGGGTGGGATACCACAGATGTTCATCTGGCCTGTAAGCCGGTCAGACCGAAAACGCTCTAAACAATCGCCGGCACATTCTTCACCCCGGCTGTGCCAAAGACGCGGCGATAGCGTTCAATTTCGTCATGCTCTCCCATGGCCTTCGAATAGTTATCCGAAAGCTTCACTGCGGGCCGCCCATTAGCTTCGGTCAGCTTGCATACCAGGCTGATCGGATCGAAGACTCTGCTGCCGCTGGGATCGCAATTGCGAAAATCATTAGTGAGCAGCGTTCCCCAACCTGCGCTGAAGCGTATACGCCGTTTCGCATTCCACTTTTGCGGATCGAGAAAGTCAGCTGACTCGCGAAACTGGTCAGGCGTTGCGCCATTGAGCATCTCGCCGGAAAAATATGCGTGAAGACCGAGAATCTGGTCGACATCCAAACCATCGGATGCAATGACCAGCTTCTTCTCCGGATCGCGCCCGCGCCCTATGAGCCACTGAATATATTCATCGCCTGCAATGTAAGGATTCTTGCTGTCCATACGCTGACCGGTCCAATCCGCGACCCAATCGGGCGCGCCAGCGAGAAACTGCGTGCTGCCAAAAGTATCCGGAAGCATGATCAGCAGTTCTCGCTGGTAGGTGTTCTGCCACAGATCGAGAACATGGTATTGCGACGCCTTCAGCTGCGCATCATCGTCGGTCATCGCGGCCAGCGCCATAGGTAACTCATGCGCATTGGTGCCGATGGCTTCAAGATCGTGCTTGTATGCAAGATACGTATTCGACGAGCCGATGAAGTTGCTGCCCAATGTATCGCGCATGGCCCTCACGACATACTCCTGCCATAGAAAACTGTGCCGCCTGCGGGTGCCGAAGTCCGATATCCTAAGCCCCGGTACACCGCGCAGCCGTTCGATCTTGCTCCACAGCTTAGCTTTGGCTCGCGCATACAAAATATCGAGTGAGAACTCGCTCATCTCGCGCAGACTGGCGCGCGTCTTCATCTCGCTCAAAATCGAGAGCGCATAGACTTCCCACAGAGTTGTCTGCGTCCATGGGCCGCTGAACGACAGGCTGAACTCGCCATCGCGATTGGATAACTCATACTCCGGCAACTGAAAGTCATGCTCCAGCCACTCCAGAAAATCGGGTTCGAAGATGCCGCGCTTGCCGTAGAAAGTATTGCCTGCCAGCCAGATCAACTCTGATTTTTGGAAGCGCAGGCTGCGCACATTATCCAACTGAAGACGCAGTTCGTCGATATTGATGCGCTCCGCCAGCACCACTTGCGAAGTCCGGTTCACCAGACTGAACTTGACGCTCACTCTAGGGAAATGCTTCCAGATAAATTGCAGCATCAGCAGCTTGTAAAAATCCGTATCCAACAGCGAGCGGGTGATTGGATCCAGACGCCAGTTATGGTTATGCGCCCGCTCCGCCAGGTTCACGATCATGATTCAGGCCCTCAGGCGCCCTACATTCAGCTTACTTGACCTCAGCGCTAGGGGCCTTCAAATAACCCGCCTCACTCACACAACTAAACTTAGTTAGTCGGGCGATCAGTCGGGCACTTCCATTCTCAGGATTTTCCAGTATCCTCAACACAGCTATGAGTGCTGCTATCTCCACGACCGGGCTTACACGCCGCTTCGGCGATTTTGTCGCCGTGCAGAACGTCAATCTCAACGTCGCTCCGGGCCAGTTCTATGGCTTTTTGGGACCAAACGGCGCGGGCAAGTCCACCACCATCAAGATGCTCACCGGACTGCTGGCGCCTACCTCCGGCAGCATTCAGGTGCTTGGAATGGACTTTGCCACGAATGCCATCGAGGTCAAACGTCAGATCGGCGTGGTGCCTGAGGGGATGGCCCTGTTCGGCCGCCTGACAGCGTCAGAATACCTGCGCTTCGTCGGCCAGATGTACGGCCTGGACCATGCGACAACCTTGCAGCGCAGCGAAGAGCTGCTCGAATTCATGAGCCTCGCTGGCGAAACCAAAAAGCTGATCACCGATTTTTCCCACGGAATGCAGAAGAAGCTGGCGCTGGCCGCAGCCGTGATTCACGGACCCAAAATCCTCTTCCTTGACGAGCCTTTCGAAGGCGTGGACGCCATAGCAGCCGGCACGCTGAAGCAGATGCTGCAAGGCATGATTGCCCGCGGAGCCACCATCTTCCTCACATCGCATGTGCTGGAGATCGTCGAACGCCTCTGCACTCACGTGGCCATCATCAACCACGGCCAACTCATCGCCAATGGTTCACTTGAAGAACTACGCGCCGGCGTTCACACGCAATCCGACACCGACAGCGCGACGGGAAGACTGACGCTCGAAGAGATCTTCATCCGCGTTATCGGCAAGGAAGATGGAGCAGCGGGCCAGCACTCAGAACAGGAGCTGTCATGGCTGGGCTAGGAGCTGGGTCAGGCGCTGGGCCAGGGACGGGATCGACTGCCGACGCAACCGCTCCATTATTGGTTCTTTCGTCGCGGCGCTTCTTCACCACCATCGCCTGGCTACGCTGGCGCATCTTTGTGAACACGCTGCGCGGCAAGGGCGCGGTGGGCGAGCTGGTCGTCAAAATCATCTCTTATCCGATACTGGCTCTCATGATTCTCGGGCCATCGTTTGGCGCGGGCTTCGGCGCCTGGTATTTTGTCAGCCATGGCATGGATGCCTACCTCGCGATTCCTCTGTGGATCATCTTCATCCTTTGGCAGTTCATCGGCGTCAGCACATCCGCAACCGGCCCGACGTTTGATCTGGACACGCTCACGCGCTTTCCGATCCGTTATCGCGATTACCTTCTGATGCGGCTCTCCTTCGGCCTGCTGGACCCGCCCACGCTGGCCGGAATCTGCTGCCTTTTTGCCACCAGCATCGGCATCGGGATCGCTGCTCCTGCGCTTTTTCCATGGGCAGCCACGGCGCTGCTGCTCTATGCCCTCTGCAACCTCTTTTTCTCCCGCATGGTCTACTCCTGGCTGGAGCGATGGCTGGCCCAGCGCCGCACCCGCGAGCTGCTCACCGGCGTCATCCTTCTTTTTTCCCTGGGCATGCAGTTTGCCAGCCAGTTCATCCAACGATTTACCAGGGGCGGTCATCACGCGTCTCACAGCCCATGGATGGACCACGCCGCGAATCTGCTGATCACAGTGAACTGGGTGCTGCCGCCCGGGCTCACCGCATCTTCGATCGAGCATATGCACAGCGGATTCCCGCTGATCGCCTCAGCCTCGCTCGGTGGACTGCTCCTGTATGCCGTAGTGTTTCTGGCTGTGCTGCACGTGCGGCTTCGAGCCCAGTACCTGGGTGAGAACCTGAGCGAAGCCCCAGCCGCCGTCGCCAGCGCAAAGCGCACTTCACGCAAGACTCTGCCTGCCGCGCTCGCGACGAACGCTCTGGCTTCGAACTCCCGCGCGTCATTCAGCTTTCTCCCTGCGACCGTAGCCGCGTGCCTCATCAAGGAGGTCCGCTACCTGTTGCGCAGCGGGCCCAAGCTGTTCGTACTCATCATGCCGGTCTTTATCGTTTTTCTCTTTTCGATGCGGTCCACGGGGATGAGCTACGCCGGTGTGGCCAGCCCCATGAACGGGATGCTCTTCGCCTATGGTTGCGCATACACCCAACTGATCTTTGTTTCTCTCATTTACAACTCACTGGGCAGCGATGGCGCTGGAGTGCAGTTTTACTTCATGGCTCCGCTGCGCATGCGCGACGTGATGCTGGCCAAGAACCTGCTGACCTTCGGCATCTTTGCCATTGAAGTTATTCTCGTCTACATCGTTTCGGCCTTTCTGGCCAAACCCACGCCACTCGACCTGACGGCAGCTACGATTGCCTGGTGTTTCTTCACCATGTTCGTCAACATGTGCATCGGCAATGTGCGCTCCATCGTCTCGCCCAAAGGCATAGACCCCGGCAAGGTTCGCAGCCAGAATGTTTCCGGACTGAACAGCTTCATCAGCCTCGCGACGGTGGCCGTGACAGTAGCCCTGGGCACTCTGACGGTCGTCCTTTGCCGCTATCTCCACTCCAGTTACTGGATCGCCGCGGCTATCTTTCTGGTCCTGGCGATTTTCGCGTTTGCCGCCTACGTACTGGTCTGGCAGCAGTTGGACTCAATTGCCGCAAACAATGTGGAGAGCCTGACCGGAGAACTCAGCAAGCGATAAGGCTCATTGGGAGTCTGCTCATGTGCCAAAGCAGCCCCCAATCGGTTACAAAGATAGGCGAGAGGATTCGACGGACGACCCATGCACCTGGCACACGCTTTTCCCACGTCCGCCCTCTGCGCAAGCCTCTTCGCGACCGGCCTGCTCGCCGAACCGCAGCATTTCTCTCTCGCTGAAAAGCTGCTCCTGATAGCCCTCATCGTGGCCTCGGCATGGCTGTTCTGGAAGCGATTTGGCGTCGTCGTCGACAAAATCCTGCATTCACGCAAAGATCCCGGCTTTCAGCTCTTCCCCATCGGCAAGCGTGTATGGGATTTCTTCTGGGAAGTCCTCTGTCAGGCCAAAGTGATCCGCGAACGGCCTTTGCCGGGCCTGGCACACGCCTTCGTCTTCTGGAGTTTTCTGGCCTTTGCGCTCGTAACGCTGAACCACGTCGCCGTGGGTCTCGGGATCGGTTTCCTCAACCCGGCGGGGGCCTTTGGCCGCATTTACTACTGGTTCGCAGCGGCCTTTGCACTGGCCTGCGCTGTTTCCATCGCCGGCCTGTTCATTCGCCGCTTTTTTGTGCGTCCCATCTGGCTTTCGCGCGAAGGGCACGCAATCTCTTACGAGTCAGGCGTAATCGCGGGACTGATCTTTGCGCTGATGGCCACCTATCTCGCGGCTTTTTTTGTGACCGACTCCAGCCTCGCCGCGCGCCTGCTCTGGTGGGCTCACACACTGTCCCTGGTCGTCTTCTTACCGCTGGTGCCGCACACCAAGCACCTGCATTTGATCCTCAGCCCGGTAACGATTTTCCTCTCGCGCGGCAGCTTCAGCCAGATTCCCCCCCTCGTCGGCGACGAAGACTTCGGCCTGGTCACTGGCAAAGACCTGACGCAACTGGTCAGCCTCCAGGCTTACTCCTGCGTCGAGTGTGGACGCTGCACCGAGCACTGCCCAGCAGCCAACACCGGCAAGAGCCTCAATCCCAAGGAAATTATCCTCGGCGTTCGCGGCTACCTGAACGAATTCGGCCCCACCGCCGAAGAGCTGCTGCTGGGCAAATACAATTCGCAGGAAGCCGCCTTCCAATGCACTACCTGCGGTGCCTGCGAGTTCCAATGCCCGGTCGGCATCGAGCATGTCCCCATCATCGTCGGCCTGCGGCGCGGTGCCGTCAACACCGGAGCCTGGGAGGATTCGCACGGCACCAAGCTCTTTCTTGCAATGGAGCGCAATTCGAACGCGCTGGGCATGAGTTCAGCGGAGCGCGACAAATTCGTCCAGAAGCAGGAGCTCCCCATCTTCGACGGCAGTCAGGAATACTGCCTGTGGCTGGGCTGCATGGGCGGCTACGACCCCAAAGGCCGCGAAATCATCAGCAGCTTCGTCGAAGTGATGCGCTACCTCGGCACCAGCTACGGCGTGCTGCGCAAAGAGAAATGCACCGGCGACCCCGCGCGAAGGCTGGGCAACGATCTGGTCTTTCAGGAGCTGGCCGAGAGCAACCTGGAGATGATGACGCAGCAGAAGGTGAAGAAGATCGTCTCCATCTGCCCGCATTGCGTCCGGACCATTCAGGAAGACTGGAAAGATTTTGGCGCACCGCCGGAGATCGAGCACCACAGCGAGTTCCTCGCCCGCCACCACGCCCGATTGCCGCACCAGAACACGGGCGAAAAGATTGTCTACCACGACCCCTGCTACCTGGGCCGCTACCGCAACGTCTACGACGAGCCACGCACGGTGATCGCCGCCGCCGGCACGCTCGTCGAGGCCGAGCGCAACCGCGAGCGCAGCTTCTGCTGCGGAGCAGGCGGCGGACTGGCCTTCCTCGGCGAAGAGCAGGGTCAGCGCGTCAGCGCGGTCCGCGCCCAGGAACTGGTAGCCACCGGAGCCACTACAATTGGGGCTGCGTGTCCCTTCTGCAACACCATGTTCCGCGACGCGCTGGCCAGCAGCGGAGAAAACTCCCCACGCCTTTTGGACATCGCACAGATAGCGGCAAACCAGATCAAGGCCGCACCATCGCAGTAACCCAATCCGAGAGAAACCATGAAAATCATCGTTGCAATCAAACAAGTGCCGGAGCGTGATGCGCGCATCCGCATCGACGCCGAAGCCAAATGGATCGACCTTCGCGACGTCGAGTTCATGATGAATGAATCCGACGCCTACGCCCTCGAAGAAGCGCTGCAATTGAAGGAAGCGCACGGCGGCGAAGTTGTAGTCCTCAGCGCCGGTCCCGAGCGCGTCGGCAAGACCATCCGAGAAGCCCTGGCCAAAGGCGCGGATCGCGCCATTCACATCGAAAGCGACGACCTCGCCGGTTACGATGCTCTCGGCGTCGCCAGCCTGCTGGCCGCGGCCATCCGGGAAGACGATGGCGAAGATCCAGACCTCATCCTCACCGGCCTGCAATCCGACGATCTCGGCCTCGGCCAGACCGGCGTCATCCTCGCCGAACTGCTCAACCTGCCCCACGCCAGCCTGATCCTCAAGATAGAAAAAACCGGCAGCGGGATCAAAGTGCTGCGCGAGCTCGAAGACGGCTGGTTTCAGCATCTCGAACTGCCCGCCCCAGCCGTGCTCACCATCCAGTCCGGCAATTCGAAACTACGCTACGCCACGCTGATGGGCATCAAGCGCGCCAAGACCAAGGAAGTACGGCGCGTCACAGTCGCAGACCTGATTACTGTTGACCCCGGCGCTAAGCCGGCCGACCCGGTGGTCCAGCTGGATCGCGTTTCACTGCCCAGCAAGCAGCGCACCACACAGATCCTCAGCGGCAGCCCGGCAGAAGCCGCCGCCGCGCTGGTCGAAAAACTGCAATTCGAGGTGCGGGCACTATGAG
>Ga0302324_100010187_pt1 | contig 19506 bp, 13 predicted proteins | sample Palsa_T0_1_FD_201949 | JGI IMG/M metagenome (GOLD analysis project Ga0302324, IMG submission 201949) | Peat permafrost microbial communities from Stordalen Mire near Abisko, Sweden - Palsa_T0_1 | ecosystem: Environmental > Terrestrial > Soil > Palsa > Peat permafrost | place: Sweden: Abisko...
TCTCAGCGTGCCGTGTCCACACTCGTGTGGACACTTGCGGTTGCGACGTTCCCTTCAAGCGCGGCTTCCACCCTCGCCAGCCGCTCTTCGAGAGACCGGATCTGTTGATCCTGCGTCCGGATGTGCTGCTCCTGCGCCCCAATCTGCTCTTTTTGCGCCGAAATTGTGGTGTTCTGCTTCTGCAGTTCGTTCAGCAGCATGGAGTCCAGCACCTGGTACTTCACCGTCTCGATTTGCCCGTCTGTCGTGCGCGCTACCAGATCCGGATACACCTCGGCGACTTCTTCGGCGATCAGCCCGTACTGGATCGGCTTCGACCCGTCGCTGAACTGCTTCTTGTATCGGAAGGTCACCGGACGCAGGCGCATCAACCCGCTGCTGGCGTCCGCCATATCCTGGATGTCATCCTTGTACCGGCGGGACGACGAGATAGTCCCGAGGTTCCCGTTGGAGTCGATCAGGACGGGCACGGCGTTGCTGGCGCTGGTAGTGACGCCGTAGATGCCCGCGATGAAGGCTGTGGTCTGGGTACCAGCGGTTCCGATACGGATGGCGTCGCTGTCACTGCCAGCGCCCTCGTTGCCGATTTGGATGTTGTTGCTGCCTGTGGTGACGCTGAACCCGGCTTGATACCCGATGGCGATGTTGTTGTTCCCGCTGGTGCTGTTACGCAGCGCTTGGGACCCTACGGCCGTGCTGTAGCTCCCGCTGTTCGCGTACAACGCGGAGTTACCGTCGGCCACGTTGTTGACCCCGGTGTTGTTGTCGTTGAGCGCGCCGGCGCCGGTAGCGTTGTTGTTGTACCCGGTCGTGTTGAAGAGCAGCGCTTGGTAGCCGCTGGCTGTGTTGCCACTTGACGTGGTGTTCTGCATCGCTTGGTAACCGGTGGCCGTGTTTGCAAAGGCGGTGGTGCTGGAAGCCAGCGCTTGGTAGCCGGTGGCTGTGTTGCAACAGCCAGTTGTGTTTGACTTAAGGGCGCTGTATCCAACGGCCGTGTCCTGGGTCCCGGTCGTACTGGGTGGCAAGGCACTCAAGCCCGCGCTAAAGTTGTTTGACCCATTGTTGAAAAACTGAATTACTGGCGCGCCGCCGCTCGCCAATATGCTCCCGCCGTCCACTTGAGCATTGCCATTGACCTCCAGAGTCGTCCCGGGCGTCTGCGTGCCGATACCCACGTACCCGTTCGGCTGAATCCTCATATACTCCACAAATCCATTCGCGTTATACAGACTTGTGCCGCCTTTGCCGAAACGCAGGGCTTTCGTGGGATCCCAGTAGAACGCTGGACCATAAGTATCGGAAGCGAACAACGTCATATAGTCGACGGTCTGCGCCACTCCGAGCTGCGCAAACGGAGAGCCAGGGGTTGGGCGGATATCAAACGGTATAGCCGCCGCGGTCGTTCCAAGGCCGATATTGTTGCCGTTCTGGTACATCACGGAATTGCCCACGTCGCCGGATGTGTCGGTGAACTTGGAGATGTAATTAGTAGTTCCGGTGGTCGTAAAGGCCGGCCTCACGGCCGCCGTTTTCCCGACTGGCACCGCGGTCTCCGGTTGTGTGGGCAGCGCTGCTTCGGATGGCGGCGCGGAAGTTGACAGGCCAGCTAATAGGTAAGCCGACGCGGGCTTGCCCCCTAGCGTGTCGGCATCGCCGGCTTTCAGCGCATACGGCACGCTCACCAGCAATACCCGTGGCAGATCCACTTCACTAGGCGCATAGAATTTCACCTGCAGCCAGCGTGCTTCGCCGCCCGCAAACAGCTCCGTTGGTACCCCTCCGTTCTTGGTCACGCCGAGCAGCGCCGTGTAATTGCCATTGGCGTCCAACTCGACGTTTTGATCTTCGGTCCACAGTGGCGTGCCGCCTTCCTGCTCGCTATATATCGCGAAAGTGGCGCCGATCATCCCGGCAGGCTGACTCACCGCGGGGTGAAAGGATCCGGTAAAATGCACGAGTTTGGGAACGGCGGTAGGTGTGTTGGCGCTCTGGGTTTGCTGCGCGCTGGCGACAGCCACAGAGCACAGGAAACAAGCAACGAGTAAGCGGCTTTCGTAGGTTGTAGGCATGTGACCTCCAGGTCGCGGTTAGTTTATCACACTCGGACCGCTTAACGGGACGCGGGTGGGCCACAGCGGGTGGGTCACAGCGGTTCCTTCTAGCGCTGCTTCCACCCTTGCCAGCCGCTCTTCGAGGGAGCGGATCTGCTCCTTCTGCTTCTGCAGTTCGTTCACGGGATGCCCTTCTTTGGTCTCCACCAGGTACATCTAGCCCACGTTGCGCTGGTCCTGCTGGAAAGTGGCGATCTTTTTCGAATCGGGCGACCACACCAGGATCGCCCGATCGGTCTTCACCCAACCGGCATTGTCCCGCGCGTAGGAGTTGTCCTTGACGCCATCGGCGGTAAGCTGCGTCTCCTTGCCCGTTGCGATATCGCGCACCCACAGATTATATTCGCGAATGAAGGCCGTCTTCTTCTTATCCGGCGAAGGCGCATCGGTCCGGAAACGGCCGCCTGCCGCGGCGCCTCCTGGTTCTACCACACACTGGCTGCGCTCGCGGTCACACCGGTACCTGCGTCCCGCGGCGCTGAATGAAACCGATTTCCCGTCAGCCGATACCTCAATGGCGTTGAACGGCAGCTTATGCGCCTCGTACTTCCGCCCGCCTGCCGCCGAGAGGGCGGCGGCGAGCTTGGCATGCTCGAAGGCCGGTTCTTTGGTGAGCTTGGCGGGGTCGAAGAGCACGAAGCGCGCGCCATCTGCGCCGGTGTCGCGGTACCACAGAAGTTCGCCTGCGGTCCATGCCGGGTGCACCGCGTGATACACCAGCGGGTTCGCATTGTACCCCATGAACTTCTCGGCACGCGCGCAATCGTCGGCGGTCAGCGCGTCTGGCGCCTGTGCAGTGGAATCGAGCGCAAGTGCGAGGGGAACAATCAGCAGCAGCAGCCGGCGAAGCAAATTGGGCATTGGCCGATTATAATCCGGGTTGCGGCGGCTACTGCCAACGTTTCGATCCCATCAGATCGAAGTGGTGATCGTAGGTCCACACGGCTAGGCTCAGCCGCTCCGCAACCGCAGCCGCTACGGCGTCGAACATCGTGAGCGGCTGGTCCGTGTAGGCCACCATCAGGCCTGAGGCTTGAAGGTAATCGCCTGGCTCCGGATTGATCATGGCGGAGCCATCCAAGATCTCTTGAAGCCACACGTGCGCATAGGCCATGCCCAGCCGCCGAAGAACCAAAGTATAGGATTCGGCGAGGGTCGAATATGTGATGGCCACGAAGCGGCCGGCTGCCGTCAACCGCTCAAGCTGTTCTTGGGCATCCGTATGATACTGGTCCGAAGGATCGGCCAGCGCATACAGCGGGCCCGTGTCGGCAAGAACGGGTTTAGGCATCGGCGGCGAAGTAGCGGTCATGCCGCTGGCTTATATCGGACTTTCCGCTGCCTTTACTTGCCGGAGTTATGCGAAGGGGATGCGCGGGCGCCGCCGCGCCCCTGCGCGCCAGGTATTCCCGGAGCGCCGCCTGCACCAGCGCTGTAAAGCTTGGGGCGACTTCCTGCCGGCTCGTGTAGGACTGGAGCGCCTTCTCCAAGTCTCCGCCAATCGTGATCGTTGCTCGCTTCATATCCATATCATATCACCATCTGGTGACGTTGGTGAAGTTTTTCTTGAACGTGGCAACAGTCGCATGCTTCTTGCTTGAGGCCGGCCCCTCTTTCAGCAAAACCTCGATCTGCTCCCTGATGTGCTTGTCCTGGTCCTCGGCGAAGAATTTGTCGTCGCCCCCAAACTGCGCCCGGATGGTCCCCTTGCGGTCGATGAATACGAGCTGCGGCATCAGCAGCCGGAAAATCACCGGATGTTGCAAGTAGTCCTGCACCTCGTTCTGATTACTGAACCCCACCGGAAAGGGAGGCTGAAAGCGCTTGACAAAATCCGGCACGTTCATCGCCGCCATGTCTTCGATGGCGCTGGCCAGCACCTGGAAACCGCGCGCACCGTATTCGTTCTGCATGGTGGAAAGATACCCGACAGTCTTCTGGCAATGCGGGCATGTGGTCAGGATGAACGCCAAGGCGCATACCTTGCCCTTATACTGGCTCACCCGGATCTGCTGTCCGCCAAGCATGTGGATTGCGAAATCCGGAGAAGGCCGCGGCACTTCCGCGGCCTTCGCCATAGTCAAACAAACCCAGGCGATTGTAAGGAACACACCACGACTCGGCATATTTCCACAGTTTAGCGCACGGGCGCCACGACATCTTCCGCGCCTTCCAAGCTGGTCACCACATTACCCGACAACTGCACCAGAAAGTGCCCGTCATCGCCGGTACCCGTGAGCGTCGTGGGGCTTTCGGATTCGATCGCCAGACGCTTCCATTTCTTTTCCAGCACCTTGCGGTACAGCCCGAAATACCGCCCGGCCGACGCAGCATCGTCCCACTCGACTGCATACAGCAGGACCACCCTTTCCGGCGAGCGGTGCTCCAGCAGCGCGTACGCGCCTCCCCGCCAATGCGGCGAAACTGCCGCGGACGCCTCGCGACCGGCATACTGCTCCAGCAGGACGGAATGATCCAATTCCCCCATGGTGCCGTCCGCAATCCGCTTGTATCCATGGGTATCCGGAAGCTGCGGCAACGCTGGACGGGCAGGCTCCAAGCTCGAAAAATAGGTATCTGGGTGCAGGATTTGCTGGGTGGACACAGGCGGCTTGCGAAATACCTCCGCGAATGATTTCTGCTTCATGCGCAGGTATACGGCATTCTGGAACAACAAACCCCGACTGTAAGGAAATGTGAGCGTCTCCCGCAAATACAGCGGCTCGCTCTCGAAAACCGGAAACTCGCCGGCGCCGGATTCGATCGAATGCGACATGGTATCCAGCAGGGCTGGCGAGGTAGCCAGCGATTGACCCGCCTTGCGCGCCAGGTATTCTGCCATCAGCCAGGAGGCTTGCCCCTCCATGACGGCCAGCCGCGCCATCGAACCGTCATCGCTCTTCTGGCCCTGCTTGATGAACTTATCCAGGTTCACGTTTTGATCCGCCAGCGCATGCCCCAGCTCGTGCACCAGGGCGGGTTCGCGCGTGGCCGATGGCGTCCAATCGGTGATGAACATTCGCTTGCGGTGGAAATCGTAGAAAGCCGCCGCCTGCTCCGTCAACAAGTCGACAGTATTCTTAGCCAGGTCAAAATCCTGCGGCACAAGTCCGAACTTCTTGAGTGTCAGTTCCTCCACCCGGATTTCTTCGGGCGAACTGGCTTCCTTCATCCGCTGTTGCAGGAACTCCTTCACCTTGTCGCGGGTGATGATCTCGGCTGGCACACGATGCTTGATCTTGAAGCCGGTGATATCGTGCAGGTCCTGCAGGATGCCGCCGATCTCGCTGAAGATTTCGCGGGTCTGGCTAACCTCCACGCCGGATTGCGCGCCAGCCGCAGCGACCACGAGAAGAGCGAGGGCAACCAGAACGAGCGCCTTGATGCGGACCGCCATGCTACAGCACCTCCCTGAATACGTGCCACTTCATCCTAAAAATGCCGGCGGCAGTCATGGCCAGCGCTCCTCCGGCGAATACGGTCAGCCGAGCGCCATAGGCGTGCGCCAGCGCTCCGGCCGCCAAGCTGCCGACGGGACCCAGGCCGACCACTGTCATGGTGTAGAAAGCCATGGTGCGCCCGCGGAATTCATCCGGAATCAAGGTCTGGATCAAAGTATTGGCCGAAGCCATCTGGCGCATCACACTATATCCGATCAGCGGCATCGCCGCCAGCGAGTAATAGAAAACATTCGACCACGCGAAGAAGCAGAAACCGGCGCCCAGCAGGAGCGCGCTCCGGAAGATCACCTGGGGCAAGGTGGATAGGCGCGCCCGCCATGCCAGCACCAGCGTGCCGGCCACGGCTCCAGCGCCCATCGCCCCCATTAGGATCCCCATGCCGCGCGAGCCGCGGTGAAAGATGGCGTCCGCAAAGAACGGCATTAGGACCAGGGCGGGCATGCCCGCAATAGTGATGGCGGCCATCATACCCAGTAACGTGCGCACGGCGCGGTGGCCATGCACGTACTTGAAGCCCGCAGCCAGGTGCGCCCAAGGCGAATCCTGCGCGCGCCGTTGGAACTTGGGCAACCGCATCGCCAGCAGGCAGCCGATCACGGCCAGAAAACTGACGCCGTTCAGCAGGAAGCAGACGCCCTCTCCGAAAGCCGCTACCAACAATCCCGCGACGGCCGGTCCCACCACGCGCGCGCCGTTGAAGATCGCTGAATTCAGTGAAATGGCATTCAGCAGGTCGTCCTTGCTGGTCATCTCGATAATCAGCGACTGGCGGCCCGGCATATCGAACGCGTTAATCGTTCCCAGCACCACGGCCAGCACCATAATTTGCGGCACCTGCACTTTGCCGCTGAGGGTGAGCGCTGCCAGCGCCAGCGCCTGGAACATGGAAAGGATCTGGGTCACCACCACCAGCCGGTGCCGCGAATACCGATCGGCCGCCAGCCCTCCCAACGCGCCAAACGCAAACACCGGGATTTGGGTGCAGAACCAAGCCGTGCCCAACAACAATTTCGAATGCGTCAGGCGGTAGACTAGCCAGGCTTGGGCCACGGTCTGCATCCATGTGCCGACCAACGAAACGATTTGGCCGGCCGCGAACAACCGGAAATTGCGGTGGCGTAACGCGCGGAAGGTTTGTTTGAGACCGTGCGGATCGCCTGCGGGAGGGACTTCCGCGGAAAGCTCCTGAAGGACCAGCGACGCGGCCTCGCCCTCGCGCCCCGGGGTGGGAACCGGCATGGTAAATTCCAGAATAGCGCAGAAGAGAGAAGGCAGAAGTCAGAAGCCGGCCCAGCCGCCGGCGGTGTCGGATTGAACGTGGATGTGATTAAACGCAGCTTTGGTGCGTATGCCCCAAAGTCAGCGTGGCTCCGGGAACGCAATTGAACTTGGCGAGGCTCCTGTTGCGCTCCCCTAGATCGGAAGCCGAAATATCGGCCGACCTGCATGCCGCCTACTGCGAAGGTTGGCGCACTGGGGCTGTATAAGATTCCATCCCACTGACGCAGCGTAAAGCATGCACGTATCCAGTAAGAGGTTGAACAGGTACATGTGCTTGATCGCGTCGAATGCATCGCCGTACACAGCGCTGAACAATGCCGCCAGACAGCAGACCGGAAGAAGCGCGATCAGTTCCAATCGCCTGCGCAGCACGATGTCCCGGCCGCGGAGCCATCTCCCGGCGGCCAGCAGCGGCCAGCCCGCCAGCGCGAAGACGATCCATTGATTCACCGGCGGCAAAACGTGTTCGTGAAAACCGCTCCACAGGGTGAACGCCCGGCTCTGTGCGGATGGTGGCAACCCGGCGGATGGCTCGAAATTCCCGTACCCGTGCCAGCGCAAGTAGGTAATCGTCGGCAGCAGCCGGTGCAGGCGCCGCCACATCCGCGCCGGCCGCAGCAGGTAGAAGCGCAGCACCGTAAAGGTGTTCACGCGCTGCAGCACTCCGGAGGCGGCTACCTCCGGGAAATCGGTCCCGGCGCTCCATGCGCCAGTGCCTGCGTACTTGGCGAGCTGCGGATCAAGACCCAGCACCCGCAGGTCCGCCGCCGGATTCTTCGAATCGGCAAGGATGCCCGAGAAGACCATGCCGTATGTATTTGCCTGCCGCCCGACGTTCGGCATCGTGCTCACGTTGAACGCCGCGCATCCGAACAAGGCGCACCCGCCCACAAGAGCAACTAAGCGGGCCGTTTTGGACTGCGTCCACATCCCCAGCCGGAAGGTGAATACGCCCAGAATCAGCCCGATTGGCGCGTTTTGAGGCTTCGCCAATATCCACAGGACCGACCACAACGACCATCGCAGGATACCCGCCAGGCCGGTCCGGCCGGCTCTTGAGATCTCCACGGCTTCCGCCAGCAGCAGCAGGAAGAAGATGCAGGAAGCCGGCTCGGCGTAGAACGAGTTCCAGTACGCGGCATACCCAACATCCGTCAACGCCACCAGCGCGCCGATCCAAAGAAGCGCGTAGGCTCGGTCGCGCCGCACCACCCACAGCAGCCGCGCGAAGGCCGCCATGAAAGCCAGTAAGTGGACGAATCCGGCGACAGTGATGTCCAGCAGGCCATCCTTGGAGACCAGCTTGTTCAGCAGCAGCGCGGCGCCCACGAATATGTATTCGCTGTTAGCCTGCTCCCAGTAAGTCGAACGGTAGCGCGGATCGGGGATGAACGTAGGCTCGACATAGACATATTCAAGGCTGCCGTGGTGCTGCGGCCCGTACCCAAACCGGCCGATGGTGCGGATAAAGTCGCCTTGATCCGCCAGCCCCACGATTGGCGGAATGAAGAGTTGGTAGGTGAGAATAGCGCCGGCGGCGGCCAGCACCGCCGCGTACAGTTTTCCGCCATAGGACATGTCTCAGGCAGCAGTATAGCAGGCGATTGCCGGAGCGCCTGCCGGCGCGCAATTCTACTGCAGCGCCACGCGACCGGCGGCACGAAATCGCGCAAGCTTCTCCGGCTGGCCCGACTCGTCATACAGCGTTACAAGATCCTGCCGCGCGGTCTGCAGCCAACTGATCGCGGGGCTGGTTTGCTTGCCGACGATGGCATAGCCCGCCAGAAGGTGAGTTTCCGCCTCGCCGCAGCGGTGCTCGCGCAAGAGCGCGCGTCCCAGCCTCATTTGGGCCACGCCGGTGTTCAGGTGATCGGCGGACAGCGCTTCGGTGAAGCGTACGATCGCTTCTCTCAGTAGCCGCTCCGCACGCGCGTATTGCTTCCTTTCCAGATACACGCCGCCCAAATTGCTCAATGCCACGGCCACCGAATAATGGCGGTCGCCATTCGCCGCCCGATAGATATCCACCGCGCGGCGGAATCGCGCCTCCGCCCGATCCAGCTTCCCGCACTTCAGCTCGACATTCCCCAACTCGTTGAGCGTCAGGGCAACCCGGTTGTGCACCATCCCATAGACCTCCTCCTGAATCGCCAGCGATCGTTGCAGCGCGTCTTCCGCCTCGTTATAGCGCCCTTCGCGGCCCAGCGCCTGCCCCAGGAAAGTCAGGCTGGCGGCGACCTCGGGATGATCCTTGCCATACCAGGACTGGTTGATGTCGAGCGCCTGCCGCGCGAACGTTTCGGCTTCCGGGTAATGCCCCAGATTGTATTGGATCGCGCTCAGGTTGATCAAATCGTCCGCGACCAGCGGGTGGCGCCCACCGTATATTTGGCGGTGCATCGCCAGCAGGCGCCGGTTCAAGGAATCGGAGATATCGTAGTGGCCCAGATAGAACTGCGTGTTCGCCAACTCGCTCACACTGTCCCCAAGGTCGGCAGCCTGCGCGCCGGAGGCCGATTGCAGCTTTATGGCTTCCTCGAGCAAGGTGATGGCCTGCGGGTACCTTCCGCGGTGTTCCAACACTTTACCCAAAGCGGAGGTGGCACGTGCCGTCGCCGGATCGCCGGCCGGAAGAATCCGCCGGCTCATTTCAAACCCTCGGCGGACCAGCCGTTCGGCTTCGTCGAGCCGCGCCTGGTTGACCCGCAATAGCCCCAGCGCTACCAGGCTCTCCGCTACTTCGGCGTGGTCGTAGCCATAAATCGCGCGCCGCCGCTCCAAAGCGGAACCCAGCAGCGCGTCCGCCCGATCCAGCTTGCCCAGTTCCTGGTAAATGCCCCCCAGCGTCTGATAGAGTGCGGCCTGCACATCCGGCTCCCGGTCCAGGATGCGCGCCTCCTCGACGCCCCGGTCCAACAACGTCACCACGCGCAGACTATCGGAGGGACCGGCGGTTTGATCGCCAAACAAATTGAGCATGAAACGCTGGATGCGTTGTGTACGGGCCGCCTCGGCAAGCGTCCGATGATGCGCCGCCGCCAGCCTCAGGGTGAAAAAGGCGACTAAGCCCGCCATAACTGTGAATACCACCAGCGACACGGCTAGAGCGCGCCGGTTGCGGCGCACGAATTTGCCTACTCGGTAGCGCGCGCTGTCCGGCCGCGCCTTCAACGGTTCACCCTTTAAGTAGTGGTCGATATCGCGGATCAACGCCTCCACCGACCGGTATCTGCGCTCGGATTCCTGGTGCATGGCGGTGAGGCACAGCACGTCCAGATCGGCCCATGCGGTCTTGCTCGCGGCGGCAATCCGCGAGCTTAGGCTAGGTAACTCCGCCGCGCGCCGGGCCGCCACCGAAGGCGTTTCCGGCTGGCCCCCGGAAGCATCGCGCGGAAGCCGGCCCGCCAGCATCTCATACAGGATCGCTCCCAGCGAATAAACGTCGGTATAGACGGCCTCCGCCTCGCCCCGGACCTGCTCCGGCGCCGCGTACGCGGGCGTCATCAGCCTTAAGCCCGCGACGGTCCGAACCACCGGCTTATCCGGGCTGTCCAGTTGCTTGGCGATGCCAAAGTCCAGCAGCCTGACGGTTCCATCGGCCTTCACCAGGATATTGGACGGCTTTAGGTCCCGATGGATGATGGCAAGCTGGTGCGCGTGTTGCACCGCCTCGCACACCGAACGGAACGATTGCAAGCGCTCCCGGATGGACGACTGGCGCCGCCAACAGTACTCGGTGAGCGGCAAGCCATCCACGTACTCCATGGCGAACCAGGGGGTTCCGTCCACCAGGGTGTCCGCGTCGTAGAGCCGCGCGATGAACGGATGATTCAGTTGCGCCAGGGTGCGCTGCTCGCTGAGGAAGCGTTCCCGCCGGGCTGGCGAAAGCCAGGCATCCCGCAGGATTTTGATGGCCACCAGACTGCCCAGGTCGTGGCGCTCGGCCAGATACACCACGCCCATGCCGCCCTCCCCGAGCAGGCTGCCGAGGCGGTAAGGGCCGAAATCCTTGGGGGCGATCGGCGCGGCGGCGCCGTTGCAGAGAATACCCTGCGCCAGGTGCGCTACGTCCCCGTCCAGGAGTGATCCGCCCAGCGAATCCTCCTCCAGCAGGGCGAACACGTCCGCCACCAGACCGTTGTCGTCCTGGCAAGCATCCTGAAGGAAATTACGGCGCTGGCGCTCGGGCAGGTCCGCCGCTTCGTGAAACAACGTTTGGATTCGATCCCAACGCGCGCTATCCATTTCGATTCCGGACAACTTGCCGGTCAACCCGCCCGGCGCAGCTCATGCGCCAGCCAAGCCTTGGCCGCCCGCCAATCGCGCAGGACGGTGGCTTCCGATACATCCAACAGGGCCGCCGTTTCGCCGATGTCCAACCCTCCGAAGAAGCGGCTCTCCACCAGCATGGCCTGGCGAGGGCTCATGCGCGCCAAATCGTCCAGCGCACCGTCCAGGGCCAGCAGTTCGTCTCCGCTTGAGGCGGCTTCGTCCAACGAATCGTCGAACGCCACCACGAAAACGCCCTCGCCGCCACCGCGCTTGTGGGCGCGCCGCCGGCGGGCGGCCTCTACAAGGAGCTGCCGCATGGCGCGCGCGGCGATCCGTTTGAAATGCAGCCGGGACGTATCGGCCAGGTGCGGCGAATTCGCCAGCTTCAGCCAGGCTTCGTGAACCAGCGTCGTGGGGCTCAGCGTGGCGTTCGGATCCCCGCGCTTTACGGTCGAGGCCAGACGGCGCAGTTCCTCGTAAGTCAGGCTGAACAGATGGTCGAGCGCGCGCCTTTCCGCCGGGGTGGCACCCCCCTCGCCAGGACTGAATCCGTGTGCCGTTCCATTATTTCGAAAGCGCATGACGGTTTTTCCGGCGCTTTTGCGCAATGCGTAGTAGGTCCACTGCCCTGAGGAATTTTAGCGAGTGGTGGAGAGCGGCCTATCGGAATGCTATCACCCGTCAGGGCTCCCGGACAAGTAATGGGCGTTCTAGGCCAGGAGGAATCGTCTTGTCTTCATTATTGTTATTCTTGCGGAAAACGCCGCCGGTTTTCCCCGCCATGCTGCTGTTCGCCTCGTTCGCGCCGGTGGCGCCCGCCCAGACCTTCCAAACGGTGCCGGCGCTTTCGTTTACCACCGTAGCCGGGGGCGCCAATCCCTTGCCGCAGGTGGTTGCCATCGCCAGCACCGGGACACAGTTTACCTTCAGCGCCACGCCGTCCACCTCGACCGGGGGCAGTTGGCTGACGGTCACACCTTCGGGCGGGGGATGTTGCAACACGCCCGAGGGCGTCACCGTTTCCGCCAACGCCGCCAGCTTGACCGCCGGAACTTATACCGGGCAGATCCTCTTCGCGAATTATCCGAGCGCGACTGTGACCATGGCCGTGCCGGTGACTCTGATTGTGGCGCCGCCCACTGGGCCATCCTTCGGCGATGTGGCGGGCCAGGCCAGCTTTTCGATGTTGGCGCACGGCGTTTCGCCATCCCAAGTCATACAGATCGAAAACGGGGGAACCGGGTCTCTGGCCTGGACCGTCACCGCGACCACCGCGGACGGCGGCAACTGGCTCGACGTTCCCGTGACTGCCGGCACTGCACCCTCCATGGTAACGGTTGGGATTACTCCCGCGTCTTTGCCCGGAGGAGGCGCGACCGCCGGGACCTACGTCGGCCAGCTTCTGTTTACGGCGGCCGGCAGCAGCGTCACCGTCCCGGTTAGCGTGGCCGTGGGCACGGCTGTTTTCACACAGGTGAATCCGATCGATTTCACCATGCCTCTGGGCGGAGGCACATTACCCCAGGTGTTGAGTATTGCCAGTCCCGGCACGAACTTCACCTTCAGCTCGTCGGTGTACACCGGGAGCGGCGGCAACTGGCTGAGTATCTCCAACCTGGGCGGCGAGTGTTGCAATACGCCGCTCGCGCTAACGGTGAGCGTCAACGCATCCACGTTAGCCGCGGGAACCTATATCGGCGAAATCGTCCTGGTGGAATACTCCCAGAGAAACCTGTCGATGACCGTGCCGGTTACCTTAACCATCGCGGCGCCGGGCACCACATTCTTCGACAGTCTCCCAGGCGATATGAGTTTCTTCCGCACCACCGCGGAGACCCCGGCGGCGCAGGCCGTGCCGATCCGGAACGGCGGAACTGGAACGCTGCATTGGACCGCTTCGGCCAGCACCGCGGATGGCGGCAACTGGCTGACGCTGTCCGCTCCCAGTGGGACTGCACCCTCTACGCTGACCGTGAGCATCCTCACCTCCGCTCTCCCCAGTGGGGGTCTCAGTGCAGGGACCTTCGACGGCCAGGTGGTATTGCAAACCGGGAACGATGTGGTCACCATTCCGGTGAGTGTGGTGACCGGCGCCGCCGTCTTCGGCCAGGTCAATCCGATCGCTTTCACCATCCCCGCGGGCGGAGACGCACTGCCGCAGGTGCTGGCGGTCGCGAGCACCGGCTCGATCTTCACCTTTAGTTCCGCCGTGTACACTGCGAATGGCGGCAACTGGCTGAGTATCTCCAACCTGGGGGGCGAGTGCTGCAACACGCCGGAGGCCATCACGGTCAGCATCGACGCCTCCACGCTACCCGCCGGGATCTATAGCGGAGAAGTCGTCTTCACGCAGTATTCCCAGCAAACGATGGGATTGACCGTGCCGGTCACTTTGACCGTCGAAGCATCCGGATCCGCCGCCTTCTTCGACAGCCTGCCCGGTCAAATGACCTTCTCGCTGGTCACCAATGGCGCCGCTCCGGCGCCCCAGGCCATCCAAATCCGAAATGCGGGAACGGGCACGTTGCACTGGACCCTATCCGCGAGCACGGCGGACGGCGGCAGTTGGTTGATCCCGTCCGCCCTCAGCGGCAACGCGCCTTCTACGGTGAGCGTGTCGATCGACCCCAGCCTGCTTCCCTCCAACGGATTGGCGGCCGGCACCTTTAACGGGCAAATCGTGTTGCAGACCACGGGTGACCAAGTCACCATTCCGGTCAGCGTTACGGTGGGAGCCAATGTTTTCGCGCAGGTGAATGCCATCAACTTCACCATGCCGCAGGGCGGCGCCAACCCGCTGCCGCAGATTTTGGCCGTCTCAAGCACCGGCACGAACTTCACTTTCAGTTCAGCGGTCTACACCGCAACCGGCGGCGCATGGCTGAGCATCTCCAATCTGGGCGGCGAGTGCTGCAACACGCCGGAGGCGATCACGGTCAGCGTCAGCGCCTCCACGCTGACTGCCGGTACCTACAGCGGCGAAATCGTCCTCCAGGAATACTCACAGCAAAACCTGGCGATCACCGTGCCGGTGACCCTGACCGTCGAAGCGTCAACCTCCGCCTTTTTCGATAGTATGCCCGGACAATTGAGCTTCTTTCTAAAACCGGGCGCCACAGCTCCTTCCCAGAGTGTGCAGGTCCGCAACGCCGGAACCGGGACGTTGAACTTCGCCGCGAGTGGCAGCACTGCCGACGGCGGCGCTTGGTTGACGGTCTCTCCCGCCAGCGGCAGGGCTCCTTCCACCGTGACCGTCTCGGTGGTCACCAACAAGCTGCCGGGCCAGGGACTAACCTCCGCGGCTTACAACGGCCAAGTGGTGTTTACGGTCGGGACCGACGTGGTCACCGTCCCCATTAGCGTCACCGTGGGGGCCAACGTCTTTAGCCAATTGAACGGCATCAGTTTCGTCATGACCCAAGGCGGTGCGAACCCGCTGCCGCAGGTCCTGCCGGTCGTCAGCACCGGCACGAACATGACCTTTAGTTCGGCGGTGTACACCGGAAACGGCGGTAACTGGCTCAGCATCTCCAACCTGGGCGGCGAGTGCTGCAACACGCCGTTTGCCATGACCGTCGGCGTCAACGCCTCCACGCTGCTCGCCGGAACTTACACCGGCGAAATTACCTTCGCCGAGTATTCCCAGAGAACCATGCTGATGACCGTGCCCATGACTCTAACCGTGGTCTCGTGCGGATCGTTCTTCGACAACATCCAGGGTCAGATGAGCTTCTCCTTTGCGCCGAGCGCCAGTAACCCGCCATCCCAGACCGTGCAGATCCGAGCCGCTGGGTCCGGCGCCCTGGGTTGGAGCCTTGCATCGATAACATCCGATGGCGGTAGCTGGCTGACCCCGGCGGCGGCCACTGGAACGGCGCCATCCACGGTGACTATAGGAGTAAATACAGTTTTCCTGCCGGGAGCCGGATTGGTGTCCGGGACTTTCACGGGCGAACTGGTATTCAAGTCCGCGAGCGGAAGTGTAAGCATTCCAGTGAGTGTGTCAATCGGCGCGAACGTCTTCACCCAGGCCAGTCCGATGAGCTTCAGCATGACGCTGGGCGGTCCAAATCCAACGCCGCAGGTGCTCCCGGTATCCAGCACAGGCACGAATTTCACTTTCAGTGCGTCGTCTGCCACTGGGACCGGCGGCGCATGGTTGAGTATTTCCCCCAAAGGTGGGGAGTGCTGCAACACGCCCGATAACATTACCGCCACGGTGAGCGCCGCCACGCTGCCTGCGGGTATCTATACGGGCCAAATGACTTTCGTCGAGTATTCCCAGCAAACCATGGCGATGACCGTGCCTGTCATTCTCACAATCGCGGATTCGCACGTGCCCGCAACCATCGCGGCTACCAGCGGAACGCCGCAGAGCGCCACCGTCGCCAAGGCATTCGCCGCGGACCTGGTGGCGACCGTGAAGGACGCATCGAGCAACCCTGTGTCCGGCGTGCTCGTTACATTCAACGCACCCACCAGCGGCGCCAGCGGGACCTTCGCCTGCTCCGGAAATACCGCCATCACCAACAGCGCGGGCGTAGCGACTTCGCAAGTGTTCACGGCCAATACCAAATCGGGCAGATACACGGTGACAGCCACAGGCGACGCGCTTACCACCAATCCGGGGTTTGCACTCACCAATAAGGCGGGAGCACCGTCTACCATCGCGGCGACCGCCGGGACGCCGCAAACCGCTACCGTTAACACGGCCTTCGCCACAAATCTGGCGGCGACGGTGCTGGACGCCTACGGCAACCCGGTGGGCGGCGCTACGGTGACCTTCAGCGCTCCGGCCAGCGGCGCTAGTGGGACCTTCGCCGGGGGAGTGACTACGGCTACCACCAACGCGCAAGGTGTGGCCACCGCCCAGGTATTTACCGCCAACACCGTAGCGGGAGCCTACACCGTCACGGCCACCGTAGGGACACACACCACCAGCCCGGGCTTTGCGCTCACTAATCGAGCGGGAGCGCCGGCTGCAGTGGCGTCCACCGCCGGGACCCCCCAGACTGCGACCGTGAATACGGCCTTCGCTACAAATCTGGCCGCCACGGTGACCGACGGATTCGGCAATCCAGTGTCCGGCGCGACGGTTACCTTTAACGCTCCGGCCAGCGGCGCCAGCGGGACGTTTGCGGGCGGCGCGAATACCGGCACGACCAACAGCCTGGGTGTGGCGACCGCGGCCGTGTTCACGGCTAACACCACAGCGGGCAGCTACGCGGTAACGGCCACGGCGGGAACGGTTACCACCAGCCCTGGCTTTGCCCTCACCAATAAGGCGGGAGCGCCCGCATCGATCGCGGCAGCGGGCGGGACGCCGCAAACCGCGACCGTCAATACGGCGTTCGCCAAGCGGCTCACGGCGACGGTAAAGGACTCCTTCGGGAATCCCGTGGCGGGCGCCACAGTTACATTTACCGCCCCTGCCAGCGGGGCCGGCGGGATCTTCGCCGGCGGCGTGAATACAGCCAATACCAACGCCCAAGGTAACGCCAGCGCGCCTGTTTTCACGGCCAACGGAACGGTTGGAAGCTACACGGTCATGGCAAAGGTTGGGGCGCTCAACACCAATCCGGGCTTCGCGTTGACAAACCAGGCGGCCAACTGAATCGCCGGGTTGTCACAGGCGCCGCGCCACGATCAAGGTGATATCGTCGGCCGGGGGCGACCCCGCTGCGAACTCCGTCAAAGCTTGATTGACGGCCGCCAGTATTTCGGGCGCGCTCTTGTGCCGGTTGGCCGTCAGTACCGCTGCGAACCGTTCATCCCCGAACTCTTCTTCTTTAGCGTTGTTGGCTTCCGTGACACCGTCGCTGTAAATCGCCAGCACGTCGTTCGGCTCCAGCTTCGCGCGATATTCGGAGTAGTTCGCAATCGAAAGGATGCCCAGCACCGGGCCTCCGCCATCCAGATACTCCACGGCGCCATTCACGCGCACGATCACCGGCGGATTGTGCCCCGCATTGCAGTAAGCCAGATCGCCCGTGGCCGGGTCCAGCACGCAAAAGAAAAAGGTAATGAAGCGATTGCTCGGGCAATTCTTGCAGGTGATCTTGTTCAGGCGGTTGACGCCGGCGCCCAGGTTTTGGGTCTCATCCGCCAGCACCTGCACGCGCGCCTGCAGGCCCATCATCATCAGCGAGGCGGGCATGCCCTTGCCGGAAACGTCGCCCAGCGCCATGGCCACGCGCCCATTCGGATAGGTGAAGAAGTCGTAGTAATCGCCGCCCACGGTGTGGCAAGGTGCGTTATATCCGGCGAACTCGGCGCCGGCCACCTGCGGCGCCCCGTCCGGCAGAAAGCTGCGCTGGATCGCGGCGGCCTGCTCCAAATCGCGCGCCATGCTGCGCTCAGCCTCCTCGACTTCCGCCAGCCGGGCATGCTCGATGCGGATGGCCGCCACGTTGGCCATCACGGTGAGCAAGCTCAGGTCGTCCTTGGTAAAAGCGCGAAACATGTTGGGCGAATCCACGTAGATCAGGCCGATGGTGCGCTTCTCGGTTTGCAGCGGGACAGCCATCAGCGTGCGGACTTTCTGCTCGACAATGCTCGCGCGATTCGCAAACGCCTCGTCCAACTGGGCGTCCCGCACCAGCACGGAAGCCTTCTCGTTCAGCACTCGGTCCCGCACCGCCGAGCTGATGCGGAAGCCCTCGCCCTTGTTGGCCTTGACTTCCAGGCGTTCGCCTTCCAAGATCATGACCACGCCCCGCTGCGCCCCGACGCCTTCGATGGCCAGATCGAGGATGAGCGGGAAAAGGTCGGCCAGAGTGCCGCGGCCGGCCAGCTCCTGACCGGCGCGAATCAGCGCCTGCACCTGTTTGGTGCCGTGCTGGCCGGGCCGGTCCACAATCGTCTGGTTGGAGAGCGCGCCTTCCAGGCTGGTGAAGATGGTGGAAGTGCTGGGCGGATCGGCTTCGCCGGATTCGAAGACCACCACGCCGTCCTTGGGCGGCGCGCCGGCGCCCTTATCGTCGAAGACGATCGCCAGATGGCCGGCGGTGATGCGGTCGCCGGGCTTCAACAGCAGCTTGGCCCGCAAGGGGATGTTGTTGACCAGCGTGCCGTTCTTGCTGCCCAGATCCTGCACGGTCCATTCGTCGCCATCCCGTTCCAGCATCATGTGCTGGCGGGACAGGCCGGCATCGTCGGGAAAACACAACTCGCAGATGCTGGAGCGGCCAACCGTAAAGCGGTCGCCCTGCAAGGGGTGTGTCTTGATCTGCCCGTCCGGGCCCTGGATGACGATCTCCCTGGACATACTAGGTTGGGGATGAGCCATAGTTGATTATAACGAAAGGGAGCGGCCGGCGCGATTCATCAATTGTGGGGCGGTCCCCGGGGTCTGCCCCACTAAGAGCCTGGGTTACATTACTGCCAAGGTGACTCCGGTTTGGGCGCTGACGCCTCCGATGGTAACTAGCACGGGTACGCTGGGGCCCGGGGCGACTCCGGCGGGCACCTGTGCGTTGATCTGCACGAGTCCCGAGACCAGACCCGGCGCCGCGCCTTCGTAATTGAGCTGGCAGGGCAAGCCGCCTATGGTCACGGTGACCGTTGCGTTCGGCGGGTAGGATGGCCCCGTGGCCAGCAGGCCATCGACTCCGGCCGGAGTTGTGGCGCCCGCGCCGGTGACGAAGATACTCACCCAATCGCCGGGCGCGGCGGGATTCGCGGCCGCGTTCACGCTCTCATCGGCGGCATTCAAGATAGCTCCGGGACCTGCGCCGGAAGCATTCAGCGTAAAAATGCCGGGCGCGGTGGCGGCCACCGGCAGCGACATGGGCGCGGACAGAGATCCCAGGTACTCCACTTGGACCTGAGTGGCCGATTCGCCGGCCACCGCATAGGGGACCACTACATTCACCTGTCCGGACGAGGCGTAGAGCACCGGCGCGGGCACGCCATCAAACAAAACATGGACGCCCTGCAGCGAGTTAGCCACCAAGAGCGGGTTGGTGAGCGCGAGGGATGCGGGTGTGGGGGGCCCGATGGCGCTTCCAAACAGAGACAGAATTTCGCCAGGCGCGACCGCGCCCGGTGCGTAGCTGGCGGCACTGGCCACGCCCGCGGCGGTCAGCACCGGCGACGCATTGGAGAGGCGCAGCAGCGCTGCGCCGTAGCCTTCGAGAGTCACCTGCATCTGCGCAGCGGGAGTCAATTGCGCGGGCACCGGCCCGGTAAGCGGGGTGGTCGCGTCAAGCTGCAACAGCGTAGCCGAGGTAAAAGTGCCGAGGGCCGATACATCGAGCATGAAATCGCGGAGAGCGCCGGGACCGTTATTGTCAGTGGCCGCGGCGACGGCGTGATTGGACATCAGGATGACGACCGAACCATCCACGTTGCGGGTGGCCAGCGTGTGGGTATCGAGGCCC
>Ga0302324_100010193_pt1 | contig 19500 bp, 17 predicted proteins | sample Palsa_T0_1_FD_201949 | JGI IMG/M metagenome (GOLD analysis project Ga0302324, IMG submission 201949) | Peat permafrost microbial communities from Stordalen Mire near Abisko, Sweden - Palsa_T0_1 | ecosystem: Environmental > Terrestrial > Soil > Palsa > Peat permafrost | place: Sweden: Abisko...
GAAGCCCTCGTACAACGTCGGGTAAAACAGCAGCCCGCGGTGGCTTTCAACCACCGGAAGCACCGCCTTGCGGGTGCTCGACATGTAGCAGCCGAACAACAGCCGGATGCGATCGACCTGAAACAGGCGCTCGGCCAGGCTGCGAAACTGCTTGGGGTCGGACGCCGGATCGTAGATCACAGGCTCGATCACGCGGCCCAGCACGCCGCCGCCGGAATTGATCTCCTCGATCGCCAGCAGCGTCGCATTTAACTGGGATTGCTCGACCGCTGATGTCACTCCGGTCTGGGAGAACAGCACCCCCACGCGCCACGGAGCCTCGGTGTTTTCGCTGGAACTCATGAGCCTGACGTCAACCATTTCACGCTGAAGAAACCGAACGACCTTACGTCAGATCGCGGAAAACTCAAATCGCCGCACGAGCGCAGCGAACACGGCACGGCGCTGCAAAGCCGACTATGCCGGCTTCGGGCGCAGCCGCGCCGGACCGGATTTTCCAAGGATCAGCAGCCCCGCGAAGATCGCCGCGATCCCGCCGACATGGTACCACGCCAGTTGCTCGCCCAGCCACAGGATCGAGAACGCGGCTGAAAACAGCGGGCTGAGATAGAGGAACGCCGCCGCGCGCGCGGCGCCGACGTCGGCAACCCCGTAGAGATAGAACAGATTGCCGAGCATGGTCGGCGCCAGTCCCATATAGGCGACCGCCGCAAGCGCGAAACCGGCGTCGGCGTCGTTCCAGACGAACCACGGCCCGCCGATGGCGATCCAGACCACATACACCGGCAGCATCACGACGATCAGTCCCGACCATCCCGTCACCACCATCAGCGGCAACGGCGCAATGGTGCGGGTCCAGTCGCGCGCGCGGATCGAAAACCAGGCAAATGAAATCGCCGCCACCAGCGACCACAAATTGCCGAGGCTGAGTTGAAACCGGGTCAATGTCTGCAGCTGCCCTTTGCTGATGATGAGAAGGGTGCCGGCAAAGGCCAGCGCAACGCCCCATTTCATCGCCGCCGTCAGCGGCCCCTCGCCCATCCAGCGTCCGAGCAGAAGCACCCAGACCGGCGTCGTCGCGTTGATGAAGCCGACTTCGATCGCGAGACTCTGATAGGCGCCGCCGAGCAGGCAGTATGAAAACAAGCCGACGCCGACCGTGCCGCCCGCGATCAGCCCGCCGAGCCGGGGACGGATCGCCGGCCACGCCTGCCTCAGCGCGGGCCAGGCGATGATGGTGAGAATAACGGCCGCGGGTATCCAGCGCCAGAACACCAGCGCCGGCAGCGGGACGGTTTCGCGTACCGCACGTCCGGCCACGTGATTGCTGCCCCACAGCGCCGCGGTGGCGATCAACGCCGCGGTTCCGCGCGAAGTCGATGCACCCTTCATACGCGCCCGGTCGATCGTTCGTGGCGCGCGCGTTGCGAGACGTGCCACGGCAACAATAAACGCTCGGCATAGTCGACCAGAAAGAACAAGATCGTTCCGACCAGGCCAAGCAGCAATAGCGACACGAACACCCTGACAGTGTCGAACTGCCCCTGCGCCACCAGGATCTGGAAACCAATGCCGCGGCTGCCGGCGACGAATTCGCCGACGATGGCGCCGACCAGCGCAAACGAAATCGCGACCTTCATGCCCGCGAACAGGCTCGGCAAGGCGCAGGGAAAGCGGATCTTGGTCAGCACCGCCCAGGGCGAGGCTTTCGACACCCGTGCCAGATGCAGCATGTCCGGATCGACCGACCGCAGCCCGAGCACCATGTCGATCACAATCGGAAAGATCGCGAGCATCAGCGCGATCGCGATCTTGGGCTCCGGTCCCGTTCCCATCCAGATCACGAACAGCGGCGCCAACGCCACCTTGGGGATGGAATTAAGCGCCACCAGCAGCGTGTAGATGGTCCGCTCCAGAAGCCGCGAATAAACGATGCCGACCGCGAGCGCCACGCCGAGCACGACGGCGAGTGCGAAGCCGATGCAGGTCATGCCGAGGGTGAAGCCAAGATTGCGCAGGAAGATGCCGGGCGTTTCCAGAAAGGCTGCGAAAATCGCCGAGGGCGCCGGCAGGATCAAAGGCGTCGGGTGAAACAGCCGAACGCCGATTTCCCACAACAGCAGCGCGGCCGCCAGCACCACGATGACGTCGCGCGTCTCGTTGTCGCCGCCGAGCCACTTTTTCGAAAGACGCATCATTCCTTGACGATCCCAAGCTCGGCAAAATGATGACGGATCCGCTGCACATAGGCCGCGAACTCGGCGCTGTCACGCACCGCAAGCCGGCGCGGACGCGGCAGGTCGATGGCAATGGTGTCGACGATCATGCCCGGCGCCTTGCTCATCATCACCACCCGGTCGGACAGGAACACCGCCTCCACGATCGAATGGGTGATGAACAACAGGGTTTTTCGGGTGTCCTGCCAGATCTGGGCGAGCTCGACATTGAGATCGTCGCGCGTCATCGCATCGAGCGCGCCGAACGGCTCGTCCATCAGCAGGAGTTCGGGATCGGCCAATAGCGCGCGGCAGATCGAGGCGCGCTGGCGCATGCCGCCGGACAACTCCCAGGGAAAGCGATGTTCGAAGCCGCCAAGGCCAAATCGGGTGAGCAGCGCGACCGCGCGGTCTCGCTCGTCGGCGCGTGGCTTGCGGGTGAATTCGATCGACAGCAGCACATTGTCGAGGATCGTTCGCCAGTCCAGCAGGACGTCGCGCTGAAACACCACGCCCAGCCGATCGGGCGGGCCATCCAGCGGCCTGCCGCCGACCACCACCTGGCCGGAGGAGACGTTCTCCAGTCCGGCGACCAGCTTCAACAGCGTGCTCTTGCCACAGCCCGACGGGCCGACCACGCTGACGAATTCACGCGGCCGGATTTCAAGATCGATGCCGGCCAGTGCCGCCACCGGGCCGCGCGAAGACGCATAGGTTTTGCCGACGCCGTTCATCGCGACGTAGGGCGCGACATCCATTGAGACTTGCACTGACGCTTGCGGGCTCATGTCACTCCACAAGCGCGTTGGTGTAGTAGTCGGCCGCATTCCAGCCGGCATTGACGACGCCGGCGGCCTGCATCGACCTCAGCGCGGCTTCCCAGTCTTCTTTCGCCTGCCAGCCGATCGGCTTGCCCTGGGTGGCCGGCGTATCGAAATAATCCAGCGTCAGCTTGATCTGGTTGAGCAGGATGACCGGATCGAGCCTTGCATCGGGCCGCTCGGCGATCATCGCCTTGACGCCGTCTTCCGGATTCTTCCGCAATTGCTGCCACGCCCGCTGCTCGACCTCGATCAGCCGATGCAATGCGGCGCCCTTGCTGGCGATGGTATCCTCGCGGGCGACGAGACCATAGCTCGGAAAGGCGATGCCGGCGTCGGACGCCAGCAGGCATTTCGACGGCCGCGACGCTTCCGCGATCGGTAGTGCCGAGCCGGTGGTCGACATCATGCCATCGGCGCGCCTGGCAATATAAGTGCCGAACAAGGCGGCGGCATCGACGACATCGACCTTGACGTCGTCGCGAGTGAGGCCACCGGATTTCAGGTAGACGTCGATGAACGGGGCCCACGGGCTCGCCGCGAACACCACCACGGTCTTGCCGCGCAAATCGGCGACGCTCTTCATCGGCGAATCCCTGTCGACCAGGATGCACAGATCGGTGCGATGCTGGAATGTCGCGATCGAACGGATGGTCGCGCCCTTGGCGCGCGCCGAGCCGACCAGCCCGACCTGGACCTGACCGACATCGGCCTGGCCGGCATTGACGAGCTGAATGGTGTTGCCGGAACCGCGGCCATCCTGGATATCGACGTCGAGATTGGCCTGCTTGAACCAGCCTTGATTCTGCGCCAGATGCATCGCCGCCTGCACGCCCCATGGCGAGAAGTCGAGCCGCACCGATAGTTTGTCTTGTAATTTGTCTTGCGCCGAGGCCGGCAAAACGCCGGCGCCGGCCATGCCCGCCAGCATCAGCGTCGATAAAAGGATTTTTCTCATATCCCGATCTCCGGTTTGATCACTCTGTGTCGGCGCCATCAGCTTCGGCCGGCGAAGCCTGCGTCAGATAACTCAGAACCATCTCGACAACATGCGCGCGGCGTTTGATCACACGCCGGCGCGCCGCAAGGTCGCGGTCGAGCAGCCAGGACAGCGTATGCTGATTGGACAGAAAGAAATAAGCCAGCCCCGAAATCGACAGATAGAGATCAACCGGATCGACATTGGCGCGAAAGACGCCTTGCTGCTGGCCGCGCTTGAGGAGAATACGGATGGTATCGAGCAGCCCGCCGTAAAGTGACTTGGTCGAACCTGACCGCTTCAGATGTTCGCCATAATGAATGTTCTCGATGCTCATCAGCCGGATCAAATCGGGCGTCGCCACGAAATGGTCGAAGGTGCTGCTGACCAGTTGCTTCATTCCCTCCACCGGCGGCAAGCCCCGCAAATCCTGATCCTGCTGCCGTGCCCGCAAATCGGCATAGATGCGCTCCAGCACCGCCAGATAAAGCGCGTCCTTGGAACCGAAATAATGATAGATCAGGTTCTTGTTGACACCGCTCTGCGCGGCGATGTGATCGACGCGTCCGCCGCTGAGGCCATAGGACACGAATTCGATCCGCGCCGCATCCAGAATCCTGGCGCGGCTCGCTTCCGGATTTCGAACGATTTTGGCCGGGCGAGACCCCACGCTAAGCTCCATGACGCGCGTCCGAAGGCTCCGGCGTGGACATCCGCGTTGAGCGTAACCGCGCGGTCCGCTCGACATCGAGCGCGCCGCGCGGACCGAACAGGACCGCATAATGCTGCTCGGCAAAGGCCGCTGATATCTTGCCGTCGATGAAATCTTCCCGCACCTGCGAGGGGTCGCGCAGCAGCGGATTGCCGAACCCGCCGGCCCCGGCCTGCTCATGAATGATCAGCGTACCCTGAACAACCGTGGTGGTGATCTTGCCCGGCAGCGCGTTGCGCTCGTTGCCGATCTCGATGAAATTCCGCGACGATCCGCCGGGTTCGCCGCCGTTGAGGCCATAGGGCTGAAACGCGACGCGGTCGGTGCGCAGCTGAAGCAGCGCCTCCGGCGCCAGAATGCGATAACTGCGCCGGATGCCGACCCCACCGCGATACTGGCCGGCGCCGCAGCTGTCAGGCACAAACGAATAGTCCTCGATGCGAACCGGATGCTCGGCTTCCATCACTTCCACCGGCATGTTGGACAGATTCTGCGAGGCGTTGGTGACGGCCTCGAGCCCATCCTTGTCGGGACGCCCGCCCCAGGCGCCGCAGATCATGTCCACGATGATGAACGGCTGGCGGTTGGGCCGCAAGCCGCTGATGCAGATGACGCTGTTGCCGCCTTCGCCCGCGGCCGGCACCTTGTCGGGAACGATTTGCGCGAGCGCGCCCAGCATGGTGTCGAACACGCGATAACCCGTGAGCGCGCGCGCCGCGCAAGGCGCCGGCATCACCGGATTGAGCACCGAGGCCTCCGGCGCCTTCACGGTAATGCAGCGAAACAGCCCGACATTGTTCGGCACGTTCTTGGCCAGCACACAGCGCACGCTGAGATACGTCAGCGAATGGGTGAAACTGAGCGTCGAATTCAGGGCGCCCTTCACCTGCGGCGACGACCCCGTGTAGTCGACCAGCAGCGTGCCGTCGCCATTGACCGTGATCGCGACATTGATCGGAATAGGCTTGTCGGAAAATCCGTCGCTGTCGATGTAATCCGTGAAGCGATAGGTGCCCTTCGGCCAGGTGCTGATTTCCTGCCGCGTCAGCCGCTCGGCATAGTCGAGCAGCTCCTGCATATAGGCATCGACCTCATCGGCGCCGTAGCGCTGCAACAGCTTTTCCAGCCCGCGCCTGCCGACCTGCGCGGCGGCGAACTGGGCTGACAAATCGCCCCAGACCCGGTCCGGCACCCGGACGTTGATCTTGATCAAGGCCTCCAACGTGGTGTTGAGCACGCCGCCATCGTAGAGCTTGAGCGGTGGAATCCGCAGGCCTTCCTGGTAGATCTCGGTTGAATCCGATGCGTTCGAACCCGGCACCCGACCACCGACATCGGTGTGATGGCAGATCACCACGGCGAAGGCGCGCCGCGCGCCGCCAAAGAAGATCGGCATGAACATGAAGATATCGGGCAGATGCATGCCGCCATGATAGGGATCGTTCATGATGACGACGTCGCCTTCACGAAGATCGCCCTCGAATTTCGCCAGTACCGACGCCATCGCTTCGGGGATCGCGCCGAGATGCTGGGCGATGGTCTTGGCCTGCGCCACCATCTGGCCGTCGCCGGCGCAAAGTGCGGCCGAAAAATCCATCACGTCCTTGACGATCTCGGAGCGCGCGATCCGGACCACCGTATAGGCCATGTCGTCGGCGATCGAATCGAGCCCGCTTTTGATCACCGCAAACGTAATCGGATCGACCTTCATGCCTCGAACTCCAGAACGATGCAGCCGATCGCATCCTTGTGCACGGTGGCGTCGGGCGGCACAATGATGGTGGCATCGAATTCCTCGATGATCAGCGGGCCCCGGCGCGCCGTCGATCCGACCGCGCTGCGGTCCACGATCTCGACCGCCACCGCCGCCTCGCCGCGGGCGAAGGAAATTGCCCGGGTACCGCCTTGCGAAGATCCCGCCCGCGCCGCGATTTTCATGTTGCCGAAGTCGAGGCGATTGTCGCGCAAACCACGCCCGGCCACGCGCAGCTTCATCAGCTCGATCGGGGTCGAGTCGCGATAGCCGTAGGTTTTGAAATACTCCGCGACGAAGCGCTCGCGGATCTGATCAATATCCCGGCCCTCGAATGGCACGGTGAGTTCGGTCGCCTGTCCCTCATGGCGCAAATCCGCTTCCCAGAGAAACGCGGTACGTTCGGCGCGGTAGCCGTCGGCCGCGAGCTGGGAGGCGACTTGCTGCTGCAACCCGGCCTTGATCGCTGCGAGATCAGCGCCATCCATCCGGTCGAGGCGCCGGCTGACGGTCTTGAGCGCGGTATGCTCGATATCGGAGGCGAGCATGCCGAGCGCGCTGAAAATCCCGGACATTGGCGGCACCACGACGCGCGGAATACCCAATTGCCGCGCCAGATCCGGCGCATGGACGCCGCCATTGCCGCCGAAGGCCATCAGCGTGAGGTCGCGGGGATCGCGTCCGCGCTCGACGGTAACCGCGCGGACCGCGCGTGCCATCGCCGCGTTGGCGACGGCGCGGATACCATGCGCCGCATCCTGCAGCGGCAAGCCCAGGGGATTGCCGACATGCGCCAGGATCGCGGCCTCGCTCAGCGAACGGTCGATCGGAAGCTTGCCGCCTGCGAGTGAGGTGGCATTGATAAAACCCAGCACCACATTGGCGTCGGTCACGGTCGGCCGATCATTGCCGAGACCGTAACAGGCCGGCCCCGGCACCGCGCCGGCGGACTGCGGCCCTACGATCAGCAGACCACCCTTGTCGATGCCGGCCATTGAGCCGCCGCCGGCGCCGACCTCGGCGATATCGATCGCCGGCACTTTAAGCATGTAGCCACCGGCCTTGATGAAGCGGCTCGAGGTCGAGATGCCGTCGCGAAACTCATATTCGGAGGTCATGCTGGGACGGCCGTCCTCGATGATGACGGCCTTGGCGGTGGTGCCGCCCATGTCGAACACGATGACATCGCGGTCGTTGCGGGCGACGCCGAGCCGCGCCGCGCCGATCACGCCGCCGGCGGGGCCGGAAGCCACCACCAGCACCGGCTTTTCGCAGGTCACATTGGCCGCGAGCATGCCGCCATTCGATGTCATCACCAGAATGGGTGCGGCGATGCCAATGGAGCGAAGCCCCGATTCCAGCCGTTGCAGATAGCTGCGCATCGCCGCCAGCAGATAGGCGTTCACCACCGTGGTGCTGGTGCGCTCATATTCCTTCATTTCCGGCAATACCGCGCAGGACGTTGTGACCAATAGATGCGGGAAATGGGCGCGCAGGATTGCTTCCGCCTGCAGCTCGTGCGCCGGGTTGCGATAGCTGTTGATGAAGGCGACGGCGACGGCTTCGATATCCTCGGCGACCAGCGCCTTGCCGGCGCTGATCACGCTGGCCTCGGACAAAGGCTCGACCACTTCGCCATCGGCCGCCATGCGCTCGGAGACTTCCAGGCGGTGCCGCCGCGGCACCAGCGGCTTCGGCTTTTCCCAGCTCAGGTCGAACATGTCGGGCATGCGAATTCGCCCGATCTCCAGCACATCCCGGAAACCGCGCGTGGTGATCAGGCCGGTCCGCGCGCCCTTGCGCTGCAGGATGGTGTTCGAACCCACGGTGGTGCCGTGCAGCACTTCGGCGATGGCGTCCGGAGTAATCGACAATTCGGCCAGCAATTGCCCGACACCTTCGATCACCGCGATGCTGGGATCCGATGGCGTCGATGAAATCTTGCTCTGATGGATCAGGCCGGTGTCGGTCAACAGCGCGATATCAGTGAAGGTGCCCCCAATATCCACCGCGACCCTGAACCTCTTCTCCGACCCCATCGCCACGCTTCGCACCCCGGCCCCATTACTAACTAGTTAGTCAATAACGCGCATCCGCACCTGTCAAGGCGGCTTTTGGCGGGTGCCGGAAAATTCCTGATCCGTGGCGAGCGTGGCCCCCGGACCTGGTTATCGATCTGCGGTCATCGCGGACGCGATCGGTCGCGGGCGTAACATTCCGGCCAGCAGCGACGAATGGTGCATGATCCCCGGGGAAGGCGCGCCGATACCGGTCATTCGTCGCGCGAATGTCACGAAAGGCCGATTTTGTTGATGGAATTTCTGCGATTTGCTCGCTAGTTGAGCATGACGGCCGGGGGCGGCTTCGCTCATAATTGCGGAATTCAACGCGGGGTGGGTGCATCCCGGAAAAAGGCTTGAGGAAGAATAGCTTAAGGAAACACCATGGCGGCCGATATCAGATCGTTGACGGGGGTGCGGGGCGTCGCCGCCGTGATCATCGTGGTCTATCACTACGGCAAGTTTCGTCTCAACCTCGCTGGCAACGAGACGGTCTGGGCCGTGCCGCACGGCTATCTGCCGGTCGACATGTTTTTCATGCTGAGCGGATTTGTGATCGGCTATGTCTACAAGGACGCGTTTCTGACCGAGCCCTGGGCCAGCTACAAGACGTTCATGCTCAAGCGCTTTGCCCGGCTTTACCCCGCCTACATCGTGATCGCGGCGTTTTACGCGCTCAAGATCGCGGCCGGCCTGACCGGCGAAGAGACCTTCGCCCGCTTCCATACCTTCGACATCGTCGGCAATCTCCTGATGCTGGTGGGCTGGGGGCTTCATATCTATCCGCTGATCGGCGTGTCATGGGCCTCGAGCGCCGAACTGGGGTCGTATGTGGTGTCGCCAGTGTTGATGAAATATACGCTGCAAAAAAGTGTCCCCTGGTGCCTGGCCTGCGCCGCGCTGTCCGTGCTCGGGATTTATCTGATCAGCCGCAGCGGCCAGGGCGCCAGCGGCCCGCTGGACGTGGTGCAGGACAGCTCGCTGCTGCCGCTGCTGCGCGCCATTGTCGGCTTCACCCTTGGCCTCGTGACCTTTCGCTTCGCGCACCATCTGGATCGGTTTTCAGCCACTATCCAGGACGTCCTCGTGATCGCGATCATGGCGGCGATGCTAGCGGTGGCGATCTTTACGCCGGACGATCTGCCGATCTACTTCCTGTTCATTCCCTTCATCGCGATCCTGTCGCGCGACGGCCGCGTGGCGCAGCTTCTGTTCGGCAACCGGCTGGTCTATCACCTCGGGCTCATCTCCTATTCGATTTACCTGATCCATCCCTTTTTCCTGACCTTCACCGAGCGTTCATCGCGGCATGTCGGAAACAATTTGACGGCCTATGTCTGCTGCATGCTGGTGGCCTTCGCCGCGATCTGGCTTTTGTCCTGGCTGAGTTACCGCTTTGTCGAGATTCCCGGGCGGCAATTCGTGATCGGGCTGCTCAGTCCCAAGGCCAGGGAGGCATCCAAAACCGCACCGGCGGGAACCTGACCGGCGAGTTCCCGCGCGCGGGCGCGGGGATTTGCGCGGGGATTTGATTGGCGCCGTGCATTTCCTGGGCTACTCTGACCGTCTTGCTGCAACGGCGCGCAAGACGGATTCAAACTGGCTAGGATGGACGCGATTCCGATCCGGACCCGAACGATGGTGCTGACGGCCATTCTTTGGGGCATCGCGGCCGCAACGCCATCAGCGGCTGGTGCCTCCGGAGCGACCATTCCCCATCGCGCGCTGTGGCCGGATAGCATCAATTCCCCCGCCGAGTTCGACCGCGCCTCGCGCGCCGAAATCCTGGTGTTTGCCCTTGAGCTGACCGAGAGCGATGCGCTGGACGAAACCGCGTTGAAAAGCCGGCCGGGGTTCGACGCCGTCGACATGCCTTCGGTCGAGCGGCTGCGGCATAAATTATGGAAACTGCTGAGCGCGAATTATGTCCTTGCGTCGCGCGGGTGCGTCGCCGATGAGGCCTTTTGTCCCGGCGAGATCGATCCGAATAATCTGCGGCGCGTGGCCGAGGCGTTTTCCGGCGCCCTGGTTCAACCGCGCTACCGGCCGTGGTTCGAGGACGCCGTCCGGTTTCAGCGATCCTATCTGGACGAGCTGCTGCAGCTGGCGGCCGTGTTCCCTCACCGCAACAGCGAGGTCGAGACCTTCAACGACAACGAACTGACGGGTTGGGATCTGCGCGATCGCCAGTTCCTTCTGTCGTTCGATGACGGCCCGACAGCGGGACCGCGGCAGGAAGCGCCGAATGCCGAGAATACCGACCGCACCCTCGATATGCTCCGCCGCAACAACATCAACGCCGTCTTCTTTGCGATCGGCCAATCGTTTCGGATGCGGTTGCAGGATTCCTCCCATCAGGCGATGGAGACGCTCTATGCCGGGATGTGCGTCGGCTCGCATGGCTGGGTGCACGAATCCCATGCGACATGGCCGCAGTGGCAGGAATCCATAGCTTCGAGCTCGAAGCTGCTTGCCGACAATTTGCCGGACAGCTACGTGCCCGCGTTTCGTCCGCCCTACGGCCAGCGGTTGCCCGATAGCGGGCCGTATCTGAGGAGCCGCGGATTGAGGCTGATCCTGTGGAACATCGATTCCCACGACTGGGACGACGGCCTGAGCGCCGACGATGTCGAAGCGCGCACGATGTCGTTGATGCTGCTGTGGCGCCGCGGCTTTATTCTGTTCCATGATTTTTTTCCGCGCGCCCAAACGGTGGTGCCCCGGCTGGTCTCCTGGCTGGCCCATGACGGCATCGCCTGGGCCGATTGCCACGACATCAATTGGACACCTCGCGTCCCCTGATGCGGTGATCCAGAAGCTGCAGGGCCTTGGTGTCTCCCCGCGCATGGGCGTCGTCGATATAGGCAATGAGCAGGTCGGCCAGCGCCTCATAGTCCCACAGCTTCAATCCGGCCGGGTCGATCCAGCCGGTGAAATAGCGGTCGAGATAGCCGCGCCCGGCGTCATGGGTTTCCACCCAGGCCGGGCCGGCCAGCTTCAAAGGCGCCGGATCCCAGTGGCAAATGACCAGGCCAGCGGCGGAGGCGGCGGACTTTGCCAATATCGCTCGCCCGTCCCGCGGGGCTTCGCTCATCGGACGCAGGGATTGGCCAATCTCCCCCAACACGCGCTCAACATTGCAACCCATTCCACTGTTCCGGCTTGTGCTGAATGCCGGCGGCAACCGACAACGCTGGTGCCTATCCCCTTCCACAGGGTCGTGGTTCAACTATGGCGTATTTCCGATCCGGGGTGCGGTTGATCCCTGGATTGATCCTTGGGTTGATCCTTGGGGGGCTTCTGTTATTGGGTCCGGGATAACAAAATCGAATGGACATCGAAGATGAAGTTTGCCTCCTTTTACCGCGACGGCGCCTTGAAGGTCGGAATCGTCGATGCCGCCGCCGGGCGGCTGCGTCCCATCAGCGGCGTGACCGGCATGGTCGACCTCGTGACCCGCTACGCCGATATCAAGCCATCTCTGGCATCGGGCGCGCCGGATCTGGCGCTGAGCGATATCAAGGTCACGGCGCCGATTCCCGTACCGCGCCGGAACATCTTCTGCGTCGGCAAGAACTACGGCGAGCACGCGCGCGAATTCTCCAACAGCGGCTTCGAGGCCGGCGCCAGGAAGGATCAGGCGATCGATGAATATCCGGCGATCTTTTCCAAGGGCCCCAACACCGTCGTCGGACCCAATGACAATGTGCAGCTCCATTCCAGGATCACATCGAGCGTCGATTACGAGGCCGAACTTGCCGTCATCATCGGCAAGCCCGGCCGCAACATCGCCAAGCAGGACGCCTATGGCCACATCTTCGGCTACACGATCGTCAACGACGTCACCGCGCGCGACCGTCAGAAAAACCACAAGCAGTGGTTCATCGGCAAGACGCTCGACACGTTTTGCCCGATGGGGCCATGGATCACGACCTCAGATGAAGTCGATCCGGAGAACCTTGATGTCAAGTGCTGGGTCAACGGCGAGTTGCGCCAGAACGCCAACACCAAAGATCTGATTTTCGACATCCCCTCGCTGATCGCGACCATCTCCGAGGGCATGGCGCTGGTGCCGGGCGACATCATCGCGACCGGCACCCCCGCCGGCGTCGGCATCGGCTTCAATCCGCCGAAATTCCTCAAGTCAGGCGACGTAGTCGCGATCGAGATAGCGGGACTGGGCCGGATCGAGAACAGGTTCGTTGCGGACGCCTGAGTTTGGTTTCCTATAAGCTCGTCATGCCCGGCCGTAGCAGTCTGCCTTGCGCAGACTGCGTAAACTTGTCTGCGATGCCGGGCATCCACGTCTTAGCTGTACTTAGGCCAAGAAAGACGTGGATGGCCGGGCATAGCCTCGTCGGTGCGATCGAACAATCGGGCGCGATTTATTCCGCTGCCTCGGCCAACGCGAGCGGGCGCGGCATCTCGTGCAGCAGCAGATGGCAAGCCGCCGCCAAGATGCAGGCCATGACGCAGGCCGCCCAGACAAGCGCAAACGAACCGGTCCGGTCGAAAGCCAGTCCGCCAGCCCAGGCGCCAACAAAAGCACCGATTTGGTGGCCGACATAGACCAGTCCAAACAGGAAGGCGAGATTGCGCCGCCCCCATAGATCGGCAACCAGGCCGTTGGTGAGCGGGACCGTTCCAGTCCACAGCAGGCCGATCGCGGCGCCGAACACGATGGCTGATGTCGTCGACAGCGGGACCGACAGAAACACGACGATCACGACGGCGCGGGCCAGATAGAGCCCCGCCAGCACGCGCGTCTTGCGCCACCAGCCTCCGGCAAGTCCCGCCAGATAGGTCCCGCCGATGTTGAAAATACCGATCGCCACGAGAACCGCCGCGCCCGCCGATACGTCCAGGCCGCCATCGATCAGTATGGTCGGAATATAGGTCGCGATGAATGCCAGCTGAAATCCGCAGACCGCAAAGCCTACATTGAGCAGCCAGAAGTCGCGATCGCCGATAGCCTCGACAATCGCGCGTTTGGCGGATGCGCCTGTGACGGCGCCGCCGCCTGCGCCCTCCTGCAGCGGCAGCGTGAACCCGGCCGTCGCCGCCAGCAGGCCACAAAGGATGAGCATCGTCGCCCGCCAATCGACAATGTCGATGAGGCTCACCGTGGCCGGCACAAGGATAAACATTCCAATCGAGCTCGCGGTCGATCCAAGACCGAGCGCGAGACTGCGCGTCTGCACCGGAGCGGCACGTCCGATGACGGCGAGAATCACCGCGAAGGCCGTACCGCTTTGGCCGAGGCCGGCCAGGACTCCGAGACCGATGACGAATTGCCAGCCGTTGGACGCAAACGCCGCAAGCGCGAGCCCTGCCGCATAGAACAACACGCCGCCAAAGGCGACCGGACGCGTGCCATAACGGTCGGCAAGAAAGCCCGCGATGGGTTGGGTCAAACCCCAGACCAGATTTTGCAGCGCGACGGCAAAGCCAAAGGCCTCGCGCGATAGCGCTAGGTCCATTGCGACCGGGCGCAAGAACAGGCCCGAGACCTGACGCACCCCCATGGAGCACGCGATGATCAGCGAACCGCACATCAAGACCATCAGCCAGGATCGCCGCATCACGATCGCCTCATTTCGATACGCCGAGATCTAGATTGGTAAAATGGCTATGTACATGCATAATCGAAGGCACTAGATGGATATTACCTTCGAAATAAAAGAGATTTATGCGATGCGTCTGCTAGACCAGAATCCACGGCTGCCGATTTCCGAGCTGGCTCGTGCGATCGGAATGTCGGCTCCCGCGGTGCGCGAGCGCGTCGAGCGGATGGAGGAGGACGGCGTGATCCGCGGCTACCGCGTCGACCTCGATCCCAAAGCCCTGGGCCTGCCGGTCGCCGCCATCGTGCGCATCCGGCCAATGCCCGGACAGTTGCAGCGGATCGCTGAGCTGGCCGCACAGACCGAGAATGTCGTCGAATGTCATCGCGTGACGGGTGACGACTGTTTCATCCTGAAAATGCATTTCGAAGCGATCGAGAGCCTCGACAGCATTCTCGACAGGTTCCTGGCTTACGGACAGACAACCACCTCGATCATTCAGTCATCGCCGGTACCGTTGCGCTCGCTGCCAATCGGACTGCCCGGCCGGGCACCGAAGGCCGCGCCGAAGCGGCGTTAGCTTGCGTCATGGCAGGCGCATGCGCAGCAGCAGCCGATTGCGGCTTGATTGCGACCCTCCGCGCAGGTCCGCTTCACCACCTGTCGAGGCCCGCGCTTGGCCCATCGCGTCATTTCGCTGCGATACGTAATTTAGTCGATGCTGCGCTCGAAGAGGCCGGCGCCGAAATAAAGCGCAACAAATCAGATAGGACTATCGGCTTGAACAGTGGTAGGAACGCCGGCACTGGTCATGCATTGCCCCATCCTGTCCAAGCGAAAGAACTCGGAGAAGATCGTGAAGAAGTTTCTTTTGGCTGCGGCGTTTACATCTGTGTTTTCCGTAGGCGCGATCGCGCAAACCTCGAACCAGGGTATTCCGCCGAGAGACCCTCCATTCGGAAAAGGAAACGCGGACAACGACACCGCGCACCTGACAAATGCGGGCGCGAGCGTATATACCGCGCATCAAAGCATCCCCCCGAGGGATCCCCCTTTCGGAAAGGGAGATGCAGACAACGACACCGCGCACCTGACAAGTGCGGGCGCGAGCGCGCATACCTCGGACCAAATCATCCCCCCGAGGGACCCTCCATTCGGAAAAGGAATGTGAGCGCGACACCATGGAGCTGATGAGCTTGGCGGCAGAGCTGACATCGGCCAAGCCCGCACCAATCGCTTTCAATTGATGAGTACGCGCCCTGAACCGATCAGGCTCCCGCTGAAGCCAGCGCGGCCGCGAGACGATCAAGGGCGCAGTCATCCGGCGGAAGGCCAAAGCGCAGGAGATCGTCGGCCCACTCGAAACGCCGGCACCAGATGTGTCGTGCGGCCAACGAGGCGTGCACCTTGCTGGCGTCGGCACGCCGCGCCAGACGGAACAATCCGGTACCGCCAGCGATCGTGAAACCGTTGGCCAGTACCGTATCGACTTTGCGCGCCTGCTGTTGAATCGCAAGGCGCGTGCGCCCGGCCCACTCATGATCGCGCAGCGCAGCGGCGCCGACGGCGAGCGCCGGCCCGGAACAGGCCCAGGGACCCAGCGCCAGCGCAATGCGCCGCGCGATCTCCGGGGATGCGATGGCAAAACCCAATCGCAGCCCCGCGAGGCCGTAAAATTTACCGAACGAACGCAGCACCACCAGGGGCAAATCAGCGCACAATTCCGCAACGCTGATGTCGGGCTCGATGTCGGCAAAGGCTTCATCGACCACCAGCCATCCGCCGCGGCCCTGTAACTGCGCCGCCGCGCGCGCCAGTGCCGCGCGGGACGTCACGCGTCCGTCGGGATTGTTGGGATTGACGACAACAGCATGCCGGATCGTTGCGGGGAGATCGTCGAGATCGGCGCACGCGATCACTTCACGGCCGGCCATGCGCCACGCCAGCGCGTGCTCAGTATAGGTCGGCTCAACGATTGCGACCGCTCCCGCGCCCGCCAGTTGCGGCAGCCATTGAATCAGCGACTGGGTTCCCGGCGCCAATACGATCTCGGCCCCGGCAGGCACCGCATAAGCCTCGCGCGCCGCCACAATCAACGCTTCCTCGTCGGCGCGCGACGGCAGCCGCTGCCACAGCGCACCCGGCAAGTCGGGAATCGGCCATGGCCAGGGGTTGACGCCGGTCGACAGGTCGAGCCACATTTGCGGCGACCCGCCATAGCGCGCCATTGCTTCAGTCAGATCGCCACCGTGCTTCATCCGCGCTTCATGCCATCATCCGCGCCAAAGCGCGAGAGGTTACGACGCGCGCCCGGCGCGATGCTGGTGCTCGTCTTTTGCCTCCTCGGTTGCCTTGGCCTGCCCTCCGCCGAAGCCGCCGGCCTGCCGCGGATCGCCTCGATCAATGTCTGCACCGACCAGCTGCTGATGGCGCTGGCCGACCCCGAACAGATCCTGGGGCTGAGCCCCTATGCGCGCGATCCGGCCCGCTCATGGGACGCCGCCAAAGCCCGCCAATTTCCGCTACTTTCCGGATCGGCGGAAGACGTGCTGGTGCTCGAGCCGGATGTCGTGGTCGCCGGCCGTTTCACCCGGCTCGCCACGAGGCAGCTTCTCAAGGACAAGAACCTGCGCGTCGTCGAATTCGATGCCGCGCGATCCCTCGACGATGTGAAGAAATCGATCCGCCTGATGGGCGACGTCACCGGGCATCCGGATCGCGCCGCAGCGGAAATCGGCCGGCTTGACGCCGCGATCGCCCATGCGCATCAGGTCGCATCCCGCAAACCCTATCGCGTGCTGGCGGTGTCGCGGCGCGGCTGGGTGTCCGGCCGCGACAGCCTGACCAGTTCATTGCTGGCCAATGCCGGCCTCGCCAACGCGGCCGGCGATCTCGGCATCAGGTCCGGCGGATTTGCCTCGCTCGAAACCATCGTCAACCTGAAACCGGATTTCATCCTGGTGTCGGAAGACAGCGATTTCGCCGAAGACGAAGGCAGCGCCTTCCTGCTGCATCCGGCACTGGAGCGGTTTTATCCGGCGTCGAAACGCATCGTGATTCCGGAGCGGCTCACGGTCTGCGGCGGACCGATGCTGGCGCAAGCGCTGGAGCGGCTGGCTTCCGAACTCGAGCGCGTGGACCACTAGGGTGCTGATCTCCGGCGGCGGGTTTTTCATCGTGATCGCGGCGCTGGCGTTCGACGCGCTGATCGGCGACCCCGACTGGCTGTGGCGGCGGCTGGGCCACCCGGTGGCCCTGATCGGCGCCCTGATCGATACGCTCGATCGCAGATTCAACAAGGACGATCAGTCGCCAGCGCAACGCCGATCCGCCGGGATCGCGAGCACGGCGATTCTTGTTGTTGTAGCTACTGCGGTGGGCGCGCTGATTCAGGTAGCCGCGCTTTGGTTTCCGGCGGGGAATATCATCATCGCGCTGCTCGCTTCGATCTTCATCGCCCAGCCCAGCCTCTACCAGCATGTCGACTGGGTGCGCTCGGCGTTCGCCGATGGCGGGCTCCCTGAGGCGCGGGACGCGGTCGCGTTGATCGTCGGACGCGATCCCGAAAACCTCGACGAAGCCGGGGTGTGCCGGGCCGCGATCGAATCCTGCGCCGAGAATTTTTCCGATGGCGTGGTGGCCCCGGTGTTCTGGCTGGCGCTGCTGGGGCTGCCCGGACTGATCGCCTACAAGGCCATCAACACCGCCGATTCCATGATCGGACATCGCAGCGAACGCTACGCATCGTTCGGCTGGGCGGCGGCGCGGCTCGACGATCTCGTCAATCTGCTGCCGGCGAGATTGTCGGCGCTCCTGCTGGCCGTCGCCGCGCCGATCGCGGGCGGATCGATCGGCAAATCTTTTGATGTCGTGAGGCGCGACGCTTCCAAACACCGCTCGCCGAATGCCGGTTGGCCGGAAAGCGCCATGGCGGGCGCGCTCGGATTGGCGCTGGCCGGTCCGCGCCGTTATGCCGAAGGGATGGTCGACGATCCCTTCCTCAATGCCGAGGCGACCCGGCCGGCCGTGCCCGACGATATCGGCCGCGCGCTCGATCTCTACACCGCGGCCTGCGTGATCGAAGCCGCGATCTATGCCGCACTGGCATTGGTGGTCTGACGGCTGCGCGCAATGCCAAGTATAGCCTCAATATCCAGATGTGCTTCCAGATGATCGGCCAACGCATCCAGCGCGGATTCGATTTGCGATTCATAGGCCAGCGTCGAGGCAATGCCGAGATTCGCCAGCCACGCCTTGCGAAACGCGTCGCCGGTGAACAGGCCATGGACGTACGTGCCCTGCACTCGGCCGTCGGCGGTGCCGGCGCCATCGGGGCGTCCCTCGATCGTCACCACCGGTCTGGCGCAATCGCGGCCTTCGCTGCGGCCGAGGTGGATTTCATAACCCTCGATCGGCGTCCCCGTCGCGCAATGGATGCCCCGGACCAGTCTCGTGGATTTATCCGCGCTCATGACGGTGGCGATATCCAGCAGCCCGAGCCCCTCCACCATTCCCGAAGGTCCCTCGATGCCCTCGGGATCGGCGATGCTTTGCCCCAGCATCTGATAACCGCCGCAAAGGCCGAGCACATGGCCGCCACGCCTGACATGCGCCTTGATGTCGATGTCCCAGCCCTGCGCCTTAAGAAAAGCGAGATCGCCGATGGTGGATTTGCTGCCCGGCAGGATCACCACATCGGCATTGCCCGGTATAGGTTCGCCCGGCCGCACGAACACCAGTTTGACGCCGGGCTCCATGCCCAGCGGATCGAGATCGTCGAAATTGGCGATGCGCGCCAATACCAGCACCGCGATCACGCGTGACGACACGGACGGATGCGCGCGATCGAGATCGACGGCGTCTTCCGCCGGCAGCCATGCGGTCTGCGGCAGCCACGGCACCACGCCAAGCGACGGCCATCCGGTCAACCGCGTCACTTCAATGAGACCCTGGTCGAACAGCCTGACATCGCCGCGAAACTTGTTGATGACAAAGCCACGGATCCGCGCGCGCTCGTCCGGCTCCAATACCAGATGCGTCCCCGCAAGACTGGCGATGACGCCGCCGCGATCGATATCGCCGGCCAGCACCACCGGCACATCGGCGGCAGCGGCAAATCCCATATTGGCGATATCGCCGGCGCGCAGATTGATTTCGGCCGGACTGCCGGCGCCTTCGACCAGCACGATATCGGCCTCGCGCGCCAGCCGCGCAAAACTGTCCAGCACCGCCGGCAGCAGCGCCGCCTTCTTGTCGAGATAATTCCTAGCCCGCAGCGTGCCCCAGCGCCGGCCCTGCACGATGATTTGCGAACCGCTGTCGGTCTCAGGCTTCAGCAGCACCGGATTCATGTGCACGCTCGGAACCATTCGCGCCGCGCGCGCCTGCACCGCCT
>Ga0302324_100010196_pt1 | contig 19499 bp, 17 predicted proteins | sample Palsa_T0_1_FD_201949 | JGI IMG/M metagenome (GOLD analysis project Ga0302324, IMG submission 201949) | Peat permafrost microbial communities from Stordalen Mire near Abisko, Sweden - Palsa_T0_1 | ecosystem: Environmental > Terrestrial > Soil > Palsa > Peat permafrost | place: Sweden: Abisko...
ATGGGCCGACGCCGTAAAGAAACAGCATCAGCACCACCATCACGCTGCACGTCGCGGTGCGCAGCCGCTCCACACCCCAGCGCTGCACAGCCAGCAGGATCAGCACGGCCGCCGAAAGCGCGGAAACGCCCGCGATAGCCGACGCATGGGCGGGCGGAATGGTCTCCCATCCGTGCGCCACAAACCACGGCAGCAGCAGCACCGCCGCGGTGATGACGCCGACCAGCAGCGCATGGCCCGCCAGGACCCAGCGCTGCAATCCCCGGCCTCGTGTGCGGAAAAGATAGTCGCCGGTGAGGATGGTAATAGGCGGAATCGCCGGCAGAATATAGCCCGGCAGCTTGGATCGCGAGATGGAAAAGAAGACGATCGGAATCAGCGCCCAGAGCACCAGAAACTCAGGGAAGGCGTCGCCGGGGCGGCTTTCGACGACTTTGCCTGTATTCAGCTTGAGCGTTTCGCCAGGCCCAAGCCGGGCATGGCGGATGCGCCACTCGATAATCGACACGCGAACGCCGTCATAGAGCGCGCGAATGGCCACCACAGTCCACGGCATGGTGGCCAGCAGCACGACGGCCAGGTAGTACCAGACCGGTTGCTCATGCTGATACTTGTTGGTGGCAAAGCGCTCCAGGTTGTGTTCCAGGAAGAACTCCTGGAAGAACGTCGGATTCTGGTGCTGGACGGCGATAAACCAGGGCAGAACGATGGCGAAGTACAGTGCAATCCCCGGCCACCACAGCGACTTCCAGAAGATCCACCACTCCTTGCGCAACACGGCAAAGGCGCCGACGATCACCAGCACCAGAAACGGCGCGACGGGCCCCTTGGCCAACGTCGCCACGGCGGTGAAGAAATAGATGTCGAAGAGCCAGAATTTGGACTTGGTCTCATACCAGGCATACCAGCCAAGCAGGCCGATCGAGAGCGGCGCAGCCAGTTGCATGTCCGTGGAAGCGCCGCGGGAGAAACCGAGAATGCCTATGCAGGCCGCTGTAATCAGTGCCGCGTCCAGATGGCCGCCGGGGCGGAATCGGCGCATGTGCAGGTAGGTGAGTCCCACCAGCCACAGCGCAAAGCTGACGGATGGCAGTCGCGCCACCCAGTCGTATACGCCAAATTCTTTGAAGACATACATGGCGCGCCAATAATAGAGGGCCGGCTTTTCCAGCCACGGCCTGCCGTAGAGGTAAGGCGTAACGCAGGCGCTCAACCGCTCGCGCAGGGTGTGCGCGCTGTTGAGCTTTTGCAGCATTTCATGGGCAATCTGCGCATAGCGCGGCTCGTCTGCGCCGACCAGGCCTATACCCGCCCCGCCGAAGATCGGCGTCACGCCATAGAGCAGGAAGAAGATCATGAAACCGAAAAGGCTGGCGATCTCCCACCAGGTAGACCGGTCCGGTAGCCGGGAGCGCAGCCAGAGCAAGCGAGGGTGCTGGCCGGGTTGCCCGTCGGGCGCCGGAGTCGTGTTCGAGGTAGTTCGGGTCAGAAACATCTCCGCTGGGGTCAGTCCCAAGTTGCTCGTTCCATTCGCATTCTAACGGCCACAGGGGGAGGAGATTGGCCCGCACTTAGCCTACCAGATTTGCGCAGCCGGGCGACCGGAGATCACATGGGAAGCCAGGGATCCAAGTGGAGAACGGGAAGGTCGGATACGTCGCGGATATTCCGGGTCGCAAGCGTCAGACCGTGAGTGTGCGCGGTCGCAGCCAACAAAGTATCCACCACTGGCCGTGGACGCTGCTCAGACCACTCACCCCAAAGCCTCGATGTCGCGGCATCTATCCCCAAAATTCGATTGGCGAAGTTCTGCTCCATGCCATCGACCCAGGCTTCGATTAACTTGGCGGCTACCGCGTCGGAGCGCCCCTTAAGAGCTACGCCCTTCCTGAGTTCTCCCAAGGCCAGGACGCTGAGGAACAGGTTGGAATTGCCGGCTGCGTGTAAGAACGAAAGAACACGCGCGTCGGGCTGTGTCCTGCGCGTTTCAGAGACAACGTTGGTATCAAGCAGGTATTGCGTCCGGCTTCTCAAAGCAGCACTTCACGCCCCGTGTCGTATTCGCGCTCGATCGTAAAATCGTCTACCTTTGGGCCGCCGAGGAGATACGCGAGAAAATCCGGCTCCTGCGCGGTCAAGGAGCGATATTCCTCGATAGAGAGCACAACGGCGCGCTCCGCTCCATGGCGGGTAATAATCTGCGGCCCTTCGCTGTGCGCGTCTTCAATCAATTCGCTCAGCCGCGTCTTCGCTTCCTGTAGCTGCCATGCCGCCATCTTGCACCTCCAACCATTTCAACTAGAATTATAGTCGTTATAGTTGAAATGACAAGCGGCTTCTCTTCGAGAAAGCGGATTCGACAGCGTCGCAGGCTTCTCCCAGCGCATGTTCCGCGCGAATCTGCGGCATAATCTCCTCAGTCCGGGCTGCAAACCGGCTGTCTTCGAGCAGAGTCTTCAGCGCCGCGGCAGCGGTCTCGGCGCGGTACTCGGTGCGCTTCAGCACCAATCCTGCGCCGATTCGCTCCACCCTGGCTCCATTGTCCGGCTGGTCCCAGGCGTAGGGCACGATCAACTGCGGGCACCCGGCGCGCATGGCCTGCCCCGTGGTTCCCGAACCGCCCTGGTGGACCACCACCGAGGCGTGAGAAAAGACCTGAGAGTATCGCGCATAAGGCACCGCCAGCATTCCCGGAGCGATGGTTCCCTGCTGGTCTTTCGCTCCCACCAGCAGCGCGCGCCTGCCCAACAGTTGCGCAGCGGCCAGGCTCGCTTCATAGAAGTCGCCGGGGTTATGCACCGCCGCCGAGCCAAGCGTGAAGACGATTGGCGGCTCTCCGGCGGCGAGGAACTCCGCGATCTCCGGCGAATCCTGCCCGTGTTTATCGAAGAAAATAAACCCCGGCTGGACCGTCTGCCTGGGCCAATCCGGCTGCGGCTCGGCCAGCATGCGCGAAAACAGGGCGAGCACCAGATCGGGCGAGAATTTATCGCGGAAGATGGGTTCGCACTCGACGCGAAGGCCCAGATCGCGGCGCAGTTCGCGCACCGGGTTCCACCAGTGCCGCGTAAGAAGCCTTCCCAGTTCCAGAATGGCCCGGTTCACCCCTGGTCCGGCATTTCTGAACCAGTACGCCTCGGGAATATTCGCCAACAGAGATGGATCATGCACGGACAAGAACGAGCAGGGCGAGAGAATTGCCGGAACCCAGGGAATCCCTAGTTTTTCCGCCGTCAGCGGTGCGGCGAAGAGCAATTCGTTGGCGATCATCACATCGGCGTCGGCCGCCGCGGCCAGCAGATCCTCGCAGGTGTTGCGCAGATGCGGCAGAACGAGCTTCCGCACCAGCACCTCCGGCCCGGTGCGCATATCTTCGCACTGGGCGATGAGCGCACGATCGGTCGGATCCCAGTTGGGCCGCAGGGGGCGGAATTCGAGTCCCAGGGCTTCCACTTTGGAGCGGTAATACTCAATCGACGCCACCGCGACGCGATGCCCGCGCCGTTGCAGTTCAAGCCCCATGGCGAGCAGCGGATGCAGATCGCCCAGCGACCCAATAGAGGCGACCAGCACTCTCGCCGGTTCGATCAGAGCCGCACTGCTCCGAAACTCAGCCATTCCATCCCCCAAAGATATTTTGGGCCGCGTTGGGTAGATGCTGCGCGAAACGATAGCGATTCATGCAAGTTATAGGGGAGACTCCCATGAACTCTTCTTCATGAATTCGACACCCACCGCGCAAAAAAGCATCTGGAAAACCGCGATTTCGCGCTTCAACGCCACTCAAAGACGTTTATTGCGCCGCGTCCATTTCGCGCTTGAGCGCCGCCAGTATCTCTTCGGCGGCTCGCTCAATCGGTCCATCCAGCGTACACCCGGCGGCATTTTCATGCCCTCCGCCGCCCAGGCGAGCACTGATGGCGGCCACGTTCACTCGGCCCTTACTGCGCAGGCTCAGCCGGATTCGCCCCTCGGGCAGCTCGCGCAGGAAAACCGCAGCCTCCACTCCCGCTACGGAGAGCGCGTAATTCACCACGCCCTCGCAGTCTTCCTCCACGGCGCGGGTTGCAACCATATCCTCATGCGTGACCCAGAGCCAGGCCAACGGACCGTCGCCATCCGGCGACCTGCGCAGATTGCTCAGCGCCCGACCCAGCAGCAGCACCTTGGCAAAGGGATTGTTGAAGTACACCTCGCGCGCGATCCGCACCGGATCGGCTCCGGCCTCCACCAGTTCTCCTGCCAGGCGGAAGGTGTTGGCGCGGATGCCTCCGTAGCAGAAGCCGCCGGTGTCGGTGAGCAGCGTGACGTAGAGGCAGGTGGCCATCTCCGGCGTAAGAGTGCCGTGGACGGCCTTCACCAGCCGGTAGACCAGCTCGCCCACCGAACAGGCGTCGCGGTCGATCCAGTTCAGCGCGCCAAAGGGCTTGCCGCTGGCGTGGTGGTCGATATTGATGTGGAACATCCGCTCCAGGCCGCGCAGCCGGGTGCGGTTCAGGCTGTCGCATTCGAGCAATATCACCGCGTCGTACGGAGCCTCGAACGAGCTCGGCACGCGCATCACGGTCCGAATCGCATCCACGCCGGGCAGGCTGCGATAGACCGCCGGAATGCGGTCGGCGGCGATAATTTCCACGCGCTTGCCCATCTGCCGCAACAGCATCCCCATGGCCAGCATGGAGCCGATCGCGTCGCCATCCGGCCGCGAGTGCGAGCAGATCAGAAAGCGCTCGCCCTCCTGCAAGGCTTGCAGAATGGCCAGCATCTCCTCCGATTGCGACGGATTCGCCGCTTGCGCCTGAGGAGCGTTGCGCGTCTTGCGGAACCGGATTGGCTGCGGGCTGGCCATCGAGTCTCTCGTCAATTTACTTGGACGCAGAGGCGTCGGTTGCGGCTGGATTCCCAACTTGCTCAGCGGCCGGGGCCGGCGGCGCGGTCTTTTGCCGTTTCTTGGACCGGCCCAGCAGCTCGTCGATGCGCGACTGGAACTTCTCCGACTTGTCCACATGGAAACTGAGGTCGGGCACGCGCCGCACGCCCATCCGCTCCAGCAGCTCATGGCGAATGTAGCCCTTGGCCGCCAGCAGCGCCGCGACCGTCTCTTTTTCCGCCTCTTCACCGCCATCGACGGCGATATACACCCGCGCCGATTTCGAGCCGGGGTTCATCGCCACTTCCGTGACGTAGCAAAAGGCGATGCGCGGGTCCGAGAGCTGACCCTCCAGCATCGTGCCTATCTCTTCGCGCAGCGTTTCCGCCACGCGGTTCCGGTGGTACACACGCGATCTTGGTTCTGCCATGGCGTTTCCTCCGGGTAAACCACTTAGGATACCAGAGGCGAGACGCCGCGCCTACGATCCGTCTGGAAATCCAGATTCCGCGCCAGACTCCACAAAATCCCACCACGAATCGGCCACTTCCGCGCCCAGTTCGCGGATCATCCGCTGCGCCGCCCGCTCCACTTCTTCAATCTGGCCGCGCAGGTAATCCCGCGAATTTGAAATCGCCGCTACGCCCACCGTCGCGCTCTGCCACGTCACCGCCTCATCCAGCTCGGAAACAGAGATATTGAAGCCCTGGCGAAGCTGATCCTTCAGCGAACGCACCACTTGCCGCCGGTCCTTGAGCGACCGCGCGTGTTCGATGCGAATTTCAAGCGTGAGCTGGGCGAGAGCCATTTCAGAAATCCTGTCCCTTCGTGGAACGCATGTTGCACGGAATTACATTTTCGCTGGAAGATATCTTGCAAATGCACAGTAGACTTGAGGAGAGCCATGAGATTCTCCGTCCCTCACCCAATCCCGTATCAAGGTAGCAAACGGCGGTTGGCGTCGGCAATCCTGAGCCTGGTCCCGGACTTGCAGTATGCGCGGCTTGTCGAACCATTTGCCGGCTCAGCTGCGGTCACGCTCGCAGCCGCATCGCAAAACAAGTTCAATGACTTTATTATCGGCGACTCGCTCGAACCCTTGGCCAATTTGTGGAGGAGGATAATCGACGATCCACGCGAAATCGCCGAGCAGTACTCGGGCCTATGGCATCGGGAACGAAAAGCGCCGATCGGCGCCTTCTACGAGATTCGTAGCGAATTCAACGTAGACCGCAATCCGGCCAAGCTACTTTACTTGCTGGCCAGGTGCGTGAAGAACGCGGTTCGCTTCAACCCGTCCGGCGAATTCAACCAATCGCCAGACAAGCGCCGCAAAGGCACCAATCCGCTCACGATGAAGGCCGAACTCAATGCGGCGCACCGAGCACTATCTGGCCGGTGCCGCGCCATTCACGCCGACTTTTGGAAATTATTCGAATTGACCGAACCCGGAGACTTCGTTTACCTTGACCCGCCTTATCAGGGCACAAGCGACGGACGCGATCAACGCTATATCGCAGGGCTCGGCAGGGAAAAATTGATAGCGGGATTGAACTTGCTCAACCAAAAGCGTATTCCTTTCATTTTGAGCTACGACGGCTCCTGCGGCGAACGGAGTTACGGGGAGCCGCTTCCGGCAGAAATCGCCGATAGAATCCTGTTGGATGTCGGACGTTCGAGCCAGGCCACTCTCAATGGACGAGATGAAACAACCGTTGAGTCTTTATACGTCTCACACGATCTGCCAGGTTCTACAAGGGGCTCAAATCTCACCCTCAAAGACTTTGCGGAGCAGGCCTTACTGTTTGGTTAGCTTTTCCGGAGGATGTCTTTGATTTCTTCCGGAACGGACCTGCCGCTTGCCTCCGATTTCTCGCATATCCTCTCGTAATCGTGGACCTCTTCGCCCATCCAAACCAGATCTGCACGCCTCTGGGGCTCCAGGGCAATATGCACGTAATCATTTGGCTCAGCCCAATAGCACGTGCGGCAAACCTCCACCATCTTCTCCTGGAGCCAGTTCCTGCAATGCTCGCAGGCCCACGATTTCTTCCTGTTGCAAGATCCACAGAGCACCAGATATGGGTCGAGCAACTTCGCCTCCGATTCTCCGGCGACCTCGTAAGGTACGCGGTGATCGACTTGCAGATTCTCGTTGGCACTGCAAATTTGGCATCGCTTCCCAACTGCTTCTATGAGAGCGTTCCTCAACTTCTTCGGGAGAGCCAGCCGACCCGATTTTCTGACATCAATCGCACTGTCTTCCATGAAAAGATAGGCAGCGATCTGACGTCCATTGCTGTGCTTCACCTTAATCGTCTTAATCGCGAAGCCAAGTTCCCGCGCATCCCGGACCGCGCGAGGCGGATGTTCATACCCGGCGCGGTTGATTTCTTCGGTAGTAACGAGGCCGTTCGTCACGATGCTATCCAAAACGAACCTCGCCCGTTTATTCGTGACAGCTTCGATTCGTCGCAGCAATTCTGCGGTGTTCCGCCGTTCTTCCGTCATTGATCGCTCACCAAACCAACATACCTCCCAGGATTTTCAGCCGAACTGCACCGCACTGGGCGGCTTCGTCAGCAGACCTACCAAAATCAACGCCGCTACAGCTGCAAACTGCGCCGGAAAGATCGCGATTACTTCGCTTCGACAGCGTCTCGCCGAACCAGGCGGTCATAGACCACGAGCAGCCCGGCTGTCGCCACGCCCACCCCGGATACGGCCCACCAGATGAGTTGCGGCTGATGCTGCACTTCTCCGAAGCGATGAATCAGGAACCCGCCAAACCACCCGCCCACCAGCGACCCAATCCCAATCGGCAGGAAGGCAAAGCCCATATAGGTTCCCTGCTGGCCCGAGGGCGCAAGGCGCGAGATGTACTCGTAGTAGCGCGGCTGCTGCGTGATTTCACCAATGGCCACGACGATCAGCGTGGCCACCGCCATGGTCACGCTGGGATGCACAATCAGCAGTATCCAGGCCAAGCCCGAGATCAGGGTGCCCAGCGTGATGCCGCGAAACGACGGCATTTTCTGCGTGAGAATACTGACCACCATCTGCAAGGAGATCACCGTCAGCGAGTCCCACATGAGCAGCATTTCGGTATTGCTGCTTGCGTTCACATAATCATGGATATAAATGGGAAGAATGATAAATTCCTGCCAGAAGGCGATGTAATAGCCCGAGAAAATAATTAGAAACAGCATGAAGCGCCAGTTCGACGCGACGGTTAGGAAGTTCATCGCCACCTGGCCAAGGCTTTCGGTCCGCACTTCGCCGGTGCGGCGCGGCTCTTTGAAGAAGATCAGCACGGCGAAGAACATGACAAAGACGCTCAACGCCGCCATGCCGAAGACTTTTTCCACGTTCATATGCTGGTGTACCCATCCCGCCAGAAAAGGCCCCACGGCCCCGCCTATATTCACCAGCGTGTAGTAGATGGAGTAGCCGATGGAGCGCACGTTTTCCTTCGAAGCTCTGGCCGTTGTCCCGACCACGCAAGGCTTTACCAGCGCGATACCCAGGGCCGGAAGCATCAGGATCAGCGTGACCAGAACGACCAGAGGCATGGCGCCGCGAACTGGAGCGAACCACGGCGAACCGATCGAGCCGAGCAGGAAGTAGGAGACGGTCAAGATCAGGTAAGCCAGCGACAGCGCCCGGCGAAAGCCCATCCGGTCCGCCAGCGCTCCGCCAAACGCGGCCATGAACCACACGAGGCCGCCAAACAACCCCGCCAGACTGCTGGCCCGCTCGACGCCGAAGTTCAGGCTCTCATGCAAATAGCGAGGCAACGAGGCAAACGCCGCGTAGTACGACAGCCGCTCGAAGAGCTCGCTAATGTTGGCAACCCAGAACGGCCGCTCAAACCCGGTGCGAATTTCATGGAAACGTTTGGAGAAGGACAAAGTGGCTCCTGAGTTTTTGTGGGCGAACATCCGTGTCTTGCGAGGCACTTCCCCAAGCGCAAGAAAGAAGTAATGCGAGTGTAACGGATGCCGCGTCGTCCCTCTTCAAGAGAAGTACCGGGGTAGACTCGTAAAGACCGGGAAGGAAGCGAAGGAACTTAACCGAAATGCAATTCTATTTACATTTCGCCTTAGATTGGGCATCTCAAAACTGGTTGCTCCTCTCAATTTTTGCTGCATTCTTCCTACTCGGAATTGTCCGTTCTCGGCAACGGCAACGGGAATGGGTGGAGGTCGCTCGATCACGAAACCTTCAGTGGCTTGGCAGGGCTTTGCCCGACGGCCTCAGCCTCGATGGAACAAGTCTCTCCGGATCGGGATTCAAAGTCGAAGAGGCAATCGCCGGTGAACTTGGGGGGATTCACATCGTAGCTTTCAACCTGTCTGACCGCCGGGGCGAGGATCGAATCAACCAGACCGTCGTCGCATTCCCAATGGATGGCCTGATTTTGTCTGACAAGCCGCCCCAAGACCCTACCGGATCATATCGCTTTGAATTGACGGGCAATTGGCTCCTCGCGTGGCTTCCAACGCGGCAAATTGCTCCCGAGGAACTGCAGGATTGGTGTCTCGACCTGTACAACCTTGCCGTCCGGCTCGTTGGAGAATTGCGCGCGGACTCCAATGAAAGCGGCAAGCTGGCAAGCCGGCTATTTCGTGAGTTTTGACAACGCGGATTGAAGCGTCACGGGGTGCAAGCCCCTTAACAAGAGAACTTTAGTGCGCGAAGAATGACCTGAAACTATCGTCATCGAAGACTTCGGCACTGCGGTAATCTGCGCCAGAAACTCGATCAGCGCCTCATTCGCCCGCCCATCGACCGGCGGCGCTTGCAGCGCGATCTTGAACTGCGCCTGCTCGCCTTCGCCGTAAACGCCCAAAATCGCCGTCCGCTTCGCCCCAGGCTGCACCCGCACCGCCAGTGTGCAACCCTCCGCCGCCTCGCGCAAATAGGCGGGCAGACCGCTCAAGCCGCATACCTCGGCCGACGCCCAAACAGCGCCGTCCCAATGCGAATCCGCGTCGCGCCTTCCTGAATCGCCAGCGGAAAATCTCCGCTCATGCCCATCGACAGCACCGGCAGAGTCAGCCTCGGATGCGCCTGTGCCAGCCGGTCGCGCAGCACCCGCAGCGCGCGAAAGCAGGCCCGCGTCTCGTCCTCCGGCACGTCCAACGGCGCAATCGTCATCAGCCCCTGCGCCTGAAGATTCGCCAGCGACGGCAGCTTTTCCAGCAGCGCAGCCAGTTCCGCCGAATCCGGCTCCAGCCCCGCCTTCGATTCCTCCGGACTCAGCTTGATTTCAAGCAGAATCGGCAGCTTTTTCCCAAGCTTCGCAGCAGCCTCATCCAGCCGCTCCGCCAGCTTCAGCGAATCCACCGAATCGATCCCGTCAAAGACTTCAACTGCCTTAGCCGCCTTGTTCGACTGCAAATGCCCAATCAGCAGCGCCCGCATATGCCCACGAATCCCGGCCTCGGCCAGTTCGGCAGACTTCCCGGCAAACTCCTGTACGCGATTCTCGCCAAAAAGCCGCAATCCCAACCCGACTGCCTCAACAATCGCCGCCGTGGGATGGACCTTCGAGACAGCCACCAGCTCAACTTCCTCGCGCGCCCGTCCAGCAGCGCGGCAGGCTACCGCAATGGCTTCCTCCACCCGCGCGAGATTCTCCTGCAAACTCAGAACTACCCCCAAGCAATCGCAACAAAACAGGGTGCCCACCCGCGCGACGCTTTTGTTTTTGTCGCTAGGGTGGGAGGAACCACTCTTAAATCAATGTCCGTGCTCTTCGAGGAACTTCTCCGCCTCAAGCGCCGCCATGCACCCCGACCCAGCCGCCGTAATCGCCTGCCGGTAACGCCTATCCTGCACATCTCCACAGGCAAAAACGCCTTTGACTTTGGTTTGCACCTGATCCTTGGTCACAATGTAGCCGTCGTCGTCCAGATCGATCTGCCCGTGAAACATCTTGGCGTTCGGCTCATGGCCGATCCCGAGGAAGAACCCGGTCACCGGCAGCACCGACTTCTCATTGGTCTTCACATTGCGAATATGCAGCCCCCGGACCGACTTCTCCTCAACCCCCAACACCTCTTCAACCACGGTATTGGTCATGAACTCGATCTTAGGGTTCGCCGTCGCCCGCTCCAGCATCACCTTCGACGCGCGGAAATTCTCGCGCCGGTGCAGCAGGTAGACTTTCGTCGCAAAACGGGTCAGAAACAGCGCCTCTTCCATCGCAGTGTCTCCGCCGCCCACAACCGCAATCTCCTGGCCGTTGAAGAAGAAGCCGTCGCAGGTGGCGCAACTCGAAACGCCGTGGCCGATCAGAGCCTGCTCGCTTGGTAGCCCGAGCCAGCGAGCGCTCGCGCCCGAGGCGATAATCAGCGTCCGCGTGTGAATCTCGCCGTGAGAGGTCTTCAGCTTGAAAGGATGCACGTTCAAGTCCACCGAAACCAGGTGGCTGGTCTTGAACTCCGCCCCAAAATGCGCCGCCTGCTGCTTCATCCGCTCAATCAGTTCCGGCCCCTGAATCCCCTCCGGCCAGCCGGGAAAATTCTCCACCAGCGTGGTGATCGAGAGCTGCCCGCCCGGCTCATGACCCTCCAGAACAAGCGGCTTGAGGTTGGCGCGGGCAGTGTAAATGGCAGCAGTGAGCCCGGCGCAGCCAGAGCCCAGAATGACGGTATCGCGAATTTCTTCCATGGTATGCAATCTTCCCCAACGACCGGCCTCGGTCTCAAGACAATCCTACTGATTGTAGAGGAACGCCCCGCCGGCCATCGCTGAGGATAAGATGATGCTCATGGCAAACTTGACTCTGATCTACGGCCTCCGCCTGCTTCCCGAGGGCGAAATCGCCCAGACCCCCGGCGCAATCCAGGACGCAACCCTCAAACTCGCCAACGGCCACGAAGCCCATGTGACAATGCATGTGCTCGAAGGCTCGCGCGAGGAAATCGAAAAACAGCTCCGCATGAGCATCGACGCCTTCTTCGACTTCTACCCGGAGATCTAAGAGCCAATCCTGCAGCGTGATGAGGTCGCCGGTGCACTCGCACCAACATTCGCATTCCCCATTGCAGCCAAATCGGCTTTGGGCTATGCTCAGGGCCATGCAGCGACTCTTACCGATGGCACTTTTGCTCGGAGCGCTCTGTTTTTAGGCAGGGGCACAGACCGGCGGCGATTCCGTGGCCAAAACCAAACCGACGCTGCCCGCCCTCAAGTGGAACGTCTGTCCAGGCGAAGGCTGCCATTTCGGCGTGTGGACCGCCGGGGCAATCGTCCCGGTCTACGACTCCTGGCAGGCCAAACGCGAGATCGGAACGCTTGCCAAAAGAGCCAGAGTCACCGGCCTGACTGGCGTGATGGTCGTCTACAAACCGGGCATGATTCGGCTGGATAAGTACCGCCCCGCAGACCACCTGAAACAAGGCGACGCCGTCCTCATCTACACGTATTACGGCGAAGGCGTCTCGGACGTCTGGTTTCAGGGCCGCGTTCACCCGGAATTCGACATTTCCTGGGCAAAATGGCCTGACGGCGGCGGCTGCCACGGCGACTCGTGCTCCGCTCACCTGGTCGATCTGGGCAGCCATACCTGGTGGGTCAGAGTAAAGCTCCCGTCCGGCCTAACCGGCTGGGTCAACTCCGATAAGGCGAACTTAGACGGAATTTGCACAAACGCGAACTGAACAGTGGCTGATAGTTAGAGAAATCTCATTAGAAAGCCTAATTACCTAAAGATTTGCAGTCAAATTCCAGCTCGCCGATGAACGAATCGTGGGCGACTCGGTGTTTTCCCTAGCGGTTTCTGAGACAAACAATCGCGCTGGCCACAGACTTTCGTTCCAAAGGCCTGTGCTTTGACGCTTCGTTCTATTTTCCGCTCCAGATTAAGCGCCGCCAAGCCCCTGCTGCCGCTCCTCGCAGCTTGCGCCTGCTTCCTCGCCTCACAAGAAGCCTTCGCCGGCGGACCGCGCTGGGTCGCGGGCGTCAGCTACTTCAGCCCGGCGGTGCTGGGGCAGCCGGTGGTCTGGCAAGGCGGCCAGGTGCAGTATTTCGTGGATCAGGGTTCGCTGGGGCCGGTTTCGAACGCGAGCGCCACTGCGATGGTCGATGCCGCCGCTGCGCTCTGGAGCAGTGTGCCGACCGCTGCCCTCACCCTCACCGACGCAGGAAATCTGGCCGAGGACGTGAACGGCGGCAACGTCGTCTCCAGTTCCGGCACGGGCGGCAATGCGCTCTCCTTTGCCGCGCCCAGCGACGTTACTCCCTACGCAACCGGCACGCCGATCGCCGTCATCTTCGACTCCGACGGCTCGGTTATCAATGCCCTCGAAGGTCAGGGCGCCAGCACCCCCACCGACTGTGAGCAGAATGCCCTGCTGTTCTGGATCGACAACATGAACGCCAATGCCACGCTGGCTCACGGCGTCATTGTGCTCAACGGCCTCTGCGCCACATCGCCCAACCTGCTGGCGATGATGAGCTACCAGCTTCAGCGCGCCTTCGGCCAGCTTCTCGGCCTCGATTTCTCCCAGGTCAACGACCAGGCCCTGAGCATGGCCGCGAACTCGACCAATGCCGCGCTCGCCTGGCCCGTGATGCAGCCCATCAACCACGAGTGCGGCGCTACGGGCGGAACCTGCATCCCCAATCCCGGCGCGCTCCGCATGGACGACATTGCCGCGCTGAACCGCCTCTACCCCGTCACCGCGGGAAATCTCGCCGCCTTCCCCGGCAAAGTGCTCACCGCCGCCAACACTGTCTCAATCCAGGGCACCATCGCTTTTCCAAATGGCCAGGGCATGCAGGGCGTCAACGTCGTTGCCCGCCCGCTGGACGCGAACGGCAACCCGCTCTACCAGTACACGGTCACCTTCGTCTCCGGCACTTATTTTGCCGGCAACCACGGCAACCCGGTCACCGGCTGGACCGACGACTATGGCAACCGACTGGACCGCTTCGGCAACAATGAAGCAGCCCTCGAAGGCTTCTTTGACCTGAGCGGCATTCCCTTGCCACCGGGCGTGACCTCGGCCAGCTACCAGATCAGTTTTGAAGCGGTCAATCCCCTTTATATCGACTCCGTCTCGGTCGGGCCGTACGTCCTCGGCTCACCCGCCCCATACGGCGTCCTTTCGACCGTCGAAGTCCCCGGCATGAGCGCCGGCAGCGCGCAGACGCTCTCCATTGCAGGAACCAACCCCGGCGGCATTATCGTCGGCAAGTTGCCCCGCAAGCCGGTTGCACTCCAGTTGAAAAGCCAGCTCGGTATCGAAGCCCTCCCAGACCCGCTGCCCGCCACCGGCATGTGGACCAGCCGCATCGCCCAGATCGGCCAGACCGACTGGTTCATGTTCCCGGTGCGCGGCAACCGCATCTTCACCATCGTCGCCCAGGCTCTGGACCCGCTCACCGGTGCTCCCAGCGCGGCTAAAGCCATGCCCGCCATCGGCGTCTGGTACGGCTTCGACCCCATCGAAACCGCCGCTGCCGGCTTCACACCGGCGCAAAATGGCGTCGCTCCCGGCGAAACCTGGCTGCAAGTGGCCAGCGCCGGCAGCGACATCGTCCGCCTGGGCATCGCCGACCAGCGCGGCGACGGCCGGCCCGACTATCTCTACCAGGGATGGGTTCTTTACGCCGATACCGTCGCGCCCGAGCGTTTGCCGGCCACAGGGGGCATGATCGTCATCCGCGGCCGCGGCTTCCGCGCAGGAGACACTGTGCTCGTCGGCGGCGTCCCGGCACAGGTCGTCGAAGTCCTGCCCACCGAAATCACCGCCGTCGTCCCCGCCGCCGGCACAGGCGTGTCAGGCTCTCAGGATGTGACCGTGCAGGACGTGGCAGACCAGATATATCCCGGCTTCAACGCCATTGCCACCATCCCCAGCGGAGTTAGCTACGACTCGGCTACCGGCGACGCCGTCACGCTCGTCACCGCGCCCATGAATCAGATTCCGCTCAACGTTCCTCAGCCGTTTACCGTTTTCGCCGAGGACGCCAACGGCAACCCCGCGGGCGGCGTCACCGTCACATACGCGGTCACCATGGGCGCGGCCACGCTCGGCTGCGGGCAAACCACCTGCTCCGTCACCACCAGCGGAGACGGTCGCGCCACACTCGCAATCACCGCGTCCAACACCTCCACCGCTGGAGTGACCGCGTCGCTCACCAACGGAGCCAGCGTTCAGACCCAGTTTTACGGAGGCACGCCCGCCGCGCTGACCGCCATCACGCCCACGCTCTACGTCGCCGCCGGAGCGACCATCCAATGGCCCGTGCAAGCTATCGCGCAAAGCGGAAGCAGCCCAGCCTCCAGCCTCAGCGTCACTTTTCACAGCGCCACCGGCATCGCCGCACCAACCGCAGCCATCACCACCGGCTCGACCGGCATCGCCGCCGCCACGCTCACCGTCGGGCCGCTCGCCGAGGGCCAATCGGCCTCCGCCAACGCCTGTCTCACCGGCAGCAGCACCTGCGCCGCCTTCAACGCCTTCGGCTCGCGCCCGGAATTCGCCACGCTGAACGCCGTCTCCGGCACAAGCCAGAGCGTGGCCACCGGCGCCACTCCAGCCCCGATCGTAATCCGCGTGCTCGACATGGACGGCAATCCCATGGCCGGCGCAACCGTCACGGTAGGCCAGGCGCTCTACGCATGGACTCCGCCCTGCCCGCCGCACGGCCGCTGCGCCCAGCCGCAGCTCTTGGCCAAACAGACCACCACTCTCACCTCTGCACTGGATGGCACCGTGACCTTCGCGCCGCTCACCCAGACCGGTGTCGCCACCACCCTGCAAGGCCTCGCAGCCACCGGCAACGCGGGTATGCTCAAATTCTCCGTCGAGCAACACCCGTAGCAACAGCCGCAATACACCGTGAAAATTCCCCCTCCGCCGATTCCTTTACGTCCGGCCCGCATCCAACCGCCAGAGGACTAAGCCGTCTATGAGCCAATGGAACCAGCCGCCAGCGCGACAAAGTCGCAGGCCGCGCGTCGCCATCGTTGGGGGCGGCTTTGCCGGCATCAACGCCGCCATGGAACTGGGCAAAATGCCCGTTGACGTCACCCTCATCGACCGCCGCAACCACCACACCTTTCAGCCGTTGCTCTATCAGGTGGCCCTGGCCGTGCTTTCTCCTGCGCAAATCGCCCAGCCCATCCGCGGTATCGTCAACAAACACAACAACATCCAGGTGCTGATGGACGAAGTCACGGAAATCGACGCCCATCAGCGCAAGCTTTCGCTTTCCAGCGGCGCGGTTTTCGAATACGACTACCTGATTCTCGCCACGGGCGCCACGCATTCCTATTTCGGTCATGAGGAGTGGGCGCCGTTCGCTCCCGGGCTCAAATCCGTCGAAGACGCCCTCGAGATTCGCCGCCGCGTCCTGCTTGCCTATGAACTCGCCGAGCGCCACATGCTGGAGCATGGCTGGCACCCGCCGCTCAACTTCGTCATCATTGGCGGAGGACCAACCGGCGTCGAACTCGCCGGAGCCATCTCCGACATCGCCCGCCTCTACATGCGCAGCGACTTTCGCCACATCGACCCGGCCAAATCGCGCGTCCTGCTCATCGAGGGCTCCGCGCGCGTGCTCGCAACATTTCCTGAAGACCTGTCCGCGATGGCCCTCAAGCAGTTGCAAGACCTCGGCGTCGAGGTCCAGACCAACAAGCAAGTCACCGAAATCGGCGCGGGATACGTAATCGCCGGCGGCGAACACATGGAAGCCGTGGTCACACTCTGGGCCGCGGGAGTCGCCGCCTCGCCGCTGGGCAAAATGCTAGGCGCTCCAACCGACAAACGCGGTGCCGTTTTGGTCGACCACCAGCTCAACCCCGAGGGACTGCCCGAAGTCTTCGTCTGCGGCGATCTGGCCCACTTCGAGCAGGACGGCAAACCCGTTCCCGGCGTCGCCCAGCCGGCCATGCAGATGGGCCGCCACGCCGCAAAAATGATCGCCGCCGACCTCGCCGGCAAGCCCCGCTCCAACTTCCGCTACTGGGACAAGGGAGACATGGCCACCATCGGCCGCCTGGCCGCCGTCGCCAAAATCGAGTGGCCATTCAAGGCCCACTGGGGCGGATTCATGGCGTGGGTTACATGGCTCGTCGTCCACATCTATTTCCTGATCGGCTTCCGCAATCGCCTGGCCATCCTGGCGAACTGGAGTTGGACCTACTTCTCGTTCAGGGACGGCGCGCGCCTGATCACCGGCAGCCAAGTGCTCCCAGGCTGGGAAGATGCCACCAAAGGCCAGGCGCACGACGCTCCCACCGAGACGGTGGGAGCGCCCTCTCAATCTAGCTAAAGAGCGCCGCTCGCTGTCAACGTAACCGTCGCTCCTTCGGCCGGAACCGCAAGTCCTTCCAACTGCTGCATGGCGCTGCGATAGGTTCGAATGACAGCGCCACTGGAATCCAGTTCGTTGGTGGCAATCCCCACCGATCCTGAGATGCCCTCGACTGTAACGGTCGTGGTCGTTGTCGAGGCCGGAACGGTCCAGCTATAAGGAATGGTGAACCTGCAGGTCGCCGTGCTTCCGGAAACTACGGCGTCAACGTTCTGAGCGTTGCTCAATGCACCGATGTTGAGAAAGATCGTAGTCGTAGTCGATGTCCCGGACTCTTCATACTCCAGCGCAACACTTCCGCTGCAGCGAACCGCCTCGCCTTTGATCTGCGCGGAGACCAGCTTCACCGTGTAGACGACATCGATCATTCCGGTATAAGTCTTGGGCTCCGAAGCCGTCAACGCTTCCAGCTTGCCCGGAATCACAATGGCCGGCTGTGGCACCACCTGCATCGAGCCATGCACGGGATCGAACGACCACGCCAAATGGTGCGGCGCACGTTCGCCGGAAGACTCAGTCTGAGCCAGAACACAAGCCGGCACAATTGCCGCCAAAACAGCCAAAGCAACGCAAGAAATCCTTCGCATGGGTTTCTCCTCAATTCGGGGATAAGCAACTCTCCCACGCTGGGAACGCATTGGCAAGCCCGGCTTGCAAAACAAATTTCGCAAGCTGAGTGGCTTTTCCTGCAAACCAGAAGAAAGCTGTCATCTTGAGCGAAGCCCAGCGAAGTCGAAGAACCCGCGGTAGTTGTTGCACTTGTTTTTGCACTTGCTTTTCTGGCTGTCATTCCCAAAGGGAATGTGCTGTTCTTTCTCCGCTCCACGCGCCGCCCACGCCGCTTCCAGTGAGCTAGTAGAGCCATATTGGACCTGAATTTTGTACGCAACAACCTCGCTCTGGTCGAAGACAAGCTGCGTCCGCGCTACTCGGAGATTTCCTCACGCTCGACCAAAGCCGCCGCGAAATGTGCTAACGGTTATCGCAACCGGCACTCGAAGAAGACTTCAATGCACACGGGGCTATGCGACAAAAACAGAGAGAAATCTCAGGAGCAGACGAATGTCGTGCTGGGAAATAACTGGCAACGGGAGTCGCGGCAGAGTGGGGAGAGTGCCGGAAAAAGACCTTTATTTCTTGGGGCGCGGCTGCAAAATAGGCTGGAGCTGCCCTTTTGCCGCCTGAACCATACGGTCGAAGGTCACGCTATGCACGATTGTCTTTTCATACACCTGCGGAATTATGCTCATCTTCGTCACCCATCGCGATTATAGCTCCTAAAAGGCCGGAAAGTGGCGAAATAATCGCCGCAATGTACTCCAATTGGTCATCTCTCCGGCCAAAAGCGTACTTGTGATCCGAGTCGATATTCAGCACGCCGACCGGAAATCCTCCCGCTCCGAGGATTGGAATACTCAGAAAACTTTGAAACGGCTTGTCGCGAAAATATTCCTTCAATTCCGCCACCATCTTGGCCGGAATGCCCTTCGGGTATTCGATCCGGGCCGTGTCCCGGATATAAACCGGCTTATTGAGCTGAAACGCCACCGGAGCGCCTTGCAGAAGCCCGCTTCTGGCCAGAGGCGATTGAGCCGACTCAACCGGCAGAGCAAATACTTCCTTGCCGTGCTGCTTCGCGTACTCCACCAGGCAAAGGTAATGACTGTAGCGGGCATGGTCTCCGAACGCGAATCGCACCCTCTTTCGGATCGTTTCTGGACATTCCCCCGCCGCATAGGCGCGCATATAGTTGACGTTGGTTTTCGGAATCTCCAGAAAATCTTCCATCACCGTCTTGATCGCGGACAATATCAGGACAGCGACCGGCGAAGAACCCTCACGCGTCTTGCGCAGGTGATTCACCTGCTGAAAGGCAACAGCCAACCCCTGGGAATACGTCTCCAGATATTCCCGGTACCGCGCAGCCTCGGAAGCGTCATGGCGGTTAAGCTCAGCGTCCCGCCTGGCCAGGAACTGACTGTAACCGTAATGCACATAATCCAAAATGGGAAGCGCTGGCAGATCGGCGGAACGCGAAAGCGCATGGCGTCGCCCATAGGCTGTAAAGGCCATCTGCAGCAAGAGCACCAACGACACCAACAGCAGCGTGCAGCCGCCAACTGTAACAAACCACAGCAAATACATTTCGATTACCCGGGAGCGATCTCCGGGAAGTACGGCACCGGCGCGCGTCAGGCTTGAAATAGCGGAAGCAACAAACCCTCCAAACATGTAGAGGAAAGCTCTCACCCTGGGCTGTTGCAAGAAATTCACCGGCTTTGCCGAGCCG
>Ga0302324_100010198_pt1 | contig 19496 bp, 24 predicted proteins | sample Palsa_T0_1_FD_201949 | JGI IMG/M metagenome (GOLD analysis project Ga0302324, IMG submission 201949) | Peat permafrost microbial communities from Stordalen Mire near Abisko, Sweden - Palsa_T0_1 | ecosystem: Environmental > Terrestrial > Soil > Palsa > Peat permafrost | place: Sweden: Abisko...
GAAGATTCAAGTCGAGCAGCACCAGCGACGGTGTTTCCGCGTCCAGAGACGCGAGCGCGTCGGACAGCCGGGGGACACAGCTCACACGCACATCGGACATGCCTTCCTCCAGGCGCAGGCGTACCAGGTCCGCGTCTCCGGGATTATCCTCAATCAGCAAAATATGGCCAGCTTCCGGTTCCATAATTTCTATTTTTCCTCTCGTGGCAGTCTGACGTCACCAAACCAGAATTCTTCAATCGATTGCACCGCCCGGAAATATTCATTCAGACTTCCGGGCTTGTTGACATAGCAGTTGGCGCCTAGTTCGTAACTGCGCAGGATATCCAACAGCGCGCGCGAGGTACTGAACACCACGATTGGTATGGTGCGCAGATCCGCGTCGGCTTTGGCCTCCGTCAACACCGCTCGACCGTCTTTCTTCGGCATATTCAGATCCAGGATCACCAGGTCGGGACGAACCGCAGTCGCATACTGGCCGGCACGATGCAGATAGGCCATTGCCTCCTCGCCATCCCCTACATGGTGGAGGTGGCTCTGATGCCTGCTCCCGGCCAATGCCTCCTGCGCGAGAAGGCCGTCGGCAGGGTTGTCATCCACGAGAAGAACCTCAGGCAATGGCTTCATCGCCCGGCTCCCCATTTCTCAGGCTGACGACCGCCAGGCCAACTGAACTTGAACGCCGTCACCACCGCCATGCTCAAACCTCACCCATACGCTTTCGCCGAAAAAGCATGAATCAATGGTCGATGAACCTGGCAGATAGCCTGGTCTGATGCCGTTGCTTGCGCACATCTCAAAATGATTGCTACATGGACGTAGCTATCGGCAGCATCCAACCGGGCTTGAGACCCTAAAGACAACCCGCCTCTTGCCCGAGAACAGGCGCGGATCGTCTATACGGCCATGTCCGTTGGGACGTACTCGGGAAACAGTGGAAGGATGCGGTTGCCTGGGCCGGGGTGGACGGGCGAGGCGCCCGTCTCTCCACCGCATCGATTACCCGTACTGCTCGGTGTAGATTTCTCGCGGATCCTGATATCGGAAGGTCACGCGCAATCCCCGGATCAGGTCCAACAAGAACACCTTCCGCAAGATGCTGGTGATTCCCACGACCCGCCTAGAATAACACTGACGGTGAATTGGGCCGGGCGGGGCGCCCGGCGCTCCATCATTCATATAAAAGTGAAAACCGAGGCAGCGCCAAAAGGACTTCAACTGTACTTTCGTGCTGCCTCGGTTATCGCCAGGCGATTGCGGCGTTGGCTATTTGTTGACCTTTTGCGTAACAGCCGTGTAGGTGGCGGAAAGGTAATTCGCGTCCCCGCTGTACTTGGCCACGACAGCGTGGGTGCCTGTGGAAAGGGCTGAGGTTGTGAACTGAGCAACCCCTCCTTTCATTGTTGCGGAACCCACCGCCGCGCCCCCGACCAAGAATTCCACTGCCTCACCATCCGGCGGCGGCCCCGCGATCGAGCTTATGGAAGCGGTGAACGTCACCGGCTTCCCAAGCACGGAGGGATTCGCTGACGAAGAGATGGACCCCGTCATCTTCGGGACCAAAACCTCGTCGCCCTTGTTGGTTGAGAGTGCGATCACTCCATAGTCGTTCACTTGCACAGAGTAAAGTTCTACGGCGGAAGACAGTCCCGCCACGGTCATAAAATCCTGCATGCCCGCGGTGGGAGTCCACAAGAAGCCATGCAAAAGGTTCTTAGTGGAAGTGGTGAGCGAGGTTCCCACGATCCATCCCTTGTTGTTAACGCTGAGGGCGGAACTTTCGCTGCCGCCAAGCGTGCCCAAGTCTTTGACTCCCGCGGTCGGCGTCCACAGGAAAGCGTGAGCATTCCCGTTGGCGAAGAGCGATTGCCCAACAATCGTTTGCGAATCGTTGATGGCAAGTGCGAGAGTTCCAGGCCCGCCTAGACTCTGGAAACCATTGGCCTGCGTCCACAGGAAGCCAAGCGTGTTGTCGGCGCCATCGGGAAAGTAGTAGCCAACTATCTGGTTCAAGCCGTTGATTGCCACCGCCGTGCCGCCGGAGGTGTTGGTGAGAGTGGGTGTCAGATCCTGCATGCCGCCGGCTTGCGTCCACAGAAAGGCATGTTGGGAAAACGCGGGTGTGTAGGACAGCCCAACCACCTCGCCCGCGTCGTTGACTCCGCTCGCCGCGCTTAAATCGCCGCCGAGTGAACCCAACCACTGAATTCCAGTACCCGGCTGCCAGACGAAAGCTTGAAAATTGCCCGAACTGTCTGGATCTCCGGTGCCCGCAACAGCGGCAAGATCGTTAATGGAAGCCCCACCGGCGTTGGTCACAGGCAAGCCAAGGCTCTCGGTTCCACTGCTGAGACCCCAGGTCGCCACGTGATACGAATTACCGGTGCCGCTGTTTACCATCACTTGTCCGTTGTTGTTAATTGCAATTAAAGAGTTGGGATTCGATCCCGGTATCTTCACGACGCTAAACACGACTTGCGAGGACGCGAAAGCCGAAAACGCCAGCGTCAGTCCCGCAAGTACCGCAACCTTCTGCAAATTTTTCACAGTGCTCTATCCTCCTCTGAGGAATATTGATATCGAACGGTCTGGGGAATAGGCGTACCTATCACAACTGCAAAGTGCAAGCGCCGTGCCATTTTGAATCTCTAGTGTCAATTCAGGAATTGGCGCTAATCACAGCATTCATCACCGGTTACGACGGCCCGCTTGCAGGATGTTCTCGGCTGAAGTTCTTCTGCGCAACAGATTGCGGACCCTTCATGGGAACGGAACTACCCACACCAAAAGTAACTGTTACCCGCTAGAATGGACGGGCGAATCGTGAATACGGAGTTCTCACGCGAGCACTGAGAACCGAGAACTGAGAACTGAGATCAGCAAACTTTCCTCGGATGAACTATGGATGGAAGAAGCCCTTCGCTGCGCCCAGCGCGCACTGGAGGCGGGCGAAGTGCCGGTGGGAGCCGTCGTTGTCTGTGCCGAACAGGTGGTGGCGCGGGGATGGAATCGCAACCTGACCGACAACGATCCAACCGCCCATGCTGAGATCGTGGCCCTGCGCGAAGCGGGGCGAAACCTCGGTAATCACCGGCTGGGCGACTGCGAACTGTTTGCTACAATTGAGCCGTGCGCGATGTGCGCGGGGGCGGCGGTTCATGCCCGCGTCCGCCGCCTGGTGTATGGCGCCGATGACCCGAAGGCGGGCGCCGTCCATTCCGTAATGCAGGTGGTGAATCACCCCAGTTTGAATCATCGGATGGAGATCCGGGGCGGGGTGCTGGCAGGACGCTCGGCGGATATGCTGCAAGAATTTTTCAGGAAGCGTCGTTAACGAATCGCTTTTTCTGGCAACTGGCCGCTGACAACTGCTGTTCGGAGAGGTGCGTGAGTGGTTGAAACGATCCGCCTCGAAAGCGGACATACCTTAACGGGTATCGTGGGTTCAAATCCCACCCTCTCCGCCATATTTTCGATCGTTTGCGGTCGGGTGAAACCTGACAAACGTCCAGATGCACCATGGTCCTCTCAGGCCGCCCTTTGGACAGGCTCCGGGGCTTCATCCACACGGAGATTCCATCCCTTGCCGTTCTCTTCTACCCAAACCAGGGAACCTGTCTTAGGACCACCGCTAACCGGTATGTGGGCTTTGTCTCCGCCGTGAAGGAGGGTTGGAGCGGCCAGAAGATTGCGCACGTGAGTCACGGCTACGATGCACCCTGTAGAACGGTTTGCGATATCGAGCAGTTCATGGAGTTTCCGTAAATAGCGCTCACAGAATTGAAGGAACGACTCTCCTCCAGGCGCGGGCATTGACGGATCAAGTTCGAGTTGTTGGAGAATTGGCAGGATGTCCTTCACGCGCTGCCCCGCCAGCGTTCCCACATTCCATGGGCGCAGATCGGCAGTATGCACGATCGGCGCCAGGGTTGCTTTCACTACGGCGTCGGCTGTCTGCCGGGCACGGTAAAGGTCGGAGCAGTAGATATGCTCCACCGGATGTTGAGCCAGCCTTTGAGCCGTCTCGTCGGCTTCCCGCAAACCCTGTTCGTCGAGAGGTATATCCATCCAACCGCGCAGTCTCTCTGAGCTGTCCAGCGAGTTAAGAACGGTCTTCCCGTGACGCACCAAAATTAGCTTTCCCATTTGTTGCGAGGCTCCTGTCAGGCGGTTTGTGAAAGTCAACCAAGGGAAAGAATCGAGGAGTTGACAAATCAAAGACTTAATGACTACTTATATGATAGAGATAGCGGTCATGTAACACAGGCTTAACATTAGCAACGGGATTCCGGACCTGTCAAGTGGATTCCACGGATGCTTATGCTTAGCCTGGCTTCTTCATCCAGCACATGAACTCGGGCCTTTAACATCCGCTTAATCCTTGGGATGTACGACTATGTCGACTAAATTAGTAGACAATCATTACGGAATTAAGTAAGATTCCTGAGCCTCTTGCCGGTTCATCAAGTTGGGCCAAGTCACCGTCGGGGCGCTGGCGGCACAGACTTTGCAAGGAGAGCCGCGTTGACATTTTTTATTGACCGAACGTTTCGTCATCTGTCGAGAGTCTACGATGTGCTCTCTCGCCGTACCTTGATGGAGCGGGAGATTACCTTTTTCGACGACGACGTTTTCATCACGTCCTACACCCGGTCCGGCACCACTTGGATGCGTTTTCTGCTGGGCAACTTCGTGAATCCTGATAAGCCCGTCACCTTTCTCAACGTTGAGCGTCTCGTTCCCGATATGTACAAGAATGCCGATTGGGTCTTGCGTCGTCTACCTCGCCCGCGCCTGATCAAAAGCCACGAGACCTTCGACGCCCGCTACCCTCGCGTCATATACATTGTGCGCGATCCGCGGGATGTCGCTATCTCCAACTATCATTGGGAGATAAAGATGCGATCGAATTCGGAGGATCTCCCCATCGACAAATGGGTTCCTGTCTGGATGGACGGCCTTTCCTGGCCCCGAGTCGGCTCATGGGCCGATGGCGTCAGGAGTTGGCTGGCGACGCGACATGGACGGGATAATTTTCTCCTGCTGCGCTATGAGGATATTCATGAAAATCAGCCTCGCGAACTGGCGCGAGTAGCTCAGTTCCTCGGTCTCAATCCTGACCCGGAGCGCATCAATCAAGCCATCCAACGGAGCTCCGCCGCCAACTTGCGCAAAATGGAAGAAACTCAGGGCAAGAAGTGGGTGGCTACCTCACGCACTCGATCGGACAAGCCCTACATCGGCAAAGCGTCTCCTGGCGGGTGGCAGGAGGTCCTGCCCGAACAGACCGTCGCCTACATAGAAGAGCGGTGGGGGCCGCTCATGAAACAACTCGGCTATGATCTCGTAACTGAACCTGCAAAGGAAGTTTCAGAAATTTAGCATCCACCGCATGAAACGAGAATTTTCAATCAATTGATTCTCGCACCATGAAAATTGAGCCGGTCGCCGCCGCAGCCATGTCCCAGACCGGCTCTGCAGACGTGTGGCTTGACAGCGAAACCATATTTCTGCAATTATCGAAATATGCCTACTGCCCAAAGTGCTAAACCTCTGGAAAGGGTAGCGAAACTGGCGGACATGCTTTCCGCCATGGGTTCGGAGCCGCGCCTGCGCATCATGCAGTTGCTACTGTCCGCGCACCCGGAGGGCTTGGTCGTCACTGAAATTCAAAACGAACTCGACATTCCCAATTCCACTCTGTCGCACCACCTTGAAAAGCTTAAAGGCGAGGACCTTGTCCACGTGCAGAGGGAAAGCACGTTCCTGCGATACACCGCCAACACGGACGCGCTTCAGGAATTGCTTCAGTTCCTGTACGCCGAGTGCTGCACTCGAAGCCAGGCCGTCAAGCCCGAACAGATTGGTCGACTTTGCAAATAGGGGGAAATCATGAGCACGCCAGACATCAAGGTAGTAGTCAAAGAGAAGTACGGACAGGCCGCGCTACGCGTGAAGGCTGGCGGAAGTTCTTGTTGCGGAGCGACGAGCAGCAACGGTTGCTGTGATCCGATCACGTCGAACCTATACGACACGGCGCAAGCGGGTCAGATTCCAGAGGAAGCTCTACTCGCCTCGCTGGGCTGCGGAAATCCCATGGCTCTGGCGCAGCTCACTCCGGGCGAAGTTGTTTTAGACCTCGGGTCTGGCGGAGGCATTGACGTGTTGCTTTCCGCAAAGCGAGTTGGTCCAACTGGTAAAGCCTACGGTCTCGACATGACGGACGAGATGCTCGCACTTGCAAACGAGAACAAGCGCAAAGCCGGAGTTGAAAATGTCGAGTTCCTGAAAGGCGAGATTGAACACATTCCGCTGCCCGATAATTCGGCGGACGTCATCATTTCCAATTGCGTGATCAACCTTTCGGCGGACAAAGATCGTGTGCTCAGAGAGGCGCTCCGAGTCTTGAAACCGGGCGGGCGCTTTGCTGTGTCGGACGTTGTCACGCGCGGTTCGGTCCCAGATGAGATTCGCCAGAGCGTGTTGCTCTGGGTCGGTTGCGTTGCGGGTGCTCTAGAGGAGACCGAGTACCGCACCAAGCTCGCGGCTGCCGGCTTCGAGAACGTAGAGATCGAGCCAACAAGGGTCTACCAAGTGGAAGATGCCCGCGAGTTCCTTGCCGGCCAAAACATCGACGTGGATGCGATTGCGCCACAGGTGGACGGCAAGTTTATGAGCGCCTTCGTCCGAGCCGTGAAGCCACAGCGAAATTGAACCTTGCTGCGGGCCAACCTGCTGCCAGTGAGGGAGACGAGATGGAAATACGCTACAACGTTTTGTTCCTGTGCACTGGCAATTCTGCCAGGTCCATCATGGCCGAAGCAATCATGAACTACAAAGGACAACCGACCTTTACTGCCTACAGTGCCGGGAGCCATCCGTCGGGCGCAGTTCGACCGGAAGCTATAACAGAGCTAGAAAAAGCTCATCTGCCCACGAACGGTCTTCGAAGCAAGAGTTGGAACGAGTTCGCAAAGCCCGAGGCGCCCAAACTCGACTTCGTGTTTACCGTCTGTGATAACGCTGCGAAAGAGGTCTGCCCCATCTGGCCGGGCCAGCCCATGACAGCCCACTGGGGGTTTCCTGACCCGGCTGCGGTCCGTGGTACAGGTGAGGAAATCCAGCGTGCCTATCGTGAAGTGTTTGTGACCCTCGAACGCCGAATCAGTCTTTTCCTCTCCCTTCCTCTCACTACCATTGACAAGCTCGCAATCAAGAAAGAGATCGACAAGATCGGGCATCAATGAGATTCAACCTGCCTGCGCGCTTGACCGCTGAGTTTCTCGGCACCGCGTTCCTTGTTGCTGCTGTGCTCGGTTCCGGCATTATGGGCGAACGACTGGCAGGCGGGAATGTCGCCATTGCTCTCCTTGCGAACACTATCGCGACCGGTGCGGCCTTGGTCGCTCTCATTCTGACATTCAGGCCGATTTCTGGTGCACACTTGAATCCAGCTGTCACGTTTGCGGACGCAATTGAACATGGCATCGCTTGGTCTGACGCATTCGCCTACATCTTTGTGCAATGCGCCGGAGGAATTACCGGAGCGATTATCGCGCATCTGATGTTCGGGCTGCGCTGGTATTCGCTCTCCTCACATCCCCGGCACGGGTGGGCGCAGGTCCTGAGTGAGTTCGTGGCTACGTTCGGGCTGTTGTCGGTCATCTGGGGATGTTCGCGACTATGCTCATGGGCCGTTCCGTTTGCAGTCGCAGGCTACGTCACTTCCGCTTACTGGTTCACTGCTTCGACATCGTTCGCAAACCCCGCCGTAACGATAGCCCGCTCGCTGTCAGACACCTTTGCTGGCATTCAGCCGTCCGATGTACTCCCATTTGTTGGGGCGCAACTCGCCGGAGCTATGGCTGCGACTTTCTTGTTCCGGTGGCTTGTCCCGAACCCGGCGGCCCACCCGGACCAAGTCCTTGTGCCGCCGTTCTCGTTAGAGGAACAAAAAGCGAATATGCCAGACCGCCCGCGTGGATGAAGGTCGCAAACGCGTGTTGTTCACACCAGCGCCGCTGTTCATTCATACTTGCGCAGATGTGCCTTTTCAAATCCCACCCCAAACTTCTGAACCCCAATAAATACGAGCTAGAGCGGCGTGTCTTTGGCAGGTAATTCGCTCGCTCGATCTTTCGTCCGCGCCAGCGAGTCCGCCACCACCCAGGCGGCGCCGACTACGGCGAGATTCACGGCGCTCTCGGACCAGTTCCAGTGGGTCGAGTGATCAGCGAGGAGCATCGGCTCATTCACCAGCAGGCCGAAGGACGCGAGCATGGCGGTCATCAGGATCGCGGCGAGACGGTCCTTCACGCCGGTCAGGATGGCAACGCCCGCCGCGACGAAGCAAATCCCGGTCGCGTAAGCCCAGAACTCTTGCGTAGGCGGCAGCCATTTTGGGACCAGCGGGGCGGTGAGGTTCATATAGACAAAATGCGCTCCGCCGAATACCAGCGCACAAACTCCAAATGTCAGTCGGCCTAGGCGCGTAAGGCGCGCGGCCAGTGCCGCATCGATCCTGGCGTTGGTGGCGTAGATGATCAGGCCGCCCGCGGCGATCGCCAGCTGCATGGCGATTTCTTCGTAAGGGCCGTATACGGCGTAATGCTTGAGCAGCAGGCGGCCGTTCATCAGGATGACGACAAAGAGCGCGTAGTAGACCGCGAGCGCAGCGGCGCCCCGGGCCGCGGTTCGGCGCCACTCGACGGCTGCGGCCGCGACAACCATGAAAGCACCGGCGACATAGGCTAGAGCGGTGCGAGCGGGAAAGTTCTTGGGCACCGGCTGCCCCGGGTCGAAGTTCCCAAACGCCAGGCCGGCCATGCCCAGCGCCATCACGCCCAGGCCGTAGACGCGCCAGCCGAAGGCCATCGTCGTTTTGGTTTTTTCCGCCGTCATGACCATGACTGTTCCAGCTTAGCTAAAAGCACCAAGGGCAGACCCCCCTTCGAAACATACGGTTAACATTCAATGAGAAAATTCTCAGTGGCAATAGCCACATAACTAATTTTGCGCCGACCACCATTTTTGCCATTTTCTGTGCTATCCATGGTAGACTAAACTAACTAGACTTAGTTCGTTAAAGATGCTATGAAAACAGTGAATATTCACGAGGCGAAAACTCAGCTCTCGAAACTCGTAGAAGCGGCGTCAAAGGGTGAGTCGTTCGTCATTGCCAAGGCTGGCAAACCAGTCGTAAAAGTCACGGCCCTTAGCGCTCCCACCGGTGCTCAAGTACGGCGCCTCGGTTTCATGGCGGGGCAAATCTCTGTTCCGGACGATTTTGACCGAATGGGCAACGAGGAGATCGAAAGAATGTTCGGCGGCGGCGCATGAAATTTCTGCTTGATACACATCTCCTCCTCTGGGCTGCCGGTGAACCCCGCCGGCTCCCAAAACGAGCTCGAACCTTGATCAACAATCCAGAAAATCAGCTTCTCTTCAGTGCGGCTAGTTTATGGGAAGTGGCAATTAAACGCGGGTTGGGCAGAGATGATTTTAAGGTAGACACGCGACTGCTGCGGCGCGGCCTATTGGACAACGGGTACAACGAGTTGCCCATCATCAGTGATCATGTGGTTGCCGTCGATAGCCTGCCCCTGATTCATAAGGATCCTTTCGACAGAATCCTGGTGGCACAGGCGACTGTCGAAGGTGTTACGCTTCTGACCATCGACTCCCTGGTGTCCCAGTACCCGGGGCCGATCAGAACGGTGTAGTAATCCACTCAGATGGAAAAAGATAGCGAAGTGACGAAGACAGGTTTTTCGAGAAGTACCCCAACGGTCGTCCTCGAAACAAAGCTCACCTTGATTGGAGGTCCTACCATCCTCATCGCCGGGCTTGGCCACACGACTTCAGACGCTCGAGCCAGGCGAGACGGTTTCTTTGGAGCTTTGAAATTGCGCGTCCACTGAACAAGTTAGCCCAACCTTATTTTGAATGTCAGAGAAACTTTTGCAATGCATCGGTGGTCTCCTTGGGCCGCTCCTCAAGCACCCAGTGCCCGGTGTCCTTCAGCACGACGACGGTTACGTCTGTGGCAACCAGCTTGGTTTGTTCTGCCAATGCTTCTCCCAACGACTTGTCGCCGCCGATGGTCAGTACTGGCATGGTCAGCTTGGTCTGAGAGAGTTGAGCGAAATCCTTGGCGGCTTGCAGGAAGGAAACGAAGTAGGCCCATCCCGCATGCATGCGTCCCGGCCGCGCGTAAGCCGCCGCGTATGCCTGGCGAGCGGCTTCTGGAATGGAGTGAGTTTTGTCGGCTGCGAAATCATTCCAGAAATAATCGAAGTAGGTTCGCTTGCGGCCCCGAACCAGGGCCTCGGGGGTCGGTCCATTGAAGCGGAAATGCCATATGCCGGGGTTGTTATAAACCGCCTCCCAACCTGCCACGCCGGGTAGGAAGGCATCCATCAGAACGAGTTTTGTCACTTCCGCCGGGAACTGTGCGGCGTAGGCGTAGGCGACCATGAGGCCGATGTCATGGCCCACAACCTCAGCTTTCTGCACGCCGAGCGACTTAACAAGGTCATGAATACGGATCGCGGCGCTCTTCATGTCGAGACCGTTCGACGGAATGTCCGAGTCTCCGATGCCAGGCAAGTCTGGCGCGATTACGGTGAAGCGCTTGGCCAACGCCGGAATGATCGGCTTCCACATTAGTGACGTCTCCGCGTAGCCGTGCAGCAGAATCAGCACCGTGCCTTCGCCAGCCGTCATGTAGTGCAGCTTGGCGCCATCAATCTCCGCTGTGCGTGTGCGGATGGTCTCGTCTGTAACCTGTCCGGAAGCCTTTGAGGAGAATGCAGGGAAAAGAAAAAGTGGACCGACCACGGCCACGCCCAGAAGAAAATTCAACGTGCATTTCATGAAGAGCTCCTGACGAGAGGCACGCGAAAAGACAACGTCCTTTCGAGTTAACCCGCTTGGCGTTACGGCGGTCCAGAGTACTGAGCCGCCAAAGTAGTCAAGATTCTTAACACGCCGGACAGTCAGGAGGCAAACTACCCGATCGGGGCGTAATATTGATCAGCATACGCTGATCAGCATAGGATTACGCATAATGGTCGCGACCGGGGTGTCTGCATTGGCACGACTAGTACTACTTTCACGGATGATACAAGTGATACAGAAATACTCATTCGCGGCCAGGTTTTCCATCAACTGAGGAACTTCCCCCTTTGAATAGCCCTCTCCAAACCCCATTTGACAGTGTTGAGAACGCGCACCAATATGTGCGCCTGCTGGTCGAGGCTATCGCCGATGCCAAGAGCGAGATCGCGGCCGACCTCGGCGCCACTTCCAAGTCGGAACGCCGGGTCCAGGCCCTGCAGATCGTGCAATTCAAATTAGACAAACTGGAGCAGCATTTGCAAAGCAGCAGCCGCTTGCTCAACGACCTGCGCACTTTGCGACGGCTTCTGTTGGATGAACGGCTCGAACCAGTCACGGCCAGCCCGGACCGGAATTCCGCCGCCTAGATTCCAGCTATTCGAGCGGGCTCCACGCTCCGGCTCACGCTCTCAATTTTTCCGCAAACTTCTTTTCCAACTTCGCCAGCTTCGGCGAGATCACAAACATGCAATAAGGCTGGCGCGAATTTTCGTTGTAGTAGTTCTGATGGTAGCCTTCCGCCACATGAAATTCCTCGGCCGGTTCGACGGCGGTCATGATCGGTTCAGGAAACACTTTCGCCGCCGTCATCTCCGCAATCACATCTTCGGCGATCCTCTGCTGTTCTTCATCGGCGTAGAAAATCACCGAACGATATTGCTCGCCGGCATCATTCCCCTGCCGATTCAGCGTGGTCGGATCATGCATCGCGAAGAAGACATCCAGCAGTTCACGGTAGTTAATTTGATCGGGATCGAAGGTGACGCGCACCACTTCCACATGCCCGGTGTCCCCGTTGCAGACCTGGCGATAAGTCGCCTGATCGGCACGTCCGCCCATGTAGCCGGATTCGACGTGGGTGACGCCGGTTAGACGCTGAAAAACGGCTTCGATGCACCAGAAACATCCGCCGCCGAAGATTGCTTTTTGCTCTTTAGCCTCGTTAGCCATAAATGTTGGATGCTCCCGGCTGGCGAAGGTTCCAGTTCTCAGTTCTCGTTTAGCTAGCTTTTACTGAGAACCGAGAACATGAATCCAATATTGCCAGCCCTTGCTGACCCTGCGCGTCCCAGCTGCCGAGAAGGGTGTAGGGGTCCTTCGACTCCGCCGGAACTTCACTTCGTGAAGTCCCTGCTCCGCTCAGGATGACAGTGTCTTCTCACACTGACACGGTAAAAGAAGTTTCCGTCCGGGTAACCGGACGGTAGAGCGTGTCGCGCTCGATCGGCTCGCGCCCGGCTTCCTCGATCAAGCGCACCAAGTCGTGCCGCCGCAAACCTTGCGGAGTGGTCGCTCCCGCGTCGTGGTAAATCTTTTCTTCAACGACGGTCCCGTCGATATCGTCGGCGCCGAAGCGCAGCGAGATCTGCGCAATCTTCGGCGTCATCATCTGCCAATAGGACTTGATGTGCGGGAAGTTATCCAGCACCAGCCGGCTAACCGCAATCTGCTTGATGTCGAGCATGCCGGTGGTAGTGAAAAGATGCTGCAGCGGCGTGTTCGCTGGATGGAAGGCCAGTGGGATAAAGGTCTGGAAGCCGCCAGTTTCATCCTGCAAGGCGCGGAGTTTGAGCAAATGATCGACGCGGTCCTCGTCGTTTTCAATGTGGCCGTAGAGCATGGTGGCGTTCGACTTCAGCCCGATCTGGTGGGCCAGGCGCGCCGTATCCAGCCATTGATCGCCGTCAATCTTGTGATCGCAGATAATGTGCCGCACCCGGTCGGCAAAAATCTCAGCGCCACCGCCCGGCAGCGAGTCGACGCCCGCCTCTTTCATTTTTTCGAGCGTCTCGCGGATCGTCAGTTTAGCCCGCTTCGCCAGGTACGCGACTTCCACCATGGTAAAAGCCTTCATGTGAACTTGCGGAAAGCGCTCTTTCAATCCGGACACGAGATCGAGAAAATATTGAAATGGCAGATCGGGATGCAGCCCGCCGACAATATGAAACTCAGTGACTGCTTCGGTGTACCCCGAAGCGGCCGTCTGAAAGGCTTCTTCGAGCGCCATGGTGTAGCTGCCGGGAGAATCTTTCTTGCGTCCAAAAGCGCACAAACGACAAGCGGCCACGCAGACATTCGTTGGATTGATATGCCGATTGACATTGAAGTAAGCGGTGTCGCCATGCATCCGCTCACGAACCCAGTTGGCGAGCCAGCCCACCGCCAGAATATCGCTCGTCCCATAAAGGACAAGCGCATCGGCCTCGTTCAGGCGCTCGCCCGCGAGGACTTTATCTTTGATCGGAAGCAGGCGCGGGTCGTCGGTCTGGAAAGCGTGGGTCTGGAATTGGTGCGCGTTCGCCATCTATTTAATAATAACCCAGCCTGCGGAGGACCACTAAAGAGTTGATACGCGTAGGGGTCCTTCGACTCCGCAAGGACTTCACTGCGTGAATTCCTTGCTGCGCTCAGGATGACAACACGTTAACGGCGAAGTATAACGCGGGGTTCGAAGCCAGGGCGACGCCTGCGGCAGCGGAGAAGCGTAAAGTAGCGCAATGAACGCGTATGTGCTCTCTCCCGTAGCAACTAAAGCTCAACCGCGCCTCAGCAGCAGATCTCCCGCAACAAAGAAAAAGAACACCACCGAAATCACTCCATTCATAGTGAAGAACGCAGCGTTCAGTTTGCTGAGGTCATCGTGGCGCACCAGCGTGTGTTCGTAGAGCAAAAGCGCGGCCACGGCGATCACTCCCACGACCGCCAGCTTGCCCAAGCCGAAAGTGACGATCAGCGCGACCAGCAATCCGAGCATCACGATGTGAAACAAACGGGCGACGACGAGCGCGTTCCTGATGCCGAGAAAACGCGGCAGTGAGTGCAATCCGTGGCTGCGATCGTAGTCATGATCCTGACAGGCGTAGATCACATCGAATCCCGCGACCCAGAACGTCACCGCGGCGGTGAGCAGCAGGATGCGCGGATCAAGCGAGCCGCGTACCGCGATCCAGGCAGCAGCGGGAGCGATGCCGAGCGCAAATCCGAGAAACAGATGCGACCAGCGAGTGAAACGCTTGGTGTAGGAATATAGAAGGATTACGGCCAGCGCCACCGGCGAAAGCATCAGCGTCAGGCGGTTCAACTGGGAAGCGGCGAGAACAAAGATTCCGCACGCAATCAGAACGAACGTGCTGACGAACGCCGGCGTCAACTGGCCGACCGGCAGGGCGCGAGTTGCAGTGCGCGGATTGGCGGCATCGATCGAGGCGTCGGCCAGCCGATTGAAGGCCATAGCAGCGGAGCGCGCCGAAACCATGGCGGCGACGATCCAGGCCAGCTGCCGCCACGCTGGTAGGCCTCCGGCGGCCAGCATGGCTCCGCAGAGCGCGAACGGGAGGGCGAAGATCGAGTGCTCCCACTTGATCATCTCCAGCGCAATCTTCAGATTTCGGAGAAAGCCCACGGGGCAATTGTAGTGGAGAGCCGGGCGCCCGGCCCGGCCGCCTCACACTGGACGGGCGAGGCGCCAGTCGCTCCATCGTGTGACGCGATCACGTCACCAGCGGCACGAAGCGACAGCCTTCGAGAATTGTTACTTCGGGGTGCCCGCCGACTTTGTGGATCAAGTGCAAGTCCTGACTGGTTGACGGGCCGATGGGCACCATCATGCGCCCGCCCTCGCGCAGCTGAGCGAACAACGCAGGCGGCATCTCGGGGGTTGCCGCAGAAACGAGGATGGCATCGAAGGGAGCGTACTCGGGCCAACCCTGGCTACCATCGCCGACTCTGATCTTCACGTTTCGATATTGCAACCGTTGCAGAGCACTTTCCGCGGAGGCCGCGAGTTGCGCATGGCGCTCTACCGAATACACCTCGCCGGAGAGGAGCGAAAGCAATGCTGTCACATAACCGGAACCTGTGCCGACTTCGAGGACGCGGTCATTGCCATTGCCATTGCCTTGCAGCGTGAGGCGCTCGAGCATCGCGGCCACGATGTAGGGCTGCGAGATGGTTTGTCCCTCGCCGATGGGCAGCGGATGATCTTCGTAGGCGGAGTTCCATGAAGGCTGCGGAACAAACTCGTGCCGCGGTACGCTGCTCATCGCCGCGAGCACACGAGCGTCGCGGATGCCGCGCTCCGCGAGCTGAGTGCGGACCATCTCTTCGCGCTGTCGCTGCAGAGAATCGCGTTGGAAGGAGAAGCCCATGGCTTCGGTCTGCATGACTTCAGAACGGCCCGATAATTCCGCCAATGTGGCGGGCGATCTCTTGCGCAACGGCCGGCTCGCGCCGCACCTTTTTTTCCTGCGCTTCGATCACGTCAAGATACTTGTAGGCCGATCCCGTGTTAAAGAGCACGACCGTGTCTTCAGTGCGGAAGAAGCCGCTGGCACGGAGTTTCTGGTAGGCAACCAGCGAGGCGGCTCCTTCGGGCGCGGCGAATACGCCTTCTATGCTGGCCCAATACCCGGTGGCTGCGAGAATTTCTTCGTCGGTCGCGGCGACCGCCGCGCCCTGGCTTTTTTTCAGGATGTCGAGAATCAGGTAGTCGCCATACGCTTTCGGAACCCGCAGTCCCGCGGCAAAGGTCGCGGCGCCGCTCCACATTTCGGACGTGCTCTTCCCTGCTTCCCACGCTTTCACGATCGGCGCGCAGCCAGCCGCCTGCACGGTTATCATTTTCGGCCGGTCGGAACCAATCCAGCCGAGCTCCTCCATCTCGTCGAAGGCCTTCCACATGCCGATCATGCCGACGCCACCGCCGGTTGGATAGATGATGCCGTGCGGAAGTTTCCATCCCAGTTGTTCGGCAACCTCGTAACCCATCGTCTTCTTACCTTCGACGCGGAACGGTTCTTTGAGGGTCGAGACATCGAACCATCCGTCTTCGTTCTTTGTCCAGCCTTCTTTGTCGATGCGTTCGGCAACCATTCGGGCACAATCGCTGATCAGACCGTCCACGAGAGTCACGTTCGCGCCGTAGTAGTCGCATTCCATGCGATTGGCGAGAGGCACATCTTTCGGCATGAAGATGTGGGCTTCAATGTCCGCCGCGGCCGCGTATGCTGCGAGCGCGCCACCGGCGTTTCCGGCGGACGGAGCGGCCAGATTCCTCAGACCGTAATGTTTTGCCATGGTCACGGCGGCCGACATGCCGCGAGCTTTGAACGATCCAGTTGGATTCAGGCCTTCGTCCTTAACATAGACATTCGGGTACTCACGGCTGGGAAGCATGGGTGTGAATCCCTCGCCGAGCGTTACCGGCTTTTCGCCGGCAGGAAGTTCGGGGAGAACTTCGGCGTAACGCCACATGCTGGCCACGCGGCCTGATAAATTCTCGGGACGCAACTTCCCTTTCAGGCTGGCAAGATCGTAGCGGACGAAAAGCACGCCGCCATCTTTGGGACAGATATTCTGCGGAAGATCAGCGGAGAGATGCTCTCCGCAGCGGGTACATTCAAGGTAGGCAATTTGCATCGAGGGAAGAATAGCATTTTGGTCGCTAGCTTTTGGCGGCCGCTCGCTTCGCAAGTAGCATCGCTACGGGCGGCGGCGTTTCAACTCAGCACGTAACTGTTCCCACGTGACGGCATGGGCTCGATCCTGATCGAGGCTGGCCAAACGCCTGGCCAGTTCGGATTGTTGTGCTTGCGGCAGCGGAATCTCAGTATCGGCCAGACTATCCCAAAGCTGGCCGATCAAGGTAAGACGTTCTTCGGGGCTTAGCCGCGCTAGTTCGTCAGACCTGAGACTTCCCATGCCCTTAAATACCTTTTCCTAATGTGCTAAACAACACCTAAGCAGGCACTCTCTTCAGCGTATCCTTCGCCCGCCGGAACCACGGTCGCTCGCGCCGTCGCAAATATCCGGGCATGCTGGACTTCTTGTCGAGCACCTTCTGCGCCCATTCTCGGGCTTCGGCGTTCCGGCCCTCCGAGGCCAGTAGGTCCGCGAAATTCAGGTAGGTCTCCGACGACGTCGAGGTGATGGTTACCTGCCGGAAGAGCGCTTCGGCTTTTTCTTTTTGGCCGGTCTGCGCGTAGGCGTGCGCGAGCAGGCCAGCAGCGCGCAGGAAATCGTAGTCCGACTCTTTGCTGACCGTGCGCTCGAGGTCGGGCAATGCGGCTGCGGCATCGCCTAGCAGGATGGCGCAGACTCCGCGGCGGTAAAACGGGTCGAGCGTATCGGCGCGACCGGTGATCGCCTTATCGAATGCGGCTCGGGCCTCGGCGAGGTCGCCGTCGTCCATGTAGAGGCCGCCGAGTTCTTCGTAGTTTCCGGCTGAGGGATTGTCGCGTATCGCATCTTTGAGTTCGCCGATGCGCTTGCGACGCGGGAAGACTTTGAAGGATTGGCCGAGCAGCCCAGCGTCGGGAAGCGCCTCCACCAGAAGATAGATAATTGCGCCTAGAGGACCTAGAAAGAGGATGACAAAAATCCAGTAGGTATCCGGACGCCGGCGGATGAAGTGGACGATGGCCAGTCCCTGGAGGATGATTCCCCACGGGTATAGAAGGTGGCTTAGAAATCCCATTCCGTTCTCAGGCTAACTTGAGCCTAGCGTGAGATTACACATTTGTGGAAGATGGAGAAAGTGGCTGCGGGGTGGCTGCGCGCGGCATGGGTGACACGCGGCAAGCCGCGTCTCTACGCGAAAGTCAGACAGGAGCAGTGATGCCGGTTGAGAAAATCGAAGACGAGCAGCAGATTCTGGCGCTGCACGAAGCTGGAGACAAGGCGCTGATGAGCGCCGATCTTGCCGCGCTGGCACAGATCTTTGCCGACGACTACGTGCAGTACAACGAGGCCGGCAAGGCTTTTACGAAGCAGGATGTGTTGAATAATTTTCGAAGTGGGGCGATTCGCTATCCGTCGATTGTTTCTACCGGTCGAAAGATTCGGGTTTTTGGCGACACTGCGGTTGTGCATGGTTCGGAATCCGACGAAGTGGAGGCCGATGGGAAGAGATTCAGCGTGCGGTACGTTTACCTCGACGTGCTGCGAAAGCGCGATGGCGTGTGGAAGCTGGTCGCATCGCAGTTGGCTCGGCCGCCGGGGTGAATGAGCCGGCGCAGGCTCTCGGGGGCCGCTCTAACTGCAGGTCGTCATCCCGAGCAAAGCGAAGGATCGCTACTTAACCCAAAAATGTGTGCCGGGAATAGGGGTCCTTCGCTTCGCTCAGGATGACAATGAACTTAGATAACCAACCTAGCCTTCGTCCGGCCGCAGCCGATTCTGCCAGTGCGACCAGAGGAACCAGACGATCGCGGCTGCCAGCGCGATTCCGATGATCGCGTCGAACTTGTGGAAGTATTTACCCAGCGAGCGCCAGTTCTCGCCGAGCTTCATGCCAAAGTAGGCGAGAGCCAAACACCAGGGCCACGATCCGAGGAAGGTGTAGACGTGGAATTTGACACGCGGCATGCGGGCGATTCCGGCAGGCAGCGCTATGAAGGTGCGGATCACGGGGAGCAGACGCGCAATGAACACGGCCAATTCCCCCCAGCGTAGAAAGAAGCGGTCGGCCCAATCAAGTTCGCGGCGGCCCATCAGTATCCATCGACCGTAGCGCTCGACTAGCGGGCGACCGCCGTAGCAGCCGATTTCGTAGGCGACGAGGGAGCCCAGATTACAACCGATTGCGCCAGCTGTAGCCGCCCAGATTAACTTCATTTTGCCGGCATAGACAAGGTAGCCGGCGAAAGGCATGATCAGTTCGGAGGGCAGAGGAATGCACGCGGACTCAATCGCCATAAGCAGCGCAATCCCGGCGTAGCCGGTCGCTGCCACAATGGAATTAATGAAGACGAATAGTAGGGTGAGGATTTTCTCGGTCATGCGATCAGCGGCGCGGGCTGAAGAGCTGCGCATCCCCGCCCTTTGGCTTGCTCAGGGCCGGGCTTACAACTGGCGAGGGCGTTGGAATCGCGGACACCGATAGGGTCACTGAAGTGGCCGGCGAAATGGCCGGCGAGTCCATCAACACCGCTCAGAACGCCCCTTCCTGCGTAAAGCTGAAGCCCGGTAGCGATACGCCTTCGGCCGACTTGGCTACCTTCACCTTCACGACGGGCGCGTCGGGAGCGGTGACTTCGGCGGGGCGCAGTACCGCATATTGCGTGAACACTTCACTGTAAACCTTGGTGACAAGATGATCCTGGCCAGTTGCATCCTGGCGCCAGACCTGCCCGAGTTTGATGCTCTTCACGGCCACAAGTTTTTTCCTTAGTTCTCAGATTACTCACCCGGCCGCCAAGCCGTCAATTGCAGAGGAGTTACCTTTGGTCGGGCGCTGCTGCCCCTAACGAGCAACTTTGCTACCATTAGCCACTTGCTCAGGAGGGAAAACGATGCCTCGCGGAAATGTGCCGCGTCAACCCAGTCGCAGCGGACGACAGGAAGGCGCCCGACGGGCGACTCTTGTGCCGCTAAAGAGC
>Ga0302324_100010200_pt1 | contig 19493 bp, 18 predicted proteins | sample Palsa_T0_1_FD_201949 | JGI IMG/M metagenome (GOLD analysis project Ga0302324, IMG submission 201949) | Peat permafrost microbial communities from Stordalen Mire near Abisko, Sweden - Palsa_T0_1 | ecosystem: Environmental > Terrestrial > Soil > Palsa > Peat permafrost | place: Sweden: Abisko...
CTGAACGTGTCGCAAGATGTAAGCAGGATGTATGCTTGGCCCACGCTTGTCGAGCCCCCTTAGCTCAGCTGGAACAGAGCAGGTCACTTCTAATGACAAGGTCGCTGGTTCGAGTCCAGCAGGGGGTGCTGAGACCCAATGACGCTCGATGATGCCATCACACGCGCGATCGCGGGCGATACGCGCGAGCTTTATGCATTGCTTGCCCGGGGCTCGGGGCTCCCGGGCGAGCGGGTGAACCTCGCGCTCGCGAAGGCTTTCGCGGGTGTGTGCGCCGCCGACGCACGCGGGCCCAAGCTCGCGCTGAGGATGGCGTCGATGTCGGCGGACGAGGCACCGGGAGGAAGCGCGCTCGAGATGCTCCCGCTCAGCGGGGTGCTCGCGGCAGGAGCGTGCATGGTGTCGCAACCGAGGTCGCGCTCCGCGATGCTCGGCGTCATCCACGATGCGTGCGAGGACCTGCGCTTCCGGGTGCGCGACGCCGTGCCCATCGCGCTCGCGGACGTCGGCGCGCGAGAAGGTGGAGCGCTGCTTTCCGATCTCGAGCCGTTCTTGGAAGGTTACTTCCATGCCGCGGCGGTGCTGACGGCGCTCCTCGAGCCGGCGTTCCTCGCGCGGATTTCAGACGCGGACGCCATCGTTCATCTCCTCGAGAGAGTCCTGCACCTCGCGAGCTCGGCGCCGCGCGCGGCTGCGCGGTGGCCAGGCTACAAGGCGCTCGTTCTTGCGATCGAGAAGGCCATCGCGCCGCTCGCGATACGCTTCGGGCAGCCCGTGCTCGCGGTCGTCGGGGCCTTTCGGAGCGAAGACCCCCACCTTCGCGCGATGCTCGAGCGAGCGCTCGACGACAAGAAAGTGCACGTGCGTTTCCCCGAAGAGCACGCCAGCGCTCTCGCTGCGCTCCAAGCGCAGACGAAGGGGCCGCGCGATCCGAGATCGGCGCCGCGGGCCACGCGGAAGAGGGGTGGAGGACGGCGTCGCTGATCTACGCCGCCATCTTCCTCGGCGCGTTCCTCACGTTTGCCATCCAACCGGTGATGGCGAAGCTCTTGCTGCCGTGGTTCGGCGGATCTGCGGCCGTATGGGTGACGTGCATCTTGTTTTTCCAATGCGCGCTCGTCGCGGGCTACCTCGTCGCCTACCTCGCGTCGCGCTTTCTGGCGCCGCGTGTCCAAGCATGGACGCTCGCCGCGCTCCTGCTCCCAAGCCTCGCGCTCTTGCCCATCTCGCCATCGCCAGCGTGGCGGCCGATCGACGGCCACGCGCCCATCGCACACATCCTCGTGTTGCTGCTGCGCTTCGCAGGAGCTCCTTATGTGCTCCTCACGGCGACTGGGCCGCTCCTACAAACGTGGTTTGTCGCACGCCACGCGGGAAGGGATCCCTACCGCCTCTTCGCCCTCTCGAACCTCGGTTCGCTCCTCGGCCTCCTCGCGTATCCGTTCGCGTTCGAACCGTTGTGGTCGAGCCATGAGCAGACGCGCTTGTGGGCCGCGGCCTATGCGTTCTTCGTTGCCATCGCGGTGACGGTCGCCGTCGGACAAGCGCGCGCGTCGGCGACGGCCCTCGCGCCTCTGTCGACTGCACGAGGCGACACCCCTTCGTGGCAGACCGTTGGCGCGTGGCTGGCGCTCCCGGCCTGCGCGACGCTGCTTCTGCTCGCCATCACCAACCACCTCACGGAGGACGTCGCAGCCACGCCGTTTCTGTGGGTGGTGCCGCTCGCGCTCTACCTGCTCAGCTTCATCGTCTGCTTCCAAATGCCGCGCCTGTATCGGCGTGGCGTGTTCATCCCGCTCCTCGCCGTCGCGCTCGTCGTCATGGGGTACGTGCGCTGGCGCGGATCGCTCGAGCTCGACGCGTGGCCGCGCATCGTCATGTGCGTCGTGGGTCTCTTCGTCGCGTGCATGGTGTGCCACGGGGAAGTGTGGCGCCGGAGACCTGCGCCGGCGCGTCTCGCCGCGTTCTATCTCACCGTCGCGTTCGGCGGCGCGCTAGGCGGCGTGTGCGCAGCCGTCGTCGCCCCGCTCCTCCTCCCGTACACCGTCGAGCTCCAGATCGGCCTCTTCGCGTGTGCGCTATTGGTCGGCGCGCCGCTCATCCGCGAGGTGCAAGGCCTGTCGCGGCCTCAGAGCGACCGTGAAGGCCGGCGGCGCGCGTGGGTCGCGCTTTCGTCGGTCGTATATCTCGTCGGCCTCGGCGCGCTCCTCACGAAGTCGGTCACCTCCGCGCTGGAAGGCTCGCGCGTCGTCGCGCGGAACGCGTACGGCAGCGTGCGCGAGTTCGACGGACATCTCCGATCGGGCGCGCAGTACCGCAAGATGGCGCACGGCACGATCGTCCACGGCATCCAGTGGCTCGCCCCCGAGCGCCACCGCGAGCCGACCGCGTACTTTTGCCCCGACTCGGGTATTGGGCTCGCGCTCCGCGATCGTGACGATGCGCCGTTGAGTCGGGGGGCGCCGCCCCCCGAGCCCCCGAGAGGCTTCGCCTCGAATCACTCCGCTGCGCTCCGCGATTCTCGCACCATCGGCGTCATCGGTCTCGGAGTCGGCACGCTCGCGGCGTACGCGCAGCCGGGCGATCACTGGCGCTACTACGAGCTCAACCCGCTCGTCATCGAGCTCGCGCGCCGCGACTTCACGTTCCTCTCGGACGCTGCGGCGTCGGTCGAGATGGTAGAGGGCGACGCACGCCTCTCTTTGTCGCGCGAGTCGCCACGAGGGTTCGACATCCTCGTCCTCGATGCGTTCGCCGGCGACGCAATCCCCGCGCACCTTCTCACGCGCGAGGCGTTCGCGCTCTACCTCACCCACCTCGCGCCAGCCGGGCTCATCGCCGCGCACGTATCCAATCGCAACGTCGATCTCGTACCCGTCGTCGCCGACGCCGCGGAGGTCTTCCACCTGCAATCGCGGGTCGTCGAGTCGTACGGCGCGATCAACGACGCCTCGTATTGCTTTCGCGCGACGTGGATCCTGCTGACTCGTGACGCGGCGCGCTTCGATCGCCCGCCGTTCGCGGATCTCCCGCGCGCCCTGCCGAAGCCGGGCTTCGCCGGGTGGACGGACGACCGCTCGAGCGTGCTGTCCGTCTTGAAGTGATGGTCGAGGCCAAGACGATCCATAGCGCTTACGGACCCCGGGTGCTGCTCTTGGGCGCGCGGAGGCTTGGCGGGAGCGCGTCATCACGCATCCTCGGGACGACGCTCGCCGGCGGAATGCTCACGCGCTCGCTGAGCTTCGAAGCCTGGTCGACGATCTTCGTCGCGGCCTCCGCGCGGGCGCGTTTCTGCTGGAGCGTGGCGTGGTCGACGACCGCGTGGCTCTCGAGCAAGTCGAGGTACTCGAGATCGAGCTCGCCACCGCTCGGCAAGATGAACACCCCGAACAAGTGAGCCTGCCTCGCGACCTCCGCGACGAGGGGACGAGGGACGTGGAGCGCCGCGTGCGTGATGAGGTGAACCACGGGATCGCGAGCCTCGCGCTGCCGGAGGAGCGCAATCTCCGTCGCGAGCTGCGCAAAGACGCGCGCGGGGTTACGCCCACGCTCGCCTTTGAAGCCGAGCAGATACGCGGCGGGGAGCTGCCCGGGCCTCGCACGCTGGACGTCGTAGAGACGCGAGTCGAAGAAGCGCAACCAAACCTCTTCGCCCGAGAGCTGCAGCTTCTTGGCGAGCGCGATGGCCAAGCCGCGTGCGAAGACTTGCCTCTCGCCGCGCATGCTCGCGGAGGCGTCGATGAGCAAGAGGTGGAGGCGGCGCGCCTCGTCCGGCGCCTGCTCGCGGGTGTAATAGAGGATCTCGTTCTCGAGCATGCGGCGCCCGAACTCGTCGGTGTCCCACGCGAGCTCCGTGAGGACGAGGGAGTCGAGCGAGCCCTTGCTCCCGATGCCCGAGTAGCCGTGCACGGCGTGCGTGCCCGTGGCGAAGCTGCGGCGCGTCTCGAGCACGCTCGGGAGGAGCTCGAGCGAGAAGTTGACGATGTCATTGGCCGCTGGGCTCGAGATGGCCGACAGCAGGTCGACGTGCGCGAGCGCACCCGCCGCGGACGACTCGGGCCCGAGCATGCCGAGGAGCCGCAGCGTATCGAGGTCGAGCGCATCGGCGAGGGTGAGCACGTGCAGGCGCGAGCGCGCGAGGGCATCGAGGGTGGTCAGCTCGAACGTGCGAGGCGAGCCCGCAAAGAGCGCCGGCAGCTGGCCGTCGAGCTCCCGCACCATCTCGGGGTCGAGGGGTATCGCGGCGGGGTAGGGTGGCCGCCCGATGCGCTGGGCGACGGCGCCGAGCACACGCGCGAGCACGACGACGACGAGATCGTCCGAGAGTCGCATGCTGCGTGCCCTCGCGCTCGCTTCGCTCTGGGCGATCTCTTCCACGATCGAGCGATACGTCTGATGCAGCTCCACGAGGCGAGGCTGCTGCGCGATGGCAGCGTCGGTGCCGCTTCGGGTCCCCACCGTGAGCTGCTCGCGCGGCGAGGCGTAGAGGAGGCCCACGTCGTGAATGACGAAGAGCGGCAAGTGCACACCGAGGCGCGCGAGATCGCGATACCAGCGCAGCGCCCGCACGATCATCATCGGCGCATTGGCGCGAACGCACGAAAGGAGCAGCCCCCCGAGCGGCCCTACGACGACGACGTCACGACTCTGAGCCTGCGCAACGGGCACGGGGTAACGATACCCCGAATCGGAGCCTCCGACTCCCGGCTCTGACTCCGCCTCCGACTCCGGTACGACACCCACGAGCGTTCTCTCCAACCGCTGATACTCTGAGGCGCATGCGACTGACCCTGTCGGGCGCGGTGTGCGTCTTCCTCTTCTTCCTGTGGGTCGGATGCGGCCCATCGAGCGTCGGCCCTTCCGATTCGGGTACGGACTCGCCGAGCAGCGATGCGGGCTTGCCGCCACCGTCGTTTCCTCAGGTCGAGAACCAACACGGGGCCGTGCTCACGGCGCCGAACGTGATCCCGATCTTCTTCGCGAATGACTCGGAGCAGCCCGAGTTCGAGGATTTCCTGAACCAGCTAGCCCAATCGAGCTTCTGGGCCCAAGCGACCTCGGAGTACGGCGCGGGCCCGCTCACCATCGGAAGCTCGATCGTGGTGACGGACACTCCCCCCACCACCATCGACATCGTCGGTATCGAGACGTGGCTCGAGGGCTACCTCGACGCGGACGCAGGCTGGCCGGGCGTGACCGAGAACAACATCTTCACCGTCATCTATCCGTCCGCGACGACCATCGACGACCCGATCATGGGAACGAGCTGCGTCGACTTCAACAGCTTCCACAATCAAGGCATCGTCAACACGAACCTCGTCTTCGTGGCGGTGCCGCGGTGCCCGTCCGCCGGCAACCTCACCGGCTTCGATGCGCTGAGCGCGGGGCTCTCCCACGAGATCATCGAAGCGGCGACCGATCCGCTCCTGCAAACCAGCCCAGCCTGGGTGTACACCGACAGCGATCACTTGATCTGGAGCTTCATTCCCGGTGCCGAGATCGCGGACATGTGCGCCCTCGAGCCGCAGAGCTTTCAGCGGCTCGTGGGGCCCTACATCGTGGAGCGTCCGTGGTCGAACGCCTCGGCGCTCGCCGGCCATGATCCGTGCGTGCCCGTGCTCTCGCAGCCGTACTTCAACGCGATGCCGCTCTTCACCGAGGACGTCAACATTGCGTTTCAAGTGCACTACGTGGTGACGAAGGGCGTTCAGATCGCCGTCGGCCAAAGCAAGACGGTCGACGTCTCGCTCTTCTCGGACGGGCCGACGAGCGACTGGATGGTGCAGGCGATCGACACGACGCAGCCTCCGGCGCTGACGTTCTCGTGGGACGCGCAGACGGGGAATAACGGCGACACGCTCCACCTGACCATCACGCGCACCGCGTCCACCTCGAGCGAATTCGTGATCGAGTCCACGAGCGGGACCTCGACGAACCTGTGGTTTGGCTTCGTCGCGGACTAGGGAAAACAAGGTTAGAATGAGGGAGTCGATGAGGCCGGTGACATCACTCTTCGCGTTGTTCTTCATCCTCGCGGCATGCTCCACGAGCCCGGACAACGAACCAGGTGTGGAGGCCGGCGTCGACGCCGCCGCCGACGTGGGGAGTGACTCGGGTGCCTCTGGCGATGGCGCGAGCGACGCGCACGACGCGGAAAAGGCGGACTCGGCGAACGGTCCCATCAACTGCCCCGGCCTCACCGGCACGCTGGTCATGGACCTCGCGTGGACCGAGCCGTCCTCCGTTGGCTACACGTACAACATGATGCCCTTCACGTGCGTGTCCGACGGAGTGGGGTTCCCTTCGAAGGGAGCGCTCGTCGTACGCTTCACGACGCCAGCGATCACCGTGCCTCCCACACACGGCGTCGGCAGCATCGCCCTCTCCGAATTCGAGGGCCCAACAGCTGCGCGGTCAGGCTCGCTCTCGACGTCACCCTGTGATTTCACGACCGGCATCACTGGCCAGGCAGGGCTTTCGTCCGTGTTCGCAAACACCAACAGCGTGGACACTTATTTCACGCTCGGCTACCAAAACCCCGGCACCCTCGAGCTCCAGCCAAGCACGACCTACTATCTCAACGTCGAGAACTACGCCAATGGCGGCTTCACGTGCTCGAACCCTTCCGTCTGCGACGTGAAGGTGACGCTGGTGCCCCAGCCCGGAACGTAGCGAAGCACACCTTGCGCTATACTCACCGTGTGCGGTGGATCTGCGCGGCTTCGGTGCTTTGCGGCTGCTCTCTCCTCACGGACTTGAGCTCGCTCGGCATGGATGCAGGTGGCGCAGACGTGGCGTCCGATGGGTTCGTGCTCGCCGTCTCGCCGACGCATCTCACGATGGACCCTGGCGATTCGTTTCCCGTGACGATCACGCTCACACGTGGTGCGGCCTTCACGGACGCTGTCGACGTGACGATCAACGGCCTCAACCCGCCTTACCTCACGGCGCCCGCGACGACGACGATCACGGGCACGTCCGTGATCGTGCAAATCGCTCTTCCACAGGCACCGCCATCGAAGACCGATCTCACGCTCAGCTTCGTCGGCGTCGCAACGAACGGACAGACTGCGATGCCAGCCCAGCTCGGAGTCCACGTGGGCAGCTTGCTCGTCGTGGCGACAGCAGACACGAGCCTGGACATTCCCTCCTTCGCGACGAGCGTGCTCGTCAAGGCGTGGGGTGCGGGAGGAGGCGGGTCTGTCTCCATCACTGACACCGCCACCGATTTCAACGGCGGATCTGGCGGAGGCGGTGGGTTCGCAAGCGGAACAGTCCCCGTGACCGGCGGCGAGACCTTGGCAGTTTGGGTTGGAGGGGGCGGCCCGACGAACGGGAACGGCGGCGGCCTGTCGGCGCTTGTCCGCGGGTCTTCGCCGCTCGTCGTTGCTGGCGGCGGCGGTGGAGCGGGGCTTGCGTTCGAGGTGAGCAAAAGCGGCCATTGTACGTTTGGCGGTGCGAACGCCAATGGTGGTGCGGCTGGGGGTGGTGTGACGGGAGAATCGACGTCCGGCGCGGCGGCGAGCGGGACCGCGGACGCAGGCGGCGCGGGTGGGCCGATGGCGACGAATGGCTCGGCGCTCCGGGGTGGGAGCGGCGGTGGAGTGAGCTCGATGGATGGCGGTCTACATGGCGGTGGATCTGCGGGTGGGTCTCCGTCGAACTGCGCCGCCTCGGGCGGTGGCGGGGGTGGCGGGGGTTGGTTCGGTGGTGGTGGGGGTGGCTACGTCTTGTCAACGCCGGGTGGTGGGGGCGGCGGTGGAAGCGGCTATGTGGAGCCGATCGGATCGCAACCCGTGCTGACGACGGGCGTGGGCCAAGCCGTCGCGAATGCGACCGACGCGGACTACGCGCTCGATGCAGGCGCGGGCGGGAGCGCAGGCGTTTGGAGCTGTACTCCCTCGTGCGTGCAAATCGCTCCGACCTCGGGGAGCGGAGGCCTCGTCGTCGTCCGTCTGACGAAGCCGTAGGTTCGATCGCAATGACCTCGATGCCTGTCGTCGCGTTCGCCGAATGGCGTTACTCTCCAGAGCGGTGACGATATGAAGAGCTTTGTCGCGAGCGTAGCCATGGCTTACCTCGTATGGGGCTGCTCGACGCCGCAGTCATCGCCCGACGCCTCGACGATGGATGCGGCGGTCCCCGAGGCCGGCCCGGACAGCACGACCGCGAGCGACGCGAGCCAGGACTCGGCGACCGATGCGGCCTCGGGTGGCTCCACGCTGCACGTCGCCGGAAGCACACTCGTCGATCACGGCAAGGTCGTCCGCCTGCTCGGCGTCGACCACGCGGGCACGGAGTATTCGTGCGTCGGCGGCGGCAGCAACGGTAGCCAGGGCTACGGCATCTTCGACGGCCCGAGCGACGACTCGCTCGTCTTCCCGATGCTCGCGTGGGGCGTCAACGCCGTCCGCGTACCGCTCAACGAAGCGTGCTGGCTCGCCATCGGCGACGTCAACCCGCTCTACGCAGGCTCGAACTATCGCTCCGCCATCGAAGCCTACGTGACGATGATCCGCAGCCACGGCCTGTACGTCATCGTCGATCTCCACTGGGCCGCGCCCGGCACCATGGTCGGCACGAGCCAGCAGCCGATGGCCGACGCCGACAACTCGCCAAACTTCTGGACGTCCGTCGCGACCGCGTTTCAGGGCGACCTCGGCGTCGTCTTCGATCTCTTCAACGAGCCGTACCTCGCCGCCGGCAACATCAACGGCGGCACCGATCCGTGGACGTGCCTCGAGAGCGGCTGTAGCGCGAAGCTCCAAACGCCGCTATCGGGCAACTACATGACGGCGGGCCATCAGTCGCTCGTCAACGCCGTGCGTGGCACCGGCGCGAAGAACGTCATCATGGTGTCGGGCCTCGCGTACACGACCGATCTCTCCGGCTGGCTCACGCACGAGCCCACCGATAGCGACAACGACCTCGCAGCGAGCTTGCATCTCTACAACTTCAACGGCTGCACCGACGTCGCGTGCTGGAACACGAATTACGAGGCGCTCTCGAAGAGCGTCCCCATCATCACGGGCGAGAACGGCGAGAACGACTGCGGCACGAGCTTCGTGGATGCGTACATGACGTGGGCCGACGGCCTCGGCATCTCGTACCTCGGCTGGGCGTGGAACACGGACGACTGCTCGAGCTTCCCGTCGCTCATCACGAGCTATGACGCCGGCACCCCGACGGCCTTCGGCATGGGCCTGAAGAATCACCTCATGTCTCTCGACGCAGGGCTTTAGGCGCAGCGTGAACACTCCGCGTGCATCAAGCATCACGCGGCATCCGCGAGCGCGACGACGGCGTGGGCGCACGCGCCACGCTACTGAAGAGGCGCGGGCCGAAAAGCCGATCAAGCGTTCTCTGATGCTTATGCTAGTACGCGTCGCACAATAACGAGAGCTCGCTCAGCCGATATTAAAGTAACGGTTGAGCTCGAGCCCACCAGGAAGCCTCGTATGGCGTTGTTTCGGGGGAAACGGTCGTCACCGGCGACTGTAGCGGAAGGGGTCACTTCGATGAAAAGCCAATCTCCACACGCCTCGGTCACGAAGATACGCACGGGTATTCGCGGGTTCGACGAGGTCACCGATGGCGGTCTGCCACGCAGCCGGACGACTCTCGTCATGGGAGGACCGGGATGCGGAAAGACCGTCTTTGCGCTTCAGATGCTGGTCAATGCCGCCGTTCGTGACAAGGAGGCGAGCCTCTTCGTGGCGTTCGAGGAGAATACGCAGCAGATCATCTCGAATGCGGCCACCTTCGGGTGGGATATTCCCTCGCTCGTGTCGAAGAAGCTCTTCTTCCTGGACGCGCAACTCTCGCCCGACGCGGTGAGGGCTGGCGAGTTCGATCTCGTGGGTATGCTGGCCGTGCTACAAGCCAAGGCTGAGCAGCTTCATGCGAAGCGCGTCGTCTTCGACGGCATCGACGTGCTCTTGACGCTACTCAACGACCCGGCCGCTGAGCGTCGAGAGCTGTATCGTATCCGCGATTGGCTCACGCAGACGGGGCTGACCGGCATCATCACGCAAAAGGTCGGCGGGGCCGAAGAAGACCACCGCTACAGCTTCCTACAGTTCATGGTCGACTGCGTGGTGATTCTGCAGCATCAGGTTGTGGACGGCTCTGCCTTCAGGAGTCTTCGTATCAAGAAGTACCGCGGCTCGGGTTTTTCGGGCGACGAATTCCCCATCACGCTCACGAAGGATGGGCTGCAGCTCACCAATCGCGGACCCACGGAGCTTCGGTACGACGTCACCGACGAGCGGATCTCGACAGGGCTTCCGCGCCTCGACAACATGCTCCGTGGCGGATACCACCGCGGCAGTAACGTCCTCATCTCCGGCGCCCCCGGAACCGCCAAGTCCACCCTCTGCGGACTCTTCGCGGCAGCCGCTTGCCAGCGTGGGGAACGCACGCTTTACGTGAGCTTCGACGAAGGCGCCGCCCAGATCGTTCGAAACCTCCGTTCGGTCGACATTCGACTTGCGCCACACCAGAAGTCCGGCCTGCTCAAGATTTACTCTACGCGCACGCGCGGACCCAACGTGGAGGACCAGTTCGGTGCCCTGCGCGCGCTGGTGGCCGCGCACCGTCCACGTTGCCTCGTGATCGACCCACTCTCGGCGCTCTCGGCGAAGGTCGCCCACCTCGCTTCGGCAGATGCGGCGCAGCAGTTCCTGGACTACCTAAAGGCAGAAGGCATTACCGTCGTCAATACTTCGTTGATGGACGGCCTCAACACCGACGAGGCGACGGCTACCGGTATCTCGACGATCGCCGATACGTGGATTCACGTCTCCTACGTCGTCCAGGACGGCGAGCGAAACCGCGCCCTCACCATCGTGAAGTCGCGGGGTACGGGGCACTCGAACCAGGTGCGAGAGCTGACGCTCTCGGGCGAGGGCGTCAACATCACCGACGTCTTCGTCGCCCAAGGGAAGGTACTCATGGGAGTCGCCCGCTGGGAGTGGGAGCAGGGCGAGCGCGCAGCGAAGAAGCGCGCGCAGGTAGCCACCGATCTCAAGCGGCTGCAGTTGCAACTGGCGCAGGCCGAGGCCGCCGCGCGCCTTCAAGTCGTCCAGACGGAGATGGAAGCCCGAAGCGCCGAAATCGCGGAGCTCGCTCTCGCGACCGGTTCGGCTTCCAAGCTCCTCGTGACCGATCGCGCGGTGCTCCGCAAGATGCGTCACGCCGACGAGGAGGTCCGTGTCGCCAAGTCGGCGAACGGGAAAGGCCGCGCTGCCAGGAACGGCGTCACGGGAGTCCACTAGATGGCCAAAGCCAAGACAAGCAAGACGGGCCTCCTGCTGCGTCTCTATGTGGCGGGTTCTGCGCCAAACTCGCTGAGCGCGATCGCCAACACCAAGGCGATCTGTGAAGAGCACTTCTCGGCCGGGCACGAGATCGAAATCGTCGACCTGCTCGAGAGTCCGTTTAAGGCGCTCGCTGATGGGGTCGTCGTGACGCCCACGCTCCTGAGACTACGGCCTCTGCCGGTCCGAAAAGTGATCGGCAACCTGAGCGATGCCAAGCAGGTGCTCTTGGCGCTGGCAGGCAAATGAACACCCTCGAGGTCATGCACGCGAGAGACGTCGAGCGACAGCTCGCGGAGGCCAAGGCGATCATCGAGGCGCTGCTCTCCGGCCAGATCGACGCGGTGGTCGATTCGAAGACCCAGTCGCCGGTTCTGCTCTCGAAGGCGCACGACGCCCTCCGTGAGAGCGAGGAGCGCTATCGGCGCATCGTGGAGACCACGAACGAAGGCATTGGAACCATCGATACCAAAGGCAGGCTCACCTTCGTGAACCAACGGCTTTCCGAGATGTTGGGCTATCCGGCGGGCGAGCTACTCGGACAACGCTCGTCTCGCTTGGAGCGTGAGGCAGCTGCAGCGGCGACAGCGGCCCGCGTCGAGCGCTCGCGCCAGGGGAGCTCGGAGGAGGTCGAGGTCGCGCTCGTGCGAAAGGACGGCTCCGAGATCTGGGCGCTGCTCAAGACGAGCCCGATTCACGATAGGGAGGGAACCTACGTCGGCACCCTCGCCATGATCACCGACCGTACGCAGCACAAGCAGGTCGAAGAGGCTCGCCATCGGGCAGTCGAGGCGGTGCGGGCGAGCGAAGCGGAGTTCCGGCTCTTGGCCGAAGCCATGCCGCAAATCGTCTGGATCACGCGACCGGACGGCGGCAACATCTACTTCAACCAACGCTGGATGGATTACACGGGGCTCACGCTCGCGGAGAGCCTCGGCGACGGCTGGATGAAGCCGTTCCACCCCGACGACAAGCCGCTCGCGTGGCAGGCCTGGCAAAACGCGACGACGACGGGCGGCACCTATGCGATCGAGTGCCGCCTACGGGCCGCGGATGCGACCTACCGCTGGTGGTTGATACGGGGCGCGGCGGTGAAGGACGCGAACGGGACCATCCTCAAGTGGTTCGGCACGTGCACGGACATCGACGCGTTGAAGCAGGGCGAGGCGAGGCTGCGCGAGAGTGAAGGCCTGCTTCGCATCGCCGGCCGCGCCGCACGCCTCGGCGGATGGAGCGTCTCGCTTCCCGATCTGCACGTCATCTGGTCGGATGAGGTTTGCGCCATTCACGACGTCCCGCCGGGCACCGTGCCCAGCGTGGCACACGCCATGGAGGCCTATGCGCCCGAGTTCCGCGACATCATCCGCGAAAAGTTCGACGCCTGCGTTCGCGACGGTACGCCATATGACCTCGAGCTGCAGATCGTCACCCCAACCCATCGGCGAGTATGGGTGCGGACGATTGGCAACGCCGAGCGCAACGCTTCTGGAGTGATCACGAGCCTGCGCGGCGCATTTCAAGACATCGACGATCGTCGAAAGCTCCAAGACCAGTTCCGACAAGCCCAAAAGATGGAGGCCGTCGGGCGGCTTGCCGCAGGAGTGGCGCACGACTTCAATAACCTGCTCTCGGTAGTCCTCAGCTTTTCGGAGCTCGCCATCGACGGCCTCAAGCCGGGGGACCCTCTGCGCGACGACATCGAGGAGATCCGGAAGGCAGGCAATCGGGCGACGGCACTGACCCGCCAGCTCCTGGCGTTCAGTCGGCAGCAGGTGCTCGAGCCCCGGGTCGTCGATCTCAACGACGTCATCGAAGCCATGAAGCCGATGCTGAGTCGTTTGCTTGGCGAGGACATCGACATGACCGTGCTTTCACACCCAAGCCCGGGTCGCGTCCTCGTGGATGCCTCGCAGGTCGACCAGGTCGTGATGAACTTTGCCGTAAACGCCCGTGACGCCATGCCTGACGGCGGCATGCTCACCATCGAGACGTCCAACGTCACGGTCGACGACGCATACGTCGGCAGACCCGCGGAGGTGCCGCCGGGCCGTTTCGTGCTGCTCGCCGTGACCGACACTGGCGTGGGGATGACGGAAGCAACGCGTGCGCGGCTCTTCGAGCCCTTCTTCACCACGAAGGAGCAGGGCAAGGGCACAGGCCTCGGTCTGGCGACGGTGTTCGGTATCGTCCAGCAGAGCGGCGGGTTCGTCAGCGTCTACAGCGAGCTCGGTCACGGGACCACGTTCAAGGTGTACCTCCCGCGGACCGACCGAGTCGCCGAAGCATCTCCCAGCAATGCCCCCGCACTTACGCTGAACGGCTCGGAGACGATCCTGCTCGTCGAGGACGACGAACAGGTGCGCATCGCAGCGTGCGCCATCCTGCGCCGCCACGGCTACAACGTCCTCGAAACATCCAATGGCGGTGAGGCCTACCTGGTCTCGAGCGACTTCCCCGCCACGATCTCCCTCTTATTGACCGACGTCGTCATGCCGCGCATGAACGGGCGGCGGCTGGCCGAGCAGCTCGCGTTGCAGCGGCCGAAGATGAGAGTGCTCTTCGCCTCGGGTTACACCGATGACGCGATCATCCGGCACGGGGTGCTCGACGCAGGTGTTGCCTTCCTCCACAAGCCATTCACGCCTCAAGGGCTCCTGAGGAAGGTCCGCGACGTCCTCGACGCTCCGGCCAAGTGACGTCTCCTTGCACGCCGGACGACTGCTCGAGCTTCCCGTCGCTCATCACGAGCTATGACGCCGGCACCCCGACGGCCGGCTCTAGCGCGACACCCCAATCGCCCTCATCCCCGGCTCGCTGAACATCGGCGACAGCCCGACCATCCACGCGATGGTCCAGACGTGCGCAGCCCACGGGCGCCACGTCCTGTCCTTCAAGACCCTCTCCATGCCGATGATGACGGCCTGCCCCACGAAGAACGCGAGCGTCACGAGCGCCCAGAAGAGGGGCGCGACGACGAGGATGAGGTACGCATGCAAGAGAGCGCTCGCCACGAACGCGAGGAGCGCGCCGATGAGAGGGTGCCGGCGCCGCGCGAGGGGGCGAAAGAAGGTGTCGCCGAGCCACCCACTCACGATGCGGTTCCAGCGCTCGCCCCAGAACTCCTGCACGCTCTTTGCGGCCGCCGGCGCGACGTGCAGCGGTGGCGTCGTAAAGCCGATGGCGCGATACACCACTCGGCCGAGCGGGTAGGCGCCGGCGCTCACCGCGTAGATGAAGACCAGCGCCGCCGACCATCGAAAGGCCCAGTAGCCCGCGCCGACGAAGTGAGAGGCGAGCGGCAGGACGAGGTAGTAGGCCGGCCACGCGACAGCGTTCCAGCCCACGGCCGCGAGCAGGTTCTCCGTGTCGAGCGCTCTTGGGGCAGGGGTGAGCCGGCGCGTGTCGACGACCGAGAGCACGTGCACGAGCCTCCGTGCGAACGGCCAGCCGACGCGCAAGAGGTCGACGTTGCGCATCAAGCTGACGAACGTGAGGAGCACCGAGAAGCAGCGAAGGATCTGTAGCCGCTCCGGGAGGAGCCACGCCGTGCCCATCGCGGCGAGTGAGAGCACGATGCCAAGCGCTCGTCTCAATCGCCCGCCGGTGTTCAGCCACGCCCCGACAACGTCGAGGATGACCCCGAGAGCGAGCGGTAGAGCGATGTGAACGCCGTTTTCCAGAAAGCCCCGTCAGGCGCGCGCGTGCATTGCTGCCGTACTTTACAGTAGCTTGAATTGACAAGGCTTCCGCTCGAGCTCCGCAGAAGAGACCCCGTTACATCCGTGTGTGAGCCCGAACAGCCGCGCGTTCACCAATCATTTCGACGAGGTACGAGCGCAGCTCCACGATGCAACCGTGAGTCGTCGTTGGGGGATTCGCAATCGTCACGATGGGACTCGGTATCGTGACGATGGGACTCGGTATCGTGACGATGCAACGCGGTAATGTCACTCGGGCGAGCGTAAATCGGCGTGCGCGACGCGGTAACGTCACGATGCGACGTTGAAACGTCCTTGTGCAACGTGGAATCGTCCGATTTCAATTTGAAATCGTGCGTGTGCAATGTCGTAGCGTGACGATCTCGTCCTGCATCGTGAAGATGTCACGCTGCACCGTGAAGGTGACGCGTTGCATCGTGAGGATGTCACCTCGTGGCTTCACGTTACCGCGTCGCGTCGTCACGTTACCGCGTCGCGTCGTGCGTGTACGACGACTCATCGTCGAGATTGCAGGTGAAAAACGGCGGGGGCGAGGTCGTCGAGGCACGGTTCGACGTGAAATCGTCACGCTGCGACGTCAACCATGCACGTTACCGAAACCCGTCGTCACGTTACCGAGAACCATCGTCACGTTACCGAGAACCATCGTCACGTTACCGAGAACCATCGTCACGTTTCAGCGTCACTGAAAAACGATGCGCACACTCGTCGGCTAGCCACGCGACAGCGCACGCGTGGTGCCGTCGTGAGTCGCGCCGATGCGAGGCATCGCAGCGAAGGTGCAAGGCCGCGCGAAGTTTAGACCGCAACGATTCGAAGCGACGCATCCAGGTCGCGCCTCTTCGCGCAGAGCACCACGGATGCGTCGACCACGTCGGACGTTCCCGTTACGCCGCACAGCTGTCCGGCCGCGCGAGCCCGGGCATCGTCGAGCGACACGATCTCGACGAAGCGCGACGTGCGCGTCGGTCTTCACGCGAGCGCCCTTGACGACGTTCGCCGTGACGAACGGAACGAGGGCTTTTGCGCTGCGATCGCGCACGACGGCCAGCCGCAAGCGGCCTGCGTACAACCGTCGTCGGTTGTGAGCTCGGGCATTCGCCCTGCCGCCACCGTCTCGTACGCGTACCTCCACGGCTCCGACCACGACGGTCTTGTGGTGTATGCCTTCGCCCTCGCCCCGTAAGAGCTGATCGTTGGCGCGCGGCCCTTGCGGACCGCTCTGCGCGCACGCCTCAGCGTCTCCGGGGGCAGACTGACAGCGATCTCGCCTTTGGACCACTGGTTGTTGCTTGCGGATCTTCAACGTGACCATAGAATGTGACCATGAACAAGACGGTGGGAGCTGGGGAGTTCAAGGCGAAGTGTTTGAGCCTCCTCGATGAAGTCGCGGATGGCGGGCCACCAATCATCGTGACCAAACGCGGCAAGCCCGTCGTGCGCATCGTCCGAGTGGAGCCCAAGAAGAAGCGCAAGAGCTTGAAAGGCAGCATCGTCTACCAAGGCGACATCACGTCGCCGACGGACGTGACGTGGGACGCTCTCGGCGCAGCTCGAGGCAAGTGATCGTCCTCGACACACACGCGTGGCTTTGGTTTGCGAACGACGACAAGCGTCTCTCGAAACGAGCCAAGCAGGCCATTCGACGCGCTGACGCGCTTGGAGTCTCCATCATCAGTGTATGGGAAACCGCGATACTCGTCGCCAAGGGACGGTTGCGGTTCGACGACGACGTCAAAGTCTGGATTCACGATGCGCTCACTTTGGAGCGCATCGAGCTTTTGCAGCTCACGCCGGACATTGCGATGACGGCCGCTTCGTTCGGCTCGGGCATTCACGCCGACCCGGCCGACCGCATCATCATCGCGACGGCGCTCGCACACGATGTAGCTGTCGTCACAAAGGATGGCCCGATCACAGACGCGGGTCTTGTTCGCTGTGTTTGGTAAATTTAGCGGAAACCAACCCGGTTCGCGATGAGACTAAGGCGACCAATTGGGTTGCGCAGATCCGAAGTACGTATGAAGTGACCGGCTCCGATCGCAAGGTCGTGAGCAACCGTGAGGCAGCCCGGACAAAATCGGGGACGATGTCCCCATTCATCGCGGGTTAGCGCGTGAGCGCCAGAGCCGCACACGAAGGGAGCCGGTCATGGAAGAATCTATCATGTGGGTAGGGATCGACGCGCACCTAACCAACGGTATGAGCAACTCGCTCACGGTGGAGTGGGACCGTACGTGTTCGCGTTCTCTGGCGTGATGGAGGCCAACAACATTTACCTATGCACCGACCTCCCGTCGTCACCCACGACCTTCAACGCGCCGTCTTTGCAAGAGATCTACGAGAACAAGTCGGGGTCGTTCTGCCCGGCGAAGAACGGCAACGTGAACGCGTGGACCGTCGAAAATTGGTGGACGAACCCCGATGCAGGTTTCCCCACTACGTGCGGCTACAACGTTGCGCTTTTGCCGAACGGGCAGGTCACGCTTTCCCCGTGAGCCATTCTGGACCACAATCCATCATGCGTTCTGCATTGGTCATCCCCGTGGCGCTCATCGCATGCGGTGGGGAATCGATCTCCGGAAGCGATGCCGGCGACGCTGCCTCCGGAGATGACCACGCGGATGCCGCCGTCGCGGACGCAGGAGACGCTGTCGCGGACGTGACCGACGCGTCCTCGCAGTTCCTCTGCGGTACTGGCAAGACGGTCTGCGATCCCAAGACCCAATACTGCTACATCGTGATGTCCGGCAGCGTGGGGACCTCGCCGGGGCAGTGCCAGGAGCCCGCGGATGGCGGCGCGCCCACTTGCCAGGGGGCTAACTTGATCGCGATGATGCCTGGGGAGTGTGGTTGCTACGAGTCTTCGAACGGCGACGTGACGCTCACGGTCTGCCCGCCATAATTCTCACTCGCGCAAATGGATTGTCCGAGTGGAACAGGAACGTGTCTCGCCGGCGCGACTGGCAGCGGCTGTTGTACGGTGCCGTCTACGGTGTGCAACAGCAACGCGGACTGCCCATCCGGAACCACGTGCTACACGGGCTCAGGTACGGGCACATGCATCTAAACGCCCCGTTATGCGCACAAGGCTTCGCTTGCAGTCTGGCTGGAATCGCGGACTCTTTTGAGGTCGCTTTTCTTACGAAGGTATTTTCGTCGCGCGTCACGCGCCCGTCCTAAAGACCCGAGACGACGTCTTGGAGACCCGAGACGACGTCTTGGAGACCCGAGACGACGTCTTGAAGACCCGAGACGACGTCTCAGAGACCCGAGACGACGTCTCAGAGACCCGAGACGATGTCTCAGAGACCCGAGACGATGTCTCAGAGACCCGAGACGACGTCTCGAAGACCCGAGACGACGTCTTGAAGACCCGAGACGACGTCTCAGAGACCCGAGACGACGTCTCGAAGACCCGAGACGACGTCTTGAAGACCCGAGACGACGTCTCAGAGACCCGCGACGACGTCTTGAAGACCCGAGACGACGTCTCGAAGACCCGAGACGACGTCTCAGAGACCCGAGACGACGTCTCGAAGACCCGAGCGAGCGGCTGCGTCGCCGTCGTGCAGCGTACGTCGAGCGACTTGAAGCTCAACCCACACATCCACGCGGTGTTCCTCGACGGCGGTTACGTCGAGCGAGAAGGCGAGCACACGTTTCACGGACTCGGACATCTACGCGGTGGCGACGTCGCCGAAGTGCTCGCGCGAGCCCGGCGGCGAGTCGAGAAGTTGCTCGCTCGCGCCGATGCGCTCCGCGACGACGAGGAGCTGTACCCCTTCGGGTATCACGAAGCGCGTCAAGTGATGCTCACGAGCGTGAGCGGCCAACCGCCCGCGGGCCCGGTGCTGCGGCGCGGCGCATCGGAGGCGGGTGCGACGTTCTCGAAGACGGAGCTTTGCGCGCAAGACGAGGGCTTCAACCTCCACGCCGCGACACGTGCTGGAGCGCTCGACGCCCAAGGTCGCGAGACCTTGCTCCGTTACATCTTGCGCCCGCCCATCGCGCAAGAGCGCGTCCAGCACGGTCCGGACAACCTCGTGCGCATCGCATTCAAAAGAGGCCGTTCTCCGACGGCACAGTCGCGGTCGACATGGATCCACTCTCGCTCCTCTTGCGCCTGTGTGCAGCGGTGCCCGCGCCGAGGTTTCACACCGTGCGTTACGCTGGCGTGCTCGCGGCCAGCAGCAAAGTGCGACCGCACATCGTGCGAATCGCCGATGCGACCGTCGGTGTCGAAGAGAACGACGTCGAAGAAGACGACGAGCACATCAAGAAGCGCTCGCGCTACTGGCCGTGGGCGCAGCTCATGGCACGCACGCTCAAAGTGGACGTCGAAAAGTGTCCGCGCTGCGGCGAGCGCATGAAGCTCGTCGCGCTCGTGCAAGAGAAGAAAAACATCGAGCGCTTCTTGCGCCGACTCGGAGAGCCCGTCGAGGTGCCCGAACGC
>Ga0302324_100010203_pt1 | contig 19489 bp, 10 predicted proteins | sample Palsa_T0_1_FD_201949 | JGI IMG/M metagenome (GOLD analysis project Ga0302324, IMG submission 201949) | Peat permafrost microbial communities from Stordalen Mire near Abisko, Sweden - Palsa_T0_1 | ecosystem: Environmental > Terrestrial > Soil > Palsa > Peat permafrost | place: Sweden: Abisko...
GCGCACACTCGAGCGTGACCATCAATCTCTTCCCGACTTTGAGCCGCTCTGGCGGCGAATACATCGGCGGGCTGGTGGGTTACATCGATTACGGCACGATCGACAAATCCAGCGCCTCGGGCAACATTACACTTGAATCCTCGATCAACGGCCAAGCCACGAGCTACGGCTCCTACGAATACATCGGTGGACTCGCGGGAGAGTCCGGCGTATCGATCACGAACTCCCATGCCACGGGCTCGATCATCGGCCTTTGCACCTACGGCACGTGTCTCGACGATGACGAAACCATCGGCGGGCTCGTCGGCTTTGCCTACGGCCTGATTAGCAACTCGTACTCCACCGGTGCGATCACACTCGCGAAAGACTCGAATTACTACGTCGGCGGCCTCGCCGGCGACGCGATTTTCGGCTCCGTGCTCCACTCCTACTCGACGAGCCCCATCACCGCTCCCGGCAGCAACAATGAGTACTTCGGCGGCCTCCTCGGCGCGACGTACTACGAGACGATCACGACGGACTATGCGGCCGGCGCCGTGACTGTCGGCGCGAACGCCGCGCACATCGGCGGCTTCCTCGGCTACGCCAACAGCGGCAACAATAACTTCTCGATCTCCTACTCGACCGGCGCCGTGACGGCGGGTGCCGCTTCGTCCCAATTGGGTGGCTTCATCGGTTATGTCGACACGGCCAACATCTCGAACGTCTATACAACCGGCTCGGTAACCTCGGGCGCCGGTTCGTCGCAGGTTGGCGGCCTGATTGGCAGTGCGAACGGCGCTGTCGTGCTCAGCAATTCGTATGCGGTCGGCGCGGTCTCGCCGGGATCGGGCGCCACTAACGTCGGCGGCCTGGTCGGCTACGACAGCGGCAGTAACACGGTCTCAAATACGTTCTGGGACATCACCAGCACCGGACAGGCGACATCCGCCGACGGTCAGGGAATGACGACTGCGCAAATGCAGCAGCAGATTAATTTCGCCAGCGCGACTTCCGCGAATGGCATGGTCAACCCGAACTGGGACTTTGCCGGTACGTGGGTGATGTACAACGGCCATACCTACCCTCTGTTGCAAGCCTTCATGACTCCGCTGACGGTGACCGGCACGGTCGCGCAAACATACAACGGGACCGCATTTGCACCCACCATCAGCGCACTGACGTATTCGGTTACACCTAATTTCAACGATCTGTTCGGCACCTTGACCGTCACCGGCAGCGCGGTGGGTGCGGTGCATGCTGGAACCTACTCGTACACGCCCGGAGGTCTATACTCCGACCAGCAGGGCTACATCATCCAGCCCTACGTCGCTGGCACGCTCACAATCAACCCGGCACTGCTGACCGTCAGCGGCACCACGGTCGGCAGCAAGGTCTACAACGGCACGACCGCGGCCTCACTGACCGGTGGCTCACTCGTCGGTGTGATCGGTGATGACGCGGTTACGCTGACCCAGGCCGGCACCTTCGCTTCAAAGAATGCCGGCACCGGCATCGCCGTCGCCGCGGCGGACGGCTTGGGCGGCGCGGAAGCAGAGGATTACACGATCGTCGAGCCCACCGGCTTGAGCGGCAACATCACGCCCGCGACGCTCATGGTCAGCGGCACCACGGTCGGCAGCAAGGTCTACAACGGCACGACCGCGGCCTCACTGACCGGTGGCTCACTCGTCGGTGTGATCGGTGATGACGTGGTTACGCTGATCCAGGCCGGCACCTTCGCTTCAAAGAATGCCGGCACCGGTATCGCCGTCACCGCGGCGGACGGCTTGGGCGGCGCCGAGGCGATCGATTATACGATCGTCGAGCCGACTGGCTTGAGCGGCAACATCACGCCCGCGACGCTCATGGTCAGCGGCACCACGGTCGGCAGCAAAGTCTACAACGGCACGGCGGCCGCGCCGCTCTCGGGTGGCACATTGGTGGGCGTGGTGAGCGGCGATACCGTGTCCTTGAATCAATCCGGGTTGTTCGCCTCCACTAGTGCCGGTACCGGCATTGCGGTCACCGCCACGGACACCTTGAGTGGTGCGAGCGCGGACGACTACAGCATAGCTGAGCCGACGGGATTGATCGGCTCGATCCTGCCGGCGCCGAGTCCACCCAATGGCCCGAGTGATCTGGTGCTTGCCGCCCTGAATGCCCGTACGCAAATAGTGGAGAATTTTATCTACCCGCAGTTAGGCGCCAATCCGCAAGTGATCAATCCGTCGCCCACGATCGCCGTGCTCGCTACCACGGCCGACGGCGCGGGCGAAGGGGCAACCGGTTCCCAACAAGCCATCGCGGTCAACGTCTCGATGAAGATCGGCGCGACCGGCACCTTGAAGATCGAGAACGGCGGACTGCGCCTGCCGAGCAATCTCGTGTTGGGAAATGAATAAGCTGGTGCCGTATCCGGGCGCACGGCGTGTGATGAATCCCTTGGCGCTCGCCATCCTAACGGCGCTTTTGCCGGCGGGCGTGACGCTGGCCCAGCAGGCCCCGGTGGTACCCGACTCGGGCACGATCCTGCAGCAGCTGAAGCCCGCCAAGCCGCCGACACCGGCATCATCGGCCACCGGCCTCACGATTGAGGAGCCCAACGGGACCCAAGTTCCGCCGGGCGAAGCCTTTGCGGTCAAACGCCTGGAAATCCAGGGCAATACCCGCTTCAATGCAGCGACTCTGCATTCCTTGGTCGCCGATGCTGAAGGCAAGAGCCTGAACTTGGCTGAACTCACTGCCGTTGCCGATCGCATAACTGACTATTACCACGGCCATCACTATCCTCTGGCCCGCGCCATCCTTCCGACCCAGACCATCAAGGACGGCGTCGTCGTTATTCAAGTGCTCGAGGCACGCTACGGCAAGGTTACCCTGCACAATCAGAGCCGCGTCACCAGCTCGCTTCTGCAATCGACTCTGTCGCCGTTAAAGGCGGGCGAGGTCATTGAACAGACCGAGATGGACCATGTCCTGCTCTTGACGTCGGATGTACCGAAGATAGAAGTTCACGCCCTCCTCAAGCCGGGCGAGGCGGTGGGCACCTCCGACCTCGACGTTACCACCGCGCCGGGGCCACGCTGGAGCGGCATTGCGAGCGTCGATGACTACGGTAACAAGTACACCGGGCGGACCCGCGGCGGCGCAACGGTGAGTCTCGTAGATCCATTCGATCACGGCGATTATCTTTCGCTTGCGGGTTTGAGTTCCGGGCAAGACCTGAACTACGGGCGCCTCTCCTATGAATCAACCATGAACGGCCTGGGTACCCGACTGGGGGGCGCCTATTCGGGACTGCACTACGAGCTCGGCGATGGCCTGCAATCCTTGGAGGGCCACGGCACTGCGGAGGTGGGCAGCCTGTGGGCAAAACATCCCCTGGTGCGCAGCCAGAATGCAGATCTATACCTGCAGATCCAGTACGACCGGCTGACACTGCATGATGATCTCGATGCCAGTGCGATCAGCACTGATCGACACCTCGACAACGGCTCGGCGAGCCTCACCGGCGATGCGCGCGATACGCTGCTCGCAGGTGCCGTCAGTACCGCGAACCTCACTATCACCTACGGCCGGTTGGGCTTCGACAACGGCGCTTCCGAAATGGAGGACGCGGCCACTGCGAAAACGCAGGGCGCCTTCTCCAAGTGGAACTTGAACCTCGCGCGCCAGCAACAGTTCACCGCTGCCGACGGGGTGTATCTGTCCATCGCCGCCCAATGGACCCACGACAACTTGGACTCTTCGCAGAAGATGATCGCCGGTGGACCGTACACGGTGCGCGGCTATGACCTGGGCGTGCTCTCCGGGGATACCGGCGAAATTGGCACCGTCGAGTTCCAGCACACCCTGGGCGTCGCCTGGGGCGGCAACTGGCAAGCGGCGGCGTTCTTCGACAGCGAGCACATCATCGTCAACAAGAATCCGTGGGTCGCGGGCACCAACGCCGCTACCTTGAATGGCGCAGGCCTCGGACTCAACTGGAGCGGTCCGCAGCAGTGGAGCGCCAAGCTCCAGGTCGCCGAACGCGTGGGCGGCGTCCCCTCACTCATCCAAGACCCCTCATCGGTGCGACTCTGGGCCGAAATCAATCGCGCGTTCTGATAGAGGCTCTGGCGAATCGCCAGATCTCACGCGAGATTCGGATAGTACATCTGATAAAACCGCTCATGGATTGATCGAGCAATCCCCACGAGCTGTACTTACTCAGAACGTTGAGCCGGTGCGGCGGGTGGGCCTGTGCATTTCAGATTAGCAATCGAGGGCCCCTTCGGATCGCACCCACCATCCTGTAATCGTCGACCAAGATACATTTAGTAGCGTCGGCCGGGTAGGCCTTAGAAATGGGTCGCGGCGAGCTGGCGCTACAGACTACGTTGCGCCTTATACAGTATTCGACATTAGCGGGAATAAAGTCCGAATCATCGCGGCCGTCCATTACAACCCCGAGCGAGTCTACATTCGAGACGTCTTGACGCACGAAGAATACGATCAATGGTCGTATCAGATGCGCAAGCAGAAACGGAAAAGGAGAGCCAAGCCATGACAGACGCACCTACCCTGTCTTGACGGCCTAATGCCGGCTTGGCGTGAGCTTGAGACTCAGACTCCGGTCAAGCTGCGCGCTATCGGAAACGAGCGCCATTACCTCGCCATGGTCAAATTTATAAACAAGCTGCTCGATAGGATCGGAGATCGGGAAACGCATCCGCTTATGAGCTTGCTCGATATCGTCACAGCGTTCGTAGACGAATATGAGGTACGCAACGATAAGATTCCAGACGCCGCTCCTTCCGTGGTCCTTGAATTTCTAATGAAGCGGCATGACTTGCGCCAAGCCGATCTGGCGGAAGATTTTGGGTCGCAGTCGAATGTCAGCGAGGTGCTGAACGGCAAGCGCGAGATAAACGCTCGTCAGGCCCGATCGCTAGCAAAGCGATTTGGCGTGTCGCCAGCCGTTTTAATTTAAGGCATCGAAACGCTCCGCCGCGCCGCTCACCTAGACTGACGAAAGCACACGGGCGCCGATTAAATGCTTCGGCTTGTAAAATTTTTTTGTTCTTGACGAAGGTTTTTTACCGTAGGTCGCGACCACGTGCTTGCGTAGCAGATGGGCTACGAGACTGCGCGACGCCTCGACACAAGCAGTCGCCCACGCGCCCTGCTCAGGTGCGGCACCGCGCGCAAGCAAATGTGGCAGGTGGCGGCACAAAGGAGCAACACGATGTTGCGACCCGCCAGTGAATTGCGCAATTTAATGGAGCGAGAGCGCCAGCGGCGGCATGAGAACCGGTCCCAATTTTTGTATGTCGTGCTTCTTTATTAACAAGAAACGACCCTCGAATCATGCTGCAGTTCATCGCACAGCAAAGTGTTCACCGTGTCCTCCGAATGACCCAACGTCACTTTTGAATCGCTGCGCCGTTGAGCTGCGCAGGCCCCGCGCTTACAACCACACATCACTCGGGGCGCATCTTTTCCGCCGCCTCGAACCGTGTCGGAACGTCTTCGGAAATCGAGACGGTCATTGTCCCGCGATTCGTAGTTGCATCCAGACCCGTCACCGTTGCCTGCACGACGTATCGGCCGGAGTGAGTAAACGCATGCTGTACCTGCATACCGTCCAGGCTCAAACCATCGCCAAAGTCCCAATGGCATGTCAGAACCGGCGTCTGCGAAGAAGACGAGGCCTTCGCACTGAACGTCAACGTCTCCCCCGCTTTTGCGTTGGTGGCTGCCGAGCCGATCTCAAAGGGAGGTGGGAGAGCGGGTACGGATTTGTCGATCAGCTTGAGCATGCGGACTGAATGCGGTTTCTGGAAGAAAGTGATCTTGTCAGAAGTGCTGCTGCAGCAGCCTTGTTCGCCGAACACCTCCACGATTTCGTACTCAGCCGGTTTCTTCAATCCCAGACTCTCGAGGTCGATGGCGCGGGTACGTTGCGCTTCCGTCCAGTTGAACACTGTCAGCATGGTCTGGCGGTCATTTTCCTTCAGCAGAAAGATGCTCGGTTGCTTGTCGTCTCGCGCATAGGTCATCAAATCCACGGGCGTGGATGCGCGGCCGAGACGGGCGACGTCGAGGAGGTCCGCATTCCTCACGAGGGACAGGCGTTCCGCAGATGCGCCCAGGGTGGGAAGATCGTCTCCAATTTCGAACATGCCCCCTGAAATCGCCGCCAGTGAAATGGACACCTTTGCTTCATCGAGAGTGAGGGGGCGCTGCCCTCCATGCCAGGACTGATCATCGACGGTCTGCGTGGACACGGTGAATGCGTCCGGATCGGCAATGAAGAAATTGCGGTTCATGTAGTAGCGCGCTGCAATGCCCGAGGCGGCGTCCCTGCTGGCATCGAAACTATGTCCCGTATCCTGGGAGATACGGCCCGCATCCACGATGCCGACCGGATTCAGCATGGGGCTGCCGTCCTTATCGAGCACGACGCTGTCGCCGACGGCACTGCGGATAATATTCAGACCGATCCGTTGCGCCTCCAAGGCGGTCGTGTTGGGGCGATAGTAGGCTCCCTCGACTGCCGCGTCGTCCATGAAATCCATTTTGACGAACCGCAAGCCCCAGTTGTACAGCGTGCTGTACGTCTGCTTCAGGTAATCCTGGGCGCCGGGGTTGGTAGTGTCCAGCACGTAGAGAGGATCTTGTTTGTCCGTGACGTAGCCGATGTGGATGAGTTGGCCGGCGAAGTTATGCAGCAGCCAATCCGGGTGATTCTGAAATACCCATGCACGCTGCGACACCTCAAAAGGAGCGGTCCACATGCCGAAGGTGAGGCCGCTATGGCGGACTAAATCCGCGATGTAGCCAATGCCGAGAGGAAAGAGCTTTGCGTCGGCTGTGGTGTATTCGCCGCGCGCGTATTGGTATCCCTCATCAATTTGGAAGTAGGTGTAGCCCAGGGCCTTGAGATTCTGGGCAAGCCAGTACGCATTCGTGGCGGCGGTTCCCTGGCTGAGTCCGAAATAATACGCGGTCCAACTCCACCACCCGATGGGGGTTGCGGCGCTCACCCGCGCCTTGTGCAGCAGTCCCACTGCCCGCCCATACTGTTCCAATTGCGCGTGGTAGTCGGTGCCGACGGCAAACATGAGGCGCTCTGAGGACAGGTTCTCTCCGGGATTGACTCGAAGCTGAAGATCGACCTGTTCGGCCGCCGGCGAACCCTTGAGCGACTCCTCTTTCATGATTTCGGTCGTGCCCGTGGCCACGGTGTCGTAGGTGAGGATGGATGTTTTGCCGCCCGCGGTTTGCTGCGTGAGATGAAAGATCGTCAGGAGCCGATCGGAGGTGAGCGCGCCGAGGAACAGGCTCTCGCCGCTGTCGCGATTGAAGATGAGTTGGCTTCCCACGGCGCGGTGCGTGGCCTTAGGGGCGTCGCCGAGATCGCGAATCGCAAGCTGCGGCCTATCCTCGCTGTAGCTGTCGGAGAGGATACGATCCGCGGATTCCGGCCCGTTCAGATTGATGACCGGTGCCTGCGTTGCATGAACGGCGTGGATCGACGCGACGGAGATGGCTCGATTCGTGTCGTTCTGCACCTTGATCTCGATTTCCCCCCACGGTCGATCGCGAAACAGCCATAGCGTACACACCAGATCCGGCGCTCCGGGAAGGCCGGTGTGAGTGACCGTCAGCGTCGATCCAGTGCCGACATCGTCACGAGAATCGGATTGCACTACCAGGTGCTGCGGGTACGCAGAGGATCGCAAGATGCGGGAGTCCACCACTGCCTCGACATCCGAGCGAATCACCGCACCGGCAATGCCGGGTGAGGCGATGGAGTAGCTCCCCTCGGAGTCGACGGTCACCGACCCGCCCATCCCCTGTATCGAGCCCAGCACGCGTGCTTCGTGCCGCGCCCAAGGCGTCTTCGCAAGCGCTGCGCCCCAGAAATCCGGTGCCGCAGCCGCGAGCACGGCGCAAATACAGGATTGCAACCAGCGATTCATTTCGACGACTGCGAATGCGCTAGAGGGGCATGCCAAGGATTGCCGAACCAGCGCTCGGCGTTGCCGCTGTAGATCTTGCTGAGCACGCTCCCGGGCAGACTCAAGCCATGCACCGGCGCATCCAATTCGGGAACGCGGAAGGTGCGGCCGGTGGCCAGATACCGCCAATCGCGCAGCCAGGTCGCGTGAGCTTCGCGGCGCAGCTCCTGCGGATCCGCATCGGGATCCTGCGAAAGGTCGGTGCCGTAGAGCAGACGATCCTGATAGCGAATGAAAAAGCGGCGCACCCTGGCGAGATCTTGGTTGGATTGATATTGCAGCTGCCCCATGCGCGCCGCCAGGTCGACCACCGTGTTGGGATAGCGGTCAAGGAAAGCCGCCAGTTCATCGACGCTCCACTCCAGGCTTGCCATGTGGGCGCCCATGAATTTCAGACGGGGATGTCGGTCCAACATCCGGTCGCGCGCCGCCATCTGCTCATCGTAGGAGGGCAGCTCCGGATGCAGATACATGTGGTACTGCGGATGTTCCTGGAAATATTCCTTGTCGTTATTCACGGTCATTTCGGCAATGGGGAGCCAGCAATTGCGCGGCTCTCCTTGATGTCCGATAAGGACCTTGTCCCGCTCGCGAATGAACTCGAATACCGCATCGAACTTCGGGTCGTCAATCATGACCAAGCGCCCGCTTGCGTCCCTGAAGCTCATGCCGATGTTCTTCCACACTTTCACTGCGACGGCGCCGGCGGCAAAAGCGTCTTCGAGATCTCGGATCACGCGCGCCTGCCAATCCGGTTCATCCCAGCCGCTCACGGAAAACGTAGCCGCGTACGCCAGCACCGACGGATGGCTCGCAACGAGCTCCTGCGCGATGCGCGCCTGCTCGGCGATCGGCGGAAAGTCGGGATAATCGACGTTGATGGTCAGCAGACGGAAATGGTCGCTCTCGGCCTGATCGACCAACGCCGAGCCGGGAGTATTGATATGCACGTGGACATCAATCTTGTCCGCCGATGCGAAGTCGTCGGCCGCAAAGGTGCGCGGTGCGCTGCAGCCGGCGGCGGCGATTGCCAGCCCTGCGCACATCAGGCAGCGAAGCAAGGCCAGACTCTTCATGATTCCAATGTCCCTCACGATTCAAGCTTCGCGCGCAATGCTGCGCTTTGTGCGCGCAAGCGCTCGATCGCAGCATTCGACAGGGGTCGGCCGTCGCGCTTCGCCGCATACAGCGCAGCGCCGACGACGGGCGGCAGTACGGGTTCGCTTACCCGGTACCCGGATCGATGCGCTTGCAGCGACGCGGTGAAAGGATCCAAAAGCAGCGCGCCCACATGATCGAAGACGCCGCCCGAATAGGAAACCGCCACCGGCTCGGCGAATGCGAATCCCAATTGTCGCCGGGTCGCATCGACCATGAGCGCAAGTTCGCCAGCTGCCTGCTGGACGATGTCCAGCGCCGCCGCGTCGCCGGCGCGAGCGGCCTGCGTCACCCACTTGCACAATTGCGCGATGCGCGCTCGATCAGCTTCCAGCCGCGTAAAGACATGCGCGCACAGGTCGAGATCTTCGGCGATGCCGAGCGACTGCCTGACGATCTCATACAATGGCCCACGGGCCACTCTGCCGTCGCTCATGCGCGAGAACAAGTTCAAGCCGCGGCACGCAATCCAGTACGCGGAGCCCTCGTCGCTGAACAATTCTCCCCAGCCGCCGGTGCGCGCAACGGCGCCGTTGCGCTCGCCGTAGCAGATGGAGCCCGTCCCGGCGACGATGCTGATTCCATCGCCGCAGAGAAGCGAGCCCGCCCATCCGCAAATCATGTCGTTGCCGCATGCATAGCGGCCTGCGGGCAGGCATCTCTCTGGAAGCCGGCCCAATGCATCGATAAGCGCGCTGTCCTCGCCAAAGGCGGGCAGCCCGAAAAACGCAAAATCCAGATCTGCAACGCAAAGCGCCGCCCGCGCGAGCACGCTGCCCACGGCGTCCGCGAGCAATGTGCCGAGCGCATCCAGCCCGATATCGAGGTAGTAAGCACCGGGAGCCAGGTGCGTCGCTCTGATGGTGCCATCGGAATCGATGAGCACCAGCGCCGTCTTGGTTCCGCCGCCGTCGACGCCGAGATACATCGCGCCGGCCTCGGTCACAGCGTGTGAATGGTCACGCCGCGAACGACGCGGCTGACGGAGCCCGAATTGCTGGGTTGATCGGGCTTGTTGCCCAATGACAGCGATCGATGAAACGCATAGAGCTGGCCGCAGACGATGTACGGATAATAGAGATCCGCATCGCCGGCCTCGGGGGCATGCGGCACATGCAGATACTCGCCCTCGGCGACGGCATCCTGCGCCTGTGCCGTGATGGCGATCACCCGCCCCGCGAGCCCCTCCGAGCGCAGCTCGCGCAATAGATCAAGATCGTAGCGGCGCGTGTAGGAGTCGTTGGAGATGAACACGAACATCAGGGTGTCCCTCGTCACGATGGTCTTCGGTCCGTGGCGAAAGCCGAGCGGCGAATCGAAGGCGCCGACAATTCTTCCGTCCGTCAGCTCCAATAATTTGAGCGCGGCTTCGCGCGCCAGCGACTTGAAGCCGTTGCTTCCCAGATATACCACTCGCGAGTAGCTCTGGGCCGCCAGATCCCGCAGCGTGTCATTGTGCTCTTCGAGAAGCGCCCGCGTGGCTCGGGCGATGTTGGCCACGCCTGCGCCTCCGATGGCGGCAACATCGAACACCAAAGAGGCTGCCAGCATCATGGCCGTGAAGCTGGAGGTCATCGCAAAGCTCTGGTCGTGCGTTTCCGGCGGCAGCAGGATCGCCAGGCTATTGGGCTTCTCTCGGCAGCGCTGGTAGAGCGTGCCCTGCTCGTTGCAGGTGAACACGAGCTGATGACAGTGGCGGAGCAGGCGATCCGCCAGATCGACCACGGCCACGCTCTCCGGGCTGCTGCCCGAGCGGCCGAAGGAAACGAGCAGCGTGGGCACGTTCTGCTGGAAATACTGCGCCGGACCGGACAGTAAATCCGTGGTGGGGATGGCTTCCACCCGGCGACCCAATCTCTGCAGCAGCAGCGGCACGAGAGATTCGCCGATGAACGCGGAGCTACCCGCCCCGGTGAGAATGATGCGCAGATCTTGCTGGTCCAGCAATGGTGCGAGGAAGCGGGAAATCGGCACGGCATGGCGCTGCAGCAAGTCCTGCGTGCGCAGCCAGCTCGCTGGCTGCTGCGCGATCTCGCGCGCGGTCCACAGGGCGCCGGCGCGACTCAAGTGGGCCTCGTCCAATTGCAGATAAGTCGTCATATCAGCTCGCATTGTCGGTGCACGACTGCGCGTACTGCTGCACTACCTGCTCGATGGCATGCAGCACCAGCTCGCGGGCGCGCAGGCGCAGACTGCCGGCACGGATAGCTTGGTACTGCAGCGGCAAGTACTGGCTCAAGAGGGTGAGCGGCGGAGGGTTTGCATCCAAATTCGCAAGCAGGCGATTCAATGCCGAGTCGACTTCGGGCACGGGCCAGTAGTAACGAATTCGATCGCTCAGGCTGTACTGTTGGTCGAGCTCGAGCCGGCGACCCTGCGACAAATAGTATTTGTTCCAGAATTGCGGAGCCGCCGACATGTTCCTTTGCACGGTCGCCCGCAGCTTCGATGACCGATCCGGCCCCACCCACTCGCGCTCGATTTCGTCCAACGCCCAGAGGGCCTCGCGCATGGCAAAAGTCAGGCCGGGTCCGACCTTCAGGATCGCAAAGTGATTTTGCACCAGCGCGCGCAAATTGGCCGGCGTCTGATAGTCGGTCGAGTGTGCTTCGTAGACGAGGTGAGGTTGCGCCTCGGCAAAGCCTGCGAGTGCAGCTGCTCTGGATGCGCGGAAGTCGATGACCTTGTCATGATCGAATTCGACGCCCGGCTGCACCACCAGGCCGATGACACGCGGCCACACATGCTGCAACCCGGCCGACTGGAAAGCCCGCTGGTGCGCGCCGACGGTCGCGGCGGCGGACGCCGCATCGGTCAACGCCAATTCGGCCAGCTGCTCGTGCGCTCCCCCGGGAACGGGCACTTCGGTGCCCACGACGTACACCGGCGCCTCTCCGCCGACGCGCTGCCAGGTGCGCTCGGCCACCGCGCACAGGCGCACCGCGCGCGCGGCCACCTCTGCGTCGTTGAGCGGCGTCGGATCGCCTGCACAGGACATCGAGCAGTCCAGGTGAATCTTACGAAAGCCCGCGGCCACATAGTCGCCGATGAGCTGCTCGGACTTGGCCATCGCCGATTCCGCGGGCAAACCCTGCCAGCAATTGGGTCCGAGGTGATCCCCTCCCAGCAGCACCTGCCCGGCCGGCATGCCGACGCGCGCCGCGATCGCGAGCACGAATCGATTGAAATCCGCCGGACGCATGCCCGTGTAGCCGCCATCCTGATTGACCTGGTTCGACGTGGCTTCGATCAAGACCGGGGCGGAGCGCCGCAGCGCGTGATTCAGCGCGGCCTCAATTACCAGAGGATGCGCCGAGCACGCAGCGTAAATGCCGACCGAGCGCCCCGCCTTGTGCTGCGCGATGATTTCTTGAATGGCCCTCACGCAATAATGACCTCGACCCCGATCCGGGTCAGCGCTTCGCGGGTCGCATCCGGAATCCCGGTATCGGTCACCACCTTGGCGATCCCTTGTGGCTCGATGATCTTGTGCAGGCAGATCCGGCCGAACTTGGAAGAATCCGCGACCATGATGATTTCGGAGGCTGCCTTGCACATTAGGCGATTCAGCAGTGCCTCCGGCTCGAAATGAGTGGTGATGCCCTTGCCGATATCGAAACCGTCGGCGGCCAAGAAAAGCTTGTCGACGTGCAGGTCCTGCACCGCCCGTTCGGTCTGAGTGCCGTAGAAGGACAGGTTCTTGCGTCGCAGAGTGCCGCCAAGAAACACCAGCTGCACGTTCTCGCGCCCCACCATTTCATTCATGATGCCCACGTCGCTAGTGACCACCACCAGCGACGCGGATGGCTCAATATGACGCGCAACCTGCAGCGTCGTGGTACCGGAGTCGAGCAACACCGACTCGTCGTTCTTGATCAAGGCGGCGGCCGCCCGGCCGATGCGCACCTTTTCCGCCGCGAATAGCGTGCGTTTGACGTCGATCGCCTCCTCGGTGGGCGATGGGCCGCCGCGCCTGAGAATTGCGCCGCCTGAGGAACGCGTGCAGATGCCTTTGTCGTCGAGAAAATTCAGATCCTTGCGCAGAGTCTGCGTGGAGACGCGAAAACGTTCGGCGAGCGCCGGGATCTGTACGCTGCCCTGTTCACGCAGCAGAGCGACGATGCGCTCGCGCCGATTGCTCGTATCTCGCCGGATAATATTGCCGGTGTCTTGCCGGATACTCATGATCGACCGTACTCCGTCAGGGTCTACGTATGCGCCGCTGCGGAGGCGCTCGGGCCGGGCTCGGGCTCGATGGCCAGGAACACGGCGGCTACGAGCGCCAAGGCGATGCCGACTAGTTTGGTTGTCGTGGGCGCGGTGCCCAGCAACAGTATCGACAGCACCGCAGTGATCAGAGGAGCCCCCGCGTTAGTCAGGGGCGAGACCACGATGGCCTTGCCGTAACGAAAGGCATACACCAAGGTCAGTGCGCCGATGGAATTAAGGATCTGGATGGCAGCCGCAAGGTAGGGGCCGTCCGCACCCCAGTTGATGGGTACCGAGAAATCCGTCATGGCGAGCGCCACCGGAATCAGCAACAGACCGCTGACTGTCATGTAGAAGAATATGCTCTCGGCATCCATGGTCGCGTTCGCGAGCTTCATGAAGAAGGCCTGCACCCCCCAGGCCGCCAGCACACCCAGTGCCGGCAGAAACCATAATTCGCCATAAGCAGCGGCCGACGCGCCGCCCGCGTAATCGAACAACGGGAGCGAGCACAAGGCCAGCACGATGCCGAGCGTGCCGAGCTTGCCGGTCCGCTCGTGCAGCATGACCAGCGACAGGACTACGGTGACCACAGGTGACAAGGAGATCACCGGGAAGATGAGGTAAGCGGGCCCGGTCCGCACGGCATGGAACAGCAGCATCTGGCCACCCGCTCCCAGCAGCCCGATCAAGGCGCCGTAGCATACCGACCGCGCATCGTGCTGCAGGCGCCAACCGACTCGACTCAAGCCGTAGAGCGCGGGGGGAATCATGGTCAGCGCCCACACCGCATAGATCAACGTTTCAGGAAATCCATGATTGGCCGGCAAGTCGGTGAATGCGCCCCACACTCCCCAAAACCCCGTCGTCACCAGCGCATAGGCCAACCATGGGCTTGATCTCATCGATTTAATTCCTGCGGCGGAGCCATTTTCGGGCGCTGGGGCCGTGTGCCTACACGGCGACTTGTTGTATTTGAAACTTAAGTAAATTTCAATAGCTATCATTTTATCGACTTCTGGCGATGATATCCAGCGTTGATTAAAGTAATTGGGCTAGGTACCGATAATAATCACTATTGAAAGTTAATTTGGTTTCGTTTAACGTCCGGGCTGCTGGCCGAGCGTACGGGGTTCGCGGCGCAAGGCCCCAGCCGAACGAGAATTGAGAAAAAAAGGGGGATCCCATGCCGACGATGCGCCTGCGTTCAGCTCTGCTCGTGGCGGCCGCCGCGCTGGGTCCAAACTTCCCGGCATTCGCCGGGGACAGTACCGACACTGCATCGACCGATGTAGCCAGTACGGGCACGGCGACCACCGCTGATTCCTCGGTGCTGCAAGAGGTCGTGGTGACCGGCATCCGCGCGAGCCTGGAGAAATCGCTGCAGATCAAACGGGATGCCCCGGTCGTCGTGGATTCGATCAATGCCGAAGAACTCGGCCGGTTCCCCGATGCCGATGTGGCAGACTCGCTCGAGCATCTGCCCGGCATCACGATCCTGCGTACCACCGGCGGCGAGGGCATTACCGTAAACGTGCGAGGCTTGGGACCCCAGTACAACATCACCACTCTGAACAACCGCATTCTCGCCACCGATGACGACGGGCGCGATCTCGCCTTCGACGTTCTGCCCTCGGAGATCATCTCGGGTGCCGACGTTCTGAAATCGACACAGGCATCGGCGCTCGAGGGCAGCATCGGCGGCACCGTCAACCTGCGCACCGCCAGTCCCTTCGACAATCCCGGACTGCACGGCGGGATACACGCCGAGGGCAGCGACAACGACATGTCGGACCTGAAGGGATACAAGGTTTCCGCCTTCGCCGAGAACACCTTCAATGACGGCACGCTCGGCTTCCTCCTGGGCGCGGTGCACTCGGACACCAACACCCGCACCGATTCGCTCAACGCCTACACCCAAAATATCTACGGACCGCCGACTTATCCCTTCAACGGAGGGCCGCCCGCGATTCCTCTGGTGGACACGCCGTGCTGCATCACCTTCGGGTCGATCTTCGATGACAAGAAACGCGATGCGGTCTCCGGCAGCATCGAGTGGCGCCCGGATTCGGACTTCAAGTTGGTCGCCGACGGTATGTGGACCCACCTGAACGATCCGCAGATCGGCTACAACGAGTCGTATTACTTTCCGTGGGGCACGGACCAGTACGGCAACTCGGAATGGACAAATGGGGTGGTGAAGAACGGCGTAGTCACTGCGATGACCGCGAACGATTTCCAACCGGAAATGGTGAACAACACGGTGAATCGCGTGGTCACGACATCAATGTTTGGACTGAATGCCAGCTGGAAGCCGGCCGATCGATGGAGTGTCACCGGCGATGCCTATCAGTCTCGTGCCAACCGGCCTGAGGGTGGGCAAGATTCCTTCGTGACCGCTGGCCTCGTCAACAATTGGGTGTATCCCATCGACACATTGAACCTTGCCGACGTGCCCAACAGCCTGCCGAACCTCAACGTTGTGCTACCCCCGAGCCAACTCGGATTGTCGACCTGCCCCAAGGGTTCCGCCAGCAGCACCAACCCCGGCGAATGCTCGTACACCGCGCTCATGAACTCCGGATATCTCAACAACAATAAGTACTGGTCGACCCACTACGACGGCCTGAACGGCTATAGCGTTACCGACAAAATCACGGGGCTCACGCTAGATGGTGCCTACGACCTGCGTGCCGGAGTGTTTAATAAAGTCCTGTTCGGCACGGGTTGGACCCAACGCGACAAGAGCCGCGAAGATATCAGCAATGACTGGACCAACGGGTCCGGTCAATATGGAACTCTGTACCAGACCGAGGGCTGCCCGATTCAGTGCAATCCCTACTCCTTCGGCTCCCAGGGCTTCAACGTCATTTCCATGGTGCACCTGCCCAACTTCATGCAGGGCGCCGGCGGATCCTATCCCGTAGTGCTGCCGCAACTGAACGTCGGCCAGCTGTTGGCATTCCTGAGGAGCTTGAACGGCAAACCCAACCCGTTCTACTGCGCTCCGCCTGCCACACCCCTGTTGAACGGGCAATCTCCGGGCTGTTCAGGGGTCGGGCTACCTGTTTTCAACTTTGCCGAGACCCTGCCGCAAGAGAACCCCTACAACTCATACGATGTGACGGAGAAAACCATATCGGCGTATACCGAGTTGACGTTCGCCGGTACCCAATGGAATGCGAATCTGGGAGTGCGCGTGGTGCACACCGAAACCACCGCGGCGACCGCAGAGGCGGCTCCCACCTCACTATGGACACCGTCCACGGTAGGCTCGACACAGACTTGGAACGTGCAATACGCGAGCACACAACCCTCGGATACGAAGGGCGACTACACGATCCCGCTGCCTTCCGCGAACTTCAACTACTGGGTCATACCGGATCAGCTGCAACTTCGAGCCGCGGCGGCGGAGACCATGTCGCGCCCCGAATTGAGCTACTTAGCGCCGACCTCGACCAACAACGCAGAAAACGGTCAGCCCCAGCTCTATTACAACGGCACCGCCGGATTGAAGCCGATCAAAGCCTCTCAGCTAGATTTCTCGGCGGAATGGTACTACTACCCGCACTCGGCACTGACGCTTGCGCTGTTCGGGAAGAAAATCCGCGACGACATCTATACTGGCACGCAGACCAACGTCAATCTGGGCACGATTCAATGCGTTGGCGGCCCCCCAGGGGGGAAAGCGCCCTGTTCGCCCTTCCCGTGGACTGTTTACGCGCCAGCCAACGGCTACCTGAGCGACTACTACGGTATTGAACTGGCTTGGCAGCACATCATGGAGAACGGCTTCGGTGTGCACGCTCAGTACACTCACACCTGGAACAAGAGCTACGACCAGAACGGCAACTCGATCCCACCCATCAATGCCGTGCCGCCGATGACCCTGTCTGCGGGACTCTTTTACGACAAGGGCCGGTACAGCGCGGACGTCAATTGGGATTACGCCGCGAGTTATCAATCCGAGTGTTCGCAGTGCACCGAGGTTCCGGGCTGGCCCGCGATCACGAGTCCATTTCAGTGGGTTACTGCCAGCGTGCACTACAAGATCTATAAGGAGCTGCAGGTTTACGTCGAAGGCAAGAATCTCACCGATTCGGTGGCGCGCACCTATCTGAACGGCAACCCCCTACTGCCGTGGGCGCCCGGGCAGAACATCGGTCAGAGCTCGAGCGGTGTGGGCTATGGGTACAGCGCCTACGGCAGAACCTTTACGCTCGGAGCGTCGTATCAATTCTGATCCGCCGGGATCGCGTGGGTAAGCAGAACCGGAAGGAATTCCTAAGGAACGCCGCCACGGCCGGAGTCAAACTTTGCCTGGCAGGATCGGCCTTTGCGACAAATCAATTGCCGAAAAACCCCTCGACGCGCAAGAGGGTCGTCGTGGCTGGCGCCGGAATTTCCGGTCTGTGCTGCGCCTATGAGCTGATGCGCAGAGGCCATGAGGTCGTCGTGCTCGAAGCCAGCGCCAGCCATGGCGGACATGTGTTCACGGGACGCGACGGCCGGTCCGATGGTTTGTATGCCGACTTCGGTGCGGATCACATCACTCGGCCGCGCCTACGTCGGGCTTAAGAAAGCAGGGGTTCCCGTGGAAATGCATTTGTATGCGCAGGGTGGGCATGCGTTTGGGCTGCGGCGCACGAAATTCCCGGCGACGGCCTGGCCTCAACTGGTGGAGACGTGGCTGGGGACGATCGGCATGATTTCCTAGCCGGACTTCACGGATTCGATCGTAGATAAGGCCGCCTAAGCGCGCTCGCGCAGGGACTTCGGCGAAACGGATCGCGTCCCCGACGAGCTTGCGCAAGCGGGAGAGATGCTCGGGGACGCGCCTGGCCCAGCCACGACGCGGCGTCGCAGGTAATGTAACATCGCGAGAAGGGGGGTTCGGCTCAGGGCGTGCCGCGGTGCGCGCCTAGGGATGGTGCATTGCAGCAGACTCGGGAATATACCGGGTTCGGTTGAACGCAATGCGCCGAATCGGGAACTGACCGAAGGTCACACTCACTAAGGCAGCGTGAGCGAGTCTGCGGACGCCGCGACTGCAGAAGAACCGGGGAGCGTTCCAGAGCATGCTTTCGATCTTGGTTGGCCACTCCTATTTCCTCAGGTTTGACCAGAAGCAATGGCAGCGTGCCAAGCCCTATCCCCCCCTTGCCACGCTGCAGGTCGCCGCAAGCCTGCGACAAGCCGGGCACGACGTGTCCGTGTTCGACGCCATGCTCGCGGACGGCACTCAGGATTACGACGCCCAGTTACAGCGCGCCACGCCGCAGCTGGCGTTGTTCTACGAAGACAACTTTAACTTCCTGAGCAAGATGTGCCTGGGCAACATGCGCAGCGCCAGCTGCCGCATGATTGCAAGCGCCCGCGCGGCAGGGGCGCGCGTCATTGTGGCAGGCTCGGACGCCTCCGATGCGCCGCAGGCGTATTTGGCCGCAGGGGCTGAGGTGGTCCTCATCGGAGAGGGTCTCGCAACCTTACGCACCCTGGTCGAGCGGCTCGTCGCGCGCCTGAGTCTCCCCGTCGCCGAGCTCATCGAAGGGCTCGCGGGGGTTGCGTCAATTGCCGAGGGCCACGTCACAATCGCGAAGTTCAGAGCTCATTCCGCCGCTCCCGAGCAAGTCGCCCGCGCCGCCTGGGACTTGATTGACGTGGAGCGATATCGCTCGGTGTGGCGCGACGCCCATGGGTTTTTCAGCCTCAACATTGCAGCATCGCGCGGCTGCTCGTTTCGCTGTAACTGGTGCGCCAAGCCGATTTGGGGCAACCGCTACCTGCAGCGACCGGCAGCGGACGTGGCCGCCGAAATGACCTATCTGAAGCACTCCTTCAATCCCGACCACATCTGGTTTGCCGACGACATATTCGGTTTTCGCGTCGATTGGGTGACGGACTTCTCGACTGCGCTGCGCGCGTCGCAGGGATCCATACCCTTTACGATTCAAACGCGTGCCGACCTCGTGAGCTGCGCGATGGCGCGCGCGCTCAAGGACGCCCGGTGCCAAGAGGTGTGGATGGGAGCCGAGAGCGGTAGCCAGAAAATTCTCGATGCAATGAACAAGGGAACCCAGGTCGAGGATATTCCGGTCGCGCGCGAGCGGCTGGCTGCTGAGGGCATCCGCGTC
>Ga0302324_100010206_pt1 | contig 19482 bp, 20 predicted proteins | sample Palsa_T0_1_FD_201949 | JGI IMG/M metagenome (GOLD analysis project Ga0302324, IMG submission 201949) | Peat permafrost microbial communities from Stordalen Mire near Abisko, Sweden - Palsa_T0_1 | ecosystem: Environmental > Terrestrial > Soil > Palsa > Peat permafrost | place: Sweden: Abisko...
GTATGCGACCTCGGGTGTTCCCGGGCGTTCTGGAAATCGCTTGCGATCCCGCTTCTTTGCCAACGCCACTGCATGCCGCTTGCGTTCATCCGTGAAGAAGTGATCCAGGCCGACATCGAACACGGTCGCGATGCGTGCCAAAGTAGGCAAAGTAGGATAGAGCTTGCTGCGCTCAAGCTTGGACAGGAGTGCTGCTGAAAGGCCTGTATGCCGCCCCAGTTCTACCAGGCCCAGTTTCTTCCTGAGGCGCAAGGTTTTCAGTTTTTCGCCGATCGAGTATGGCTTTAGCCAACTCTCCACCGTCTCTTTGGAGGCAGATGGCTCACCCCTTTTCGCGCTTTGCACAGGCTGGCGCTTGGTTTGACTTCCGTTAACAACGATTCCGGGCAACGTGTCCTCCTGCATATTGAGACAACGTCTTTTTTCTACCTTCAACCATCTACAACCGCGAGATGCACAGGAAACCACGGAACGTTTTCGGTTCTAGGTCGAAGACGGGACCCCAAGGAGTCGCGATCTTTTCGATCGCATCTCGTCAATGGCTCAATGTTTCAATCACAATCTGCTGAATCAACAAGGTTAATCGGGAATCCCCGCCGACGGGCGCCAGCACCTCGATCTCAAGTTGGGGAAACTGCGCTTTCGCCTGATTCACCTGTTCGGGTACGTCGGTTGCCAGGTGTGCCCCAATCGACAAGAACAAGGGCAGAATCCTCAGATGCAGGATCTCTCGACCCACGCATTCCCTTGCCACATCCATCAGCGTAGGCTCACCGAATTCCATGTATGCCAACCGCACTTTGGTCTTTTCTGATTGACCTTGAACAGCGTCCACAATCCTTTCGAACGGAACACACCATCGTGGATCTTTACTCCCGTGTGCCAGCAACACCAAGCAATTACTCATGATGATGCTCCGAACCGTAGTCGGATGACGTCGTTACGATACCCAAAGATTTGCCGTAGCCTCGGAACGATGAAGCAGCGGTTGGCAAAACGTCCCAGGGCGCCGAAAGGTGGCGCATAGTAGACAAGATCCTCCATGACGCTCCGGCTTCCTTGGGCGCTAAATGTGTGTTTGTGGTACCAGCAACGATAGGGCCCCAATTCCTGCAGATCGATGAAGCAGTGCGGCGGCTCCCACTCCGCGATTCTCGTCCGCCAGCGAATCGGCATCGGACCAACGCGTAACCGGTAGTCGATTGTCGCCCCTTTGGTAATCGCGGCCCCCCCAGCCTGAATCTCAAAGCCCATGGCCGCGGGGGTAATGAGTCCTAAATTTTCCGCCTGCGAGAAAAACGCGAAGGCCTCATCTAGCGGCGTATCGATTATGGTCCTAGCTCGCAGCTCATGAGTAGGCCGGCGTTTTCGCAAATAGTCCTCTTCGAGGGGCGTGTGAGATTCACCAGACGATCGGAACGGCACTACCTGCACATCGCCTGTCTGAAGAATGTCCGCTACCGCCTGGTCGAGCATCGGGAAACGGTAGGTAAAACCAAGCTCGCGTAGACGCCACGGCTCGACTCGCTGGCTGCCCAGGAGCACACTCGACGCCTCCCCGAAAATGACCTTTAGAGCAAGAGGCGGCACCGGCAGCACAGCGGGTCGGTGCAGGGCGCGCCCCAGAGTCCTCGCGAACTCTCGGCTGGTTGCCTGTTCTGGCGCGGCACCATTGACGGGTCCTTGGTAACGGTCGTCGCTTAACGCGGTCGCGATCACCCGGACCAGATCGTGGAGGTGAATCCAGGGCATGTACTGGCGTCCGGACCCGACCGGTCCACCGACGCCTAACCTAAATGGAGGGAGCATCTGAGCCAGTGCTCCGCCGTCTCGCCCCAGCACGACACCCGTACGCAGAGTCATGACGCGGAGACCAGAATTCTCGGCCAATCGGGCGGCCGCTTCCCACTCCTTGCACAACTGCGCAAGAAAATCAGTGCCGCCGGTAGACGACTCGTGGAGAACCTCACCGCCACGATCGCCGTAGTAGCCGACAGCGCTTGCCGAAATCAGCGTCCTGGGACGCGGTCGTGCTTCGGCAATCGCGCCTACCAGTTGCTTGGTCAGCTGCACGCGGCTCTCGACCAGCACTCGGCGGCGCGCCTTCGTCCAGCGTCCGCCCATGATCGCTTCCCCGGCGAGATTGACGACGGCGTCACTTCGTTCGAGAGCTTCTCGGAGGGCATGTGCGCTGGCACTCAATGCGACGGCCTCGACCTCGGCGCCGAGAAGACTCCGGGCGCGTTCCACGGAGCGCACCAAGGCAATCAACTGGTGGCCTTCGCGACGAAGAAGGGGAACCAGAGCCCTGCCGATGAAGCCGGTGGCGCCTGTGATGAGTACGCGCATCAACAATCCTTTCCTAACGCTCGGCAGGCAATTTCATTCGAGACCCAGGAGGCCTCGAAGAACTCCTGCATCAGATCGCCGCTGACCGCCTGACGGCTTTGCCGGGAATCGGCGCTCTGCTTTTGCAGTTCGGCCAGAGCGGCCAAGACCTCCGCACTATGCTGGTTGGGATCCACCTCGGTAAATACTTTGGCCACCCTGCGCTCGGGATTGATGATGAAGGTGTGACGGGAAGCAAATTTCACCAGCCAGAGATCGGTCAATGATCCGTAAGCTGTCGATACCTTGTGATCGGTGTCGGCCAGGAGCTTGAAGTTCAGGCCTTCTTTCGCGCAGAACTGCTTGTGGGAGTCGGAGCTATCGACACTGACGCCAAGCACCACTGCATTCCTCTGCTGGTACTTCGGCTGGTCGCGCTGGAAGTTATGCGCCTCGATCGTGCACCCGCTGCTGAAATCTTTGGGATAAAAGTACAAGACGACCCATTTGCCGCCATAATCCTTCAGGCTGACCGGCGTGCCCTCTTGCGAGGTGAGCGTGAACTCGGGCGCCAGGCTCCCCACTGATGGTATGGAAGAGGCAAACACCATCAACGGCGTGACTGCGACGGCCACAACAACAATCGCGGTTATCAGTACTCGATACATCATTACGATCTCTCCTGCCATGCTGGCTGCATCTCGGGTTCATTCATCAAATGAACTTCAGTCGTCACTTTACTGAGCACCAGTTGCACAACGCTGATGTGGCGTTCGCTGAATCCACCCTCGCAGTACGCCAGGTAGTAATCCCACATGCGCACGAAGCGATCGTCGAATCCGAGTTGGCGCACTTCGGAGAGATGTTCGAAAAATCGGCGGCGCCATTCGTGAAGGGTCAGAGCGTAGTGCTTGCCAATGTCTTCGAGGTGAAAAAGCTGCATGCCGGTGGTTCGAGCCAGCGATCGTTGCATCTCGATGACCGAAGCCAACTCAGCTCCGGGAAAGATGTGCTTCTTGATCCAGTCGCTCTGCTTGCGGTACTGGTGAAACGTTTTTTCCTGGATGGTGATGGTCTGCAGGAGCATGCTGCCATCCGCCTTCAGCAAAGCATCGCAAGCTCCGAAGTAGTCGTCGTAGTGTTCGTAACCCACAGCTTCGAACATTTCAATGCTCACGATCTTGTCGAACTGTCCGTGCAGATTGCGGTAGTCCTCGAACAGCAACTGGATGCGCTCTCCAGCACGGCTCCGAGAGAACACTTCGCGCGCATAGTCGTGCTGCTGCTGGCTGATGGTGGTGGTCGTTACCCGGCACCCATAGGTTTCGGCCGCGTATGCCGCGAAGCCGCCCCAGCCGGCTCCGATTTCGAGCACATGGTCCCGCGATCCCAACTGGAGTTTGCGGCAGATGCGGTCGAACTTACGGATCTGAGCCTGCTCGAGAGTATCGTCGGCCCTTTCGAAATAAGCGCACGAGTAGGCCAGGCTGCGATCGAGAAAAAGGCGATAGAAGTCATTGCCTAGATCGTAGTGATACGCGATATTGCGCCGGCTGCCGGCCTGTGTGTTGCGGCGGCCCCGATGCTCAAGAACGTCGGCGAGCCTGCGGAAGGACGTCAAGAGGCGATTGCTGCCGTTCAGTTGGTCCAGGTTGCGCACTGCCAACCGGACAACGGCAACCAGATCAGGAGTCGACCAGTCGCCGTCCATATACGCCTCGCCTGTACCTGTATCTCCCGCTGACAGTGCGCGCAAGAAAAACCGCTCATCGTGTACGGCGATTACAGCGTGCAGCGGGTCTTTTTCCTGGCCAGCGCCGGACTGCCCAAAGCCGTACGTGTCTTCTGGACAGACAATCTCTAGGCTGCCCACCCGCAGCCCCGCCAGACCTTTGAGGAATATCCGCTTCGCGATGCTTGTAATTATTCCGCTCGCCATGATGCCCCCAAGTGCTGGACTGTTGCTCGCTGGAAACGGCCCGCGCCGGGATGCACCACCACCGGGACTCGTTTCAGTCGTAGCCGCAACGCCTGCCAATGGATGGCCGTAATCACCTTGGCCGTCATCCAGGGAAATCGCAGCAAGGCGCGGTGCAACTCAGCTCGCGACCACTCGCTCCGCTTCAGCGTCAGCGTGGAATCGAAGATCTCCCGCCCGTCCTCATAACTGACGCTCTGACTGATCAGCCGCTCGCCGGGCGGCGTGAACGTCCAATCGTATTCCTGACCCAGCTTCAGGAAGGGCGACACATGAAATGTCTTCGAAAATCGGTACCGCTTGTTTTCGCCGGCGGGGCGCTCGACATTGGGCGTGAGCCAGTAGTTTGCGGTCTCTCCGAAAGTATTGTTGACCTCGGCCATGATCACCTGCAATTTGTCTTCCCGGCCGTAGCAGTAAAAAAAGGAGACGGGATTGAAGTTGTATCCCAGGTAGCGGAGATGAGTAAGCAGGAAGATTCGCCCTTGGGGAAGGACAACGCCGTTCTTGTCCGCATCCCGCGATACGCGCTCGCGGAGCGCCGTCGCTGGATCACCGAAATGGTCTCGCTCCTGATAGGAAACCCAGTTCCGCCGGTTGTATCCCGCTAACGGAGATACCTGCATCAGTTGCGGCAGTTGGTCGATGTCGAGGAAGACCATGAACAGGGGGTAAGTAAAATCGTGACGGACAGGACCGAACCTGCGGTGACGTAACGTACCCGAATAGATTCCCGATTCCATTACGCCGCCGCTTCTCTCGCCGCGCCCCACGATGCGCCCAGTGTCTCCGCGACGCGGATCGCAGAATTGAATCCGTCTTCATGGAAGCCGTAGAACCAGTATGCACCGCAGAAGTGGGTCCGTTTGCGGCCACTAATCTCCCGCCAACGCGCCTGGGCTCGCATGGCCTCCAATGTATAAAGAGGATGGAAGTACGTCATCTCGCGCAGCATGCGACGTTCGTCGATGGACTGAGTGTCGTTCAGCGTGACGCAATAGTCTTCCCGTGTGGGCAGGCTCTGCAGTCGGTTCATGTGATACGTCAGCGTAGCGGCTCGCCGTTTTGCGCCGAGATGGTAGTTCCACGAGGCACGCGCCCCTAGCCGCCGCGGCAGTAGTCTCGAGTCGGTGTGCAGCACCGTCTCGTTGCGGCTAGTGCGGAAACCACTTAGGACCTGCCGCTCCAGTGGAGTTACATCCTTTAACATCTGCAACGTTTGCGGCGCGTGACAGGCGAAGACGACTTCGTCGAAAGACTCCGGCGGACGGTCCTCGAAACCAATCTCCACTCCCGCGGCAGTACGCCGGACCCTGTCAATCTTCGCTCCCAGACGAATCCGTTCGCGATAAGGCGCAGTCAGCGGCGGAATGTAGACGCTGCTGCCGCCTTTGAGGGCGTACCATTGAGGCGCTGTCTTCAGACCGAGAAGTCCGTGGTTCTCGAGGAAGCGAATCAGGGTAAAGGCCGGAAAGTCTTCAATTTCCTCTGGCGACGTGGACCACACCGCCGCCGCCATCGGATGCAAAAAGTAGCGCGTGAATTCGCCTCCGAAGTGATTAGCACCCAGGTAATCCCCCAAAGTGATTTCCGCGTTGGCCGGATCCTGCAGAAGCTTGCGAGCCTCCCGGTTGAAGCGCATGATCTCCGCCAGAAAGCGGTAGTGTCCCAGGCGATACCAATTGCTCCGTCCGGCGAAGAACCCGCTCAGGCCGCGGCTGCTGTATTCAAATCCAGTCTGACGGCAAGACACCCCGAACGACATGTCGCTCGCCTGCCGGGCGATGCCCATCTCTCGGAACAACCGAACCAGGTTCGGGTAGGTGCGATCGTTATGCACGATGAACCCAGTGTCAATCGGCAGGACGCCGCGACTGGTTTCAATCTGATGCGTGTGGGTATGGCCTCCGAGGCGGGCCTCCTTCTCGAACAGCCACACTTCATGTTTCTGGCTGAGCAGATATGCTGCTCCCATTCCTGAGATCCCTGCCCCGATTACCGCGATCCGGCTCATGCCGCCTCACTTTCCGACAGCGGCACCCGAATGCCTCGCAAGTCCCTGGCGATTCCCAGCCAGTTCAACATCTTTATCGCGTAGTAGGTAACATCCAGTTCCCACCAGCGAAGTCCTTGCCGGCACGCATACATGAACTTGTGGTGATTGTTGTGCCAGCCTTCACCCAGCGTGATGATGGCCAGTACAAAGTTATTGCGGCTGTCGTCGGCTGTGTCGAAACGCCGCGATCCCCAAAGATGCGCCACCGAATTAATGGTGAAGGTCCCGTGAAACAGTAGGACGGTCGAGACCACAAATCCCCACACAAAAGCTCCCAGACCTCCGCTAAGTAGCAGAACTGCCGCTAACACGAGCGGCGGAACCATGTAGTGTTTGTCCAGCCAACGCAATTCCGGATATTTGCCAAAATCCTGAATGAGCGCAGGCTCGTACTTGTCGTATTCGCTCGACAGCACCCACCCCACATGGGCCCACCAGAATCCGCGCTTCAAGGGAGAGTGAATGTCTGGATCCTGATCCGCATGCCGGTGATGAACGCGATGATGGGCAGCCCACCACAGCACGCCTTTCTGCCCGGAAGTCTCCGCCAGAAACGCCGTAAAAAATTGCCAGCCGCGCGCCAATTTATAGCTGCGGTGGCTGAAGTAACGGTGGTATCCGGCCGTAATGCCGAACATGCGCACCAGGTACATCGGCAGCATGAGGCCCACCCATGACCAACGAAAAGGGACAAAGAACACGGCGAGGCAGCCCACATGCAGCAGCACAAAAGGAATGACCGTCCCGAAGCTGTAGTTGCGTATTGGCTTGATCACAAAGAATTCCTGGCTTAGCCTCTGACCTCTAACTTGGGTTCCCGAACCTCTCTTAGCCAGTACGCCCTCAGGCAGGGCGTCGGATTGCTGTCTGATTTGTTGTATCAAACCGGGCTGGAGTTGTCAAGTGTTTGTCCATGACATGTATTTGACAACATAAGACGGGATTGATAGGATCTGTCAGATGCCGACCTCTTACCCCATCGGCGCCGTCGCAAAACTCACCGGGATCCCGCTGGACACGCTGCGCGCCTGGGAGCGCCGCTACCGGACCGTCATTCCCAAACGGGCCGGGCGTGGGCGCGTTTACTCCGAGGAACAAATCCAGAAACTGCTTCTGCTACGGCGGGCGGTCGAGCAGGGACACAGCATCGGACAGGTGGCCGCGCTCGGTGACCGCCAACTGCGGGGCCTTCTGGAGAAAAGCTCCTCTATCGCGTCCGGGGAATCCACTTCGAACACGACCGATGCGAATGCCATGCTGGCCCCGGTTCTACGCGCCCTCGAACGCTTCGACTATGCCGGGACCGATCGTGAAATCAACCGCCTGGCAGCGGCGATGGGAAGCCCCCGTAACTTCGTTCATCAAGCCGCGCTGCCTCTGATGCGGACGGTCGGCGAGCGCTGGCATGAGGGCAAGTGCAGCATCGCCCAGGAGCACATGCTGACCAATCTGCTCACCGGCGTGCTGGCCTCGCTGGTGCGAACCTATTTTCCGTCGAATCCCCCGGCGCGGATTTTGCTGGCCACACCGACAAATGAACGCCACGCGTTCCCTACTCTCGCCGCTGCCATGCTGATTGCGGCAGGAGGTCTCGGCGCCATTTATCTCGGGACAGATTTGCCGGCCGCGGACATTGTCCTGGCCGCCCGAAAAAGTGAAGCGGACGTCGTTTTACTCAGCCTTTCGTCGGCGCCAAGTTCAGAAGTGCTCGACGAGCTCAGTTACATCGCCCGCAAGGTGCCGCGCTCAGCTGCTCTGTGGCTGGGTGGCGCTCCAGAACTTCATTTGGATCAGGCCACTGAGGGATCTCGCTGGCTGGTGCTTGAGGATTTCTCCGCGCTGGAACACCAACTGGCCGCTCGGGGAGCGAGGTTCTAGCCGAGCGCTGCAGGCAATTATGAAACGCGGGTTCTTTCATCGCCGAGTCGTTGCACCCATCGTCGCCCTTCTTACCCAAGGGATCACGCCGGAGAAGATTGCTTTGAGCCTGGCGTTCGGAATTGTGCTGGGCATCCTTCCGGTACTCGGTTCAACTACCGTTCTGTGTGCGGCCGCAGCCTTGCTTTTCGGGCTGAACCTGCCTGCCATCCAGTTGGTGAACTGGCTGATCTATCCCATGCAGTTGTTCTTATTGGTGCCCTTTATCCGGATGGGGGAGAAGCTGTTTCGCGTCGCGTCTCTGCAGTTGTCTCTAGCGCAGATTCTGACTATGGTGCGCGCCGACCTCCCTAATGCCGTCTCGACGCTGTGGCTGGCGGAAGTACACGCCGTTTTCGCCTGGTTGCTGACTGGTCCGCCTGCGATTTTCTTCCTTTACATCCTGCTCTCCAGGGTACTTCGCCAACTCGCCTCCTCCCATGGATTGCAGCGTCGGTATGGAAGCCAAGTTCTGAGAAACCGGCCCGCATGCCACGAATAACACGAATGACCAGTGTACTGTTCGCGGGACTTCTTCGCGCCTTCGTGCTCCCGGCGCAAATTGCGAGTCCGCAGGCGCCTCCCCCAGCGGGGACTCCGATCATCGCGTCGGCAGACTTGGAAACCGACGCGGCAATCCTTCGCAAAGCATACGAAGCGTTGCCTCCAGGACTTTATCGCTACAGCAGTAAAGCCGGGATGGAGGCGAAGTTTGACGCGCTGCCGAAGAGCCTCTCGCAAGATCTGCCTCGGCGGGACGCTTTCGTCGCCTTCTCTGTCTTCGCTGCCCAGGTGAAGTGCGGCCACACCTATGCGAATTTTTCAATCAGAAGAGTGCGGTTGCAACCGCCTTGTTTCAAGGGCATAACCGTGTCCCATTCTACTTTCGCTGGCTTGATCAAGAGATCGTCGTGACTCGGGACTTCACTCCGAACCACAAACTTCCGCGTGGTACGCGGGTGCTTTCGATTAACGGAACTCCGGTTCGAGCCATCCTCGATCGGCTCATGACCGTTGCCCGGGCCGACGGATCGAACGATGCCAAGCGCATCGCGTATCTTGATGTCAACGGAGACAGCGTGTACGAAGCATTTGACGTCTACTTTCCCGTGTTCTCCCCTCAAAAGAGCGCTAGGATGCAGTTGGTTGCGCAGCGGCCCGGCGAGGCAAAGCCGCAGACGCTTGCCGTGGAAGCGCTGACTTTTGAGCAACGGATCGCTCCGATTAAAGAGAGAGAAGCCGGCCGAAAGGGTGGCGATGACGTCGTTTTTGACTGGAAGTACCTGGAGGATGGCACCGCCTACCTGCGCATGCCAACATGGCCTCTCTACAACAGCAAGTGGGACTGGAAAACCTGGCTCAATGCTCGCCTGGACGAAATCGTCGAAAGGAATTCTCCCGCTCTCGTCGTCGATCTGAGGGGCAATGAGGGCGGTAACGACATTGGCGACGAAATCTTGAAGCGGCTGGTGGGCAACGATTTAAGAGTTTCAGCGTGTCGCCGCCTGGTTCGGTATCGCGAGACTCCGGCCGAACTGGACCCGTATCTCGACACCTTGGACCCGAGTTTCGAGAACTGGGGAACGGCCGCAGCAGAACTGGAGCAACCCTGGCCCGCTGCTCCACCAGTGCAATACTTCGCACTGACAAAGTATGACGACGCCAGCGGAGACGCGATCCGCCCCGTGGACAGGCCATTGCGCGGCAAGCTCTATGTCATCGACGCGAACAACAGCTCGGCGACATTCGAGTTCGCCCAGACCGTGCAGCAAAACAAACTAGGAACTCTCATCGGACAACCAACCGGTGGTAATCAACGCGGCATCAATGGCGGAGCGTTCTTCTTTCTCCTCCTGCCTAAGACACAGATCGAAATGGACCTGCCGTTGGTCGGGAACTTCCCGTCGTCGCCTCAACCCGATCCAGGTCTCGCTCCGGACATCCTCGTCACCCTACTTGCAGGACATCATCGCAGGGAAAGATGTAGACAGCAATCATGGAGCTTCAACGGAGGTAGCTCACTCCCAACTCCGGACGGTGCCAATTCCCTATGGATGAACTGCTACAACTAGCCGATAACCCTCGCGTAACCGTAAGGCTCGCGGGACCACCCGATCCCGCTGGTACCTGCGTCGTTTACTGGATGCAGCGAGCGCAACGGGGCCTGGACAATCCAGCACTAGACGTGGCCGTGGAGGCAGCGAACGCACTGGGCAAGCCCGCAGTCGTATTTTTTGCGCCCGTACCTTTTTATCCGCACGCCAACCTTCGCCACTACTGCTTTCTAGCCGAAGGTATTCCAGATATCGCGGAGTCACTCAAAAAGCGCAATATCGGCTTCGTGCTACGGCGATTCCCCGAGCACAACCTCATCAAGTTCTGCGACGAAGTCAGGCCGTCGCTTGTCGTGGGCGATGAAAATCCGATGCGGGAACCGGAGTCCTGGCGGCAATCAGCAGAGAAGAAACTCAGGATGCCGCTTTGGACGGTGGACGCCGATGTGATCGTGCCCTCGAAACTGTTGCAAAAAGAGCAGTACGCGGCGCACATCATACGACCGAGACTCCAGGCCCAGCTGAGGTTGTTCATGGTCCCGCCGAAAAATAAGAGAGCAAGAGTAGCATGGAAAAAGCCGCAGGCGTTGCAGTCGCTCGATCCGAAATTTGACATCACGCCGGGCTGGCCGCTGGACACCTCGGTGGGCGCGGTGTCGGGCTTTCGCGGCGGCACGAACGAGGCGCTAAGGCTTCTGGAAGAATTCATCAAGCACGGCCTGACCACCTATGGCACCAAACGCAACAAGCCGGAAGTTGACGGGACCAGCCGGCTTTCACCCTATCTACATTTCGGGCATATCAGTTCTCTCACCGTTGCTCTCGCCGTCCGGAAGGCTGACGCGTCCACGGTGGACAAGGAAGCGTTTCTGGGCCAACTCATCACCTGGCGCGAGTTGGCGGTGAACCTAGTCCGATTTAATCCCAACTATGACAATTTCGAGTGCGCCGAGCGGTGGGCGCACCGCACGCTGGCCAACCACGCGAAAGACGATCGCCCGGTACTCTACACCGAGAGGCAGATGGAGCAGGCAGAAACCCACGATGCACTTTGGAATGCCGCGCAGGCGCAGATGGTCACGACCGGCTGGATGCACAACTATGTGCGGATGTACTGGGCTAAAAAGATTCTGGAGTGGAGTTCATCGCCGGCGCAGGCATATCAGATCGCAGTGCGACTGAATGACAAGTACGAATTGGATGGACGCGACCCCAACGGCTATGCAGGAATTGCGTGGTCGATCGTGGGAAAATTCGATCGTCCCTGGTTTGAACGACCTATCTTCGGGCAGATTCGATATATGTCCGGTGCGAGCACGGGGAAGAAGTTCGACAGCAAGAAATATATTCAGCAGAACCTGTCAGCCTAGTGAATGCGTGGGTCAGCCAGAATCAGAGTCAGAATGTTGTGGAGCGTGAGGTTGAAAAACAAATTGGTGACGTTATGTTTCTGAAACTCTATTTCATTGCCCTGCCGATTTTCGTCGTGGCGGATATGATCTGGCTCGGCGTAGCAGCAAAGAATTTCTATGCCAAGCAGATCGGATTCCTTATGAAGTCGAACGTCAATTGGGCGGCCGCCATACTCTTTTACCTACTCTTCCTGGCGGGCCTGGTGGTTTTCGTCATCGCTCCAGCTGTCGAAACGGATTCATGGGCACGAGCGCTCGTACTCGGAGCCTTGTTCGGTCTCATCACCTATGCGACTTACGATCTCACCAATCTCGCCACGCTCAAGGACTGGCCGCTTGCTCTGACGATGGTGGACTTGATTTGGGGCGCGGTATTGGCAGGTTCCGTATCCATCGCAACCTACCTCATCGCGCGCAAGCTCGGCCTATGAACTACTACTCGATATTGGGCGTCATGCTTTGGGGATACATGACTCTGTGGTTCCTGATCTCGTTGATTAAGAGAAGGAACGATGTTGCCGATGTAGCTTGGGGGTTGGGCTTTGTCCTTCTGTCCTGGACATCTTTCTTTCTATCTGGCGGGTCGGGAGCGCGGGGCGTACTGGCGGGCATCTTGGTGAGCATCTGGGGCCTACGTCTGTCATGGCACATTCATGCGCGCCGTCTGGGCAAGCCGGAAGATTTCCGCTACCTGGCCTGGAGACGGGAATGGGGCAGGTGGTTCTATGCTCGTTCGTATGCCCAGGTGTACCTTCTGCAGGGCGCGCTCTTGTTCCTCGTCGCATTGCCGGTGCTCATGATCAATCGAAGCACCGGGGGCACATTCGGCTTCCTCAATGGACTCGGCGTCTGCGTGTGGCTGTGCGGGTTCCTTTTCGAATCGGTGGGGGATGCGGAACTTGCAAGGTTCGCAAGTGATCCTCTCAATCGGGACAAGATACTGCAAACCGGGCTGTGGCAGTACACCCGACACCCCAACTATTTCGGAGAGGTCCTGCAGTGGTGGGGCATTTGGCTGGTATCGCTCGGTATTCCGGGCGGTTGGTGGGGCATTCTCGGGCCCTTCACCATCACCTTCCTGATCCTGAAGGTTTCCGGGATTCCAATGCTTGAAAAGAAGATGGCGAAGAATCCTGACTTCGCAGAGTATAAAAGAAGAACAAACGTGTTTCTTCCTTGGTTTCCAAAGAGATAATTCGGTTCCAACGGATCGCTTGCGTTCACGAGGTGGATCCTGACATTGGCGTCCTCATTTGATTCCGCTGGCCGACCGCTAGTCCTGCTGACTGGGGCCACCGGCTACATCGATGAAGCCCCTGATGCTTACGACAAATTCGACAAGCGCATCGATGGCTATACGAAAATATTAATAAAATTTGGAGAAAAGAGGAAAGCTGCTTGACGTCGCGCTCCAAGGAAGCCCGGTGACAATCGTCATCGGGCTTTTTGCCTGGAAATATCGAGTACTCTATCCTCAAGACAAAAGGGACCAATTTACGCTGCCTTGGCCGTAATTTTTCGCAGTCGGGGCAGAACTTCCTCGCCATAGAACTCGATGACTCTTCTCTGATCATGTTGGCCGGAATGTATGTGGACACCGGTCGCGCCACTGTTAAACAGATCGGAGAGAACTTTCACGTGAACTTCCGGATCGGTTCCCACAGGCCATCCTTCCGTCACTTTTTCCAAAGGAACTTCCGTATCAGCTCGCTCCTGGATAGTTTTTGGATCGCGAATATTGAAATAAGGCTTCCAGGCCTTCGGGCCGAAGCGCCACAATTCCGCCGCTTCCTCCGCTTCCTTCTTGCCGCCGACCACAACGTACTGTTCGATGAAGACCGGCATATGCGCCAGGTCTTTACCCGCGCCAGCCGTCCCTTTTTGAAATTCTGCCTTGTGTTCCTTCCACGTTTTGGGATCGGTGATAAGGCCGTCGGCATACCGTCCGCAGCGATGCATCGCCTTGGGGCCGTTTCCAGCCATCATCAGAGGAATGGGTTTCGAGGGCGGATCGTAGAGTCGGGCATTGACCTTGTAATACTTGCCGGAGTGATCGATCTGCTGGCCACTCCAAAGTTTGCGAATGATTTCCGCAGCTTCCACCAGACGCTCGGAACGTTCCGGCCACTTGGGCCAGGAGCCAACCGCCGCCTCTTCATTCAACGCTTCGCCTGAGCCAATGCCGAGAAAAATACGGCCAGGATAGAGAAGACTCAACGACGCGAATCCCTCGGCCACGACGCCAGGGTTATAACGAAATGTCGGACAGGTCACGGTTGTTCCCATGCGGATGCGTTTTGTGCGCTGGCCAATGGCACTCATCGTGACCCATGCTTGACCCGAATGTCCCTCGTTCGCCTGCCAAGGCTGAAAATGATCACTAACTGCGAGGAGATCGAATCCGGCCTGATCTGCTGCAATGCCTAAATCGACAAGTTCCGGCACTGGAAATTGTTCATGAGCAAGTTGAAAACCAACCTGCCGGGCAAGCCACGAAGGCTCGATTCGATCTTGTGCGTTCATATTTCCTTGAGCCTCCCGCGCTCGCGTCTCCTGCGATTTTTCCTCGATCTTCGCACCTGTAGTTGCCTGAAGGATGCCTTTGAGACTCATCGCCCCAAGAAGAGAGATTGCGGCGTTCATCAAACTACGGCGATTGATAAAGCCCGAATTCGGCTCCTGCTTCATAGGCCTGGCTACCCTTTCATGACGACTTTGTGCAGAGTTTAGAGGGATAGAAGAGATCAAATGTTGGCTCAAAAAGGTGTGCGCCGAAGATATTGGTTTGGTTCGCTGCATAGCCGAAATCCGGGATAACGTTCTTATCCTCCAAACATCACTCTTGGGGTGCAAGAGCTGGTTAATTGAGGAGGAGAGACCATGAAGCAGGTGCCAGCCGTTACGGATTACTCGTCTTCGTCGCGACCGCGATTGTCCTGGCCTCCGACGCATGGGCGGCATCACCGGAGGCTGTGGCGCACGAAGGCAATGGTTGTAGCGTGGCCAAGGATTAGGGTCAATTGAAGGGCGTAGCCGACCGGTCCGTTGCCTTCGAAGATCCGTCTGGAAACATACGGATACTTGACCTTGGTCCCTGTATGAGAGGCGAGACCCAGCTCATTGCGAAGATCAATCGGCCTTGGCCTGAGATGTTTGCCGAATGAACTCCAGTTTTCGAATCGCAGCGTGCGCACTTAACTCCTGCACGGCACCGGAAAGAGTAGTGTCTTCGTGTTTGCCTTTCCATTCGAGCTTCCATGCATAAACCTAGTCCATATGCGGTGAACCCTCAGTGGAGAGAGCGGGTTCGGTGACCGAAAGACCCTGGCGGGTAAGCAGCGCGGCGATTTCACCCTGGGTTGGTCCATTCGGTAAAACATTTATGCGAAGTATGCCACTGTGCCGGCGCGGAATTCGAAATTCAATCTTTTTCAATCCTGTGAGAACCAGAATGCCTGAGGCAAAACCTTCCAAGCCAAGTCCAAGCTGTCCGCTTCCGAAATATCTGAAGCCGCATGCTGTTCGCTTGCAGCAAATTCGGCTAGCAACAAACTGCGCCACCTCTACTTACCCTCGATGCCCAGGTCTTCTATATGCAGCAACATCTCTGCTGGATCGGCGTAGACGCGAAATGCTCCGGCTTCTTCCAACTCTCCTTTGCTGTAACCTCCCGACAGCAGCCCTACGCCAAGCGCTCTCCGGCGTCCGGCGGCAAGCATGTCCCACGGGCTGTCGCCAACCACAATACAGTTTTCGATCAACACGCCCAGACGTTTCGCAGCGAGAACGAATACATCGGGAGAAGGTTTAGCTTTTATCACATCGTCGCCCGTGATTACCACGGTGTGAGGAGGGACCTTCAAGTCCCTCAGCAGACGCGTCGTCTGTTTTCGATTTCCTGTGGTGGCAATCGCCCATGGGATACCGGATTGGCTCAAGTATCGAAGCAACTCTCGCGCGCCAGGGAGCAGTCGAAGGTCGCTCACCGCTTTGCTAAAGGCGGCATCGTGTTTTTCTTCAAGCGGTCCGACTTTAACGGTTCTCCGCTCCACCTCCGGCTCACGAAGTAACTGCGGCACCATGGACTTGCCATTCATGCCGATGCGGCGATGGATTTTCCAGTTTGGTACAACAATGCCCACACTCCGCAATGCAGCAGCCCATGCAATAACGTGCTCGTAAACCGAGTCAATGAGCGTGCCGTCGAGATCAAACAAGATTGCGGGATTATCAGATCGTTCAGCCTTCATCTAATTGCATCCGAATTGTCTGATCAAGATCCTTCTCGGAGCTGTTGCCACAAATGCCGAGCAGATACTGACCGTCCTTTGGATGAGAATTGTGTGGATAGCGTCTGACAGAAAGACTGGAAAAGGGATAATTGTTGAGTCGCACGCCTTGATCTTGCTAGTCGAGAGCCAGCGGTCGCTCCGTCCAACGAATCTGAGATCTGGCGTTCGCGAGCGACTGTTTCACTGAAATTGGCGCTCGGGGCCTTCGAACGCTCTACGGCCTGCACGAACCGATCAAGTCGCCGCAATCCATCGATCTTGTCCGTATTTCCAATCCTGGCTGCTTCCAACGAGCGCCTCATGACGTCTATGGTTTCGTCGTAAGTTTTAAGAGGAACCGGGAACGGGTGGCCATCTTTACCGCCAAGGGCGAAAGAAAAACGCGCCGGATCAGAAAAACGCGTTGGTGTTCCGTGGACCACCTCGGCGACCAGGGCCAGTGATTGAAGAGTTCGAGGACCAAGCTTCTCTAACAGCAGCAACGATGCGAAATCCTGAAATTCGCGTTCGTACGCTACAGCGAGAACCGCGCCCAAGCGTTTCAGATCCACATTGGACGCTCGCACATCATCATGCATCGGCATTGTCAATTTCCGAATATTGGTTAAGGTCGCTTCCGGACGGCCCTGGACGACCTCCAATAGAGCGTGCTGGGCCGGCGCTGCGGCAGCCGCGACCAGATTCATAATTGTGCCCTGATTCTCCCCGACAACACCCGTATGCGGCTCATCAGTAAAGTTTCTAGCCGATGGGGAATGCCAATGATAACGACGCGCCATTCCGCTGGTGCCATTCATTCCTTGTTGAACGATCGTCCAGTCGCCACTCGCGGCAACAATGAATCCGTGAAGATAAAGTTGGAAGCCATCGGCGATTGCATTGTTGTCGACGCGCGCCGCAAGACGACTTGAGCGGACCAACGAGTCTCCGTTCAAACCGATTCCGTCTGCGTATCGCAATAGCTCGCTAGGCGTCTGGCGCGAGTGGCGGCCTCGGCCGCCGCAAACATAAATTCCGAGCTCGTGGGATCGAGGATTCAACCCTCTCTTGAGCGCTCCCAAAACTGAAGTGGTAATGCCTGACGAATGCCAGTCCATTCCCATAACCGAGCCGAGTGCCTGAAACCAGAATGGATCGGCGAGACGGGACAGGAGCACTGAAACGCCGTAATGATGAACAACGTTCTCAGCGATTGCGGTGCCCAACCGAGTCATCCGGTCCGCTAGCCATTTGGGAACACTGCCGCCATGCAGCGGAAGGTCGGCGATCCCAGATCGTTCCATGTTCAAATTGTACCGTGGGCGCGTCTTCCATAAGACAACGTCTAGGAAGTTGATTCAGCTTTTCGCTCCAATGCCCTGCCGGCGGCCCTAATTCTCTCGGGCATTCCCGTCAAGATATCTTCGGGTGCGCTGGTAACTAAAGAGACCTTATTCCTCTTGAACACCTGCGGAGAGCATTATGGACAAATCGGGACGGGAGAGCATGGCTGGCACGCCTAGCGAGGATTTGGCGGGTCGGTGGCGCGCGGGCTCAAATGTTTATACCATTCAGGCGCCCGAATGTATGGGATACCCTGGGTATTATGTGGGTTGGGTGGGCCCAAAGCGAGAGTATTTTCGTACAATATATTTTCGTACAATAAACGTACAATGGATCGAGCAATGGGCCCTTTTTAGCCCTTGTGGCACTTCCTTGAATCAATAACTAACTTACGTGCTGTCAACATCGTGATTAGTTCGACTCCCGCCGCCTCCGCCAATATCTCGTGTATTACCAATTTCTTGCGGATGTATTTTAATTTCGTTCAATAGCATTCTGCCCAGGCGGGTGCTCCGCCGGGATGCTCCCAGTTTTTTTTTCTCCTCGCCGATTACGAACCGACCAATTATTCCTGGCAGAAAAAGCTGGGAAATGTTTTCGCTTTGCCATTCTTGGGCAGGATTTATATAAGTCCGCTTTGCCGACCATCCGGGGGGCTGGCCCACAAAAGCGCTTGAGGCTGTGACAAACGTTCCACAAGGGCATTTAGCGGTGCCGATTCGCGCAACCTGTACTGAAAACGCGCTCGTCGACTAGCTATAGCTAGGGCCTGACAACGAGACACTTGTACTATAAAAAAACAATCGCCGATCTGCGTCAACCCCGCGGCCACAGCTACGGCTGTCCGGAGCGGATATCGGAAGAACCACAGCGTTCTGTGGTACAAGAGTTTCACGATAATCTATGCCGATTTTGAGGCCGGTTTCATGTTTACTCCAGAAGAATTGCGACAAGCCAAAATCTTTGCCTGTCTTGACGAAGCCGAATCCGCTCGATTGGCGCGTACTATCGCTGATGTGCGACTCGAGCCGGGAGAATGGGTCTTTCGGGAGGGCGCACCCGCCTTGTTCTATGTACTGTTGGAAGGAAGTCTGCGGATAGTTCTAGATGTTCACGGAAAGCAGACCGAGTTTCCGCAGTACGAACTCAAGCCGGGCGGGTTCCTGGGTGAAGTGCCTCTTCTGATGGGCACTCCGACCTTCGGCTCATTGCGCGCCCAAACCTCGTGCCGCCTCGCACGCCTGGATAAGCAGCAGTTTCATCAATTGATTCGGGACTCAAAAGAGGCCCGCACCCTCATTCTGGAGACGCTGGGTGAACGGCTTTTGCTGATCCAGCAACGTTCCCTTTCCTTACCAACATCGCGAGTGCTCATCTTCGGCCGCAACAAGGATGAGGACTGCCATAACATCCGGGCATTTCTTTCAGCGAATCGCATTCCTTACGAGTGGATTGATCGTGATCGCTACCCGGAGCGGGTGCCGGTTGGCCTCTCCGACGACCCTGATTGTCCGGGCGTAAGTGTTGACGGACAACTTTTCATTGAGCCGCCGACAACGAGGGAAATTGCAGAGGCCTTGCAACTGCAGACAACGCCCAATCGCGAGAGTTATGACGTGGTGATTGTGGGGGCCGGGCCGGCCGCTATGGCCGCCGGCGTTTATGGGAGTTCTGAAGGGCTTAGCGTGCTGATCGTCGAGTGCTGCGCGTGCGGCGGGCAAGCAGGCACGTCATCGCGAATTGAGAATTATCTCGGCTTTCCAGAGGGAATTTCAGGAGACGATCTGACCGGGCGCGGATTCAAGCAGGCGACTCGCTTCGGCGCGGAAGTGGCATTGACGCGTTCCGTTGAAAAGCTTACTCCCTCGAGCGAAGGCTATCTGTGTGGGCTTGACGGAGGCCAGACAGTCTTAACCCGAGCTGTAGTGTTGGCTATAGGTGTGGACTGGCGTCGCCTGCAGGCGAAGGGTGAAGATCGACTGCTTGGACGCGGCATATTTTATGGAGCGGCCCGGCAGGAGGCGACCAATGTGGTCGGCAAGAAGGTCTTCATCGTGGGAGGCGGCAATTCAGCGGGGCAAGCTGCCATGTTTTTATCGAGCTATGCGGCCGTAATAAAAGT
>Ga0302324_100010209_pt1 | contig 19479 bp, 15 predicted proteins | sample Palsa_T0_1_FD_201949 | JGI IMG/M metagenome (GOLD analysis project Ga0302324, IMG submission 201949) | Peat permafrost microbial communities from Stordalen Mire near Abisko, Sweden - Palsa_T0_1 | ecosystem: Environmental > Terrestrial > Soil > Palsa > Peat permafrost | place: Sweden: Abisko...
CCATCCGGATTCGCGCGCACCACGATCTGCCCGAACTGCTCCGCCGTCACCAGGCGTCCCTGCGTGCGGACGGTATAGGTCATCGCCGTTCCCGGCGGCGCGGGATTCCCCGAAAGCTGCCCCGCCGGATTCACGGTATTTTGCTGGTTCAGCGCCGCGACCAGGTCGGCGACCGTCATCCCCAATTTGGCCAGCACCTGCGGCTTGAACCACACCCGCATCGAGTAATCAGTGGCGCCAAAGAGCAGCACCTGTCCCGCGCCGGGAATGCGCAGCAATTGATCGTTGATGTTGATGTTCGCGTAGTTCGCAAGAAAGAGAGAGTCGTGAGTGTGGTTCGGCGAGTACAGCCCGAAAGCGATCAGCGGCAGCCCAGTGGATTTTCGGATCGTCGTGCCGAACTGGTTCACGTCGGGCGGCAGATTCGGCGCGGCCTGCGCCACGCGGTTCTGCACGTTGACTTCATCGGTGTTCACATCGGTGTCGACGTCAAACGTCACGGTCAGCGACATCGTGTTGTCGTTCCCGTTGGTCGATTGCATGTACAGCATGTTGTCGACGCCGTTCATCTGCTGCTCGACCGGCGTCGCCACCGACTGCTCGACGGTTTGCGCGTCCGCTCCGGGATACGTAGTGGAAACGATCACCTGCGGTGGCACGATATCGGGGAATTGCGCTTCCGGAAGCCCGCGGATCACCACCAGCCCGGCCAGCACGGTGATGATGGCGATTACGATCGCAACGATAGGCCGGCTAACGAAAAACTTTGCCATGGCTCAGCGTCGCTCGGTAGCCGTCGGAACCAGCTCGGGATGCACCACCGCGCCCTGGCGTGCATACTGCGTGCCGCCAACCACCACGCGCTCGCTGGGAGAAAGCCCTTGGTTGACAACCCAGTCCGACCCCACCTGTGATCCCATCTGCAGGTTGCGGATTGTAACGCGGTTATCGCTGCCGACCACACCAACCTGGAATGTCCCCTGAAGTTCGGTCACTGCCGCTTGAGGAATCAGCAGCGCGGCGCGGCGCGTATCCGTAACAGCACGCACCCGTCCGTATTCTCCCGGACGCAGAATGCTGTTGGCATTCGGAAACCCAGCCGCCACGCGAATGGTCCCCGTGCTGGGATCTACCTGCCGGTCGGTCCACAGCACCTTGCCGGGATGCGGATAAATACTGCCGTCCGCAAGCACCAGCGTCAGCGGCACTCCGTCGAGCGGCAATGCCTGCCGGCCTGCTCCCGTCGCTTGGATTTTCTGCGCGCGTAAGTAATCCTGCTCGCTGATCGGGAAATACACCTTGATCGGATTTACCTGCGACACCGACGTCAGCACCGTCGTCGTCGCGACCAGATCCCCGATCTGCGCCTGCGCGATTCCCGCCACTCCGTCCACCATTGACGTGATTCGCGTAAACGAAAGATTCAGCTTGGCCTGCTCCACCGCCGCCTTCGCTGCCGCCACTCCAGACTGCGCTGCCGTTACCGTAGCCGCAGCCCCGGCCTTGGCTTGCAAATCGTCATCCATCTGGCTCTGCGCAATGGCCTTTGCCTCGGCCAGCGGGGTATCGCGCGCCACGTCCTGCGAGGCCTTCGCCAGTTGAGCCTGCGCTTGTATCACCTGCGCCTCGGCCTGAGCCAACTGGCCCTGGCTCTGGTCGAGTGTGGCCTGAAATGGACGCGGATCGATCTCAAACAACAACTGACCCTTGGAAACGATCGATCCTTCCCGATAGTCCTGTCGGATCAGGTAGCCTGAAACGTGCGATTGGATCTGCGCGTTCACGTAGCCGTCCATCGTGGCGATCCATTCGCTGGTCAGGGCGACATCCCGGCGCTCCACTGCCGCCACCTGCACCGTGGGGGGCGTTCCGGCAGCCTGCGTATTTTGCGAATCCGTCCGGCACCCACTCAGGCCCAATACGACAGAGCTAATGAGTAGGAACACGCACGAAAGGGGCTGTCGACCTCGGGGCATTACTAGTCCTCCGGTTCCGGGGCAATTACGGCCAATTCACCCCGGACATATCACACTTCGGTTTCAAGGTTTTCGATCGAGCGCGGAGCGAATCTCAGGGGCGCGCCAACCTCATTCTCGCACATTGCCAGCGCAAACGCGCCGAAGCTAAGTCACCGATAATAGCTAAGTTATTATCGGTCTCCGAGAGTTTCTGTCCCACAAATGCACACCGCAGCGAGTACGTCCGCGCAGGGCATACCGCCACCCACCATCTCGAACTAATAGGACGAACTCCTAACCCCCCGCGTTACATGCCCTGCATGCCCCTCAATAACCTGGAATCGCGATTTGAGAGCGCGCCCGTGTGCTGTACACTCTCCCTTTTCGGCGCGCTCGCTCTTCATAAAAATAGGGGGCACTCAATATGGCTTTCCGGCTCTGGAGCAACGACCTCAAAGAGGGAGACAGGCTCCCCGAAGCCCAGGTCTTCAACGGAATGGGCTACACCGGAGGCAACCGCTCTCCCCATCTCGCCTGGGACGGAGCGCCGGAAGGCACAAAAAGCTTTGTCGTCACCATGTATGACCCGGACGCGCCCACCGGCTCGGGATGGTGGCACTGGCTGGTAATCAACATTCCCGGTACAGCCAAAGAACTCCCGGCAGGCAGTGGCAGCGGTTCGAATCTGCCTCCCGGCGCCATGCAGACGCGCACAGACTTCGGCGCTCCAGGCTACGGTGGCGCGGCTCCCCCGCCAGGCCCACCGCACCGCTACATCTTCACGGTACACGCGCTCAAAACCGAGCGCCTCGATCTCGACCCCGAAGCCAGCGGCGCCATGGTCGGCTTCATGATTTACATGAACAGCCTCGGCAAAGCCTCGCTGCAAGCCACATACGGTAAGTAGCAGCAGACACAGGGGCGATAGTGGACAGCGTGGGTCCGCTTAGAGCCCGGTCATTTTCTCCAGCCGTTCCGGGTACCGGGCCCCCTCCGCCTGAATGTTCGCCGCCGCTGCATCGATCTCCCGCAAGTCTTCAGGCGTCAGTTCTATCGACACCGCTCCAATGTTCTCTTCGAGACGGTCCAGCTTCGTCGTGCCGGGGATTGGAACCATCCACGGTTTCTGCGCGAGCAACCAGGCGAGTGCGATCTGAGCGGGAGTCGCGTTCTTGCGCTTCGCAATCCCGCCAAGCAAGTCGATCAGTGCCTGGTTCGCCTTGAGAGCCTCCGGAGTGAAGCGAGGCAGCGTGCTGCGGAAATCGGTGCTGTCGAATTTCGCGTTTTCGCCGATCTTGCCCGTAAGGAAACCCTTCCCGAGCGGGCTGTAAGGGACGAATCCAATCCCCAGTTCCTCAATTGTCGGTATCACTTCCTGCTCCGGCTTCCTCCACCACAGCGAGTATTCGCTCTGCAGCGCCGTCAGCGGCTGGACGGCATGCGCGCGCCGGATCGTCTGTACCCCCGCTTCGGAAAGCCCGAAATGCTTCACCTTGCCGGACTGAATCAGTTCCTTCACCGCGCCGGCGACATCCTCGATAGGCACGTCAGGGTCAACCCGGTGCTGATACAGCAGGTCGATACTCTCCACCCGAAGCCGCTTAAGCGATCCCTCCACGGCCCTCTTGATCTGCTCCGGCCGGCTGTTCACGCGCAGCACCCCCGGCCGATTATCGCTCCCACTAAGGTCGAACCCGAACTTCGTAGCGATCACCACTTTGCCGCGGAACGGCGCCAGCGCCTCGCCCACAAGTTCCTCATTCAGGAACGGGCCATACACCTCGGCCGTATCAAAAAACGTGACGCCGCGATCCACCGCGGCATGGAGAAGCTCGGTCATCTCCTTCTTATCTTTCGGCGGCCCATAAGAAAAGCTCATTCCCATGCAGCCCAGCCCCATAACCGATACTTCCAAATTGCTTTTCCCCAGTTTGCGCTTCTGCATTCTTCACCCTCCCAACTCGTTCCTCTCATCCCCAGATTAGGCTCAAACGAAGCCGAGTCGCTAGTCCGATTCTCCCGATTCTTAGCCTATTCCTCCTGCCCACAAAGTGGGCGTCGCCATTTTGATCGTCCCTGGGCTATGATCCACGCGAACAACCGCTTGAAACCCACCTTATTCCGCGCTACGGTGCCGAAGGTATGAAAAATATTAAGGAGAGTAACATCCTGGCCAAGCAAATATCGCCATGCGCCGCACCGGCAAAATCAGCCCGTAGCACTTCGCCTTTCATTCGCATTTCACGGCTAAAATCCGCCGCGATCACTCGACACACTGGGACGAACGAAACACAGGCTAAATTATTGAAAACAGTCAAGGGCGATGCAGCCCACTCGACACTCTTGTGCACACCATGCGCAGCGCATTTCGCGCCCTCACATCGGCCCGCTTTCACGATTTTTAGTACCGGAGGTGCCGCCGCTCATGCCTGACAACGTCGCCACCGCGGGCAGAGTTCCGCCAGCGCTCACAATGCTCTCCGAAGAGGAGCAGATGTTCCGTGATACCGTCCGCGCCTTCGCCCAACAGACAATCAAACCGCACGTGCGCCAGATGGACGAAAAGAGCGAATTCCGCCACGAGCTGATCGAGGAATTCTTCCGGCTTGGGCTCATGTCGATTGCCGTGCCCGAGGAGTATGGCGGATCGGGCGGAACGTTTTTCCAGACCATCCTGGCAATCGAGGAATTGTCCGCGGTGGATTCGTCCGCCGGCGTAATTGTCGACGTCCAGAACACGCTGGTGACGAACGCAATCATCCGCTGGGGCAGCGCCGAGCAAAAGATGCGCTATCTCCCGCGCCTTTCGAAAGACACCGTCGGCGCGTACGCGCTTTCGGAGGCCGGCTCCGGCAGCGATGCCTTCGCACTGGCAACACGGGCGGAAGATCGCGGCGACCATTTCGTCCTGAACGGACGCAAATTATGGATCACCAACGCCAAAGAAGCAGGCCTCTTCCTGCTGTTCGCAAACGCCAATCCCGAAGCGGGTTATCGCGGCATCACGGCGTTTCTGATCGAAGCGAATGCGCCGGGTTTCAAGGTAGGCAGAAAAGAAGACAAGCTGGGCATTCGCGCCTCTTCCACCTGCGAGTTGCTGCTCGAGGATTGCAAAATTCTCAGGCAGAACGTCGTGGGTGAGATCGGGAAGGGCTACAAGATCGCCATCGAAACCCTGAATGAAGGCCGCATCGGCATCGGCGCGCAGATGTGCGGGCTCGCGCGAGGCGCTCTCGATCACGCAATCGCCTACGCGCAGGAGCGCAAGCAGTTCGGCAAGCCGATCGCCGACTACCAGGCTGTGCGCTTTCAACTCGCGGAGATGGCCCTGGAAGTCGAGGCGGCCCGTAATCTTACGTACAACGCGGCGCGCCTGAAAGATGCCGGAGCTCCGTTCGTAAAGGAAGGAGCGATGGCTAAGTACTTTTCCTCACAGGTGGCCGAACAGGTGGCGTCGAAAGCGATCGAAATCTTCGGCGGCTATGGCTTCACGAAAGATTATCCGGTAGAGAAATACTGGCGCGATTCGAAGATCGGGAAAATCTACGAGGGCACGTCCAACATGCAGCTGCAAACCATTGCGAACCTGATTCTTGGCAAGTAGTTAGCGGCGGGAATGAATCCTACGGCGCGACGATGTGGTTCCGCAGCGCGTAGCGGACAAGTTCGGTGACGGAATGGATTTGCAGTTTACGCATCAGGTTAGCGCGGTGGGTGTCGGCGGTCTTCGTACTAATACCTAGCGTGGAAGCGGCTTCCCGGCTGTTTTTGCCTTCGGCGATCAGTTGCAGCAGTTGCAACTCGCGCGCCGTCAACGGTTCCTCCCAATTGTAGGCCGATGGAGAAAAGTCACTGTGGGTCTTTTTGGAATTCAGCATTAATTCCGTTGCGCAGATTGCGAAGAACGGCCGGTGATTCTCCAGCGCCTCGACGGCCGCAACCAGGTCGCGGTCGGAATCGCTCTTCAGGATGTAGCCTCGCACGCCAGCACTCAGTAGATCCCGAATCAGCTGGTTGGAATGGTCTACCGTGAAGATCAGCGTTTCTATCTGCAGCGACAGCTTCAGTATGCGCTTGGCCGCTTCCAGCCCGTTGAGTTCCGGCATGTTGAAATCGAGGATGGCGATATGGGGCTTGAATTCCTGGCATTTGAGGACGGCTTCATTTCCGTTGCGCGCCTCGGCGCATACCTCCCACCCGGGACGCATCTCCAGCAGAGTTCTCACTCCGCGGCGAACCAGATCGTGATCGTCGGCGACGAGTATCTTAAGGGGCGGCACCTCAACACCTTTCCGAGGAAGGCGAGGCGCCGTGGCGGTTGGCGCTTCACCGTAAGCAACACAGAGAGTGTAGGCCTGGCTACCGTAAAGTAAGAATGCACGGAAGACAGTAGTTCAGCGGTCAGTTTACTGTAGGCAGTTAAGCGTTTGCCTGGCTAAAGCGAAGTGAGAGCTCTCCATGTGTACCGGCGACATTGATGGCGGCTAGAGTGTGACGTGGTCGGCAGCGCGGCGGGCTGAACCCGAAGCGCGGCTCTCCGTCACGCGGCGCGTGATTTCGGCTGCGAGTTGATTCAGCGGGAACACGCCGTCAGCCTGCCCCGCCGCATACACGAGGCCTGGCATCCCCCAAACGACCGAAGAGGCTTCGTCCTGGATGATTACGTGGCCTCCGGCTTCGCGAATTTTCCGGGAACCAATCACTCCGTCCGCTCCCATTCCGGTCATGACAATCGCGAGAGCGCTGGCGCCATACATGGAAGCCACCGACCGGAAGAGAACGTCGACGGCCGGGCGGCATGAGTTCTCAGGGGGATCCTGATTCAGGCTGAGTCGCGCACTCAAGCCCGCGCGTTTCACGGTCATGTGGAAGTTGCCGGGCGCGATCCACGCGTGGCCGGGTGCGAGCGGGACGTCGGCGGCTCCTTCGTCAACGGGAATGCGGGAGCGGCTTGCGAGCCGGTCGGCAAGCATCTTGGTAAACAGGGGCGGCATGATCGTGTGGATGGTGCGGAAAACGACGGCCAGGGAGTCGCGGTTCTGGGGATCTTTTTCGAGGCTGACGAGTTCGCGGTCGAGCCGGTCGAGCCGGTCGAGGTTTTCGTAACTCTCGGCCAGGAATTCGCTGACGATGTCGCTGTCGTTTGCGGGCATTCCGTTCACTTTTGAAAATGATTTGTTTGACGGGGCGGAGTTGCTCCGTCGCGGGGGTGGCGTGACGCTGTTCTCGCGGCCGGGAATTCCGCCGGACGTGTTCCTACTGTGTATCGTCCCAGGGTGATTCTTCTTTAGGAGGGCGGAGCTTAGCCTCAAAGCGTGTTGCGGACGAGACTCGGTTTATCGCAAAGCGCCCAACTGAAAGCTTACGAATCGGTGAGATCGCTGGAGTGCTCAGGGGGATCGCTGGGAGGCTGCCCGATGAGAAGCATTCACGTGGCCGACAATTTCTTTATTTGGCTTGGCCGCCTCGAATCCTATCGATTTCAGCTGTTCGATGATCCCGCCGATTTTGGCCGCCGAATAGGGGCCGGAGAGAACCACAAAAAAGTCGTCGTCGGTTATGGGATTGTGGCGGGGAACGATGCTGACGGGCAAACCCATGTCTTCGATTTTCTTGGCGGCATTCTGGGCCCCCACCTCGCGTGGAAAGCGGTTCACCCAAACGTAACCGCCTCCGCCCTTGGCTGCCGGGCCGCCGAACGCCGCCGGAGCGTCCTGCGAAGTTGCCCTTGCGGTTTCGACCGGAGCCGTTTCAGCGGTAGCTGAAACGGTGGAAGCCGTGGGGCTCACAATCGGAGGAACAGGCGAGGAAGCCGGCGCGGCTGGATGAGCAGGCGTGGACGAATCCGTGATGGCTTCCGCTGGACGCGGCTTGGGAGGCTTGGGCGCCGCAGTCGTTTCGAGCTTTACCGACTCATCCGCCGTCACAGAACCAGAGTTCGGAGATGCCGGAACCACCGCAACATTTGCTGCGGGCGAAGGCAAATCCTTGCCGACAGGAGCGGGCATTTCAGCGGAATTCCTGTTTGCGCGAGCGTGCCAGATTATCCCAGCACCCACTGCGATGATACCCAATACGACGATAGCGGCGACCCATCCAACGCGGCTCTTTCTGGGCGATGGCGGCACGTTTGAAACAAGCGGTGGCGTGGTAACCGTATTCCCAATCGTGGGGTTACTCGGAGTAGCCGGGAACACGGTGGTGTCTCGATCCGAGGCGGGTGTGAGCAGCTGGGAACGAAGGGCATTCTCGAGCTCCGCTATGGATTGAAACCGGCTATCCGGAGACTTTTCCAAGCATTTCAATATGGCGCCTTCGAGCGGAACGGAAATCCCCGGCTCAATCTCTCGCGGCGGGCGGGGCGATTCCTGGACGTGCTTCATCGCCAGGGCAACGAGGTTGTCCGCGCGAAAAGGCTGAACGCCGGTGAACATTTCGTACAGCATCAAGCCGAGGGCGTAGACGTCTGCACGATGGTCGACGGACTTCCCTGCGGCCTGCTCGGGAGCCATATAGGCCGGCGTACCCACCATCGCGCCGGTGAGAAGCGTCATCGCCTCCATCGAACGCGCGATGCCAAAATCCATCAGCTTCACGTTGCCTTGCCTATCGATCATCACATTTTCAGGCTTCAAGTCGCGGTGGACGATTCCCTGTGCGTGGGCTTCTTTCAGGCCGGCGCACATTTGCAGGGCCAGATCGATGCCCTTCCGGGGCGTGAGGCTGGCGAAGCGCTTGAGGACGGAGCGAAGGCTTTCCCCGTCGACGAACTCCATCGAGATGTATGCCGTCCCGTCGACGCGGCTGAATTCATATACGCGGCAAACATTCTTGTGGGTGATTTTGCGAGCGAACAGCAATTCGCTCTTGAACCGCTCGAGCATGGCTGGGTCGGAGGCGATCTCGGGTTTGATCAGCTTCAGCGCGACGATCTCTCCGGTTTCGCGATCGCGCGCCTTGTAGACCTGGCCCATGGCGCCACGCCCGGCGTCTTCGAGAATGTCGTAACGCTGGCCGAGCACGGCGAGGATCTGCGAGTTGAGGTACGCGATATTGGTTGACGAAGCCACAGGGGGCGCCGCGGCAGGCGTGGAAGAATCCGGAAACCAGCGGGGTGCGGTCTTCGCCTGCGTGGCGGAGGAATCCGCGTCGCTGGAGGAATGATTCTCAGGCCCCGAATTGGGTGGCTGATCCACGATCATCTGGTTACCCCAGAGGGACGCAGTCCCCTGAGGACAGGATCATATCAGTTTCGGCGGGCATTGGGGTATGCAGGGGAGCCGGCCGGGGGGCGTGATGCTTTTGTACCGACCTATAATATGCCTTACGACACACTTCCCGGCAGGTTCTCCATGCTCGAAATACGGCGGTGCTAGAGTCGATTCAGGTGGGGCGTTCGTCCATCTCTCAGCAAGCTGTACCTTCCGCGGGCGAACTCTAAGGCGGGATTCGCATGGGACCAATCCGGCTGCGAACGAAGTTTCTTCTGTCTCTTCTGGCTATTTCGGCCGGACTCACCACCGCTACGCTCCTGATCGTCCGCTACAGAGTACAGAAGCAAGTGCGAACCGGGATTCAGCAGGACCTGCGCAACTCGGTTGGCACCTACGAAAGCTTCGAGAGGCAAAGACAGGAAACGCTCACCCGGTCCGCCGAACTGCTGGCCAATCTTCCGAACGTTCGCGCCCTGATGACCACCGGCGACGAAGCGACGATTCAAGACGGATCCGCCGAAGTCTGGCGGCAAAGCGGAAGCGACCTGCTGGTGATGGCCGGGCGCTCCGGAGACGTGCTAGGTCTCCAGACAAACGGCACCGGCCTCGAACATACGGTCGTTCAGAATCTTTTGCGCGATTCGCTCGGGAAGCAGGAGGCGAAGGACTGGTGGTTCGGCGGCGGCCGTCTGTACGAGGTTTGGATCCAACCCATTTATCTCGGCGCTCCCTCTGCGAATAGCAGCCTCGGCTTCCTCGTGGTGGGCCATGAGATCAACGAACGGGCTGCGCGGGACTTGAGCAATATCGCCGCTAGCGAAGTGACGTTCTATGCGGGAGAACAGATCGTTGCCAGTACCCTGAACGCCGATCAGCAATCCGAACTGGCCGGCAACATCCATCCTCATCTGGCGGAGTCAGCGGAAACTCCGCGGGAAATACGGATCGGCGATGAACGATACCTTGCTACTACCGTCCGATTGTCTTCGGCCGGGGAGCCGGCGGTCTCTCTGAGCGTTCTGAAATCGCTCGATAAGGCCACTCAGTTTTTGGCGCAGCTGAATCGCGTGTTGCTTGGCCTTGGATTGCTGAGCGTGATTGCGGGCAGCGTGCTCGTCTTTCTGATTTCGCACACGTTCACACGCCCACTGGCTAGCTTGGTCGCGGGAGTGCGCGCCCTGGAACGGGGCGACTTCAGCTATCCGCTGGCTTACAGCGGCGGCGACGAAGTAGCGGAGGTGACTGGCACTTTTGACCGGATGAGGACCAGCCTGCAGAAGACTCAAGCAGAGCAGAAACAGCTGGAAGATAGGCTTCGGCAAGCGCACAAGATGGAAGCGGTGGGAAGGCTGGCGGGCGGGGTCGCGCACGACTTCAACAACCTGCTCACGATCATCCGCGGGCATGGCGATCTGCTGCTCGATCGCATCGGCGGCGTGGATTCAAACCGCCACAGCGTGGAACAGATTCAGAAGGCCGCCGGACGCGCTGTTTCCATGACGCGCCAATTGCTGGCCTTCAGCCGGATGCAGGTGTTGCAGCCTCGCGTGCTCGATTTGAACACGATCGTCGCTGAGATGGGCAAGATGCTGCCGCGGCTGATCGGCGAGAACATCGAATACACGTTCCAGCCCGCGGCGAAACTTTCGCCGGTGAAAGCCGATCCCGGGCAGATCGAACAGGTGATCCTGAATCTGGTGGTTAACTCGCGCGACGCCATGCCGAACGGGGGAAAAATCTCCGTCTGCACGAAGAATGTCGAATTAAGCGCCGCGGAGGCTTTGAAACGCCCGCCCATGCCTCCCGGGCACTACGCGCTTCTTTCGGTCACCGACAGCGGCCACGGAATGGACGAGGAAACCAAGGCACATATCTTCGAGCCATTCTTTACCACCAAGGAGGTGGGAAAAGGAACCGGCCTCGGTTTGGCGACGGTGTATGGCGTTGTGAAACAGAGTGGCGGCTTTATCTGGGTGGAAAGTACGATGGGGAAAGGCACGACTTTCGAGATCTACCTTCCATCTGTTGCGGAAAAAGTGACGCTGGGCGACGAGGAGTCCAAGCCATCCGCCGTGCCGCGCGGCAGTGAAACGATTCTTGTGGTCGAGGACGAATCCGGAGTGCGCGAACTCACGAGGGAATTTCTCAAAATCAGCGGATATACCGTGCTCGAAGCCAAAGACGGTCTGGAAGCCCTGGAAATCGCATCCGGCCATACCGGCAGGATTCATCTGGTGCTGGCCGACATGGTGATGCCGCGGATGAGCGGGTCGGAGATGACGACACGCTTGAAGGCCCTGCGTCCGGACGTGAAGGTCCTTTTTATGACCGGCTACTCCGAGTATGCGGGCGACGGGGCCAAGTCCGCGGCCGAGTTTCCGATTCTGCAAAAGCCATTTTCGATTTCGTCGCTGGTAGGCAAAGTTCGCGAAGTGCTGGCTGAAAAAGAGGTCGAGCAAACGAGCGAAGTGGATGTCCACGTTGGCTAAGGTCGCCGCAAACGCTCGCCTGTTCACCGGACCTGAAGTGGCAAGGCGCTCGGGTCGAGCGCGGGAGGCAATCATGCAAGGGATAGGCTGCCGCACCTTTATTTCCAAAGCGTGCATGGCGGCATGCACATTTTTTATCTGTTCGGGAGTAGTGCTCGCGCAGAACGCCGCTCCACCGGCATCCGATTCGAGCGCAACCGATCTGACGAACGTGGTTCGCTCCCTTTCCGAGACGGTCCGGCAGCTCCAGACCCAGGTGCAATCGCTCAATGCCGAGCTGAACGAGATGCGCGCGAGGGAAGGGGAGGCTGCGACCAACAAGCCATCGGCTGCTGCTTCGGAAGCAGTGGCCTCGAGCGGAATCACCGATCCCTACGCGACACTGGCGTCGCAGGAAAAAGCGCCCGGCTCGACACCAAGCTCCAGCGCCGCTTTCTCATCGTCCACTCAAAATGAAACCCTGGAGCAGCGCGTGTCGCAGCTGGAGGATAATCAGGAGCTCATCGATTCAAAGCTCACCGATCAGGATCAGACGAAGGTCGAAAGCGGCTCTAAATATCGCCTGCGCATCTCCGGCATCGTGCTCGTGAACATGTTCGAAAATCGCGGCGTGGTGGATAACGCCGATTTCCCCGAGATAGCGCTCGAACCGAACCCTCTGGATTCCGCGGGCACCTTCGGTGGCACCCTGCGGCAATCGCAGATAGGGCTTGAGGCGTTCGGTCCCGATGTGCTGGGAGCGCGCACGAGCGCGGACATCAAATTCGATTTTGCGGGAGGATTTCCGACTGCGCCGAACGGCGCGGTGCTGGGGCTGGTGCGGCTGCGAACCGGAACCATCCGCATGGACTGGGCCAACACGTCTGTGATCGCGGGACAGGATTTCCTGTTTTTCTCGCCTCTCGCTCCCACATCGCTGGCGTCGTTTGCGGTGCCCGCGCTTTCCTACGCGGGAAATCTCTGGGCATGGACTCCGCAGGTGCGCGTGGAACATCGCATCCATTTCTCGGAAAACTCCGGCCTGCTGCTGCAAGCCGGGATCCTCGATTCCCTTTCGGGGGACTTGCCCTATTCCCAGTATGAGCGCTACCCATCGTGGGGCGAGGAATCCGGTCAGCCCGCTTACGCAGGGCGCGTCGCATGGAGCGAGCGTGTATTCGGCCAGGATGTGACACTCGGAACTGGCGGATATTATGGGCGCCAGTATTGGGGATTCGGCCGCCACGTAAACGGCTGGGCCAGCACGACGGATTTGACGCTGCCCCTCGGAAAATACTTTGGCTTTACGGGGCAGTTTTACCGGGGGAGCGCTCTCGGCGGCTTGGGAGGCGGCGTTGGCCAGGACGTTCTGCTTGCTGGCGCCCTGTTCAGCCCGGCGGTAATTCAGGGACTGGACTCGATGGGAGGCTGGGTGCAGTTGAAATTCAAGCCCGCGCCTAAGTTCGAGATCAATGGAGCGCTGGGAGACGATAACCCGTTCGCGTCAGAACTTCGCCGGTTTCCATCCAGCGATTCGTATTACGGGGTTTCGCTATCGAAAAACGTGAGCCCGTTCGTAAATGTCATCTATCGAATGCGGTCGGACGTGATGATGTCGGTGGAATACCGCCGGCTGAAAACCTACGTGGTCAATGACGATGCCTATACGGCGAATCACATCAACTTCAGCCTGGGATATCTCTTCTGATGAAAATCTTCGCAGATCGGAGCTTCCCGCGAATCGGCGCGTTGTTCGCCGGGTTATGTATTTGCGGCGCCATGTTGAGCTGGGCGCAAGCTCCTCCGGTCACCGCGCAATTTCAAATCGTCAAGCGTGGCGGCAACCAAACAGTCAACTCGGGCTCCGCCTCCGGCGATGCGTCGAATGTGGTGCTATGGCTGTCGCCGCTTGACCGCCCTGCCGCCCCCCCGACAGCCGCGGCCGGCATTCCCCAACTGGTGCAGCGCAATAAGGCATTTGAGCCTCATGTGCTGGTGGTTCAGGCCGGCACCACGGTTCAGTTTCCGAATAAAGACCCCTTCTTTCACAACGTGTTTTCGCTGTTCAACGGAAAGCGATTCGATCTGGGGCTATACGAGGCGGGATCCAGCCGCTCGATCCGTTTCGATCGTGCGGGCGTGAGCTTCCTGTTCTGCAACATCCACGAGGAAATGAGCGCCATCATCGTGGCCGTCGACAGCCGCTACTTCGCATTGTCGGACCGGGCGGGAAACGCAACCATTTCGAAAGTGCCGGATGGACGGTATGAAATGCACGTGTGGTACGAGCGAAGCCTGGGGGATGATCTGAAGGACCTGGATCGCTCCGTGACGATTTCCGATTCTGGGCGAAGGCTGGGGACAATCCAAGTGCCCAACAACCCGGATTTCACGCTGGCGCACAAGAACAAGTACGGCGAGGACTACGTTCCTCCCCCGGCGATGGGGTATTCGAAATAGGCTTTCTGTGCTGAGAACCCGCGAAAAACAACCTTAGCCGCAGAGACCGCGTGGACCCTAGTCGACTTCCATGATGCGCGAGGACTTGACGACGGGGGATTTCTTTTGCCTTTCGGCAAAGCGCTCGGCGCGCTCCCGGTCGATGTAGACACGGGCGAACTTTTCACCGTCGTGGTAGTAGACGGTTACCTGCCAGTGCTTGTGCTTGCGCCGGCGGTCTTTCTTGACGCGGCTTATCTTTGGGGCGGGTTTCTTCTTCACGCGAATCCCTCGAAATCTCTGCGACTATCACAAATTTACCGCTCTCGCGCAAGTAGCAATTTCGAGGTTAACCCCCGAGATATGTGGCGATTCCGGTACCCCGCCAGTACGCTGGCCTTATTGCGCGAGAGACGAAGCTTCGTAATTCAATGGGTCGTAATCGGGTTTCTTCAACGTGTAGACGGCCGGATCGCCGCTCACCTGAGCGTAGACAACGTCATTTTCAGGCTGCGTGAGACGCACGGTGACTGTCTTTTTGTCCTTGTAAGTAAGCTTCACTTCAATCGCGGGCTTGGCGGTCTTTGAAGCGATGCTCGCGGGAGGATGGTCGATGATCTTATCGGAGCGCAGCGCGTTGAGCGGATCGAACAGCATCGACGACGGCGCATTCTTGCCCTTCAGATTCGCGGGCGCTTCGATCACCCACGTGTCGCTTCCCTGGCTATTCACAGCGACATCGCCGTGCTCATTGTGAATCTCAAAGCGGGTGATATCGGCGGCATCGACGTGAATCACTTTTTTGTCGCGCAGGTCGGCAAGCGATTTGGTCAGCTGGGTATCCAAATCGGAATTGACGTGGAAAATCATGGGGCGCGAAAGATCGCGGGCGAAGTAGTCGTTGCCGTCCTTCTTGCCGATCACGAGCGTGGACTGCTTGCCGGTGTCGTCGGTGGAAGTGAAGGTGACCGCGGGATTCGCGAGTCCGTATTTCGCCAGGTCGTCGGGCTTCTCGCTGGCGACCGCCGTGAATTTGGCATTTTGTACCGCGCCCAGCAGCGAATCGACGGAGTCCTGATCGCCGCGCACGTCCATGGGCTTCGAGAAATTCCATTGGTCCTTCGCCTTGGCAGCGGCGAGTTCGCTCGAACCGTTCTTGATCGTGAACGACTTCACCTGGCCGCTCGTGATATGCAGCGCGGCGTGGTCGCGCCAATCGTCGAGGGACTTATCGGCGCTCGTGAGCACGGAACCCGGCAGCAGGAGCACAGTGTTTGCACCATCGGCGACAGCGTACACGGAGTCTCCGTCGAACACTTTCTCGCCAACCAGCAGCGAGTGCTTAGCGCCGTTTTTAGTCTGGAAGGTGACCGACACTTTTGCGGGATCTAGTCCGAACGCCTTCAGGCGATCCGGCGTACCCGGTTCGGTTTGGGAGCTTCGCGCGAAGGCGAGATTGCTGAGCGACCCGTCGACTACGGTGGAGTCCGCCGCCGTTTCCACGGGCTGAACGATCTTCCAGTTGCCACCGCTCTTCTCCATGCGGACGGGAGGCACGTCCGGTTTCGACGGATGACTCACCGTCACGGAGGTGACGTCGCCCGACGAAAAGGTGAAGGCGGGCTTGGAAGTATCGAGTAGAGCGGTCACGTCCTTGTCATGCTTCTTGTTGAGAAAGTAGAACACGCCGCCGAGTATGGCCGCGCAAACCAACACGATTAAGGTAGATTTCTTGATCATTTTTGCTTGTCTGCCGGATGCTTACCGGCGCTTCCACCAGATATAGATTCCGGAAAAAATCACCAGTCCGGGAACGAAGATCAAATCGACCCACCGCAGGCCGGCCGATTGGCTTTCGGTGAGCGTGAGGTGGCGATCGGTGGCTTCCTTGGGACGGATCGAAATCAGATTTTCGTCCTGCGCGAGCCAGTCGACAGTATTGAAGAACAGATCGCCATTGTGCTGCAAGCCGGACCATTGATTCGCGGCGAAGTCGGAATCACCGATCACGACCAAGCGCGCATCCTTTTCGCCCTGCTTTTTATCGCCCGCCACGCCGAGCGTAAGAGGTCCGGCCGTGTCCGTCTTGGGATCGAATTTCACTTCCTTCTGCTGCAGATTGGGAATCGTGAAGCTTTGCTGGGAAGTCTTCAGAAGCTCGACGTCCTGGATGTCGGCCTTGCTTTTGTCCGCGACGGACTCGGTGCGGGCCAGCGGGAAGAACGTCATGCCGCCCTTCAGGTTCTTGGTGATGGGGCTATCACCATAGTCGACAACCAGCGGCACCGCCGGACCCGTGCCGAACATGCGGCCTACGCCGCTTGCGTCGACGACAACGTTCGAGCCCTGATTCACGTTCCAGGCTTGCAGGATGTCGTCGAGCTTGGGGTCAGTCTGCGGGTCGATTTCGATGAGGGCTTTCCCGCCGCCGTCCAGATACTTGCCGACCATGGCATCTTCCTGCGGGAAAAAGGCCTGTGTCGGACCGGCAATCACTAGGACATCGCAATCGGAAGGGACCTCGTTCTGGGAAACCAGGTTGATCGATTTTGTGGTGTAGCCCTCTTTTTTCAGGCCGGTATCCACCGAGCTGTAGCCGTTCGCTTGCGTGTCGGCGAGGCCCTTTTCGCCGTGGCCGGTTACGAAGCAAACGGTCTTCACCTTATCCTGCGTGATTTTCAGCAGCGCGCTGGTGATGTCAGACTCGCTCACGGGCGCTTCCGGATTGGGAGGTATGGTCTGCTTCTTCGCGCCCATGGAGACAATCACGTCGCCGATGTGACTGGCGCCGTAGTCCTTGGCGACTTCGGGCTTCTCCTGCGGGTCGACGTTCTGGAAATGGATATGGGAATTCAGGGTGCGGTATTCCGTCATGATTTCGTCGAAATGCGAGTCCGGAGTCTTCGCGAAGCGCACCACGTTGACGTCGTTCTTCAACCCGCCGACGATCTTCTTGGTCTGGTCGGAAAGCGTGTAGAGCTTTTCGGTGGTCAGATCAAAAAACTTGTGGTGCTGGTAGCCGATCACGTTGGCGATCACGAGAATCACGAGCACACCGAGCGCCAGAACGGAGGTGTTGGTTCCCAGCTTGGAGGAACGCTTCGAGAAAAACGAGGCGATGCCGCTGAAGCCAAACACAATGGCCGCGACCACGAAAACGGCTCCCGCGATGAGCAGAATCTTGCTCATCGTGAGCAGCTCCGATTGTATGGAATACCGCAGGTACCCGGCTACCAGCATGGCCACGCCGATACTTCCCAAGAACTTCCCGATTTCTACCCGGTCCCACTTCATTCTATAAATCCCCTCCCGAGCCGCACGCTCGTCTACGATCTTCGATCAGTCACCGGATGAATGATTAAGCGCGGCGCCATCGCATGGAATCGACTGCGCGCACCGTCAAGAAAACGAACAGAATCATGAAGCTTGCGTAATAAATCAAACTGGACGAATCGATCACCCCGCGCGTGAAGTCGTCAAAGTGACGGATCACGGACAGGTACTCGAGCACGTTCCCCGCGCCGCCGCCAGCGTTGCGCCCCAGATCGATCACCCACACGCCCAGGAAGGCGGCAAACGTGAGCACGGCGGCGATCAGCTGATTTTCCGTGAGCGAAGAAATAAACGAGCCGAGCGACAGCAGGCAACCGCCCAGCAGCATCACTCCGACGTACCCCGCCACCAGCAATCTCCAGGGCGGAACCGGATCGCTGTGGACGTAGATGAAAACGAGATAGGCGGCGGTGGGAAGCAGCATGATGGCAAACAGGGTGACCGATGCGAGAAACTTCCCGACGACGATCTGGATTTCCGTGATGGGCGAGGTCATCAGCAGCTCCATCGTGCCGCGCTTGCGCTCCTCGGAGAACACGCCCATGGTCAGCATCGGGGTAAGGAACAGAACGAGCGTGGAGAGCAATCCGAAAAAGGCGCGCATCACCTCCATGGTGACGTCGATATTCGGGTGCATGCCCATTTCCATTTCCTGCATCTGCATTTGCATGGCCTGCTGCATCACGGCCGCGAGGAAATAGTTGAAGAAGAAGGCGCTGAGCGCCAGAAAAACGCCCACGACCACGTAGGCGACCGGCGAAACGAAGTAATGGCCCATTTCCTTGCGATAAATAGCGTAGAGACCTTTCATCTTTTCCGTATCGCTCCTTTAGTCCGCTGCTTCTGAATGAGCTGAATCTTCGGTGGTCAACTCGAGGAAAATGTCCTCGAGGCTGAGGCTGACGCCGCGAAGCTCGAAAAGCGGCCAGCCCTTCTGAACAACACCTGCGGCAATCTGGCTGCGGACATCCTTACCGGCGGCCGCTTCCACCGTGGCCGTCACATGGCCGTTCGCGTGAGCGGCTTCGATCTGCGTCCGGCTGACGCCGGGAATCTGCGCGAGAAGCTCCTGCAAAGACCGCTCGGGGGCCTGCACCTCGACGCGAATCTTCTGGCCGCCCTTGAGCTGTGCGGTGAGGTTTTCGGGCGTGTCCACCGCGGCGACTTTTCCCTTATTGATGATGACGACGCGGTCGCACGTCATGCTGACTTCGGGCAGGATGTGCGTCGAGAGAATGATGGTGTGGTTGCCCGCAAGGCCCTTGATCAAATGCCTTACCTCGATGATCTGCTTGGGATCGAGGCCGACGGTGGGCTCGTCGAGAATGATCACGTCGGGGTCGTGGACGAGCGCCTGGGCCAGCCCTACGCGCTGTTTGTAGCCGCGGGAAAGGCGCTTGATGAGCTGGTCGCGCTTGTCTTCGATATTCGTCTTGTGCATCGCATCGGCCACGCGTTCGGCGCGGCGTTCCGAGGGAACGTTCTTGATGCGCGCCACGAAGTCGAGGTAGCTGGCGACCGTCATATCGGGATAGACAGGGGGCGCTTCCGGCAGATAGCCGATATGGCGGCGGACTTCCAGGGAATCGTCGAAGACGTCGAAACCCGCGATGCGCGCCGTGCCGGAGGTCGCCGGCATGTACCCGGTGAGAATGCGCATCGTGGTGGTCTTGCCGGCGCCGTTCGGGCCCAGAAACCCCAGGATTTCTCCTTTATTTACGGTAAACGATACGTGGTCCACGGCGATTACCGAGCCGTAGGACTTGGTCAGATCCTGTACTTCGATCAATGCATTCTCCTCCGAACAAAAGAAAAGGACGACTCCCGCATAGCCTCAGAGCGGGCGGTCCGTTATACTAAACTTTACTCAAAATTGGTATCGCCGATTCACGAAACACCGGTGCAGAAGGGGTTTGGAAGCCCCGCCCAGATTGAAGTTTGCAGGCGCATAACGATTTTTCGCCTCTCACTCTTCCATTGGATAGACGCACCAGAACTGAAAATGGTTAGGCAACGGGGTTTCCGGGCACCGCATCCACATGCCTTACCAGCTGATTCCGGGACTGC
>Ga0302324_100010211_pt1 | contig 19477 bp, 22 predicted proteins | sample Palsa_T0_1_FD_201949 | JGI IMG/M metagenome (GOLD analysis project Ga0302324, IMG submission 201949) | Peat permafrost microbial communities from Stordalen Mire near Abisko, Sweden - Palsa_T0_1 | ecosystem: Environmental > Terrestrial > Soil > Palsa > Peat permafrost | place: Sweden: Abisko...
ATGCAACGGGTCGCGCTGAACTCCAGCCTGCTGCAATCTGCCGGATACCAGGACCAGCTGACGCTGCTGGAACTGGCGTTCCGCGACGGCGCCGTTTACATTACTTCCCTGTTTCCCCGCAGACGTTTCAGGAACTGCTGCGGGCGCCATCATGAATTTTGATGCACGCCGGACGCGAGCTCCAGTTCCGGTTCCCAAAAACCTTGCGGCTTTACGCTGCCAGCCTGCCCTACTTCGGGATTACGATGCCATCGCCGTACTTAGCGAGGCCGGGGATCGTGACCGGCAACTTTCCGCCAATTGCAATCTCTCCATAGAGCGCCTTCACGGCCGACACCTCACTGTCCGGGACGCTGCTGAAAGTGGTCATATAAGCCGCGACATCGGGAAACGTCCGCAGTAAGTAAGGGTTGCCCAGAGCCAGCAGCGCCACGGGCTTCTTTGTCGCGATCAGACTCTGAATTAACTGTGGGAAGCCGCCGGCAAGGGCCACATTGCCGCGATACGCCGCAACGGACGCAAACGCGGCCACCACGTACGCGCCCGCGTCCGAGGCGTGGGCCAGGGCCGCCTGCAGATCCGCATCGGACGTCGTGGAATCCAGCTGAATCACCATCGCGCCCGCCGTCCTTCGCTTTATCTCCGCCGCAAACGCCTGCCCTTCCACGCCTGTCCGGCTCTCGCCCAGGAGGAAGAAAGCAGTCGTCGCAGGAGCCTTCAACGGCAGTATCCCGCCATCGTTCTTTACCAACGTCACCGACTTGTCGCTGATCTGCTGCGCGACGGCCACGCTTTCCGGCGAACTCACCACGTCGCTGATCTCATCGACATCCACCAGTTTCTTCGCCGCCAGCCCCACGTGCGCCTTTGCCGTGAGGATACGCATGACGCTCTCGTCGAGCCGCTTCTGTTTGATGCGCCCGCTCTTTACCGCCGCCACCACCGCATTGATGGCAGTCTCCGGGTCCGGGGGCATCAGCAGCACATCTGCGCCCGCCTCCAGCGCGCGCACCGATGCATCGCCCACCGGGAAGCCCTGCGCAATCCCGCCCATCTCGAGCGCGTCCGTAACGATGATTCCTTTGAAGCCCATCTCTTCGCGCAGAATGCCTGTCAGGATCTTCGGCGACAGGGTTGCCGGCAGGTTCGGCACATCGAGCGCTGGAACCGCGATATGCGCCGACATGATGGAATCCACGCCGCTCGCAATCGCCGCGCGGAACGGCGCCCATTCGGTCTGCTCCAGCCGCGCGCGGTCGCCCGAAATGCTGGCCAGATTCATATGCGTATCTGTCGCGGTGTCGCCATGGCCGGGGAAATGTTTCGCGGTGACCAGCACCCGCGAACCGGCCACCGAATGCGCGCCCTCAATGAAAGCCGAAACGAATTTCGAGACATCGCCGGGGTCTTCGCCGTAGGAACGGATGTTGATGATGGGATTGTCGGGATTGTTATTGACATCGGCGTCGGGAAAGAAAATCCATTGCACGCCGATGGCGCGCGCTTCCTTTGCGGTGATCTCACCTTCCGCTCTGGCTTCATTCGGATCGCGCGACGCGGTAAATGCCATGGCGTGAGGGAACATAGTAGTGGCATCCACGCGCATCGACGCGCCGCGCTCGAAGTCGCCCGACACCACCAGCGGGACCTTGGCCAGCTTTTGCATGCGATTGATGAAGCTCGCTACTTCCAGCGGATCGGCCTTCGAACTCACGCGGCCGTTAGCGACGTTGATCAGAATCAGGCCGCCGATGTGTTCCTGGCTCACCAAGTGAACGAACTTTCGGTAATCGCGGGAACGAGTGTTCATCGGATGGCCGCTGAAGGGAATCACGATGAGCTGGGCGGCCTTCTCCCGCAGCGTGAGCGTATTGAGCCAACGGGTGGCGATCGCCTGGTCGGAAGATCCACGAACGGAACCAGAGGCCTTCTTCGGCGTGGACTTGGCGGGCGTCTTGGCACCCGTATTAACAGCGGCGGAAAAACCTGGCGCCGCTACCAGCAACGCAACCGCCGCCACGGTCCCAAGCAACGCTAACAGGCGCTTTTGGCCACCTGTTTTGGCTTGGGCGCCACCGACACGGAGGGGCGCCGTACGGGCGGATGCGTCAGCTTCCGGACGGCCCGCAGAAGTTCCTGCACTTCCGTATTGCTCTTGGTCAGAACCTCGTCTGCCCCGGTGCTTTCCGCAGTCATGCCGAGCCATCCGACAAAGCCAGAAAGCAGGATGGTGCGCGCCAGGGAGCCCGACTGCCTGATCAGAGCGATCAGCTGCACTCCGTCCATGAGACCCATCCGGAAGTCTGTCACTACTACATCGAACTGAATTTTCTGAATGAGTTCCCAAGCGTCCTCGCCACACAGCGCAGTCTCGACGCCGTAACCGGCGTCCTCCAGAATCATCTTACGCGCTGTCAATCCAAAATGGTTATCGTCGACAAGCAGAATTCGAGCGGCGGGCACGGCGTTGGTTTTCATCGGGGACCGAACGAAAGTAACAGGTCCGAAACATACTGTCAACCGTTCTGCATACGCTTGAAATGACAGCGAATTGAGTTCTTGACTTCCGCGTTCCGCCGCCGTATCTTACCTTATTCTCCGCTTTATTCCACGGACCGCGGCGCGGTGTACCCTGCTTTGGCAACGATCTGGTACTTGATGGGCTTGCCTTTTTCATCAGAGACACGTAAAGGCTCGTTCGTTGCGGGGTTTACAAGCTGCACGGTGATCTTCCGGAATTTGCCGTCTTTGGCCTGATTGGTGGGGGAATAACCCAGCTGATACTGATTGCGCAGCGCCTGGTTGATGGCGGCAAAGGCGCCGGGCATCTCCGCTGGAAAACGCGGGAAAAAGGCCTGTCCGCCGGTCTCTTTGGCGAATGTCCGCAACTCGTTATCGCCCTGGAGGAAGTCCATTTCCTGCGAGCCGCGCAGCGAGCCGCGCGATTCCGCAATGGTGCGCGCCAGTTGCAGGATGCCGATCGTGTATACCGGCACGCCCGATTCCTGCAGGCTCTTGCGCGCCTTATCGTAAGTTAGCTTGCTGAAGGTGTCGATGCCCGAGGTGATCAGCAGAATGGCTTTGCGGCCTTCGATCTTCTGCATGCGGTCGGCAGTATCCGCAAGCGCGTCGAACATATTGCTTTCGGAGAAACCGGGTATACGCAGACGCGACAGAGCTTCCTGAATTTTGCCGTGATCGTTGGTGAAATCGCACAGGATGTCCGTTCGCAGATCGTATGCGATTACCGCGAGGTAATCGTCGGGACGCAGGGTTTGTACGAAACCGTAGGAGGCATATAAGGTGTCGCGCCAGCCCGCGCTCCAATACTGTTGATAACGCGCGCTGAATTCAATCACCAGGGCGACGGTCATGGGCGCCTGGCCGATGGAATACTGGGTAACGGTTTGGGGGACATTGTCCTCCAGAATACGGAAGTTACCGCGCGGGATCTTCGGGATGGGGTTGCCTTTGTTATCGAGCACCGCGACATCGACGTTGACTACGCTGAGGTCGGCTTTGAAGCTGACGTCGGGCGTGGCTTCGTCTCTAGCCTTGGCGCCGAGCTTCGAAGGAATTTTGGCGTTCGGGTCGGGCGTCGAGTCGGTATTCGAATCGCTCGGGTCGGGCGTTTTCTTTTTCGGCTTGGCGACAGTTTCGCTGCTCTGCCCCAGCGGATCCTGCGCCAGAGCACCCATAAACAATCCCAGTGCCGCGACGGAGGCGACGATCCACGTTTTCATAAATTCACTTCCGCTTAAATAATAAACGAAGAGACGCGGGTCAGCGGGCGGGCGTTTCGGTTTCATCCGGTATGCCGTCCAGTTTGCGGTACATCACGAGCGCGTCCACCCGGCCCATGGAGGGGTGCTCGAACGCTTCGGGAAGCCTGCCTACAACGTCGAAACCGAAACTTCGCCAGAGCGAAACGGCGTGGAAATTCGTGCTGACGACAAAGTTGAACTGCATGGCGAAGAATCCGCGTTCACGCGCGGTCTTCAGGGAATGTGCGCACATGGCGCTGCCGACGCCATGTCCCTGGGCATGAGGCGCTGTCATGTAGCCGCAGTTGGCGACGTGCGCTCCGCCGCCTTTGTGGTTGGCGCGGAGGAAGTAGGCTCCGGCCAGGACGCCGTCGATCTCGGCCGCGAACACTTCGTGGTCCGGGGTGAACCACCACGCGAGGGCCTGCTCGCGGGTCATTTGCCGCGGCAGCGTGTAGGTTTCGCCCGCGCGGATGTGGGGTTCGAGGATGGCCCAGACGGCGTCGGCGTCGCGGGGGGTGGCGGGGCGGACGTTGAGGGGCATGAGTTTTCATGTTAGACGGTTTGGCTTTGAGGTCGTATGGCCGGAGACAGGATCTATGTCGTGGGAGGATGCGGTCCCGCCATCGGCCTCCGGGCCGCCGCGGTTTTGCAGAGGCGGGTTGGGTTTTTGCTTATCACCCTTAAGGGATTCGAGTGCTGGTCCTGCACTCAGCCGGATTGCTCCGGGCTGCAAAGCTTGCCGGCGCCGACAAGTTGCCTTTTGAAACTGCGGATGCCGGAGATCGTTTCGGTATTGGGCAGCCACGTGGGCGCGTTAGCAATGAACTCCGCATGGAGGGAGCTATCTCTCCTTCAGGCGACTTTCAGCCGCGGCAAATCCCACCGGCTTTAAGGCGGTGGCTGTTTAGACAGGCGGAAGCGCCTGTCCCACATGAAAATACTCTAAATTCATCTCGGGGTCGACGGGGTTCCCGATACTGCGCATGCCTATTTTTTCGAGCACACGCCTCGACGCGACGTTATCGGCCATGATCACCGCCAACAATCTATCCTCCCTGAGAACCTCGAAGGCGTGCCGCAATAGCCGCTCCGCCGCCTCCGTCGCGATACCCCGCCCCCATGATTCGACGCCGAGGACATAACTGAGACCGATCTCGTCCGACGGTCCCGACCAGGGACGAAGTTTACTCAGTTCGGTCCAGCCATGGACGGTACCGGTGGTCTTGTCCTCGATCGCCCAGAGGCCAAACCGGAAGCGCATGAGATCCAGAGAAACCACGGCTTCGGCGAACCTGCGGGATTGTTCAGGCGTGGCCGCGCCCTCCAGCAGGAAGCGGTTCACTTCGGGATCAGCGAAAAGACGGGCAAGCCAACCCAGATCCTCCGTGATCAAGGGGCGCAGCAGAAGGCGCGGCGTTTCCAGGTGAATACGGTATTTTCGCCGCAGGGATTCAACTTCCACGTTGCCTAACCCAGGCCGTGCTCTTCCCGCTCTTTCTTCTCGTACTCCACTGCGGCAACCTTTTCGTCGCGGCGCTGCCCGCTCGTCTTGTAACTGCGGCGGGCTTTATCGATGTGCGCCTGGCGAATGCCGTCGGAACTGACAGCAAACCCTGACAGCAACTGCTCGATATCCTGACTCCCACAAGAAGGGCACGCCGGAACCGGGGAGGTTCGGAGCACCAGAAGTTCAAATTCGTTGGCACACTGGCCGCATCTGTATTCGTAAATCGGCATGGCGGATTAATTAGTCCACGGGCCCCGGCCCGATCCGTGCTTGTTCATGTAGACCTGAAATTTCTTTCGGGCGCGTTGCAGTTTGTATTCTTTCCACCATTTAGCGGGGTCGAAACCGCCGCCGCTGCCCGAACGTGCCACCACGCGCCGTCGCGTGAACTGGGTCCGGATGTAGATGAAACCGAAGATCATGCCGCCGAGGTGCGCCAGATTGCTCACGGTGCCTCCGCCCTGGAACGATCCGAGAAAGGCGATGGCGCCGAAGATCATCACCATGTACTTCGCTTTCATCGGAAACAGGAACATGAAGAGCACTTCCTGATTGGGGAACAGCATCCCGTAGGCCAGCAGCAGCCCATAAATCGCGCCGGACGCGCCGATGGTTGCCTGATACGGGTTACCCGCGATCAGATTTACCAGCACGACGCAAATTCCCGCGCCGATGCCGCAGAGGAAGTAATACTGCAGGAATCGCCGCGTACCCCATGTTTCTTCCACCGGCGTGCCGAACATCCAGAGCACAAGCATGTTCAGCAGAATATGCATGATGCTCTGCGGATCGTGCAGGAACAGGTAGGTGACCGGCTGCCAGAAGGCCCCGCGGATGACCATTGCAGGGATCAACTGCAGGGGGAAGAACACCGCGGCAAGCCACCGGAACGTAAAAAAGTAAACGAGATAAATCGCAACGTTCGCCAGAATCAGCCACTTGACCCCGCTGGGAAAAGAGCGATTGAAAAAGGAACTGCGACTTCGGTAACGGATGTCGTAGCGCATGGATTAACCCCGCCGAATCCAGGTTCAGGATAGCAAACGCCGTAACGCCGTCAGACGTTCGCGGCAATGCTGGATGGCGCCTGTTTTTCCTCCCGCGCAGCAGCGGTTTCGGTCCGCTGACGCGCCATTCTGGCATATTGCGAAAGCCTCCAGCAGGAGTACTGAGCGAGAGCGGCGGCTGCGATCCAGACCTGCCAGTGCGAAAGGAAACCGTCGGTGAAAATAAAGTCGCCCGCCAGATTCACATCCTGGCAAAGGCGCCAGATGCCCAGCGAAAGCAGGCAAATCGAGATCAGCGTGAGCAGGCTGGAAGCGAGCAGCGCGATCCGGCTGTTTTTTCCTTTCCTGCGTGTCACTACCGGACCGCGCCCGAAACGGATTCTGACCACCATAAAGCAGACTTAGTTTCCACTATACCGTCCTCACGCGCGCCCCGTCTTCCCCCTGCCGACATAAGTGCGATAACTTGGTTGTTCGCATCAATTAACGCGGGAATTAAGCGGAGCGGGGAACATGAAAAAACTGAAGACTGTGATCTTCGGCACAGGTTTTATGGGGCGCGTTCATACGGAAGGTGTTCGACGCCTTGGCAACGTCGAAGTCGTGGGCATTGCCGCTTCGAGCGCCGATAAAGCAAGGAAGTTTGCCGATGAAGTCGGCGTGGAGCGATCTTCGGGCGACTACCGCGAACTTCTGGCGGATCCCTCGATCGATGCCGTTCATGTCTGCACTCCGAATGCGCTGCACTTTCCGATGGCGAAGGCTGCAATGGAGGCGGGGAAGCACGTGCTTTGCGAAAAGCCGCTGGCGATGTCGACCGGGGAAGCGGCTGAAATGGTGCGGCTCGCCAAAGAGAAGAACCTCGCCAACTGCACGTTTCACAATCTTCGGTACTATCCGCAGGTGCAGAACATGCGCCGCATGCGGGAGGCGGGCGACCTGGGCGAAATCTACGCGGTGCAGGGCACTTATTCGCAGGACTGGCTGCTCTACGACACGGACTTTAACTGGCGGATCGAGAAAGAAGCGAATGGCCGCTCGCGCGCGTTTGCGGACATTGGCACGCACTGGTGCGACATGGTGGAGCACATCACGGGGTTGCGTATTATGTCGGTCTGCGCCGACCTGCAGACGTTTCATAAAACGCGCAAGAAGCCGAAGGGATCGATTGAAACTTTTTCCGGCAAAACGCTTCAGCCGGATGATTATCAAGAGGTGCCTATCGATACCGAGGATTTCGGCGCCGTGCTGCTGCGTTTGGGGGATAAGACGCGGGGCGCGATGACGGTGAGCCAGATATCGGCGGGACGCAAGAACCGGCTGTTTATGGAGATTTACGGTACGAAGGGGTCGGTGGCGTGGAATCAGGAAGCCCCGGATGAGTTGTGGATCGGCCAGCGCAATACGCCGAATATGGTGGTGGTGAAGGATCCGTCACTGCTGAAAGAGAAGGCTCGCAGCTATGCGGATTTGCCAGGGGGACATAGTGAGGGATACGACGATACTTTCAAGCAGGTATTCCGGCGGTTTTATCGGACGGTGGCCGACCGAAGCGCGGAGGTGGAGTATCCGACTTTTGAAGACGGCCTGAGGCAGTTGAAGATTCTGGAGACCGTGTTGGACAGTTCTGAGAGCCAGGCCTGGAAGGATGTGAGGTAGGGCCGGCGCACACGGTTATCAAAATGGCTGAAATTCGCATCGTTGCGGCGACGGAAGCGGATGTTCCCGCTATCCTCGAAATGATCGGGGAACTCGCGGCATACGAGCGGCTCTCACATATGGTGACGGCCACGCAGGATCTGCTGCGCGAGACGCTCTTTGGCGCGCACCCCGGGGCGGAAGTCCTGCTCGCATGGGATGGCTCGGAATGCGCCGGATTCGCACTGTTTTTCCCGAACTATTCCACGTTTCTTGCCAAACCCGGCATCTATCTGGAAGATCTTTTCGTGAAACCTCATGCGCGGGGGAAGGGAACGGGCGCGGCGTTGCTGCGTGAGATCGCGCGTCTGGCGTCGGAGAGGGGCTGCGGACGCATCGAATGGTCCGTGCTCGACTGGAACGAACTGTCGATCGGATTTTACAAAAAGCTGGGTGCGACGCCCATGGACGAATGGACCACCTTCCGGCTGACCGGCGAAGCTTTGGAAAGGTTGGCTGCCCCGCCGGGCGGACAGCCAAAGCCGAGCCGTTAAGCATACTCCCAAGGCGAGGACGGAGGGCGCGGGGCTGGGCTGGGGAACTGGCTCAGATTGGGTTCGAATTGCCGGGGCGGGCTTTTCGGGTTCGGGTTTCCCGGTTGCGATTGGGTTCGAATTGCAGAACGCGCGGTTTGGCCTTACGGGCTGCCTGCATTTTGTCGAGATCGGCTTTGGCGCGGCGCATGCCGCTCTGGGCGGAGGTGCGGTCGCGGTCGATGGCGTTCTGAGTGGGCAGGTAGTCGGGGTAGATCATGGGGTCGGCGGCGGGGTGGTTGGTGTTGTGGGTTTTGTTTTGGGATGCCTGGAAACGGGCGACCAGGACGCCCAGGGTTTCCTCGGCCATGGCGCAGCGGCGGAGAAGCCAGGCGTTGCGGACGAATTCGGCGGCTGTGACTTCTTCAACGGGGTCGGCGGGGGCGAGGGTGATCCGGAGGGCGGTGGAGAAGCTTTCGTAGTCTTCCTGTTCTTCGGGCTGGACACGGTCATCGATGGCAAACAGGCCGAATTTGGCGTTATTGCGGGAGGATTTTGTTTTGCCTTGGGCGGTCTGGGGGCCGGAGGAGAGCTTGGTGTTTTCGCGGTTGGCGTTGATCTGAGATTCGGTGGCCATGAATAATGAGTTACTTTCCTGGTACGGTGCGGCGGAGCGGCGTCCGCGATAGGGAAAGGTGGGCATGGCGGCCAGCCTTTCGGGTTGAACTTTTCGGGAAGAGCAATATTTGCTTTTCCTGGTTAAAAGATAGCACTGGTGCGTGCAGTTTGAAGTTGCAAAAGCGGATAAGTTCTGAAAATGGGATAAATATTAAGCGGGACGTTACCGCTTGCTTACGCGCGCGGCTCTGTAGAATCAGCGTATTACGCTCCGTACTTCATCGTTTCGGTGACAACTGCTTTCCGTACAACCGCTTAGCGCTCATCCAGTTGGCGAATTCGCAGCGTTTCAACTGCCGCTTTTTAGGTTGATTGGTCACAATGCGGCGCGGTGGAAAGCGTACCGGGGCGTTAAGCGGCGCATGGGTGTTTTCGCGATACCCGAAACAGCTTGTAGCGGTGCTGGAATTCGCGGCGCCCAGTCTCGGCGCGCCGCCTCTATCGCACTTCCCCACCGCCGAATCGGTCGATGCGGTTCTCTTTGACCATGTGACGCCGCGCGGCGCCGCTCGTTCCCTGACGGCTCACGCCATCGAAAAATAGGGGACGCACTGACGCTCCGCGCCAGGCAGAAGCCTGGCGGCAAAGCAGAAGCTTTGGCCCCACGGGAACGCGCTGAGCAGAAGCCCCGGCCCTACGATCTGATATCCTTGCGGGTTGGGGATTTACCGGCGCTGCGCCCGAGGGCGACGAGCGCCCCTTTACTCACGTCCGGAGTTTTCTCAACATGTCAGGTCACTCAAAGTGGGCGACGATCAAGCACAAAAAAGCCGCCCTTGATTCGAAACGCGGAAAAGTCTTTACCAGGCTGATCAAAGAAATTCAGATCGCGGCCCGTTCCGGCGGCGATCCCGATGGCAACCCCCGGTTGCGCACGGCGATCGCGGCGGCCAAGGGCGTATCAATGCCCGCCGATAACATCAAAAAAGCCATCATGCGTGGCACCGGCGAACTGGAAGGCGGGCAGATCGACGAAATCATGTTCGAAGGCTACGGCCCCGGCGGCGCGGCCGTACTGGTGGCCGTGGCTACCGATAACCGCAACCGCACCGTCAGCGAAATCCGCCACGTGTTCGGCAAGAACGGCGGCAATCTCGGCGAGCAGGGCAGCGTCGGTTGGATGTTCGACCGCCGCAGCCAGATCGTCATCGATAAGGAAAAGGCCGACGAGGACACCTTGATGACCCTGGTGCTCGAAGCGGGCGCGGACGACCTCAAAGACTCGGGCGATTCCTGGGAAGTTCTTTCCGACCCCGGCATGCACGAAACCGTGCTGAATGCGATCCAGAAAGCCGGCATCGAAACCGAATCCGCCGATGCGGTCGCCATGGTCCCGAAGAACCTGATGAAACTCGAAGGCAAGAACGCGGCCGGCATGATGCGGCTGAGCGAATTGCTGGAAGAGCACGACGACGTGCAGAACGTTTACTCCAACTTCGATATCGACGAGGACGAAGTCGAAAGCCTGGTCTGAAAGCCTGGTGTGAAAAGAGTAGGCCCCATGCGGGTGCTTGGAATCGATTGCGGCACGGAACGGACGGGGTATGGCGTGATTGAAAGCGACGGTCGCGCCCACACGCTGATCGCCGCCGGCTGTATTCGTTCCTCGCCAGGCGATCCGCTCGAGCGCCGTCTGCTGAATATTGCGACCGGTCTGCGGAATCTGCTTGTTGAGTTCCGGCCCGATCATGCAGCGGTGGAAGAAGTATTTTTCGCGGTGAACGCCCGCAGCGCGCTGAAGCTTTCCCATGTGCGAGGCGTGGCGCTGCTGATCGTGGCGGAATCGGCGCTCGATTGCGCCTCGTACTCGCCGCTTGAGGTGAAGATGAGCGTGGTGGGGTACGGACGCGCGGAAAAGGCGCAGGTGCAGCAAATGGTGGCGTCGATATTGAGGCTGCGCGAGCCGGTCGCTTCGGAAGATGCCAACGACGCGCTCGCGCTCGCCATCTGCCACGCCAATCACATTCCTGGCCTGATCGCGGCCCGGCTGGCAGCAACGCCGCAAGTGAGGGTGCGCGCGTGAAGGCTCTGCTGGTGCTGATCGCCGTTCCGTTGTTGGCGGAGGCCGCGCCGCGCACGACTTTTTCGAAATCGTTTCCCGGCAGCGTGCCGCCTTACATCGAAATCACGGTGGACCGCTCCGGCGCCGCGGAGTACAAGGAAGACCCGAAAGACGACAATCCCCTTAAGTTCCAGCTCAGCCAGAGCGATGCCGATTCGATCTTCGGGCTGGTCGACCGTCTCGACCATTTCGCGCGGCCGCTCGAATCGGGGCTGAAGGTGGCCAACATGGGGCTGAAGACTTTCCGGTACGCCGGAGACGATGGCGCGTCCCATGAAGTGAAGTTCAATTATTCGGAAGACCTGGAAGCGAAGACACTGCTGGACTGGTTTGAGCGCATCTCCGAAACGGAGCGGATTCTGATCGAACTGGAGCGGTCCGTGCGGTTCGATAAGCTGGGAGTACAGGACGCGATCCTCCGCGTTGAGGTGGAGCGCGATCAGAAGCGGCTTGTCGCCGAGGAACAGTTCCTGCCCATGCTCGACCGTATCGTGAAAAACGAAAGTTACCTGCATATGGCGCGGACGCGTGCGGCGGCCCTCGCCGAGAGCATCCGGGCTGCGAAATGAAGCTGTTTGTCTTATTGATTACTGCGGCCACACTCTACGCTCAGGAGCCGAAACCGGCTGCCCCAAAAACGGCGGCGCCTGAGGAAGACGAGCAGGAACAACTCGATCTGAGTAAGGCCATCGCCGAAGCGGGCGCGAGCGGCGTCGATTACGTCCGCGCGCTGGAGCACCATCTGGCGAAATATCCCGGCACCAGGCGGCGGCCGGAGATCGAAAAGGCGCTGGCGAAATCCGCCATGGATGCGAACGACCACGCCCGTGTCATTCTTTACGGGGAAAAGGTGCTGAAGGCCGAACCGAAAAGCGACGACCTGCAGCTGATGGATCAGGTAACCCGCTCGTTGCTCGATTCGGACGATAAGGATGCCGCGAAGCGCGCTCTCGGGTACGCCAAACGCTATCGGGAAGGACTGGAGGTCATGCGTCCTCAATTCACCGAGGGTCACATGAGCGAAGGCCAGTGGTCCGCCGAGATCGATAAGAGCGTGGCGCGCGCTCTGGTGCTGGAGGCCCGGGCGACCGGCAATCTGGGCGATTCCGAAGGCGCGCTGAAGCTGGCAAAGTCTTCATGGGACACGTCGCCCAGCGCCGAGAATGCACGGGAAACAGGTAAATGGCTGGTGAAGCTGGACCGTAAGGCGGAGGCGCTCGAATACTATGCGGACGCGTTTTCGATCGACGATCCGCGCGTCACCGAAGCCGACCGCACCCGCGACCGCGCGCGCCTGGGCGAAATCTACACCGCGCTGAACGGATCGGAAAAAGGCCTGGGGGACATGATTTTGCAGGCTTACGACAGAACAGCCGCACTCAAACGAGACCGGCTTGCGTCTCTCAAAGCGAAGGATCCGAATGCGGGCGCAACCGAGGTTCTCGATTTCACGCTTCCCGGCGCGGACGGGCGCGACGCGGTCTCGCTCGCGTCCCTCAGGGGCAAGACGCTGGTGCTGGATTTCTGGGCGACCTGGTGCGGGCCCTGCAAGGTGCAGCATCCGTTGCTTGAGAAGATCCGTCAGCGCTATGAGGCGGCGGGCAAGGTGGTGTTTCTTTCCATCGATTCGGAAAGCGATCATTCGGCCGTGGCTCCGTTCCTGAAGGAAATGCAGTGGCACGGGCGGACTTATTTCGACGCCGGCATCGCCCGTATGTTGAATGTTTCCTCGATCCCCACGGTGGTGATTGTCGATAAGAACGGCAGGATTTCGAGCCGCATGATCGGCTTCATTCCGGAGCGGTTCGAAGACATGCTGACCGAGCGTATCGAGGAAACGCAGGCGAATTGAAAGGCATGCGGACAGCGCTCATCGCAGCGGCGGGACTGGTTGCGGTTATCGGCACTGCCTTCGCATGGCAGACGCGGCCGTTCCGCGAATACCCCGGCGTGGAGTACGAGAACTTCCCCCTGCCGAGCGATTACCAGGAACAGACGGAATGGGTTTTCGCGCGGCTGATGTATCCGGCGGTGGCCACTTACGGGTTCCGCGGCAATCCCGACTGGAAGCATGGCAACGCCAACTGGACCATCGATTATCCTCGGTCGGACCGGCATTTATCGGAAGCAGTGCGGCGGCTGACGCGGGTTCACGCGCGGTCGGTGGAACAGCCGGTGGATCTGGATGATGGCGACGATGTGTTCAATTATCCCTGGCTCTACGCGGTGGAAGTGGGGTACTGGAAACTGACCGACGAGCAGGTGAAGAAGTTCCGCGAGTATCTGCTGCGCGGCGGGTTCTTCATGTGCGACGATTTTCACGGGACCCAGGAGTGGGCGGGCTTCGTGGCGACGATGAATAAGGTTTTCCCGGACCGGCAGATTGTGGAGATTCCGAACAGCGATCCGATTTTCCACGTGCTGTACGATCTGACGGACCGGTTTCAGGTGCCCGGCGCGCAGTTTCTGTATTCGCACACCGTGGCGGAGAAGGATGGTTTTGGGGCGGAATGGCGGGGAATTTATGACGATCGCGGACGCCTGATGGCGGCGATCTGCCACAACATGGATCTGGGGGATTCGTGGGAGTGGGCGGATGTTCCGGAATATCCGGAGAAATATTCGTCGCTGGGGTTGAAGATCGGGACGAGTTATATTGTGTACGCGATGTCGCACTGAATCCCCCTTTTCGCTGCCGGGATTATGATGAAGAAGTTCCTTCGGTGTTGCGTTCGCACCTGTTGCGTGACGGCGTACAATCCTTCGTAAAATCGTGTATGGGAAAAGGAGAGCAATGATCGAAAACATCTCATTGGTGCTGGTGGTCGGTTTTTGGAGTCTCGCCGCTATCCTGGTCGTTCTGAGGCTGGCATTCCCAAGAGCACGAATAACAGGAAAATTCATCGAGTACCTGGGGAACGTCACCGTTTCGCACAAAGACGTTGTTTCGCGCAAAGACGACACCGTGAACAAGCCCACGAGCCACCACGCCGCATATTAGGGCACGGATTTTAAGCCTTATATCTCTTCGACGAACCCATATAAATCAGCGGAGCCGAAGCCCCAATCTGTAGGGCAGCGATTGGGTTCTGTACTCTGTACAACACGGCCAATGCTCCGCCGAAGCCCGCTATTACAATGCGCACGAGCCAAAAGCCCAACTTGTGAAAACGAGGTGACAGCGGTTCTTCTTTGCGGAAACTTTCGTCCATCGCGAAAACTTCCCCAACTATGCTCCCGAGGAAGCCGCATACAAATGTAAGTATTTCGACAAGTCTAAGCCTGCACTCTAGCATAAGGTAGATTTGGTGGGACAGTTGCGCGGTTGGGGCTTCCCAAGGTACTTAGCCAGGTAAATTAGATTGGGTTAGGTTAGACGTATGACCGCGACGGAGGCCTACAACCTGACCACGCACGGGGGTGCGAAGGATTTTGCGACGTTGGTCGCCTTGGTCGATTCGTTCGGTCCCTGGTGTCTGATCGGTGGTCTTGCGGTGAACTGCTATGTCGAACCGGTTTACACGCTGGACGCCGAACTCGTGGTGATCGCAACGGACCTTTGCAATGTTTCCGAACGTCTTCGGAAAGAGGGCTTCAAGATCGAAAGTCATCCGTGTTCCGTGAATGCCGAGGCTCCTGAAAGCGATCTCCGCATCCAGTTCACAACGGACCCTCGTTGTCAGGACTTTCCCGCTCGCGCTTGTCCGGGAATCGTCCTCGGCGTTCCCGTGCGTGTCGCTACGCTCGAAGACGTCACCCAGGGAAAACTATGGGCCTACACCGACCGTCTCCGCCGATTCAACAAGCGTAAGAAAGACGAGCTCGATCTCGTCCGCCTTGCCGAAGCGCATCCCCGCCTGAAATCCCTTTATCCCGGCGAACTCCGCGACATGATCGATCACGGCCAAGGTTGATTCGCACCCGGCTTTTCCGCCCGATCGACCACTATGATCTCCGCAGGTCCTTTCTGCCGATCCAGCCTAAGGCCAAGCTGCTTCTGGACCGCCTCGAAAATCGTAGCTCCCGAGGTATCGATTTGCGCTCCATTAATAAGGGCGCCTTCCTGCATTCCCGGAGGGAGGTCCCGCGTAAACGCCAGGTTGAAATCAAAACCGCCTTTGAGGCCTGTCTGGTCGATCACGGGACGATCCATAATTTGTCCGAGGCGAAACGCGAAATAGTCCATGGGAGAAAACGTGGCGTGCCACACCATTTTCAAGAATCCTCCCGGATGTGGATCAGGCTCGATGTCAATCCACGGATCTCCTGCGTTCTGCGCCTCATGCGGCTGCAGTTTCGGACCGCTTCTGTCCACGGACAACGAGTAAATCGGCAACTCCCTTGTTTCGCGATGAAACTCAAGTTTGAACTGCTCCTTCAGAAGGTTCTTCAGCATCGCGTGTAGCTCTTCGATGTTTGAGGACCGCTCCGCTTTAGCGTTCATATCGAAGCGATCGCTGTCGATCCACGAGGGTCCACCGACGATCTGGTCTGCCTTAATGCGATAGGCGGCCACCGTGATTTCCTTGAGCGTGAGATTAACGGCCTCGTAGCGCTGCCGCCGGGGAGGGGGCGGATACCTGCGCCGCGCTCACCGGGCGGGCTGGCCTTGATCGTCGCAACTTCGAACTTTGAAGAATCCGCAGGGTCCTGGCTTTGTGCGCCGCTCGCAGCGAACGTGAATGCTGCAAGCAAAATGATCCGGGAGGGGTGCATGTTACCTATTATTCGCTTCATAGGCTCGCCGGTGGCGGATGATAAAATTACCTTTCCCCCTTATGAATCAATCCATGGCGCGACCGCTTTCCGAGGCCGATCCCGACATCTATCGGCTGATCCGGAAGGAGGCCGACCGCCAGCATGGCCAGCTCGAACTCATCGCCAGCGAGAACTTTACCTCCGAAGCCATTCTCGAAGCGACCGGCAGCGTTTTCACCAACAAGTACGCCGAGGGTTATCCCGGCAAGCGCTATTACGGTGGCTGCGAATTTGCGGATGAAGTCGAAAACATCGCGCGCGACCGGGCGAAGAAACTTTTCGGCGCCGAATACGTCAACGTGCAGCCGCATTCGGGATCGCAGGCCAACCAGGCAGCCTATGCGGCCGTCATCCAGCCCGGCGACACCATTATGGGGCTTGACCTGGCGCATGGCGGGCACCTCACACATGGCCACAAGCTGAATTTTTCCGGCAAGACCTACCACGTGGTGGGCTATCAGGTTCGCCGCGAAGACGAGCGGATCGATTTCGATCACATGGAGCAGCTCGCCGCCGAACATAAGCCGAAGATGATCATCGCGGGCGGCAGCGCTTACGCGCGGCAGTGGGATTTCAGGAAATTCCGCGAAATCGCCGACTCCGTGGGCGCGCTGCTGCTGGTCGACATGGCGCATTTTTCCGGACTGGTGGCGGCAGGGCTGCACCCGAATCCGTGTGAGTATGCCGATATCGTCACCTCCACGACGCATAAGACTCTGCGCGGTCCCCGTGCCGGTATTATTCTCGCCAAAGAAAAATACGGTCCGGCCATCGATAAGAACGTGTTCCCGGGGGTGCAGGGCGGTCCGCTGGTGCATGTAATCGCGGCCAAGGCCGTCTGTTTTCTGGAAGCGCTGCAGCCGGAGTTTATCGAATATCAGCGGCAGGTGATTGCGAACGCGCAGACGCTGGCTGCGGGTATGCAGGCCGAAGGCTTCCGGGTGATCTCAGGCGGCACCGACACGCACCTGCTGCTGGTCGACGTCTTCTCGAAAGGCGTGCGGGGCAGGGAAGCCGAAAACGCGCTCGACCGGGCGCGCATCACGGTGAACAAGAACGGCATTCCATTCGACGTGAATCCGCCGCTGAATCCGAGCGGCATCAGGCTGGGGAGTCCGGCGGTTACCACGCGCGGCTTCGCGGAAGCCGAAATGCGCGAGGTTGCAGCGTGCATTGCGACCGTGCTGAATGACGTTACCTCTGAGGAGGCGATTGCGGCGGTCCGGGCGCGGGTGGAAGCGCTCACCTCACGTTTCCCGCTCTACGAGTGGAGGCGGGATCGAACCGGCAGCCAAACCGCGTGAAAATAGCGGTCGATGTCCGGCGCATCCGCGACTTCGGTGTCGGAACTTATATCCGAAACCTGTTAAACGCGCTGTCGCAGGTCTCAGACGGCCACGACTACGACCTGATCTGCTGCGGGGAGGACAAGCCCCGCTTTGCCGAACTGCCCGGGAATTTCCGGACCGTCATCTATAACCGCCGCGATTCTTCGCGCCTGGATCATTTCGATCTGCCGCGATTGCTGCACCGGATCGGCGCCGATATTACGCATATACCGTTCCACCGGGTGCCGTTTCTGATGCCGAAGCCCTATCTGGTGACCATCCACGACCTAGGCAGCCTGTTCTTCGACGAGGCCGCCGGGTTGCTGCACGCTGCCCGCAAGTACCGCCTGAAACGCGGGCTGCTGCGGGCGGACAGGATTATCGCGGTCTCAGGCGCCACGCAGCGCGATGTGGCCAATCTGGTACCGGACGTGAGCAGCCGCATCCGGCTGATCTACAACGCGCCCGACCCGCAGTTCCTGGAGCATGGGTTGCCGTCGGACGCGCGCACCGCGGGGCCCGATGCCGCGGCGCGTGAGCGGGCACGGATTCTGGAGCGCTATCAGATTCGCTATCCGTTCCTGCTTTACGCCGGATCGATTCGGCCACAGAAGAACATTCCCCGGCTGATTGAGGCCTTCGCGGTGGCGCGCAGCTCGCTGGAAAATTTTCCGGCTTATAAGGATCTGAGGCTGATCATTATTGGCGACGAGATTTCGAAGTACCCGAACGTGCGGCGCGCCGTGATCCACAGCCGGGTGGAAAACTGTGTGCGGTTTCTGGGGTTCATCCCGTTCGATACGCTGCGGATCTTCCACGAACTGGCGACGGCGTTCGTTTTTCCGTCGTTGTATGAGGGCTTCGGCCTGGGGCCGCTGGAGGCCATGGCCTCGGGAACGCCGGTTATTGCCTCGGCAGTGAGCTCGCTGCCGGAAGTAGTGGGCGGGGCGGCCATGCTCGTGAATCCGGAGAACGTGTTCGACATTGCGCGCGGCATCACGGAAGTTCTGACCAACGACGATTTGCGGCAGGATCTGATCGAAAAGGGCCGGCGGCAGGCCGAGAGCTTCAGCTGGGCGCGCACGGCACGGGAAGTTCTGGAACTTTACGAGGAACTGGGGGATCAGAGCAGCCGTTCCAGTTCGGTGGCGAAGAAATCCGGCGTGACGAGGCCCGTCCGGTAAGTGCGGCTCAGAAAAAATTGGATAAACATATGACGGCATGACAAGGGCGAATTTCATGCTCTGACTATGAGCCCGATCGTGGCGTTGTCAGGATTTCAGCGCACGGGCGTTGTCGCGCATCGTACGCTCCGCTTCGCGTGCGCGTTCCGGACAGGCGAAAGCGCCTGTCCCACCTTTAATTCGTGATCAGGATGTTCGCCGGCTGCGTGGTAGTCCCGTCGATGGTCACCAAAACCGGCTGCTGACCTGAAGGCGCCGTAGCCGGAATCGTAAAGTTAATCTGGACCACGCCGATCGCCCAGACAGGCACTCCGATATAGGCATAGTTGGTCGAGGCGGCGATTCCTCCGACAGTGATGGCTACCGAGTTCGTCGGCACCGGCGTGGTGGTCCCGGACGGCGCGGATCCCGACACCACGGCCGGCGAAACCGGCCCCGCTCCTGTTATGTAGATGGCGATGGTCTGTCCGCGCGTGGCGCTCGTTACTCCCACGGGCGCGCCGGTCGCATAGTTCACAAAGAGGCCCGGCGACGCGTTATCGAGAGGCGTCTCCGCGCTGACCGTTTGCCCGCTGTAGGTGACGGACACCGTTTCCACGCCGGGGTCGGCCGATACCGAGTACGGGATCTGCACGTTGAGCTGACCGGGCGAAACGAAATAGATGGGCGCCGCAATTCCGGCGATGCTCACGGACACGCCGCCGAGCGAGGTGGGCAGGGGCACGGTGGTCGCGCTTTGCGTGCTGCCCGCCAGAAGCGAGCCGTAAATCGAGATGATGGTCCCGGGAGAAAAGGCCTGGTTGCCGGAAGCGGCGTTTACGATGCCCTGAATGGCCATCACGGTGTTGGAGGTGATGGTGAGGCTCAGGCTGGCGGCTGCGCCTTCAAATACGGTGTCGCCGGAATAATTGGCGCTGATCGACACCAGGCCGACCGGCAGAACCGACGCATTCACCGTGAGGCTGGCAGTCTTGCCGGAGAGCGTGGCGGATCCGAGAGAAACACCGCCGGAGTA
>Ga0302324_100010213_pt1 | contig 19476 bp, 11 predicted proteins | sample Palsa_T0_1_FD_201949 | JGI IMG/M metagenome (GOLD analysis project Ga0302324, IMG submission 201949) | Peat permafrost microbial communities from Stordalen Mire near Abisko, Sweden - Palsa_T0_1 | ecosystem: Environmental > Terrestrial > Soil > Palsa > Peat permafrost | place: Sweden: Abisko...
TTGGGGCTGCCCCCAAATGCCCCAGTCACGGTAGCTGTAAACGTGACTAGTTGGTCGGCCTTGGAAGGGTCCGGGGAAGCGATCAACGTGGTCGTGGTGGCCGCTTTGCCGACCGTCTGCGTAAGCACGGAGGAAGTACTCGCGGCAAAGTTGGCGCTCCCCGCGTAAGAGGCCGTGATCTCGTGACTCCCCAGGGCCAGGGTGGTCGGACCGAATGCAGCGCTTCCCGCGCTCAGCGTCCCGACGCCCAGTTGGGTCGAGCCGTCGAAGAAAGTCACCGTGCCAGCCGGAGTGCCTTTGGCCGAACTGACAGCGGCGGTAAAGGTTACGCGCTGATCGAACTGCGAGGGGTTGAGGCTCGAGGTCACCGCCGTAGTGGTCTTCCGGCCCACCGAGAAATTCAGCGTTTCGGTGCTCTCCACGTTGCCGGCATTGTCGGTGCTATGAAACGTCAGCGTGTGGCTGCCCAAAGCCGACACCGGGAAAGGAGCGGTGTAGGTGGTCGTGGACCCGCCATCCAACTGATACACGGTGCTGGCCACGCCGCTGGTGGCATCCGTGGCGGTCAGAGTGATCTGGTCCGGATTGTTGTTGCTGGCCTGCGCCGTTGTATGGGGTGGGACCGTGTCGTAGCCTATGGGGCCGTAAGTGTAATACCCAGAGATGCCAGTGTTATCCCAAGCCCGCACGTTCACCGTAAGCCAACCCTGCGCTGCCTGGCCTGCGTTCACGCAGCCCGACGCATATGTGAGAAAGATGCACCCGCTGGTCTGGGGATACCACGGCCCGGTGTAAAAGGAGTTGCTGTTGTCGCCGGGAGTGGCTTCGTAAGACGGGTCTCCGGGGTCCATATCCCAATTTACGCTGAACCCAGCTACGCCGGTCGGTTTGCGGCCAAAAAAACCGGTGTCGTCGATGGTCCAGCTTACAACCCCGTTGTTATACCACTTATTTACTGGAGGTCCGGAGAAGTTAACGACAGGCTCCCCGGAATCGCCCACCAGGTCGAAATTGATGGCCCAGGCCAATTGCAGGAAATTAAACGATCCCCAGCCGGTAACCTGGTCGCGGCCCGGTCCGGCGCAATAATAATTCAGGCCATATTCAAACGTAATGTTGTTGGAGTTACAGCCCGCGGTGATGTCGTAGAAGGGGTAGTGCGGCGCAAACTGCGGCTGCAGTCCGGAAACATAGAGGTACCAGTTTCCGTTGCCGATAGGTGCGCACGGTTCGGCGGAACATCCGCCCGTGAAGGTGCCCACGTAGAGCATATAGGCGTTCGCCTGGGCAAAGAAGCCCGCCACTTCGGCCGCCACGATGCTGGTGCTGCCAGCCCCAGCAAGTTTGCCGTTAAAGTAAGAAACCTGCGGGTGGTATACCCAGTCGGCGTTGAGCGCGATGTCGGGGACCGGCCGTTTGGAGCCGATGGGCAGGGCCATGTATGACGGGGCCGCAAAGTAGGCGCTGGCGCCGCCGCCGCTTCCGCCATCCGAGAAGCAACCCCACGGACCGCCGGTCCAGGCGAGCTCAGACTCAAATTCTCCGTCTAGGGCCAACTCGAGCGAAGATCCGCCGACCGAGACCACGTTGGGGTCCGACCCGGGATAGCCGACCCCGTCTTGAGGCAGGCAATCCGCGGTGGCGCCCCCATCGCCCGAGGCCGCTACCAGGGTCCAGCCCTGACCGATCATTGAGTTGAAGATGCCGTGATCGGTGTCCATTACCGATTGCGGAACGTCGCTGAATTCGGCGGCGCCCCAACCGCTGGTGAAGACCCGCGCGAAGCCGTCGCTCAAGGCCCGGTTGTATGCGTCGGTAAACGTCGATAAACTGGCATTCGCGCCATCGTACATGTAGACTGTGGCGGTATTCGCGGCCGCGCCAAAACTATTGGCCATGGCGGTGGCCCACTCCAAATCCACGGTGCCCTCCAAATCGCAGCACGGCGGCGTTCCGTCGATGTAGAATTCCACATAGTTAACGGCAAGCGGGAGCACAACCGGAAGGCAGCACAGGAACCCGGCAATGTCGTTGCCGCTCTGCGTACCGGCGCTGACGATCGCGATGGATGTCTCCTTCGGCGAAATGCCGGGATTGCCTAAAGGATTGCAGCAGTGACCCAGGTTATCCAACGCGTTGGTGTCGTAAGCCTCGGAACTGTAGATATCTGTCGGATTGTACACCCCGTTGGTGGCGCCGGGCTTCGCGCCAGCCAGTTTGGTGCGGTCGCCGTCGTGGCTGCCGCTTTCCCCCACCGCGTAGGCCGGACCCGCCGAATACACGGGAAATTCGGGTTCCGGGAATCCGTGATCGCCGGGCTTCATGACTTGAATGTTGTTCAGTCCGCCCACCGAGTGAACGATACTGCCTAATGCGGCCGGGACCACCGGATTGCGGTCATTGGAATAGTAGCTGGCGCCGTCGATCGCGTAGCTATTGATTTTGACCGCCAGGGCAGCTTCGATGACGGAGACGGGCGCTTCGACATCCACCAGCAACCGGTTGGCGAAGCGGTTGGTAACCGTAAAGCCCTGTGCTTGCGCCCAGTCGACTACCGCCTGCTCGTCCTGCGGGGAGGGCGAAAAGCGCGCGTTCCACTCATCCGCGGTGAGGAAATGCATGTACTCCGGCGACCCCTTGGTGTGCAGCGCCTCCAGGAATTGCTCCTCGTCGGCCATGTGCGGGTGTTGCAGGCCGAAGACCAGCCGCAGCATTTGGCTGGAGCTGAATGATCCGGCCGCGACGGCCGTGCCGTTCGCCAAGGCCGGCGGCACCAGACCAGGGAGCGTTATCGCGCCGGTCTGCGCCAGGCCCACGACGGTGACGGCAAGACTCATGAGAGCGGCAGCGCAGATGCGGCGCGCAACGGCCACATTCTTCCGTTTACTTTGCGCCACACCGTTTGTGGGGCGCGCAAGTTGACTGGACTTCATATAGTGCTCCTCTTTCTCGACTTTGGACCTATCGGATGGCTAGTGCACTACTTGCTTCAACACCGGCGATGTGGAACCGTTGAAGTCCACATTCCCTCCGTAAACCGCGTGAATCGGCGACGTGCCTTCCGGTAAGAGAGTCGTGCTGAAATCAGCTTGATGCGTTGACGCGTTCAGCGTCCCGGTGCCCAAAACAGTCGTGCCCTTCATGAAGGAGACAGTGCTGAGGGGGCTGCCCCCAAAATCCCCGGTCACCGTAGCCGTAAATGTGACTGGACTGCCGTGGGCGGACGGGTTCGGGGCAGAGGTCAACGTGGTAACGGTGTTCGCCTTGTTGACTGTCTGCGTGAAGATGGGTGACGTACTCGCCGCAAAACTGGCGCTGCCGGAGTAAGTGGCGGTGATCGAGCGACTCCCCAATTGCAGGGTGACTGGCTTGAGCGAAGCTTTTCCCGCGCTCAGCGTAGCGACGCCCAGTTGGGTCGTGCCGTTGAAGAAAGTCACCGTGCCCGTCGGCGTGCCGCTAGCCGCGTGGACGGTAGCCGTAAAGGCTACGCCCTGATCGAACTGCGACGGGTTGACGCTGGATGTCACCGCGGTAGTGGTAGTCGAGCCCACCGTGAATTTCAGCGTTTCGGTGCTCTCCACGTTGCCGGCATTGTCGGTGCTATGAAAAGTCAGAGTGTGGCTGCCCACACTCGATACCGGGAAAGGACCGCCATAGGTGGTCGTGGACCCGCCGTCCAACTGATACACGGTACTGGCCACGCCGCTGGTGGCGTCGGTGGCAGTCAGGGTGATCTGGGCGGGAATACCGGTGGTGGCCTGCCCCGTTGTTTGGGGTGGGACCGTGTCGTAGCCTATGGGGCCATAAGTGTCATACGCGGGGATGCCCGTGTTATCCCAAGCCCGTACATCCACCGTGTGCCAACCCTGGCCTGACCCCTGGCCTGAGCCTCCCAAGCACTCGGTGCCCGCTAAGCTGAGGCAGCCGCTGGTCTGGTTGGGAAACTGCGGCCCGCTGTAAAAGCTGTTGCCCGTGCCGGGAGTGGCTTCGATGGACGGGTCGCCGCCGCCGGGTTGTGTGTCCCAGGCTTCGCTGAAACCCGCTACGCCAGTCGGCGGCTTGGAACTTCCACTAGTGTCGGAGATGGTCCAGCTTACAGTCTGGTTCGTGTTATACCACTTATTCAATGCAGGTCCGGAGAAGGTAATGGCAGGCGCCCCGAAATCGCCCGCCAGATCGAAATTGATGGCCCAGGCCAATTGCAGGAAGTTAAACGATCCCCACCCGGTAACTTGATCGCGGCTCGGGCCGGCGCATTGAAAACCCAGGTGATAGGCCTCCGTAACGTCGTTGTTGTTACAACCTGAAGTGATGTCGTAGAAGGGGTAGTGCGGCGCGAGATTCGGCTGCAATCCGAAGAAATAGAGATACCAGTCTCCATTGCCGAGAGTTACGCACTGTACCCCAAAAAAACCGCATCCGCCCGGAGTGGTAACATAGAGCACATAAGCGTTTGCCTGCGCAAAGAAGCCCGCCACTTCGGACGCCACGACGCCCGTGCCGCCACCGGTCGGAGTAAGGCTGCCGTTAAAATAGAAGTTCTGCGGGTGGTTTAACCAATCGGCGTTGAGCGCGATGTCGGGAACCGGCCGTTTGGAGCCGCTGGGCAGCGCCATGTACGACGGGGCCGCATAATAGGCGCTGGCGCCGCCGCCGCTTCCGCCATCGTTTGCCGCGCAACCATCCGCACCGCCGGTCCAGGCGGTCTCCGTGTCGAATATTGGACCCGCGGACAACTGGAGCGAGGAGCCGCCGGCCGAAACCACGTCGGGGTCCGACCCGGGATAAGTGACGCCGTCTTGGTGCAGGCAATCCGCGGTGGCGCCCGTATCACCCGCGAACGCTACCAGCGTCCAGCCCTGCCCGATCATGGAGTTGAAGATGCCGTGATCGGTGTCCATCACCGACTGCGGAACGGAAACGAATTCGGAGCCGCCCCAACTGGTGCTGAAGACCCGCGCAAAACCGTCGCTCAAGGCGTGGTTGTATGCGTCGGTAAACGTCGACGAGAGGGCATTCGCGCCATCGTACATGAAGATCATGGCAGGATCCCCGAGGTTATTCAGACCGGAGAAGTAGCCAGGAGTCATGGCGGAGGCCCACTCCAAATCCAGGGTGCCTTCCGGATCGCAGCACGGCGGCGTTCCGTCGACGGTGAACAACTGATACGCCCCGAAAATGTACGGGTAGGCGCCTTGGAACCCGGTAATGTCACTCCCGCTCTGACTGCCGGCGGTGACGATCGCGATGGATGTCTCCGGCGGCGAGTTGGGATTGCCTAAAGGATTGCAGCAGTGTCTCAGGGCATACAACGCGTCGACGTCGTATGCTTCGGAACTGTATAGATCGGTTGGATCGTACGCCCCATTGGTGATGCCCGGGTTCGCGCCCGCCAGCTTCGTGCGGTCGCCGTTGTGGCGGCCGCTTTCCCCCAAGGCGTAGGCGGGTCCAGGCGAATATACGGAAAATTCGGGTTCCGCGAATCCGTGATTCCCGGGCTTCATGGCTTGAATGTTATTCAGCCCTCCGACCGAGTGAACGATATTGCCTAAAGCGGCCGGGACCACTGGATTCCGGTCATTGGAATAGTAGCTGGCGCCATCGATCGCGTAGCTGTTGATTTTGACCGCCAGCGCGGCTTCGATGGCGGAGACGGGCGCTTCCACATCCACCAGCAGCCGGTTGGCGAAGCGGTTGGTAACCGTCAAGCCCTGCGCTTGCGCCCAGTCGACCATGGCCTGCTCGTCCTGGGGCGAGGGCGAAAAGCGCGCGTTCCACCCGTCCGCGGTGAGGAAATGCATGTACTCCTGCGATCCCTTGGTATGCAGCGCCTCCAGGAATTGCTCCTCTTCGGCCATGTGCGGATGTCGCAGACCGAAGACCAGCCGCAGCATCTGGTTGGAGCTGAAGGACCCAGCCGCTACGGCCGTGCCGTTGGCCACGGCCGGAGGCACCAGCCCAGGGAGTTCAGTTGCGGCGCCGGTCTGCGACAGGCCCGGGGCGGTGGCGGCAAGGCCCATAAGAGCGGCCGTCAGAATTCGCTTTGCGGCGCCTATGGTGTCCTTTCGTTTGCCGTGCGCCGTGCCGTTTGCGGAGGACGTGGATTGCCCGATCTTCATTTTATGCTCCTCTCCAAGCCAAAGCCGGCCTGAATGTGTCGCTTCAGGACTCGCATCCGGCATTCAGGATGGCGGACTCGGGCCTCATTCACAATAGTGCCTGCCTGTCGCGTGTCTTACTTTTTCATGTCCCCTGAAGTTAAACAAAACAGGGAAGATGCAGTGAAGGCGGGAAATTGGCGTAAAATGGAATCTCTCTCCCCCAGGGGGGAGTGTTGGCATTGGAGCCGGTCAGAATCTCAGAAGCCATCCGGTTTGGAGAGGATTTCGAACTCGACGCAGAGTCCTACACGCTGCGCCGGGGCGGTCGTGTGCTCAAACTGGAGCGCATCCCGATGGAAATTCTGCTGTTCCTGGTCGAGCAGAGGGGGCAGCTTGTCAGCCGCCAGCAGATTGCGGAGAGGATCTGGGGGGAAAAGGTCTTCCTCGATACCGACAACAGCATTAACGGTGCGATCCGGAAAATCCGATCCGTTCTGAAAGACGATGCCGAGGAGCCGCGTTTCGTCCAAACGGTTACCGGGAAGGGATACCGTTTCATGGCGTCCGTGGATTCCCTGGAGCAGCCATCTACGGAGGCCGCAGCTACGGAGGCTGCGGCTGTGGAAATCCCCGATCGCATTTTGGCCGATAAGCCGTCCCGTCCGAAGTGGCTGCTGGTTCTGGGAATTGCGATCGGGCTGGCTGCTTTACTCGCCGTTGCCCTGGATCTATATCTAAAGCGGCCGAAGTTGCCTGCGCGTGGCGCAGCGCCCGCCGGCAGGGTGATGTTGGCGGTTCTGCCCTTCGAAAACCTCACCGGCGATGCGGCACAGGATTACTTCAGCGATGGGTTTACGGAGGAGATGATCACCCAACTCGGGCGGACGGATCCGGCGAAGATGGGAGTGATCGCGCGTACTTCGGTCATGGTCTATAAGCGCAACCCGAGGCCTCTCGATGAGATCGGGCGCAAGCTCGGAGTGCAGTATGTAATTGAGGGCAGCGTACGGCGCGATGCGGGACGCGTGCGCATCACGGCTCAGTTGATCCAGATGAAGGACCAAACGCATGTCTGGGCGAAAGAGTACGACCGGGACATGCGCAATGTGCTGGTGCTGCAAAGCGAAATTGCGCAGGAAATTGCGGCCGAGACTGAACTCGCTCTCGGCGGCCAGCCTAATGCCAACGCCGGGCATCGTGCGGCAGCCTCGGGCGGCACCACATCGTATGAAGCCTACGACCTTTACTTGAAGGGGCGCTATTTCTGGAACAAAAGAGGCGGGGAGGATTTTGAGCGGGCGGCCCAGTATTTCCAACAAGCGATTGGGAAGGACCCGCACTACGCCCGCGCTTATGCAGGGTTGGCGGACACGTACGGCTTGATGAGCACCTGGACGACGGCCCCGCAAAACGAATACATGCCGAAGGCGCGTGCGGCCGCTCTGCAGGCGCTAAAGATCGACGAGACTCTTGCGGAAGCTCACGCGTCTTTGGCGCTCGTGGCGGAGAACTTCGATTACGATTGGAAAACCGCCGGGAAAGAATTCCAGCGGGCCATAGAACTCGATCCCGACTACGCCACTGGACGCCAATGGTACGCCGAATACCTTTCCTGGCAGGGGCGCTTCGACGACGCCCTTGCGGAGAGCGAACGTGCCCAGCGGCTCGATCCGCTATCGCTGATCATTGCTACGGATCGCGGCACTATCCTGTATTACTCGCGACAGTACGATCGAGCCATCGCGGAGTGCCGCGCCGTGCTCGGCATGGACCCCCGGTTTTTCCTGGCGCAAGCATTCGTGTTCTACGCATTGGTGAAAGAGGGCAAGTTCCCGGAAGCTCTGGAAGAAATCGAGGGCAGACACGGTACCGGCGATTCGCCGGACGTCTGGGCGCACAAGACGTATCTTTACGGCCAGTGGGGCCGAGCGGCAGAAGCCCAACGTGCTTCGGCGAAATTTGAACAGCTCGCCTCCCAACTGCGCGATCGGACAAAAGCGTCGATTTTGGCCTACATTGGCACCGGGCGGAAACATGAGGCCATCGCTCTCCTGCAACAAGCTTACTCAAAGCATTCCAACATTGTGACCAGCCTCAAGGTTGATCCCGTGTACGATTCACTGCGCGACGACCCGACGTTTCAGGAGCTACTGCGAAACCTACGGTTGACACAATAGATCGCGCATCGGTTCCAAGCAGCGGCGCTGAAGCGTTTTCCCTTGCCTTTGGCGGGCGTCTCTGAAAGAGGCAGGTCTGCGGTGCGCCGTCCCATGGCGCGTTCGGCGATTTTACGCATCGATGCCTTTCTTCTGCGCCTCGAAACTGCGGAAAGAGTGACGCCTGCCGACTAGTTAGCTAGCTCCTCAGAATCAGGCAGGGAAAGCTCCGGGAGAGCCAACCCTCCTGGCCAGTCAATTGCGCGTTAGACGTTATTTTCAATAAAATGGCGGAGAGACAGGGATTCGAACCCTGGATAGAGTTTCCCCTATACACGCTTTCCAAGCGTGCGCCTTCAACCACTCGGCCATCTCTCCGTAGTGCGGTTCGGTCTCCATTTAGGATAGCATGCGGGTGCGCCGGGAAAGCCGCTCCCCCGTGTCGAATCGTGCCGCCCCCCCGAGCACCCCGCCATTCCTGCTAACCTAAGCACATAAGGCCGCGCAATCATAGCATCCGCACACTCCTGCCTCGTACCGGCGGACCGGCCCAAGCGGCTTGCCACGGCCGACTGCGCATGAGAACGCTGTTGGTCCTGGCGTTGGTGTGTCTGACCCTCTGCGGGCAGTCCCTGGCCTTGGCCTCCCAGGAAGAATCGCACCACGCGTCGGACCATTGCTGCCTGCTGTGCCATGTAGGGCCGCTGCCCTTCCTGCAGACTACCGTAGCCACCACGGTCACGCCCATCTTCCAGGTAGCTTGGCTTGCCCCAGCCCCCGAATGCGAGCCAAACCACCAGGCGCCGTTGTTCGCCAGTTCCTCGCGCGGACCTCCCGCCGCATAGCTCCTCCCACTGCCCATCCGTTTCGTAAAAGAGGAGAAGAGTATTCCTATGCGGACCGTACCGTCGTGCATTGGCATGCGGCAATTTCCATTTGCCGCATGTGCCCCCGCAGCTCTGTTGGCGGCCTTGGCACTGTCCCAACTGGCCTGCGGACCGAAAAACGCCGAAAGCAAACCGGCGTCCGAAGCCAACACCCAGGCTGGACTTTTTGCCGTGCCGCCGGATCAAATGGCGCATCTGAAAATCGCTAAGGTGGCCAAGACTTCCTGGGGAGTTGCCATCCACACCACCGGCACGGTGGACTGGGATCAGGACCACACCACCCAAGCCATCACCCAGGTGAACGGACCGATCGCGCGGATTCTGGTGGACGTCGGCACCCCGGTCCAAAAGGACCAGCCGCTGCTCTACGTCTCCAGCCCGGACGTTGCCAACGGCATCGCGGCGTATCGCAAGGCCCGCAACCGGGAGCAATTCAATAAGCGCATCGTGGACCGCATGAAAGAGATGCTGGATCACGGGGTGGTGGCCGAGAAGGATTACGAAAGCAGCGTGGCGGATTACAACGACGCCACCACGGACGTGCAGAACAGCCTGCAGCCGCTGCGCATCTTCGGCATTACCGCGCAGGAGATCGACCAGGCCGAGAAGCAGGGCACCACCATCGCCACGGAGCTGGCCGTGCGGTCGCCCATTGCCGGGGTGATCGTGCAGAAACTGATTTCGCCCGGCATGTTGATCGAAGCGGGGCAGACGGTTTGTTTCCAGATCAGCGATGTCTCCTCCGTTTGGGTGCAAGGCCACATTTTCGACCGCGACCTGCCGTCCGTAAAGAACGGCGATGCGGTGGACGAAACCAATCCGGCCTTCAGCCGGAGCTTTCACGGCGCGATTGCCTACATTGGGTCCTTTGTCGATCCCAACACGCGCACCACGCCCGTGCGCATCGTCACCGCCAACCCGGGCGGCCTGCTGAAGAAAGATATGTTCGTGGATGCGGTGATCCGCACCAGCCGGCGCGACAACATCCTGGTGGTGCCGGTGGCGGCCGTGCTGCGCGACGACAAAAACGAGCCGATCGTGTACGTGCAAGCGGAGCCCGGCAAGTTCGCGCAACGCCCCGTCACCATTGGGCCGCAGCAGGATGGCATGGTGGAAATCTCCAGCGGCTTGCGGGAAGGCGAAAACGTGGTGGCCGACGGCAGTCTGTTCCTGCAGTTCGCCAACGCGATTCAATAGGGCGAAAATTATGATCGCGAAACTAGTCTCCTTCGCCCTGCGGCAACGATTCGTGATTGTGATCGCGTCGCTGGCCCTGATGGTCTGGGGCGCCATCTCTTTCCAAAAGCTGCCCATTGACGCCTACCCGGATTTGTCGCCGCCGCACGTGGAAATCATCACGCAGTGGCCCGGCCACGCGGCGGAGGAAGTCGAGCGGCTGGTCAGCATTCCGATTGAAATCGAGATGAACGGGATCCCCCGGCTGGAAGCGCTGCGCTCGATTTCGCTGTATGGGCTCTCCGCCATCGAGATGAATTTCGAATACGGCGCCGATCCCTACTTCGTGCGCGAGCAGGCCTTCGAGCGCATGGCCAACGCCACGGTGCCCAACGGACTGCAGCCCACCATCTCGCCGCTATTCAGCCCCAGCGGCCTGATTTACCGCTATGTTTTACAGAGTCCGGACCGCTCGCCGCAGGACCTGAAGGTGATCGAGGATTGGGTGCTCGAGCGGCATTACCGTTCTATCCAAGGGGTGGCGGACGATTCGGGTTTCGGCGGCACCACCATGCAGTACCAGGTGCTGCTCGATCCGAACAAGCTGTTCGCGTATGGCGTCACCGTCCCGCAAGTGACGCAGCAACTGGGCAATAACAATTCCAATGCCGGCGGCGGCTTCTATTCCCAGGGCGGGCAATTTTACTACATCCGGGGATTGGGGCTGGTGCGCGATACGGCCGACATCGGGAACATCGTTCTGCAGGAGAAGAACGGGATTCCGGTTTACGTGAAAGATATCGCCAAGGTTGAGATCGGCTACGCGCCGCGGCTCGGACAGTTCGGATTCATGCAGCAGGAGGAGGCGGTCGAAGGGGTCATCCTGATGCGCGTCGGCGAACAGGCGCAGGTGATCCTGCGGCGCGTGGAAGCCATGACCAAGGAGCTCAACGAGCACGTGCTGCCGCCCGATGTGAAAGTCGTGCCGTATTACGACCGCCAGGGCCTGATCGAAGAAACTACCAAAACGGTCGAAGAGAACCTGCTGCGCGGCATGCTGCTGGTGTTGGTGATCTTGGGATTGTTCCTGTTCAGCGTGCGTACGGCGTTGATCGTCGCGGTCACCATTCCCTTCGCGCTGATGTTCTCGTTCATTTGCCTGGACTGGCGGCATATTCCAGCGAATCTGCTGTCGATCGGGGCCATCGACTTCGGCATCATCGTGGATGGCTCGGTGGTGATGGTCGAAAATATCTTCCGCGAACTGGCCGCGCGCCGTCCGCTGGACAACGCCCTGCTGGAGCCCTATGCCCTCATTGAAACAATCCGGGCGGCGGCGCGCGATGTCGAGCGGCCCATCTTCTACGCCATTGCGGTCATTATCGCCGGGTATCTGCCGATCTACGTGCTCACGGGGCCGTCGGGCAAGCTGTTCGCACCCATGGCCGACACCATGTCGTTCGCCCTGTTGGGCGCGCTGCTCTGCACTCTGACGCTACTGCCCGTGCTGTGCTCTTTCTTTCTGCGGAAACATGTGCACGAGCCGCGCAACCGGGTCTACGATGCCATTCGCGGCGCGTACGGCAGAATGCTGGGCTGGTGTCTGCGGAACCGGTTCATCACCGTGGCCGTCGTGCTGGCGATCTTCGCCGCATCCCTGCTGTTGATTCCGGGGATCGGCGGCGAATTCATGCCGCACCTGGACGAGGGCGCGCTATGGGTGCGCGCCACCACGCCGTACACCATTTCATTCGAAGAGGCTTCCAAACTCTCGCCGCAGATTCGAAATATTCTGCGCAGTTTTCCGCAGGTCACCACCGTCGCCAACGAGTTGGGCCGGCCCGACGACGGCACGGATACCACCGGATTCTTCAACAACGAATTCTATGTCGGCCTGAAGCCTTACAACGACGCCGTGTGGGACGCCAAAATCCACACCAAGGCCGAGTTGACCAAAGCCATCCAGCAGAAGCTGGCTGCGTTTCCAGGCGTGATCTTCAACTACACGCAACCGGCCGAGGACGCCGTGGACGAAGCCGAAACCGGGCTGAAGAGCTCGCTGGCTGTGAAGATTTTCGGCCCGGAGCTGGCCACCCTCGAAAGCAACGCGGTGCAGGTGAAGAACATCATCGGCAAGGTCCCCGGTATCACTGGAATCACGGTGGTGCGGGAACTCGGCCAACCTACCCTGATCATTACTCCGGACCGCGCCAAGCTGGCCCGCTACGGCTTGAATGTGAGCGACGTGAATACGCTGGTGGAAACCGCCATGGGCGGCACCGCCGCCACCCAAGTGATTCAAGGGGAGCGCCAGTTCGACCTGGTGGTGCGCATGCAGGAGCCGTTCCGCAGCGATGAGAACGCCATCAAGAGCTTGCTCATCGCCACGCCCGACGGTCAATATCTGCCGCTCAGCCAGTTCTGCGAGATCAAAGTGGAAAGCGGCGCGTCGTTCATTTATCGCGAGTCGAATTCGCGCTTCATTGGCGTGCAGTTCAGCGTGGAGGGCCGCGACTTGGCCAGCGCCGTGGGCGAAGCCCGGCGCAAGGTCGCCGCGGCGGTGCAACTTCCCATCGGCTACAAGTTCGATTGGGGCGGCGAATACAAGGAGTACCTGGCGTCGCAGGAACAGATGAAAATCATTGGACCCTTGACCGTCCTGCTGATTCTGCTGATCCTGTTCGCGCTGTACGGAAACCTGAAATTCCCGCTCATCATTTTCTTCAGCGTGCTGGTCACCGAGCCGGTCGGCGGATTGTTGGCCCTGCGCATCACGCACACGAATTTCAGCGTGTCGTCGATGCTCGGTTTCGTGGCGTTGATGGGGGTCGCGGTGCAAACCAGCGTGATTCTGTATTCGTTCATCAACAAGCTGCGCCTGGAAGGCAAAGACATCCCCACCGCCACGCTGGAAGCCTCGTTGCTGCGCTTGCGCCCCATTATGATGACGGCGCTGGTAGCCTGTTTCGGGCTGCTGCCGGCGGCTATGTCCACGGGCATCGGCAGCGACTCGCAGAGGCCGTTCGCCATCGTCATCGTGGCGGGGCTGGCGTCCCGGCTGCTCTTGTCGATTTTTCTGGCGCCGGTGCTCTACGCGCTGGCGGCGCGCGAGGGCGATATCCTTCAGGTTTGATGGAGCAAAAATGCGGCGATCGGTCCGGCATCTACAAGTCGTGTTTCTGATGGGCGGTGGTCTGTGCCATGCGGCGTTCGGCCAGACTACAGCTCAGACCACTCTGACGTGGCAGCAGGTGAAAGACAAGTTCGAGGCGGATAACCCGAGCTTGCGCGCGGGCGTGCTGAACATCCAGGAATCCAAGGCCGACGAGATCACCGCGTATCTGCGTCCCAATCCGAACTTCACCGCCAGCCTCGATCAGTTGCAGCCGTTCAACGGCAATCCCTATCGTCCCTTCGCCTACGTTTTTCCGCTGGTGGCGTTCGACTATCTGCATGAACGGCAGCATAAGCGCGAACTCCGCCTGGAGAGCGCCCAGAAAGGAACCGCCATCGCGGAATCGCAGCAACTGGATCTGGAACGTACGCTGCTTTTCAGTCTGCGCAGCGCCTTCGTGCTCACCCTGCAGGCCAAGGCGCTGCTGGCGAGCGCCCGGGAGAACCTGGATTACTTCGACAAAGAACTGACCATCAATCGCGTGCGCTTCAAGGCCGGCGATATCGCCCGCGTGGACCTGGACCGTCTGGTTCTGCAGCGCGCCCAGTACGAATCCGACTATCAGACCGCGATGGTGAACGCCAGAACCGCCAAGATCACGCTGCTGATGCTGCTGAACGACCGCACGCCGGTGGATCGATTCGACGTGGCGGGGCCGTTCGAATTCCAGGAGCGCGTGATGCCGCTCGATGAGTTTCACTCCGTGGCGCTGGCCGCCAGGCCGGATCTGAAAGCGGCCGTGGAGACCGTGGACAAAGCCGAGACCGACCACAAACTCGCCGTTTCGAACGGCTCCACCGATCCCACGTTCGGCGTGGATCTGGGGCGCAACCCTCCCATCACGATTTATATTGGATTCAGCGTAAACATTCCACTGCGCATCTTCGACAGAAACCAGGGGGAAAAGTTGCACACGGAAATCGACATCGCACATGCCCAGCGGCAAAAGGACGCCGCGGAGGCGCAGGTATTCAGCGACGTCGATTCGGCCTATTTCACCGTGGTCAGCTCGGTGAATCTATTGCTGCCCTATAAGGGGACGGATGGGTATCTGGACACCGCCACGCGGATTCGGGACTCCATGTCGTTTGCCTACCAGCATGGCCAGGCGGCGCTTCTGGACTACCTGGACGCGCAGCGCGACTATCGCGCTACCCAGGTGGCCTACATCAACCTCATAGGGTCTTATTTGACCGCCGCCAGCCAGTTAAATACGGCCGTGGGCCGCGAAGTCTTCCAATAACACCGGAGACAACCCAATGCGAACGACAAATGTAAAGCGTTTTTTGAAATGGCTCTGGCTTCTGGGTGTGGTGGTGTGGCTCATGGTGGTATCGCTCCTGTTATGGCGCCTGTCCAAAGCGGAGTCCTTCGCCCAAGCATCGTTCTATGAAACGCGGCTAACATATGCTTCCATGTGCGCGATTTTCTGGGGGATTGCTCCAGCCGTATGGCAAGCGCGGCTCAAGAAGACGCGGGCAAGCCGGATTTAGCGCCTCTCCGCACATGTCTTCCGTACAATCCACGTGGTCATGCAACGTTGATTCTGTACGACGGTGGTCTTCAACGGATCGGCCAATTGCCCGCCCAACTCGGCGGTGAAGCGTAGCAAGATCGCCTCGTCAACCAGATAGCGCTCCGAACCGTCGGGCAATCGGAAACGCCTTCCCGCCACGCGCCGCACTTGGTTTTCCATTCCAATCGAAGATGCCAGCCGGCAGAAGAGCAGCCCTCCCGGCTTCAATACCCGCCAAGTCGCGCGTAGCATCGCTTCAAAATGCCCGTCGTCGCGCGCAAAGTGGAGCACGGCGCTGCTCAGGACCAAGTCGGCGAATGCATCCGGAAATGCCATTTCTTCGATGGCCTCCACCCGAAAATTGTCCAGGGGAAGCGTCGGCGCAAGGGATGCCGCAAGGCGGCGCGTGTGCTCGACCGCCTGCGGATCTGCGTCCACGCCGAACACCTCATACCCCTCCCTGAGAAAATAGACCAGGTTGCGCCCGGAACCGCAGCCCAAATCGAGCACCCGCATCCCCGGCCCGATACGGCCGCGCAGAAGTTGATCGAACAGGTAGATGTCGATTTGGCCGAATTGCCGTTGCGGATCTGGCATGGGTGCTCACCCCGATCATACACTCGCTGGTGCGTTAAGATCGGGGAGTGCTAATGTTCCGTCTTTGGAGGGCGGCCAATCTTGGCCGCAGCCGCCTTTTAGGCGGCCAGAGCCGGCTGAAAGCCGGCTGCGGGCAGAATTGCCCGCCCCACAAAACCAAACTGACCTACTGCCGTCTCTTGAGCATCGCGTGCTTGATCCACTGCATGGCTGGCGTAGTTCCGGCTATGGCCCAAGCTTCCTCCGCCGCCGCCCCGCCGGCGCGTCCTGCGCCGCCCACCCGAGACCCCCACACGCCCGGTTATGTCGCGGCGAAAGAGTTGCCGGACGGCGCCAACGCTCCGGCCAAATCCGACGGAAACTTCATCCTCGGCCCCACCCACAACCCCGCGCCGGAGATGACCGCGCACGAAGGCGTGCCCCAGGGAACCGTCTTCACCCTCACCATGGGGTCGTCCGACAGCAAGGTCTTTCCCGGCATCGCGCGCGAGGCCGGCACCTTCGGTAAGCCGGACCCCTCCGACCCCGCCAAGCTGCTGGTCGCCACCAGCCACCCCGCGCCCTACACTCGCCGCTTGGCCGTGTATGTCCCGAAACAGTACGTTCCCGGCACAGCCGCGCCGTTCATCGTCGGCGCGGATGGACCCGACCCTGCATTGTTCATGGCCCTCGATAATCTGATTGCCGGTCACCGCGTGCCGGTAATGATTGCCATCTCCATAGGCAATGGCAGCGGCGATGCCCAGGGAAGCCAACGTGGCTTGGAGTACGACACCATGTCGGGCCTGTACGCGGAGTTCGTCGAGAAAGAAGTGCTGCCGCTCGTGGAGAAGCGATGCCACGTGAAGCTCACCAAAGATCCCGACGGCCGTGCGACTATGGGCGGCAGCTCCGGCGGCTCCTGCGCCTTGATCATGGCGTGGTATCACCCGGAGCTTTACCACCGCGTGCTCACTTACTCGGGCACCTACGTCAACCAGCAGTGGCCCTCGAATCCGCAAACTCCCCACGGCGCATGGGAGTTCCATGAGCATCTCATTCCCAACACGCCGGCCAAGCCGCTAAGCATCTGGATGGAAGTCGGCGACCGGGATCTTTTCAATCCGAATATCATGCGCGACGACATGCACGACTGGGTGGTCGCCAACGAGAACATGGCCAAAGCGCTGGCCGCCAAGGGCTATCGTTATCAGTTCGTATTTGCGCGCAACGCCGGGCACACCGACCGCGCCGTGAAGCTGCAAACCCTGCCCGAGGCCCTGGAATACCTATGGCAAGGCTATTGATTTAGTTTGGAGGGCGGGCTTTAGCCGGCGCGGGGCTTAAGCCCCGCTTGCGGCAGCCTGTCACATCTATGGCACCCGGAACGGCACGTTACTCGAAAGCGTGCCGTTCGGTGTCACCACCTCGACCGTGCCGGTGCTCGCGCCGGCCGGCACCACCGTGGCGATCGCCGTGACGTTTCCTGGCCTCGAAGACACTCCGAAGACAGCCGGAACGCCGTTAAAACTGATGCTGCTCGCGCCCGTCAGATCGGTTCCCAGAATCGTGACCACCGTTCCGGCCTTGCCGGAGGTGGGCTGTGTTTCTACAAATGGAGCCAGCCCTGTGGACAGGCTGAAGACCGTGCCACACTCGTACGCGATATACGCACAGTAGGAGTTGGGGGCATCCACCCCGCCATACACGGTCGCCCCGTAGAAGGTCCCATTGGTGCCTTGCACCAGCGCGCCGGGGACTGCGCCGTCCGTGCAATCGGGGTAGACACCTTGGGAGCAAAAGCTGTATAGCGTCGTCAGCGTGTCGCTAGGACTAGGGGCGATCTCGAAAATCGTCCCTTGGCCGTAGGCGCCGCCCTTTGATGCTGCTCCGTAGAGGTTCCCATCGGTTGCCTGGACCAGCCCCGCGAAGGGGTTTGCGCCGTCCGTGCACAAGCTTTGGGAGCAGAAAGCGTACAGCGTCGTTAGCGCGCCGCTCGCCGTGATTTTGAAGATCGTGCCACCGCCGTGAGGGGCGGCATCGGGGCTAAAGTTGCCCCCATAGAACGTCGTCCCGTAGAAGTCCCCGTTGGCAGCCTGGACCAACCCCGCGAAGGGCCCGGTACCGTCTGGGCAGTTGGGGTAGGTGTCTGGCGAACAGAAGCTGTACAGCGTCGTCAGCGTGCCGCCCGGGGTGATTTTGAACACCGTGCCAAAGCCGCTGTGGTGGGGCCCGCCGTTATTCGTCGTCCCGTAGAAGTCCCCATCGGTAGCCTGGATCAGCCACCCGTTGGGGTCCGAACCGTCCGCGCACCCTTTTAGGGAGCAGAAGGAGTAGAGCGTCGTCAGCGTGCCGCTCGGGGTGATTTTGAAGAACGCTCCCGCGCCCTGGTTGCCCCCCCACCCGCTGTCCCGTAAAAATCCCCATCGGTGCCCAGGACCAGCCCCCCGCTGGGGCCTGCTGCGTCCAGGCACTCGGGGTAGCCGCGGCAGAAGCTGTAGATCGTCGTCAGCTCGCCGCTCGGGGTGATTTTGAAGAACGTCCCGCCGCCGCCGGCCCCGTAGGCGTTCGTTGTCCCGTACAAGTCTGCATTGGTGGTCTGGACCAGCCCAGGGTTGGGGCTCACGCCGTCCGTGCAGTATGGTTGGGAGCAGAAGCTGTATAGCGTCGTCAGCGCGCCGGCAGACGTGATCTTGAAGACCGTCCCCTCGCCCTTGGCCCCGCCAATCGCGGCTGTCCCGTAGAAGTCCCCGTTGGTGGCCTGCACCAGCCCCTCGGGTTCTGCGCCGTTCGTGCTATCGAAGCTGTACAGGGCAATAAATTACTTGACTAACCGAGCACATAGCGGGTTTCGCGCGGTTAGGCAAGTAAGTTATTGCCCTGTACAGGGTGGTGAGAGTTTGCGCCGAAAGGGCGGCCGCCGCTGCCGCGCACTGCACCAGGACGGCGCACGCCCCCTTCCCCCATTTCATTTTGCCCAACACGTTGACGCTTCGTTTCATCTGTGGTCCTTTCTCCGCCTATCCCGTTTAGGCCAGCAGTCTCATCGCCATTGTGACGTTCCGCTCTACACCTTCCTTGTGGGGCGGCCAATTTTGGCTGCAGGCCGGCTTTCAAACCGGCCTGGGCGGCGACCATCTACGGCACCCGGAAGGGCACGTTACTCGAAAGCGTGCCGTTCGGTGTCACCACCTGGACCGTGCCGGTGCTCGCGCCGGCCGGGACACCGTGCCGATCCCTTTCCGCCTTACACCGCCAACTTGAAGTGCCGGACCGCGTTCGGTTGCGCACCGCCTTCCGTGACATCGCGCACGCGCGGGCGATCGTGCAGGAACAGCGCCGCCAGCCACTCCTCAGCCAAAGCATCGTCCCACGGCAGGTAACGGTCCACCGCGGCGAAGCACAACTCGGCATGCCAGTTGCCGGTTACGTCGCGCCGGAACGTGATCGTGGCGCCGGAAGGCAGGTGCCGCGCCGACGTCCTCCGCAGGTAGTTCTCGCCGATCTCCCGCAGGCCGCCCATCAGCGGGCCGGCGCGCACGAAGTCCTGGCCGGCATTGAAGCGCAGCAATTTCGCAATATTCGCAATCGTCCAATCGCTGCCGAAAGTCCGGCCCAGGGTGGGATGTGGGCCCAGCGGAACGTCCATCACTCCTCAATGATCCCACCATTGCCCAAGTGTCGTGGGGCGGGATGGCATCCTGCGGCCGAATTGGCAATCGGCCCTATAGCAGCTCTCTTGGTGCCGGAGAGGCTCCCGATAGTTGTGTCTGTCAAGTTCTGCAAAATCGGCCATGTATATTTCGATACGCTTCCTATTGATTTCCGCTGCCCGACCAATCAGGCAAGCGTCTCCTCTTGGGTCGCGCAGCAGCGCTGCCGCGTGACG
>Ga0302324_100010214_pt1 | contig 19475 bp, 11 predicted proteins | sample Palsa_T0_1_FD_201949 | JGI IMG/M metagenome (GOLD analysis project Ga0302324, IMG submission 201949) | Peat permafrost microbial communities from Stordalen Mire near Abisko, Sweden - Palsa_T0_1 | ecosystem: Environmental > Terrestrial > Soil > Palsa > Peat permafrost | place: Sweden: Abisko...
AGCCGGATGATGCGATCACGCCGGCGATAGCCCGGGAGATTGGGGAGCGCGAGGGCATCAAGGCGATTCTCACCGGGACAATTGCCAGCCTGGGGAGCGATTACATCATTACTCTGGCCGCGCAGAAAACAGCCACAGGAGACCAGATCGCGAGCGTGCAGACCCAGGCGTCCGGCAAGGAGAAAGTGCTGGACGCACTGAACGGGGCCGCGGCCCAGATGCGGGCGAAGCTGGGGGAGAGTCTGGACAGCATTCAAAAGCTGAATACGCCGTTTGGCCAGGCAACCACGCCGTCGCTGGAGGCTTTTCGCGCCTATGCGCTGGGCGATGAAGCGCATACCAGGGACAGCGACATTCCCGAGGCGGAGGACCACTACAAGCGGGCCTTGGTGCTGGATCCAAAGCTGGCGATGGCGTGGTCACGGCTGGGCGTGATCTATTCCAATAGCGGGCAGAACGCTAAAGCCACCGAGTATTTCACCAGGGCGCACCAGCTGAGCGGGGATGTGAGCGAGCCCGAACGGCTCTATATTGAAGGCCACTACTACTTCAATGTATTGGGAGACGGGGACAAAGCCGTCGAGATGCTGCAGGTGGCGGTGCAGGAGTATCCGCTACAGGTAGACAACTACGTCAATCTGGGCAATATCTATGCGGGAAGAGCCCAGGAAAAGGCGGAGCAAGTTCTGCTGAAGGCTCTGGCGATGCATCCGGATGAAGGGATCGCGCTGACCAACCTGGTATTGGTCTATACGTCGATGGACCAGTTTGATAAAGCGCGCACCTATATCGCCCAGGCAAGCCAGATGGGCATAAACGGCACCGACATCCTGGCGGACCAGATGGCGCTGTACGGGGCCACCGGAGATATGGCGGCCTTACAAAAGATTCTGGCGGAGGGGACCGGACGTCCGGATCAGTTTCAGTTCACGGGACGATGGGGAAACATCCAGGCGGAGTGGGGACAGTTCCGGGCGGCTGCGACGACGTTGCAGCAGGCCGCCGGTCTGGCGGGGGACGCGAAGGCGCCGGACGCGCGGGCACTGTTTTTGCTCAACGCGGCTTATGTCGGCTGGCCCGCCGAGCAATGCCAGAACCCGCAGGCTGCGGTGAAGCTGGCGTTGGCGGTGGACCAGGGCAAGGCGACGCAGATTGCCGCGGCCGCAACGCGGTCCTTCTGTGGAGAGGGAAAGCCGGCGTTGGCCGCCCTGGAAGCGCTGGAGAAGAAGTATCCCGACGACACGCTGGTACAGCAGGTATTTGTGCCCCAGGCGCGCGCGTCGATAGCACTTGGAGCAGGAGAGGCGCAGAAGGCGGTGGAGCTGCTGGCCAAGGGCCAGGCCTTCGACCAGTCATCGCCAGGGCCCTATCTGCGCGGGCTGGCCTATCTGCAATTGCACGATGCGGGCAATGCGATTGCGGCCTTTACGATCGCGACCAAATATAAGGGCGCCAGCTACGCCAACGTAAACAGCATGCCGTTTCCCATGAACAGCTACGCGCTGGGGCTGCTGGGGCTGGGACGGGCGTACGCCATGGCCGGAGACAAGGCGAACGCGAAGGCCGCGTATGAGCGGTTCTTTGCGGAGTGGAAGAACGCCGATCCTGAATTGGCGGTGATGACCCAGGCTAAGAAGGAGTATGCGGGGCTGTAAAGGGTGTGTAAGCATCGTCGGGGTCCTTCGACTCCACCCTCCCCTTTGTCATCCCGAGCAGCTAACTTGCCTGCGGCAACTTGAGGAGGAATGAACAACATCTGGAGTTGTCTTTTGCACCATCACACGAAATGGAAGCGTCACCCTTGCCTGGAGATCCAGTCCCGAAGGGACGACCTGAAAGTAGCCCAGGACGTCAGTCCTGGGTTAGGGTTTACAGAGTTGAGTAGTCCCGGCAGGGACGGCTGAAACCCGTAGGACGCATTCAGCCGTCCCTACGGGACTGTTCTCGCGTGTGCTGGATACCCAGGACTGACGTCCTGGGCTATTTTCAGGTCGTCCCTTCGGGACTGGACATTAGAGGCTAGTTGAAGAGCGAGCACCGGTTGTTCATTAGGAGCAGCGTGACCTGCCTGCGGCAAGTTTCGTGTGGAATGAACGACGTCTGTGCAGTTGTCGTTACTACCATCCCACCAAATGGAAGCGTCACCCTGCCCTTTGTCATCCCGAGCGCAGCCGAGGGATCTGCAGTTCTCTCAGATAGCAACGAAGACCCATTGGCCAGCAGCAGCCGACCGTTTTGTTCATAGGGAGCGCGCTTAGTACCCCGGGTAGCCGACCGTGACCGGTACCGTGAAGCTGAGTCCGTTTCGCCGATTGGCGTCTATGGTGGCGTTGAAATCCAGTTGCTGCATCGCTATGTAGTAGCGCGCCCCGTTGGGAGCAATGTACTGGACCCGGCCACCTGCATCGTACCAATATCTGGCAGCGTATAGGCTATAGCCGCTGCGCAGGACGAGAACGATAGGCGGCGGTAACGCTGCGATAGGCTGCTGCACCGGAGGCGGAGGAGGGGCAACGTAAGCAGTGGGCTGGGGTTGTGGCGCTACCGGCGCCAGTTGCGGCGGCGGAGCTGAGTAGGAAACAGGCGCGCGCTGCGAGAACCCATATTGGTCACGCATCGTGGGCGAGGTGTCGGGGACGACCAGGTCGTCCATGATTTTGAGGGTGAGGCGCGTCTCCGCTTTGAGGGTGGGCCTCGGTCCGCGCCGCGGCAGGTTGATGAGGTCGATGGGCCAAAGCACAGGGATAAGCCATTCCACCGTATCGCGCACGGGATGACCGTTGCCGTGGATCCTGCCATCCCGATCAACCGGATAATGGGGCACGTAAACCACTTTGGCGGAGACCGGGATCACCTCGGCCTGCGGCAGCGTCATGCGATCGAACTTGAGCTCCATCCAGCCTTTGCCGACGAAATGACCGGGATCTTTGTAATCTTCGAAATGGCCAACCAGATAACTTCCTGTCGGGAAGACAGAGCGGCCATAGAGTTCTACGTGGCTGACCTGGCATAGAACGGGGTCGCCGATCGCGGTCGTTTTCGAGGAGAGTTTGGGCTCGGACACGGTGCACTGTACCAAAGAACCGGCCGGGATCATTTGATCAGCGAAAGTGGCTAACGGAGTGGCAAGAAGAAGCAGGGCAAGAGCGCGTAGGCTACCGTTCATCAGGGGCCTCCCGGTCGGACAGTTAACTTGCGGTTGGGCCGCAAATCGGGCAGCGACCTTGATAATCGCGACGATTGCAAAAAAAGCAGATCGTAACGATCCCGAAGGAGCGAAAGAAATGCAGCCATCATCTATCCATTTCGTGTGCGCGTCAACCGCAATTTTGCTCCCAGGTGGTTAGCGGTTGGAGTCCCTGGCTGCATGTTGTTCATGGACGGCTTTCCAACTCCCAAAAAACTCATTGTGCGGGGGGAAAATATCGTAGCGATTCCGGACGCTGCCTATAACGTGGCGGGACGCGGCGGGCGCTGATACACTGCGGGCAACCTCCATCTCCTGCTGTCGTTTCTGCCTGGGGCGCATGACGATATCGCAAGGCACACAGTTCGGACCCTACAAGATCGTGGAACCGATTGGCTCCGGGGGCATGGGCGATGTCTACCGGGCGCAGGATACGCGGCTGGGGCGCGAGGTGGCGATCAAGCTGGTGTCTGACCGCTACCTGGCCGAGGCCTTCGGCAGCGGCAGCACGTCACCGGGAATGGGAGCGCGGGCCATCGGGACAGTCACGGCTCCCGGCCTCTCCCACCGCCGCTTTCTGCGCGAGGCGCAGTCAGCCAGCGTTCTGAACCACCCCAATATCTGCACTATCTATGACATTGGCGAGCAGGGTGGGCGTCCTTACCTGGTGATGGAACTGCTGCGCGGCGAGACGCTCAGGGAAGCCCTGCGGCGGGGAGCCCTGTCTGCAACCGAGGTAGTTACCTATAGCCGGCAAGCGGCAGCGGCGCTGGCGACGGCGCACGCCCAAGGCATCGTTCACCGGGACATCAAGCCGGCGAACATCTTTGTGAACGAGGGAACGCGGGGGCCGAAGCAGATCAAGATTCTGGATTTCGGCCTGGCCAAGCAGCAGGGCGCCGAGCCGCAGGAGTCAAGCCAGGCGGCGACCTTCGGCGGGCTGCCCACATCGGCCGGAACCGAGACCGTGCCGGCTGACCTGACCAGCCCCGGCTCGACCCTGGGGACGGTGGCGTATATGTCCCCCGAGCAGGCGAAGGGTGAGCCGCTGGACGCACGGACCGACCTCTTCTCTCTGGGAGTGGTGATCTATGAGATGGCGACCGGGGTCAAGCCGTTTGCCGGGCAGAGCACAGCGGAAGTGTTTGCCGCGCTGCTGACCAAGGATCCAGCCCGCGTGAGCTCCGTGAATCCGGCAATGCCGGCAGATCTGGATGGCATCGTCGCCCGACTGCTGGCCAAGGAGAAGGAACAGAGGTATCAGACCGCGGAGCAGTTGTTGCAGGACCTGGAGGCTTTGGACACGCAGGCTTCCCCCAGCGGCAGCGGGAAGGCGGCGGCGAGCGGAACGCATTCTGCAGCGCATGATGGACCGAGTGCGGAGACAACGCAGGGCCGGCGAACGCCGCTGGTAGTCGCAGGCTTGATCGTGCTGCTCCTACTGGCTGCAGCGTTTGCCTGGTGGAAGCACCGGACCCCAGGTACGGCGGGAACGGCGACCACTCCGGCAACCGGAACGTCCCCGGCCGCCGCGACGAAGAACGCCATCATCGTAGCTGACTTTGTGAACAACACTGGCGACCCGGTCTTTGAGACCACGTTGAACCAGGCCCTGGGGGTGCAGTTGGGGCAGTCTCCGGTGCTGGACATCGTCAGCTCGCGGCACCTGCGGCAGAGCCTGCAGTATCTCGGTAAGAAGCCGGATGAGGCCATCACGCCGGCAATCGCGAGGGAGATTGGCGAGCGCGAAGGCATCAAGGCCATCCTCACAGGGACGATTGCCAACCTGGGGAGCGACTACATCATCACCCTATCGGCACAGAACACAGCCACCGGGGACCAGATTGCCAGCGTGCAGACCCAGGCAACCAGCAAGGAGAAGGTGCTGGACGCACTGAACCAGGCCGCGGCCCAGATGCGAGCCAAGCTGGGGGAGAGTCTGGACAGCATCCAGAAGCTGAATACGCCGTTTGGCCAGGCAACGACGCCATCGCTGGAGGCGTTTCGTGCCTATGCGCTGGGGGATGAAGCGCATTCCAAGCAGAACGACATTCCCGAGGCGGCGGACCACTACAGGCGTTCCCTGGTGCTGGACCCAAAGCTGGCGATGGCTTGGGCTCGGCTGGGCGTGATCTATCTGAACAGCGGGCAGAACGGTAAAGCCATGGAGTACTTCACCAGGGCGCATGAGCTGAGCGGGGATGTGAGCGAGCGAGAGCGGCTCTACATTGAAGGCCACTATTATGGCGAGGTGACAGGAGACCTGGACAAGGCCATCGAGACACTGCAGGTGGCGGTGCAGGAGTATCCACTGCACTTCGACAACTACGTCAACCTGGGCGTCTTCTATGCCGAAGAAGGGAAGCCGGAGGAGTCGCGGGAAGTTCTGCTGAAGGCGCTGGAGCTCCAGCCTGGGGAAGGGATCGCGCTCTCCGATGTGATTTCGAGCTATACGGCCACGGACCAATACGAGGAAGCGCGAAAGTATGCGGCCAGGGCAGGTCAGCTGCGTTTAAAGGGTACTGACCTGTTGACCTACGAGATGGCGCTGTATGGGGCAACTGCAGATACGGCGGCTCTCCAAAAGATTCTGACCGAGGGAGCGGGACGCCCCGACCAGTTTCTGCTGACGGGGCAATGGGGAAACATTCAGGCACAGTGGGGACAGTTCCGGCCGGGTGTGGCAGCATTGCAGCGGGCCGCCGAGCAAGCCGGGGAGTCGAAGGCGCCGGACGCGCGGGCAGGTTTTTTGATGAACGCAGCTTACGTTGGCTGGTCGGCAGGGCAGTGCAAGGACGCGCCGGCCGCGCTGAAGCAGGCGTTAGCGATCGACAAGAGCAAGCAAACGCAGATTGCTGCGGCCGCAACGCAGGCATTCTGTGGAGAGGTAAAGCTGGCGCTACCGGAGCTGGAGGCGTTGGCGAAGAAGTATCCCGATGACACGTTCGTGCAGCAGGTATACGTACCGGAGGCACGGGCGTATGTGGCGCTCGAGGCGGGAGACGCGCAGAAGTCGCTGGATCTGCTGACGAAGAGCCAGGCCTTTGACCTGGTATCGCCGGGGCCCTATCTGCGGGGGCTGGCCTATTTGCAATTGCATGATGCAGGGAATGCCATTGCGGCCTTCAAGATGGCGACCAAATATAAGGGCGCCAGTTACTCAAGCATTACCAACATTCCGTTCCCCACGAATAACTATGCGTTGGGGCTGATGGGCCTGGGACGGGCGTACGCCATGGGCGGGGACAAGGTGAACGCAAAGGCCGCGTATGAGCGCTTCTTTGCTGAGTGGAAGAACGCCGATCCTGAATTGGCCGTGATGGCCCAGGCGAAGAAGGAGTATGCGGGGCTGTAAGGCCGCGTGAAAACCTGGGATGATTTCCAGCGAGCCACGGAAATCATCCCGTGGCAGGAGGTGGCGGGCGCTGATACACTGCGGGCAAACCTCCATCTCTGCTGTCGTTTCTGCCCGGGGCACATGACGATATCGCAAGGCACACAGTTCGGACCCTACAAGATCCTGGAACCGATTGGCTCCGGGGGCATGGGCGATGTCTACCGGGCGCAGGATACGCGGCTGGGGCGGGAGGTCGCGATCAAGCTGGTCTCTGACCGCTACCTGGCGGAGGCCTTCGGCAGCGGCAGCACGTCACCGGGAATGGGAGCGCGGGCCATCGGGACAGTCACGGCACCCGGCCTCTCCCACCGCCGCTTTCTGCGCGAGGCGCAGTCAGCCAGCGTTCTGAACCATCCCAATATCTGCACCATCCATGACATTGGCGAGCAAGGCGGCCAGCCCTACCTGGTGATGGAACTGCTGCGCGGCGAGACGCTCAGGGAAGCCCTGCGGCGGGGGCCCTTTTCTGCAACCGAAGTAGTTACCTATAGCCGGCAAGCGGCGGCGGCGCTGGCGACGGCGCACGCCCAAGGCATCGTTCACCGGGACATCAAGCCGGCGAACATCTTTCTGAACGAGGGAACGCGGGGGCCCAAGCAGATCAAGATTCTGGATTTCGGTCTGGCCAAGCAGCAGAGCGGCGAACTGCAGGAGTCCAGCCAGGTGGCGACCTTTGACGGCTTGGCGACCTCGCCCGGAACCGCCACCGTGCCGGCTGATCTGACCAGCCCCGGCTCAACCCTGGGGACGGTGGCGTACATGTCCCCCGAGCAGGCGAAGGGTGAGCCGCTGGACGCACGGACCGACCTCTTCTCTCTGGGAGTGGTGATCTATGAGATGGCGACCGGCGCCAAGCCGTTTGCCGGGCAGAGCACAGCAGAAGTGTTTGCCTCGCTGCTGATGAGGGAGCCGGCGGCGGTGAGCACGGTGAATCCGGCGATGCCGGCAGAGTTGGATGGCATCGTCGCCCGGCTGCTGGCCAAGGAGAAGGAGCAGAGGTATCAAACGGCGGATGAGTTGGTGCGAGACCTGGAGGCTCTGGACGCGCAGACTTCCCACGTGCCCAGCGATAAGGTGACGGCGGCGTCGAGTGGAACGCACACTGCGGCGCAGGAGGTGCGCGGTGCAGAAACAACGCGGGGCCGGCGGACGCCGCTGGTGGCCGCAGGGCTGCTCGTGCTGCTCGTGCTGGCTGGAGCATTCGCCTGGTGGAATCACCGGGCTGCAAGTACACCGGGAACGGCAACCGCTCCTGCAACCGGACCGTCTCCGAGTGCGGCGACGAAGAACGCCATCATCGTGGCCGACTTTGTGAACAACACCGGCGACCCGGTCTTTGAGACCACGCTGAATCAGGCGTTGGGGGTGCAGCTGGGGCAGTCTCCGGTGCTGGACATCGTCAGCTCGCGACACCTGCGGCAGAGCCTGCAGTATCTGGGTAAGAAGCCGGATGATGCCATCACGCCGGCGATTGCGCGGGAGATTGGAGAGCGCGAGGGCATCAAGGCCATCCTCACAGGCACAATTGCTAACCTGGGCAGCGATTACATCATCACCCTGTCGGCGCAGAACACAGCCACCGGCGACCAGATTGCGAGCGTGCAGACCCAGGCGGCGAGCAAGGAGAAGGTGCTCGATGCACTGAACCAGGCCGCAGCTCAGATGCGGGCTAAGCTGGGAGAGAGCCTGGATAGCATTCAGAAGCTGAATACGCCGTTTGGGCAGGCAACGACGCCGTCTCTGGAGGCGTTCCGCGCCTATGCGCTGGGGGATGAAGCGCATTCCAAGCAGAACGACATTCCCGAGGCCGTGGACCACTACAAGCGGGCCCTGGCGCTGGATCCGAAGTTGGCTATGGCTTGGGCGCGGCTGGGCGTGATTTATCTGAACAGCGGGCAGAACGGTAAAGCCATGGAGTACTTCACCAAGGCGCATGAACTGAGCGGGGACGTGAGCGAGCGGGAGCGGCTCTACATTGAGGGCCACTTTTACGCCGAGGTGAAGGGAGACCTGGACAAGGCCGTCGAGACGCTGCAGGTGGCGATACAGGAGTATCCGCTGCAGGTAGACAACTACGTCAACCTGGGCGTCTTCTACTCGGAAGACGGGCAGCCGGAGGAGGGGCGGGAAGTTCTGCTGAAGGCACTGACGCTGCAGCCGGATCAAGCGATCGCGCTGTCCAATCTGACTTCGAGCTATACAGCGATCGACCAATACGATGAAGCGCGAAAGCGTGTGGCCAAGGCAAACCAGCTCCGGTTAAAGGGCACTCAGCTACTGGCGTACCACATGGCGCTGTATGGGGCCACGGGAGATACAGCGGACGTCCAAAGGATTCTGACGGAGGGAGCTGGACGCCCGGATCAGTTCCAGTTGACGGGACAATGGGGAAACATCCAGGCAGAGTGGGGACAATTTCGCGCGGCTGCGGCAACCCTGCAGCGGGGCGCCGCCCAGGCGGGGGAGGCGAAGGCGCCTGACGCACGGGCAGGGTTATTGCTGAGCGCGGCTTATATTGGATGGCCGGTGGGGCAGTGTCAGAACCAGGAGGCTGCGGTGCAGCAGGCGCTGGCGGCGGACAAGGGCAAGCAAACGCAGATTGCGGTGGCCGGGACGCAGGCATTCTGCGGAGAGGGAAAGCTGGCGCTGCCGGCGCTGGATGCGCTGGATAAGAAGTATCCCGACGACACGCTGGTGCAGCACGTATACGTACCCGAGGGGCGGGCCTATGTGGCGCTGCAGGCGGGAGACGCGCAGAAGGCGCTGGATTTGCTGGCGAAGAGCCAGGTCTTTGACCTGGTATCGCCGGGACCCTATCTGCGCGGGCTGGCCTATCTGCAACTGCACGATGCGGGGAATGCTATTGCGGCCTTCAAGATCGCGACGAAATATAGGGGCGCCAGCTATACGAGTGTTAACAACATTCCGTTCCCCCTGAATAACTATGCGGTCGGGCTGCTGGGGCTTGGACGGGCGTACGCGATGGCCGGAGACAAGGCGAACGCCAAGGTGGCGTATGACCACTTCTTTGCAGAGTGGAAGAACGCCGATGGCGATTTACCGATGATGGTCCAGGCGAAGAAGGAGTATGCGGGGCTATAGCTTAAAGATCCCTGGCTATAAGCCTCTTGAGCGCTTTGATACGAGATTCATCGCGTTTGTAGAATGTCCATTGCTTGATGCGCTTGGTTTGGAGCAGGCCAGCCTGGCTCAGTATTTTTAGGTGCTCACTTGCCGTGGGCTGGCTGACACAGAGTTTCTCTGCAATGAGCAATCCGCAGACCCCATCTTTGACAAGGTCTCCGTCCACTTGTGGCCGAAAATGCGCCGCCGGATCCTTGAGCCACTCCAGGATGTTGACCCGTCGCTCGTTGGCTAACGCTCGCGCCGCTTTAGCAATCGTCATATTGCTAATTAGCTAATATACTATACGTTCTGATGCTCCACTGAGGGTACCTTGACGCCATCGATCAGCCGGAGCGAGATCATCGCGGTAGAAAAGGTCATCCGCCCATACATTCGCTGTACGCCCGTGGTCGAGGTCAACGGCGAAGATTTCGGGTTGGGCGATATCCAACTCAGCTTGAAGCTCGAGCTGCTACAGCATGCCGGGTCATTCAAGGCCCGAGGCGCATTTGCGAATCTACGAACGCGGACCATTCCCCAATGCGGCGTTGGCGCTGCTTCGGGAGGCAATCATGGGGCGGCAGTTGCGTACGCCGCCATGAAGATGGGCGTTCCCGCCCGGATCTTTGTGCCACGCATCTCTTCGCCCGCGAAATTGCAACGGATTCGAGATTTTGGAGGGCACCTGGTGGTTGGGGGTGACTCCTATGCGGAAGCATTAGCCGCTTGTGAGGAATGGATTGCTCAATCGGGAGCTTTGGCGGTCCACGCCTTCGATCAGCGCGAGACACTGCTCGGCCAAGCCACACTGGGAATGGAATTCGAGCAGCAGGCAGCGAAACTGGACGCGGTGCTTGCATCGGTGGGCGGCGGCGGCCTTATCGCCGGCATCGCTGCATGGTACGGGAAGCGCATCAAGGTGGTTGGTGTTGAACCGGAGAATTCTCCCACAATGAGCAAGGCGCTCGCCGCCGGCCGGCCGGTCGATGCGGAGGCGGGCGGCATCGCCGCCGACTCACTTGCTCCCCGGCGCGTCGGTGAACAGGTATTTCCGATTGCGCAGGGCTTTCTCCATAGCGTGGTTCTTGTCAGCGATGACGACATTCGGGCCGCGCAGAAAGCTTTATGGGAGACACTGCGGGTGGTCGCGGAACCGGGAGGCGCGGCAGCTTTTGCAGCTTTGCTTTCCGGAAAGTATCGGGCTGTCCCTGGTGAGCACATCGGTGTTGTGATCAGCGGCGGCAATACGGTTGCTGTGAACTTCGAACTGCAGGAAAAAATAGCGCGCCAGGGTGCGGAGTAAGCTGAGATTGCAGAGCATGACCATTTCTCGAAGGCAGTTCACACTACGTTCCCTCGCGCTGCTGGCCATCATTCGGACCGGGCCTGGCGGTATCCGGCGATGACAAGATCGTGGTCATCCCCAAAGGAACGGGTTTGGAGCCAGGCCATCCGGCGCGGATGGACTTTCAAATGCATGTCCGGGATACTCACCATCCAATTACCGCGGGGATGCCTCGGGTGTGGATGCATCCTTCTGAGCAGTTGACCCACGGACAACATGGTCCTGCCGAAGGTTTGACGATTCTTACCTACGCCCATTCGCCGGTCTCGAACCAGAATGAGCCGATGGATTGGGTTCGGCGCTACGGAAAAGGGCGCGTCTATACCACGATGCTTGGCCACACATGGGTAGGGGAATCAACCATTGATCTTGATTGCGTAGGCTTTCAAACCTTGCTGGCACGTGGTGTGCAATGGGCTGCGACGGGTGCGGTCACGATTCCCATTCCAGCGGATTTTCCCGGGCCGGAAAAAATTTGCCTGCGCAAGCTATCGGCGTGATCCTTACTTCTGCCCGGCCCAGCCTGCGGAGGCCGCCGCACTGATTTCATCGAGGGTCGCAACCTTCCGGGTCTTGCCGGCGAGCAGGCCGAGGAAGGCGTCTATCCAGCTGACCTGTGGCGGAGAGAGAGGGATTTGAACCCCCGATACCCGTGAAGGTATGCCTGATTTCGAGTCAGGTGCATTCAACCGCTCTGCCATCTCTCCGTACTCGGTTGCTACAACTTCAATCATAAACGATGCCGCCCGCAATTCCTCCGGCCCTGTAAGTCGGCGCAGCACTTCAATTTAGGAGCGCGCTGCAACCCCCGGCGAGGTTCAAGGCACCAAGGTAGTATGGCCCGGTTAAGGGTGGCGTGGCATGCTCTTTCTATCGATGCGAGTCAACATCACAGCCCGTATCCCCATGCATCTGTACCAGGAGTTTCAGACTCTGCCGCTTGTGCTGACGATCGAAACCGCGCATGGACTGGCTGCTCAATGTGAACACCGGACCACTGCCGCGGAACTCATGTGGACCCTGGACCAGAAGACCAGCATCAACGCAGGTCTTCTGGACAGGTTCCGCCAAAAACTAAGGCTCATCGAAGAAGCCAACCTCAGCGATGTAGAAGTCAGCGACGAAGTCCTCAATATGTTTGGCTTCTTCCTCTAGACTCACGCTTGCGAACCGCCCCCCAGCTCCTTATTCAATAGCCGCGCCAGGCGTAAACCAGCCAGGGCCAGTTGCTGGTCAACCACCGGCCGCTCCCGCTGGTAGTAGGCTTCGTCGATATCCGACTGCGGCTGCACCCACGCCTGCTTTGCCAATTGCAGCGAATCGTTGGCCCAGGCGACCGGATCGTCAGAACCGGCCTGCAGATGGTCGGCCTTAATCATCGTCTCCAGCTGCTTCACGTAGCGCTGTTCGCCCAGGCCGGTATGGGCGATTAGCTCGTTATCCCACACGCTGTGCAGATTGCATGGCCGACTGCCACACTGCGCCGCACCAAATGCGGTCACGGGAACGTCGTTCCCTCCGCGCGCGTCGGCCGTCGCGTGAAGCGGCTGGCTGAGGTCGCCGACAAAATGAACCAGAAACTTGAGCGCTTCACCGCGCGCAACAAAAGGCTGCGATGGATCGCCCAGGATCTGGGCAAACTTGTTGATCTGGGCCACCACGCAGTTGTCATTGGGGCAGTCCTTCGGGTCGTATCCGCCTGAATCCGGAGGAATGTTTACATAGTGCCAGGGGGCGGTCTCCGGGCGACCGGGGCGGATGTCGTCCGCCCAGGTGGCGATGGAGGCCAGATCGCCCTCCTCCAGGAATTGCTGCAGGTTTTCCCGGGTGGCTGGGGTGAGATGGTCCCAGGCTATGTCCGCAATGATGCGGTGACCCTCGTTTCCCCAAGCCCACGCCTGGGGATTGGGCAGTAACAGCAGGGAAGCCGAGAGTACAGCGAGCCCGGAGCGGAAGGTCATGTCCCGATGATAGCTTTGTGGAATACTTCTCCTTTTGTTCGCCTATACTGGGTTCATGAAAGTAGCCGGGTATGATCAGCGTCCTGACTACACGCGGATGGGTCCGAGCCTGTTGATTGCGTCCGCATTAATTCTGGCAATCCGGACAGCACGTTGGCCGGCAGCCCTCGATGAAAACCTGGTGAGCCCGGAGCTCGATCAGGAAATCGACTACGCCGTTCTCTTGGCCACGCGGACGCTTTCTCGGTTGCTCAAGCAGAAGGAGTCCATGTTTCCGTCCCGCAAAGAGCCGCGGTACGCACCGGAGGAAGACGAGAGTCCGGCGTAGGGCGGGGCGGCTTCACAGGCTGCGGAAAAACTCATGTTTTGTATCAGGGCACGACTTTAGTCGGGCCATAAACGATTGAAAATACGTCGGCCTTTAGGCCCTGAGGGACGTCTTTCTTGCCTGATCGGGGGTTTTTCCGCCGCCTGTTTGCCCCAGAGGTACGCTTTTCCATGAGCCTGCGTTTAATTTCGCTAAACCAACTACGGTCAATCCGTATCTATTCCGTACAGGAGAAAATAGATACTAGCCTTGTTTGGACGCGACCGCTAGACCCGAGAATCCCCGAAGCAGGCGAATTACCGCGTTAACGCGTACTTTTTAGCCACTTCGCGGCCCCGGATTTCCTGCCATGAAGCACTGAAGAGAACCACGCGTGCGCCTTTCCGTAAAGAAAGGCGCATGAAGTTCGCCGAAGCCACCCAATCCCACGGGAAATCCGAGGAGAACCCCGCGCCGATTTGGACTCTTTACAAGAACAGCGGCGCCAGTACCAGCGTCACGGTGGCCAGCAGCTTGATCAGCACGTGCAACGAGGGACCGGCCGTGTCTTTGAACGGATCGCCCACGGTGTCGCCGACAACCGCGGCCTTGTGCGCGTCTGAACGCTTGCCTCCGTGGGCGCCGGTCTCAATGTACTTCTTGGCGTTGTCCCAGGCGCCACCACTGTTGTTCATCAACATCGCCATCAGGATGCCAACGATCGTCCCAACCATGAGCAAGGCGGCAACCGCCTCCGCACCGGCAAGGTCGATCGAATGGCCATTCAGGACGGGCGAGTACTCTCCCGGAATGTGAATGTGGAAGCTGCCACTCAGGTTCTTGAAGACCAGCCCCACCGCCAACGGAGTGAGCACCGCAAGCGCACCCGGCAACACCATCTGCTTGAGGGCGGCTCCGGTCACAATACGCACGCAACGGCCATAGTCCGGCTTGGAGGTGCCCGCCATGATGCCGGGGTTTTCGCGGAACTGCGCGCGCACATCCTCGATGATGTATTGCGCCGTGCGCCCGACAGCCTTAATGGCAAACGAGGAGAAGAGGAAGATCAGCATCGCCCCCAACAGAGCCCCGACAAAGACCGGCACGCTGGCCAGATTGATGTTGGTGAAGCTCCAGTTGGGGTTAAGCACCTGGCCGGCATCGGCGAAGCGCTGCGCTACGATGCCGTGCACCGTCTCCAGGTATGCGGAAAAGAGAAGAAAAGCAGCCAGAGCAGCGGAGCCGATGGCGTAGCCCTTGGTCAGGGCCTTGGTGGTGTTGCCGGCCGCGTCCAGCTTGTCGGTCTTCTCACGGACCGAATCCGGCTGATCCGACATCTCGATGATGCCGCCGGCGTTGTCGGTGATGGGGCCGAAAGTGTCCATGGCCAGAATGTAGGCCGCGGAAGAGAGCATGCCCATCGTGGCGATGGCCGTGCCGTAAATACCCTTGGCGTAATCGGAGATGGACGCATCCGCCAGCCCGCGCACGCCGAAGTAGTAGCTGAGCAACAGGGCAGCGCTGATCACCACCACCGGCATGGCGGGTGTTTCCATGCCCACGGCGAGGCCGCTGATGATGTTGGTGGCGGGCCCGGTGAGCGAGGCATTGGCGATCGATTGCACCGGCCGGTAGCGGGTCTCAGTGTAGTACTCGGTGATGCGGACAAAGAGGAACGAGGTCACCATGCCCACCACACCGCAGCTCAGCAGCCACCATCGGCCCTGCAGCATGTAGTACACCGCGACGGCAAAGCCGGCCAGCGCCAGCAGAGTCGTGACGTAATATCCGCGGTTCAGCGCGTCCATCGGATCCTGGTCTTCGCGGCTGTGAACCACCAGCACGCCGATGAAGCTGGCGACCAGGTTGATGGCGTGCACGATCAGAGGAAAGAGTATGCCCTTGACGCCGAAGACGGGATAGAGGGCAGTGCCCAGAATCATGGCGCCCACATTTTCCGCAGCCGTGGACTCGAAGATGTCCGCACCGCGGCCGGCGCAGTCACCGACGTTGTCGCCCACCAGGTCGGCGATGACAGCGGGATTCCGCGGATCGTCTTCCGGGATGCCGGCTTCCACCTTGCCCACCAGGTCGGCGCCCACGTCGGCAGCCTTGGTGTAGATACCGCCGCCGAGCTGGGCAAAAAGCGCGACCAGCGAGGCGCCAAAACCAAAGCCGACCAGCTGGTAGGGAACGTGCTGCGGATCCTGCAATCCGCCGAAGAAGTAGAACAGGCTGCCCACCCCAAGCAGGGAGAGGCTGATCACCACCAGGCCGGTAACGGCTCCCCCGTGCAGGGCAATCTTCAAGGCGCGGCCGAGGCTGGAACGGGCGGCGCTGGCGGCACGGATGTTGGTCCGGATGGAGACGAACATGCCGGTGTACCCGGCGAAACCAGAGCAGACGGCTCCGATCAGAAAGCTGATGACCACCTTGCCTGCCAGCGGGGCGGTGAAGTCAGAAAACTTGTAGCCCACAAACAGGGCAATGGCCAGCACCACGGCCAGAGCCGCGATGGTGGTGTATTGGCGGGACATAAAGGCTTCCGCACCCTCGCGGATGGCATTCGAAATGAGCCGCATCTCCGGTGTGCCGGTGTCGTAGGCCAGCACAGATCTCGCGAGAAAAAGGGCGAAAACCAGGCCAAGCAGGCCGGCGATCAATGCAATCCACAGAAAAGTGCTGCCACTCGTGTCAACGGCAGCGGTCAGGCCCTGTCCTACGACAGTGGCTGAAAGACAGAAGAAAACCATTCAAACGCCTCCAGGGGGAAACTTGCTGCTGTTACGAGGGGCCGCCGCGGCTGCTCGCGCTTGCCGCCGGCGTTCAGCGGTTTTGCAATTGATGTAGACCGAAGCCAAAGAGCTTTTCGTGGTTTTCTCCCAAGGAAAACCACTCCTAGCGAACATGAACAGCCTACGGTATTGCAAACCGCCTTAAACACATGCAAACGCGCTGATTAAAGCACGCTGAGAAAAAGATGGTCAACGTCGCTTTGTCATCATACCGGCTGGGTAGTAACTAAGACGAGAAGTTGGATGCGCTGCCCTGAGGATCGTCGGCCTCCCTGAGCAAAAGTGGGACAAAACGGACTACAATCTGGGCGGGATTCCGCTAGGCACGCAAGGGCTGCGGGCATTTATCCTCTATTCATGTAGTAACAGGAGTGCGCATGGCGAAGACGGTCACGGCTAGTGCCGAGCGAGGTACTGCCGCTTCCTACGCTGGTTTGGAACCGGAGCAGTTGATCCGGATGTATCGTTTGATGTACCTGTCGCGCCGCACGGACGACCGGGAGATCCTGCTCAAGCGGCAGCAAAAGATTTTCTTTCAGATTTCCGGCGCCGGCCATGAGGCCCTGCTGGTGGCGGCAGGCATGGCGCTGAAGCCAGGCTACGACTGGTTCTACCCCTACTATCGCGACCGCGCCTTATGCCTCACGCTGGGCAACACGGTGGAGGAGATGCTGCTGCAGTCTGTGGGCGCGGCAGCAGACCCGGCCAGCGGCGGACGGCAGATGCCGTCGCACTGGAGCAACCCGCGGCTGCATATCGTCAGCCAGTCTTCTTCGGTCACCACCCAGTGCCTGCAGGCTGTCGGCTGCGCGGAGGCGGGCCGCTATCTTGCCACCCATCCGGATGCGGCAGAGCAGCGGCAGGGGGACTACAGCGCGTTCAAGCCGACCCACTTTCATGGCGATGAAGTGGTGTATGTTTCCCTGGGCGAAGGCGCCACCAGCGAAGGGGAGTTTTGGGAGGCAATGAGCTCGGCCTCCAACCTGCGGTTACCGGTCTTGTTCGTGGTGGAAGATAACGGCTATGCCATCTCCGTGCCGGTGGACGTGAACACGCCGGGAGGGAATATCTCGCGGCTGGTGGCCAATTTTCCTAATTTCTATTTTGCCGAGGTGGACGGCACCGATCCTATCGCCAGCTATGCCGCGTTCACCGAGGCGGTCAAACATTGCCGGGCGGGCAACGGGCCGGCCTTTGTGCATGGGCACGTGATCCGGCAGTATTCCCACTCCTTTTCTGATGACGAGGGACTTTACCGGTCGGAGGCGGAGCGCAAGAGGGAAGCGGCGCTCGATCCTCTGCCCAAGCTGCAGATGCGCCTGCTGCGCGATGGCATTCTCGATCCTGCGGCGATCAACCGGCTGGAGCAGGAGGTCGATGAAGAGGTGCGCAGCGCGGCAGAAAGGGTTCTTCGCGCGCCTTTGCCGGAGATCAGTTCCATCAAGCGGCATGTCTATTCCGAAGATCTGGACCCCACCCGCCCGGAGCTGGCCCAGCCCGCAGTGCAGACGCCGGATAAGCAGGAACGCACCATGGCCGACTTGATCAACGCATGCCTCAAGGACGAGATGCAGCGTGATCCGCGGATGGTGATTTTCGGCCAGGATGTGGCGGACACCAGCCACGACCAGGAGCTGCGGGACGGCCAGGTAAAGGGCAAGGGCGGCGTGTTTAAACTGACCTCGGGGTTGCAGCGGGAGTTCGGCCCCGACCGCGTCTACAACGCGCGCCTGGCCGAGGCCGATATAGTAGGCCGCGCCATCGGCATGGCTACCCGTGGACTGAAGCCGGTGGTCGAGGTGCAGTTCTTCGACTACATCTGGCCGGCCATGCACCAGCTGCGCAACGAGCTCAGCCTGTTGCGGTGGCGCTCCAATGGCAGCTATTCGGCGCCGGTGGTGGTCCGTGTGGCCATCGGGGGGTATCTTACCGGCGGCTCGATTTACCATTCGCAGTGCAGCGAGAGCATCTTCACCCATACGCCCGGGGTGCGGGTGGTCTTCCCCTCCAATGCGCTGGATGCCAACGGGTTGTTGCGCACCGCCATCCGCTGTGACGATCCAGTTCTGTTTTTTGAGCACAAGCGGCTTTATCGTGAGACGTTCGGGCGTGCTCCGTATCCCGGGGCTGATTTTGCTATTCCGTTCGGCAAGGCGAAGCTGCTGCGCCAGGGCGGGGATCTTACGCTGATCACTTATGGCGCGGTGGTGCCGCGCGCGCTGCGCGCCGCACAGCAGGCGAGCAGCGAGTTGGGGTTGGAGGTCGATGTTCTCGACTTGCGCACGCTTAATCCCTACGATTGGGAGGCGATCGCCACCTCGATCAAGAAGACCGGGCGGGTCATCGTCGCGCATGAAGATATGTTGAGCTGGGGATACGGAGCAGAGATTGCGGCCCGGATCGCAGACGAGCTATTCGAGGACCTCGACGCTCCGGTCAAGCGGGTGGCCGCCATAGACACCTTCGTGGCCTATCAGCCGATTTTGGAAGATGCCATTCTGCCCCAGCCGGAGGACCTGTTCCGCGCGATGGCCGAGCTGGGCAAGTATTAGCTATATCTTTGAGATGCATGACATAGCGAATCTTAAAGTTTAATGGTTGGTGGGGCCAAGCGTGCCCAGGGGCTTAGCGGCTAAACAGGCTGCGGAAAACTCTTGTTTTGTATCAGGGCACGACTTTAGTCGGGCCATAAACGATTGAAAATCCGTCGGGCTTTAGCCCCTGAGGTACGTCTATCCAGCCCGATCGCGAGTTTTTCCGCGGCCTCTAAAGCCCCTCCCGCGCAGTACATTTATGGCACGGCTGAAGCCGTGCCCTTCGTTCCGAAGTTTTCCCCACTAACCACAACTTTCCTTTCGGCCCCGCGTTCGAATGGGTGTGCCCGCAAGCTTGGGCCGGGTCTGGAGCCGCAAAATGGCAACACGTCGCGCATTTATGAAGGGTGGGGCGATGGCCCTGGTTGGCACCTCGGTGGTGCCGACCTTCCTTAGGCGCTCGGTGTTGGCCCAGGCGACCAGCGCACAAGCCCAGGGAAAGAAGCTGGTCGTGATCTTCCAGCGCGGCGCCGCGGACGGCCTGAATATCGTGGTGCCCTACGCGGAACGCAACTACTACCAGTTTCGGCCGACCATTGCCATTCCCCAGAATCAGCTGATCGATCTGGATGGCTTCTTCGGATTGCACCCAGCCATGCAATCCTTCAAACCCTTGTTCGATCAGGGCCATCTGGCCATGGTGCATGCCACCGGATCGCCCGACACCACGCGCTCGCACTTCGATGCGCAGGACTTTATGGAGAGCGGCACACCGGGCGTGAAGGCGACGCCCGACGGATGGTTGAATCGCGCTTTGCAGGCG
>Ga0302324_100010216_pt1 | contig 19473 bp, 21 predicted proteins | sample Palsa_T0_1_FD_201949 | JGI IMG/M metagenome (GOLD analysis project Ga0302324, IMG submission 201949) | Peat permafrost microbial communities from Stordalen Mire near Abisko, Sweden - Palsa_T0_1 | ecosystem: Environmental > Terrestrial > Soil > Palsa > Peat permafrost | place: Sweden: Abisko...
CATCAATCCCGCGATTGACGTCGACGGAATTCTCTTTATCAGCGGCGGTCTCGAGATCAACATCTGGGGCAACGCTGCTAGCGATTACGAATTCGATGATTACGACGGTAGTGCTTACACCAATGACAACACGGGAGAGCCCTTCACCCTGATCAGCGCTCCGGGCGGGGGCCAGACAGCGCCCGCCAAGTTTACGTTTAACGTGAACTCGGCCCCAAACTGCACCAACGACTTCGTGGTCATCGGGATCCCAACCAACCCCGCCCCGGGCGGGCAAGCCAACATCGTTGGAGTAAACCACCTCTATAGCGGCGGCACTGACGCACTGTGCTCGACCGGGCCGACGGTGATGTTCGCCTACGCCTCGGGCAGCGGAGAGGTACCGGCTTCGGTAGTCATTTCACAGGATGGGAGCCAGATCGGCTATGTGGAGAATCTCCCGACGGGCAGCTCCTACTTCCACGTCCTGACGCTTGGCACCATCGGGACGAACGGGACGAGCACAACCGCCGCAGTTGTGCCCGGTAGTGCCGGAGGCAACAACGCCGTCGACCGGACCGTGCTGCTTTCTCCGGATGGTGGCACCACAAATCAAAGCTCCACCAACACCGTTTTCGTCGTTTACACACCGAACGACTCGAGCGATGTAGCGTACGCCAGTACCTACAGCACGGCCGGGGGTGGCTCGGGTTATCTTTACAAGATCAGCAACGTATTCAACAACAGCGTTCCAACCATTGTTTGGAGCGTCCCGATCGATGCGATTCCGTCGACTCCGGTCTACGATTCGGTATCGAATAAGGTCTTCTTTACCGACAGCAGCGGTCGTATCGATTATGTGGTCGACACTGGCGCGTCGCCGTCGGTTGTTTATAGCGCGGTCTTGGCGAACGGCAACACCGCCGAGAATCCTGTCGTCGTCGATAGCACCCATCAGATGGTCTACGCTTCTTTCAACTCCAACGGGACGAACTCCCTGATCGTGCAAGTCCCCACGAGCATGGCGAGCGCCGTGTCCGTCCCGGTGGGCACGGCGAGCACGATCTACACGGGGCCGTACGAGCCGGATTTTAACAACGCCTGGTACACGGGAACGGGGACACCTCTGCTCTACATCGCAGGAACTGGTACCGGGACGCTGCCCACGCTCTACAGCGTCGGGTTCAACGGAAGCGGCGAGATGAACAGCAGCGTCAACGCTAGCACTCCGCTGACTACCGGCACGGCCGACTCCGCTCCGGTGACAGAGTTCTACAACGCCACGCTCCAGAAGGACTACCTTTTCGTGGGCGTCACGAACAATTGCATCGCGAGCACCAACGGTGGAAGTGCCGGATGCATTATGAGCCTCAACATCACCGGCGGCTTTCCAACGGTCAACGCCAGCACCACCGCATTAGCCGCCGCCGGAGGCACCACCGGAATCATCGTGGATAATGACAGCGGTTTTAACCAGGCTTCGAGCATCTACTTCGCGACCAAGACTGGGGACAGCCTGGTCAAAGCCTCGCAGTCCGGGCTGAACTGAGTGCGAGCGCGCGGCGACGGTCCCTAGGTAGTCTGTGCTGTCAGCTTGGTCTCGAAGAATTCTTCCACCCGTCCCAGAATTTCCGCCGCGCTCTTTGCTTCGTAGATGGTCTTTCTGAGTGCCGCGCCTCCGGGCACGCCGTGCGTGAACCACGATGCGAACTGTTTCATCTTGCCTTCCGAGCCGGGCATTTCTTCTTCGAGCAGCATTTGGAAATAGGTGCGGATCATCTGGTAACGATCCGCCTCGGTCGGTTCGTCGTAGAGCCTAGCGCTTGCGTTATCCGAACTCATGCAGGCCCGGGCGCCATCGTCCGGGCGGGCCAGCGCAATCTCGCTCGAGGTTGCCGAGCCTCGAGGCGCCGGGCGGACCGCTGCGTCCGCCCCTAGGGGGGTGGTAGTGCGACCGACATACTGCTTGATCTGGCGGAAAATCCAAGGGTTTGCCGGGGCCATGCGGCCGATCATCACGGCGTCGCAGCCGGTTTGGGCAACGATCGAGCACGCGTCCTCGGGAGAGCGGATATCGCCGTTGCCGATTACCGGAATCTTGACTGCCTGCTTGACGGACGCGATCCATTCCCAGCGCGCGTTTCCGCTGTAGCCCTGCTCGCGCGTGCGGGCGTGGAGCGCAACCGCGCCGAGGCCGCAGCCCTCGGCCATGCGCGCCAGTTCGACGCAAACGATTTCTTCATCGTTCCATCCCGCCCGGAATTTCACGGTGAAGGGAATCTTCACGGCGGCTCTCACGGCTTCGAAAATTTGGCGGATCAAAGGCAGGTCGCGCAGCAGACCGGAGCCTCCGTTGCACTTCACCACCTTCTTGGCGGGGCACCCCAGGTTCAGGTCAACCAGGTCGAATCCCAGGTCCTCCACCAGGCGCGCAGCTTCGGCCAGCACATTCGGGCTGCTGCCAAACAGTTGTGCCGAAACGGGGTGCTCGTCCTCATAGAAGTGAAGGTAGCGTCCGCGGACCCGCAGGTCGCGCAGTACGCCGTCGGCCGAGGTGAACTCGGTCATGATCAATCCGCATCCGCCCAGGTTCTTGATGAAGCGGCGGAAGACGGTGTCGGTGACTCCGGCCATGGGGGCGAGCACGGTGGCGGGGGCGATGTGCACATTGCCAATCTCGAGCGCCGCCGGAAAGATTCCTACAGGCGCAGAGCCGGACTGAGTGGAGCCGGGCGACTCCCCCGCCCGCCCCGGCGCTCGGTCCGGATTGTCCCAGAACTTGTGCACAACCTGATTTTACTTTCTTTTCCTGGCGAAGCCAGAGCGAGTCGAGAATTGCCGTGAATCCAGGCAAGCCGCCGAGCAGCGTTCGGCTTGGACGGCGAGACGCGGGTCCCCACCACAAAAGGAAAGCCTCCCGTCGAGGGAGGCTTTCAACAATTGCGCCTTTCTGCGCCCAACTTATTGTTTTTTCGCGGCGGCCTCGGCCTTGCCCGCGTCGCTTTTGGCATACTTGCGGCGGAAGCGCTCCACGCGGCCAGCGGTGTCCATAAGCTTCTGCTTGCCGGTAAAGAACGGATGGCAGGCGGCGCAGATTTCAACGCCGATATCGCCCTTATGGGTGGAGCGGGTGATAAATGTGTTCCCGCACGCGCAATGCACGCGGATCTCGTTATAGCTCGGATGGATAGCGGCTTTCATTTCAGTTCCTAGACCTCGATTCCAGACATTAGATTCTACAGGCTTTAGGAACGATTCAGCAAGGCAGGCTTTCAGTTGTCCGCTCTCAGCCTTCTGCCGGTCTCACTGAGAGCTGACGGTTGGGAGCTCAGAGCTCATAGCTAAACGGCAGGGCCGACCTCCCTGCCGTCTCGCTCGTATCCAAAATCTGGGCCCCTTACTTACCTTTGTTGACGACTTTCTTGAGTTCGTTTCCGGGAGTGAATTTGGCGACTCTACGAGCAGCTATCTTGATGGTGGCACCCGTCTGCGGGTTTCGGCCGTTGCGGGCCTTGCGCTGCGAGACGGAGAACGTGCCGAACCCAATCAAGGCTACCCGGTCCCCTTTGCGAAGGGCAGCAGTGACGCTGTCCACGGTGGTGTCGATCGCGGTCGTCGCCTGTGCCTTCGAAATACCGCAGGCTCCGGCGATCCGGTCAACCAGATCAGCTTTATTCATGCTCTCTCCTGACCTACTCTTTTCGATGTCCGCTCAGGGGCCGGGGGATGGCTCAAGACGCGAGCACCGATTGGCAATTTTCCTCCCTACAACGGGAAAGTCAAGGGGAAACACTTGCCAGTAGCCCCACTTGACACCTTGTTTATCCACAGCAAGCCGCCCGTCTCCACAGGATGTACACAGGCGAGGAAGCGGTTTCCGGTTGCCGCGCAGGCGGGTTCGGGTGCAGAGTTTATGTACACATAAACTAGGATCGAATTATGAAAACAGCAGCCGAAGTTTGCCCCTTGTGTGCGGGGTCGGGATGGAAGCCGGTTGCGGGAGGCTCGGAAAGCGGCGTCACGCGCTGCGATTGTCAGTTGCAGGCGCGCGGCGGAGCCATGATCGCGGCAGCACGAATTCCGAAGCGATACGAGCACTGTGAGCTGTCGAACTTCGAATTTGAGGGATCGCACCTGCGTCTCGCGCCTGCTCGGCTGGCGGCGTACAGATTCGTTGAAGAGTACCCGGTGAATCGGGCTGGTCTGTTGCTGGTCGGAAAGGCTGGACGGGGCAAGACGCACCTGGCGGTCGGGATCGCGAAAGCGTTGATACGCGAGAAAGGCATCGAATGCGTTTTCTACGACTATGCGGACCTGTTGAAACAGATCCAGGACTCATACAACCCTTCGGTGCAGGCCACCGAGCTCGGTTTACTCCGGCCAGTGTTTAAAACCGAAGTGTTGGTATTGGACGATCTAGGGTCGGTGAGACCGACCGAGTGGCGGTGGGACACGGTCCGCTTGATCCTGAACACACGCTACAACGATAACCTGGCCACCATCATCACTACGAACTTCGCGGACGAGCCGGCGGCAGGCGTTGTTGACCCCGACGCGCCGAGGGTGTCAGAGTCCTTTGCGACCGCTCGGGCAGCGGCCCGTGATGATACTCTCGGCGACCGGATCGGCGAGCGCATGCGTTCGCGCCTCCACGAAATGTGCCGCCTGGTGAGGGTGGAGGGGGATGATTTCCGGGTAAAGTTTAAAAGCGCAAGCTTCGGATGACCAGCAATGACCGGCGGCGGTTTTTTGAACAGCGACTTTCGCTCGCTCGCGCTCGGGACCGGGCTCGGGATGACCAAGAGCGAAAGTCCGAAACACTGAACCGCACGCAGCCAGGCGATCGGCCAGTCCGCATTTTGTGATGGAGCAGCACTACAATCACATGGTGCTGAGCGAGCGCATCGCGTTTCATCCCGAACTCGACGCCGAACTATTCGCCACCGTAGCCCCCGCCCCGGCCGTCTTTCTATTGCGCGGCGAAGATGCAAACTCCGAACCTTACGTCAGCAAGACTGCCAACCTGCGCCGTCGTTTGCAACGGCTGCTTTCCCCTCCGGACCAACACTTGAAACGCCTCAACCTGCGCAACTACGTCCGCTCGATCGAATACACACTGACCAGCTCCGACTTCGAATCGGGATTGGTCCTCTATCAGGTTCTGCGCACCGCCTTTCCCAAGACCTACGCGAATCGCCTTCGGCTGCGCTTCGCTCCTTTGGTCAAGCTGCATCTGGAAAACGAATTCCCGCGCGCCTCGGTCACGACGCGGTTGGGAAGGAGTTCCGCCAGAAACGTCTACTACGGCCCATTCGCATCGCGGCTGGCAGCGGAAAAGTTCATGAATGATGCGCTCGACTTTTTCAAGATGCGGCGCTGCGTGGAAGACCTCCATCCCGACCCGAAATTTCCCGGCTGCGTTTATTCCGAGATGAAGATGTGTTTGGCGCCCTGTTTTCGCGGCTGTACCGACGATGAATACCGCGCTGAGGTGGTGCGGGTCGAGAACTTTCTCGACTCACAGGGCGAATCGCTCAAGCGGCAGCTGGCGGCAGAGCGCGATGACGCCTCGGCAAAAATGGAATTCGAGACGGCCGCTGCCCTCCATGCCCGGCTCGAAAAACTCACTCCCCTCCTGCAGCAGTTGCCGGAGTTCGTCCAACGGATTGACCGGATGCATGCGGTCATCGCGCAGAAGTCGCGGCAGCCAGAGTGCGTTCTATTGTTCCGCGTCGACGGCGGAGCACTCGCGGGGCCGCATGAGTTTCCCATCTCCGATAGCGAGCCTACCAAGTCACAATCGATGGAAGCCCGCATTCAGGCCGCGCTGGCCGCGTTTCCAGCGGCCAACCCGGCGAGCGTGATCGAGCGTATGGAGCATTTAGCGATCCTGAGGCGCTGGTGTTATCGGGGCTCGCGGGTGGGCGAAATTTTCCTGGCCGACGGTAAGGGAGAGCTGCCAATGCGCCGCCTGGTGCGAGGGATCGGTCGCGTTTACAAAGGCGAAAAGCCAGAGGCGCCAACGGGCGCAACGCCGGCGGTTGCCGTCGAATCGAAGCCGGAAAGGAAACCATGAAGAAGAAAAATGCGAGCAAAAAGAGCGCTCTCAAGCGGGTCAAGTCCAAAACGGTCAAGCCCTCCGATCTTCGGGACAAACCCCTCCGCGACCACTTGCTCTACTTGCTGAAAGGCGGTGGCGCGCACGCCACCTTCGACGACGCCATCGGTGACTGGCCCGTTCAACTCACTGGAGGAAAAATTGCGAATTTCGCTCACACCGCCTGGATGCTGCTCGAGCACATGCGCCTCGCCCAGCGCGACATTCTGGAGTTCAGCCGCAACTCGAACTATGTCGCCGCGAAATGGCCTGAAGGATACTGGCCCGCGTCGGAAGCCCCCGCGAACGAGAAGGCATGGAAAGCGAGTATCGCCGCCTTCAAGGAGGATCTTCGAACCATGGAGCGGCTGGTCGCCGACCGCCGAGTCGATCTCTATGCCAAGATCCCCTGGGGGGATGGGCAAACGATTTTGCGCGAGGCGCTGCTGGTCGCCGACCACAGTTCGTATCACCTCGGACAATTGGTGATGCTGCGGAAGAGCATCGGAATCTGACCGCGCGGGTCAGGCCTGGATCGGCTCCGCCTCGGCGGTGGACAAGCTCTGAAGCCGCTCGACCTAAAGATGCAGCAGACACTTGTTGTACTCGCCGGAATCGAGTATTTCGACTCCGTCAGATCGAACCCGATGGTTGCTGTCTTCAACGACAATTGCGGCGCGTGCGCCATCGAGAAAGTCGGAGACATCCGGCGGAGCGAGTCCGAGGTCATGGATCGAATTGTTCGCCCAGCCAGAGCCGACGTCAGGGATTGCTCGACCGGGAAATTGGTTGGTTTTGATTGGGTGAACCGCGGGGAGCCCCTGCCCGGCTGGACCGAACGAGACGCCCGTCCCCCTAAGTGTCGAATGGAATCCTCCAGTCACGGTCCTCGCCTCGCCGCTCATGGGATAATGCAATGAGCAGTCCGGGGTGTGAGCGGGTTCCAATTGTCTTTTTGTCTTTTTGTCTTTAGCGATCCCGAAAACTCTCCGAAATAAGACCCCTCTTTAGGGGCGGAGGACTGCGAGTCGTTTCGAACTCAGGGGCATCAAAATATGGTGACTGCCAATCAGGAACGCTTCTTCTTCAAGCACTACGGACTTACAAATCACGATCTTGAGACTTATCTGACCGCAGCCCTTTCGGCGGGCGGCGACTACGCCGACCTTTATTTCGAATACCTGACCTCGACCTCGTTGATGGTCGATGAATCGCTCGTGAAGTCCGCCTCGCAAGGGATTTCGGCCGGCTGCGGCGTACGAGTAGTTTCCGGCGAGCGCACCGGATATGCCTACACCGACGATCTCTCTCCACAGCGAATTCTGCACGCCGCCCGCACCGCCGCGCTGATCGCAAGCGCGCCCTCCAAGACGACGGTCGCCGGATTCCAACAGAAGCCGGCGCGCAGCCTGTACCCGGTGGCTTTGCCGTCGGTCGATGCCGACATTACTGCCAAGGTCGAATTGCTGATGCGCGCCGATCAAACCGCGCGCGGCTACGATCCGCGCATCAGAGAGGTCCGCACCAGCTATGCCGACGAACTGAGGACCATCCTCGTGGCCGGCTCCGACGGTACGTTTGCGGAAGACTCGCAGCCGCTGGCTCGCATGAATGTTTCCTGCATTGCGAAGACCGATGTCAGCTCAGGCCGCGGTACGTCGGGAGGCGGCGGGCGGGTGACACTCGACTTTTTCTTCGGGGACAAGACTCCTGAGTTCTTCGCCAAAGAGGCCGCCCGCCAGGCGATTCTACAACTGGACGCGCGCGAAGCTCCCGCCGGAGACATGGAAGTCGTGCTCGGTCCGGGATGGCCCGGCGTTCTGTTGCACGAGGCCGTGGGTCACGGGTTGGAGGCGGACTTCAATCGCAAGAAAACCTCGGCCTTCGCCGGATTAATCGGCAGACGAGTGGCCAGCGAAAAATGCACCGTCGTCGACAACGGCACCATGCCCTGGCGTCGCGGATCCTTAAATGTGGACGACGAAGGCCAGCCGACGCAGGAAACCGTGCTGATCGAGAACGGAATTCTGAAGGGGTACCTCAGCGACAAACTTTCCTCGAAGCTGATGGGCCTAGCCGATACCGGCAATGGCCGCCGCGAGAGCTATGAACACATTCCCATGCCACGCATGACCAACACTTACATGCTGGCCGGCCAAGACGATCCCGGCGACATCATCCGTTCGGTAAAGAACGGTGTCTACGCGGTGAACTTCGGCGGCGGACAGGTCGACATCACCAACGGCAAATTTGTTTTCTCGGCGTCGGAAGCCTATCTCATCGAAAACGGACAGATCACCGCCCCGATCAAAGGCGCAACCCTGATCGGCAACGGTCCCGATGTGCTGACGCGAGTTTCGATGGTGGGCAATGATTTGAAGCTCGACGAAGGCGTCGGCACCTGCGGCAAAGACGGACAGGCGGTTCCGGTCGGCGTCGGCATCCCGACCATAAAAATCGATCGCCTGACGGTCGGCGGCACCGCCAAGCGCGACACCGGCGGATTCATGCAATGATGTCGGATGTTGCTGCAAGAAAAGAATAGGGTGTGATCCTGAGCGAAACGAAGCAGCTGTGCATGGACCCGCGTCACTGGCTTCTGGTTTTCATCTACAATGACGACAATTCTGGAAACGAATACCCCTAAACTCGCAACCGACCTTAAGGAACTCGCAACCGAGGTGGTCAGTCGCGCCATGGAGGGCGGCGCGACTGCGGCCGAGTGCGTCGTCCGCGAAGGCGACGAATTCTCGACCGTGGTGCGCCTCGGCCAGGTCGAAACGCTGAAAGAGTCCGGCTCACGCGCCCTGGGCGTCCGCGTCTTCTTCGGGCAGCGCGCCGCAAGCACATATTCGAGCGACTTCTCCGCCGAGGGCATCGAGCGCATGCTGAAGTCGGCGCTCGAACTGGCAAAGATAACCTCCGAAGACCCGAACGCCGGAATCCCCGAAGCCGGCAAATTGGGCTCGCTTTCGGGCGAGCTCAATCTCTATCACGAAGACGTTTACTCGCTCCCTGGCCCCGAGCGCATCGAATATGCGCGCCGCGCCGAAAAGGCCGCGCTCGACGCCGATCCGCGCATCAAGAACTCCGAAGGAGGATCGTTCGACGCCGCCACTGGCCGCAAAGTTCTGGCCAACTCACACGGTTTCGTGGGCGAATATCGTCGCTCCTACTGCTCGGTCGCGGTCGTCCCCATCGCGCAGGATGACAACGGCCTGATGCAGCGCGATTACTGGTATTCGGTAGCACGCAGTCTGGCCAAGCTGGATCGAGCGGAGCAGGTGGGGAAAGAAGCCGCACGCCGCACCCTGCGACGCCTGGGCGCGCGCAAAGTAAAGACCGCACATGTGCCGGTGGTGCTCGATCCCATGGTCGCAAGCTCCATGCTCGAACACATCTTCGAGGGCGTGAACGGAGACTCGATCTATCGCGGGGCCTCGTTCCTGGCGGGCAAGCTCGGCGAAACCATTGCCGGAACCAACGTGACCGTCATCGACGATGGCACCATGTCCGGAGGCTTCGGCACCACGCCCTTCGATGGCGAGGGCATTCCCACGCGCCGCACGGTAGTGATCGAAAACGGAATTCTGAAGTCGTATCTGCTGAATACCTACACCGCGAAGAAGTTAGGTTTAGAAACCACCGGCAACGCCTCTCGCGGACTTGCTGGAACGCCTGGAATCGGCCCGGGAAACTACTTTCTCCAACCGGGAGCGAAAACGCCAACGCAAATTATCGCCGATATCAAAGACGGCCTCTACGTAACCGAGTTCCTCGGTCACGGCGCAAACTTAGTAACCGGCGACTACTCTCGCGGAGCCTCCGGCATGTGGATCGTCAACGGCGAACTGGCCTATCCCGTCGAAGAGATCACGGTGGCCGGCAATCTGAAAGACATGTTCTGTAACATTTCCGAGATCGGCACCGACCTCGAATTCCGCGGCAGCGTAGCCTCGCCCACCATCCGCATCGACGGCCTAACCGTAGGTGGAGAGTAAGCTCGCTCGGTGACCGGCCTTCGCCCCGTCCAGCGGGGCAAAGCTCCGCATACCCACGGCTCAGGGGGCCCCGGCCCATCCGGGAATTAACCTGTTTTTAACATTCCCCGTGTCATTCGCCGTTAACATTTCTCGCATGGCCGAACAGCCGTTGCACATCGAAGATCTCCCCGGCTCGCGGGAGGGAATCCGCGTCCTCCGCCTTTCTGGGCCGCTGACGCTTCTCAATCTATTCGGCTTCCAGTCCAAATTGCGCGCCGACAACTCGCGCGCCCTGATCCTGGACTTCACCGATGTTCCGCTGGCGGATTCGGCGGGCATTGGAGCCCTGGTCGGTGCCTATGTCACGCGGCAAAAAGACGGGCGCAGCCTGGGCCTGGTGGGCGTGAATCAGAGGATCCACAACGCCCTCGAAGTGACCCGGGTGGAAAACTTCTTTCGTTTCTACGCAACCGTCACCGAAGCGGAGCAGGCGGCGGCGTGACATGAAGTGGAGAGCCGGGCGTGCCCGCCCGGCCACCTAGGGACTGCCCGAAGGACACAGCGAGACACCCCTTGCTTCCCCGTTCAGCCACGCCCCAAAAGAAAGGCGGCCTTTGCGGGCCGCCCTTGTTTGCCAGATTTTTGGTTGTGGCCTAGACGCCTTTGACGTTCTCCGCCTGCCAGCCCTTGGGGCCCTTGACCACGTCGAACTGAACTTGTTGACCTTCCTGCAGGCTGCGAAACCCGTTTGCCTGAATCGCGGAGAAGTGGACGAAAACATCCTCGCCATTCTGGCGGCTGATAAAACCATAGCCCTTGGCATCGTTAAACCACTTTACTGTTCCTGTTTCCATGATGTTGCTGTGTTCCTTTTGTTGAAGTGTGCGCCGGAGCTCGCAGGATAGTACTGGCAGATCAAGCTCAGGCAGGTCACGCTGTAAGGCAGGTCACGCTGTAGAGCAGGGTACTGCTGACAACCGCAAAGATCAAACGCACCTAAATTGTACATATTCGGGTGCAAATGGCTAGCAGATTTTCTGCTTACTCCGGTAACGTGTTCTTGGCCGGTAGCCCGCCGATACAGTATTTCCTGTAGGAAGACATTGCCCCCGCGCCCTCCGAAAATTGCCGGTTTCGGCGCTTCGTGCTTTTGTATCAAGCTGAAAAATAAGGGTGCTTGCCTTTTGGCAGGGTTCGTGCATCAAAAACCAATAGATGTCTTTAGCGCGGGAGGATGCCATGCTGGACCTACACGTCGAGAACACGAATGACTTGGCAGTCATCGAGTACAAAGGCAGGATCTTCCACAGCGACGCGGTTTTCAAGCTGCGTGATACCGTGCAAGCGCAGGCGACGGCCCGCATCATCGTGCTCGATCTTTCAGGAGTCGAGGCGATTGGCGGCGCTGGTCTTGGAATGCTGGCATTTCTTGAGCGCTGGGCACGCCAACACGAGATTCAGCTCAAGCTGTTTAGTCCCTCTCGGCCTGTGCTGGAAGGCCTGGTGCACAATCGCTCAATCCTGAACTTCGAGATTGCGAGCTTCCACGAAATGATGCGCATTCTGGCCGATAACGATTACCGCGATTGCGTCGCTGCCTGAGCATTTTGCGTCCCGGGAATTTGTGTCGCTGCAGGAGCTCTCCCTGCCGGCCGAGCCGCTGCAAGCCGCTACGTGGTTCCGTGCGGCCTGAGCTGGTGTTCGCAGCGATCGCGAGCAATGTCATTGAAGTTGTTGGAAATAAAGCCGGGACGTGGCTGGCCCATGAAACCCACTGCTACCGCATGGGATAAGACTTAGGTAACCCGCCTCATGTCCTCTGCTTTCTGCCCGCCCCGCCTTTTCTGCCGATCTTCTATGGATGAAGCTTAGGAGAGGCGGGCCTTCTGCCGTCCTGCGTTCCAAAAACATCAGGAGACAAACATGATCCAGCTCACCCGCCTCAACAAGCACCCGCTGGTGGTCAATTCCGACATGATCAAGTTCGTTGAGCAGGCCTCCGATACCGTGATCACGCTGGTGAATGGCGACAAAATTGTCGTCTGCGAAAGCGCTCAGGACGTTCTCGATCGTGTGGTCGTTTTCCGCCGCTCGGTTCTGCAAGCGATCGCGCCGTGCTCGGACAGATTGCCACCCGCCGCGAATGACCATGCCAATGGCAATGCCGACGCCAAAACCCGCCTGCCTGGAACCGGCTGGCAATGAAAAAAATAGGATATCCGGAGGCCAGGGCAATCCCCGGCGGTCTGGCGTTGGCGAATCGGAGGCATCGGGCTCGGCTGGATTCGCCGAGTGTCATCCGGTCGCAACCAATCTGACCGCTCGAGGCGCTCAAGCCCACAGCTGGAATCTAGAGCAGTAATTCCATCCAGAGCGCGCTTTCAATAGGAATCGAGGAATAGGGCGCGATTTCCTCGAACCCCATCCGCCGATAGAGTGCGACCGCATCCTTCATTGCTGATTCAACCGTATCGAGACGCATGCGCTCATAGCCGATCCTGCGCGCCTCGGCGATCAGCCGTTCCACCAGGATCGGTCCCAGCCCCCGGCCGCGATCGCCAGGCCGAACGTACAATCTCTTCATCTCGCAGATGCCGGCCTCAAGCCTGCGCAATGCAATGCATCCGGCGGGGTGATCGGAGCGACGGGCAAGCAGCAATACGCCGTTCGGCGCGCCGTAAGCGCCCGGAAGATTCTTGACTTCTTGGTCGAAACTCTGGAAACACAAGCTGAAGCCAAGCGAGCTGCCATATTCGAGAAAAAGAGCGCGTACCTGTTCGATGTGCTCGGGGAGCGTGGCGCGCAACAAATCGATCGGCTCGCGCTCGTGACGGATGCGGACGAGATGATCCACCGAGAAAACCTTACCACGATCGCGGCTGTCTGCTTCTCTCCGGCAATCCGGCATCACGCAGATTCAACCCGCGCTTTTCATCCTGAGCAGAGGGCCCCTACCCCGATCCTTACCGCCCAAGAAGTGCTTGCCCGCGGCTGTTTCACCACACCGGCTCGACCATGATCAAAGACTCACCCACCCGCCGAGCGCGACAACGACGACCAGATTGCGACTGGTCCGATTATTATATGTATATAAACATACGTACAACATGATAAGTATAGAATTTCCTGGGAAATCCTTTTGACGTTTTACAAAACTTGCGCCCGGCTCGCGGGACGATTAAAATTCTCGCACCCCCATGTCTCAACTCACCTCGACCGAGCCCGCGACCGTGCATGCCGCCGCTCCGCCCCCCGAACCCTCCGTCGAGGTGTTCGCCGTGTACGGGGTTGAGCCCGAAATCCAGGCCTACGCGATGGCCAAATATTCGCGCTCCTCTCTCTCGATGAAGGAGTCCCTGAAGGAAATTACGTCGCAGAAGGCCGAAAAGTTTCTCGACACGTTTTACTTTCAGTACGGGCATCGCTCGATCGCCGACCTGGCCCACATCGCGCTCGCCATCGAGCGCCTCTCCATCCTCGCCGCCATCGTCGTCGCCGACGAGCAGCGCTGGGATGGCCAGGAGCGATCGACGCGCTACCAGAACTTCAGGAAGAGCGGATACTACACGCCCAATTTTCAGGGTGGCGCGTTGATCGAGGCCGGTGCCGCTGCGGACGTGTCGCCCGTGAAGCTCTATCGCGAAACCATCGAGTCCCTGTTCACGGTCTACGAGAAAGTTTCGCAGCGGACGTTCGAATATCTCTCCAGCATCACGCCCCGGCCCGCCGAAATGAAGACCGAGGCTTACGAACGCACGCTGCGCGCCCGCGCCTTCGACATCTCGCGCTATCTGTTGCCGCTCTCGACCAACACATCGCTCGGGGAGATCGTCAACGCGCGCACGCTCGAAAGCCAGGTTGCGCATCTGCTGGCGCAGCCTCACGCGGAAGTACGCGCTCTCGGAGCGCTCCTCAAACGAGCCGCCATTTCCCCGGCCTACAACGCCAACGAAGAATCTCTCCATGCGCTGGTGGCCGAGATCCGCGCCGTGTCGCCCGACCTTGCCGCGCGCGCCGAACGCGAACTCCTGCGCGAAGTGCGGGTCGCGCCTACGCTCGTAAAGTACGCCGATCCGAATGCCTACGAAATCGAGACCCGCCGCGAACTGGAGCAGGCCGCCGCCGAACTGACCCGTGGCGCCGCCCTCGAAGCCGCGCCCCTGGTTGACTTGCTGGATAACGATCTGGCCGGCCAAGACGCGCTTGAGATCGAACTTGCCACCACGCTGCTCTACGGCCACTGCCGTTACTCCTACCGTCAGCTTCGCAGAATTGTCGAAGCGGCGGGGGACCTGCGCCGCCGAGAAATCATCGATTTCGGCCTTCGCCATCGTGGTCGCCACGACGAACTGCCGCGCGCCTTTTCCGCCGGCCAGCAGTTCCGCTTCGACATCCTCATGGACATCGGCGGTTTCCGCGACATGCACCGCCACCGCCGCTGCATTCAGATCATGCAGGATTTCACAACCGCCCACGGCTTCGACATGCCTCCCGAGATCGATGCCGCGGGCATCCGCTCCGACTACGAATCCGCGATGAAGCGCGCCGGAACCGCCGTGCAGAGGCTTTCCGCGTCCGGGGGCAAAGAAGCCCCGCAAAACGCGCAGTATGCGATCCCGCTCGCGTTCCGCAAGCGCACCCTGTTCAAGATGGACTTCGCCGAAGCGGTTTACATTGCGGAGTTGCGCACCACGCCCGCCGGGCACACTTCGTATCGCAACGTGGCCTATGCCATGTATGAAGCCGTCGCCGCAAAATATCCGGCACTGGCAAAATATTTCCGGGTGCACGATGTGCGTGAGCCCGTGGACTTGTTGAAACGCTAAATTGGCGGGACGCGAGTGCTCCCGTCCGCGACGGCATCTCCGCGAAAATTGACGCCAACGAATCTCCGCCTCTAGAATCACCTCACCGATGCCCAACTACGAATACCTCTGTAAGAAATGCGGACACCGCTTTGAACAAATCCGGAAATTCTCCGATAAGCCGCTGCGCAAGTGCCCCGAGTGCGGAGGCGTCATAGAACAGTTGATCTCGGCTCCAGCCGTGCAGTTCAAAGGCTCCGGCTGGTACGTGACCGACTATCCGAAAAAGAGCGCCGGTTCTGCGACAACGTCTTCTTCCGAAGGTGAAAGCGCCACCAAAGAAACCAAAGACACCAAAGACACCAAGGAGACGAAAAACACGAAAGAAACCAACAAAGACGACAAGCCCAAATCGGACGCCTCGCCCAAGAAACACAAGAAAGACTGAGGATCGGCGGATCGGGCCATCGCGCGCTCAACAACCGGCGCCGATTTTCTGTCAGCCGATCTTCGGAGGATCCGACGACCCGACACCGCCCGTCCGTTCCGGCATGCCGACCACCAAGGTCCGGCGGCGGGGCAGTTCGCGATCGGAAACTTCCGCCAGGAATTGCAGGTTGAGGCCCAGCTGCGCGCACTCCTGACACGCCGCTTCATTGAAAAAGTACACGATGTCTCCTCCGAATCGATCCTTGGCCCGGCGGCGTTCATCGAGGTCGAACGGGCTTACCGAATACACTTTGATCTCGGCATGCTCGCGCAGGGCGGCGCTCAGCTGGCGTTGGAACCGAAGCGCTCCTTGCCGCACTTCTGCCATCGTGAAAGAGAGAACCCGATAAGGCATAGGCTGAATCAGACGAAGCATAGCAGCCTTCCTCGGTTCGCGCTCGAAGGCGCTTCCGTCGGGAATGCCATGCGGCACGCCTGAAGCGCCCCGGAGACGAACCGCCGTCTCGCTGTGCGCTCCTTGCCGCACTTCTGCCATCGTGAAAGAGAGAACCCGATAAGGCATAGGCTGAATCAGACGAAGCATAGCAGCCTTCCTCGGTTCGCGCTCGAAGGCGCTTCCGTCGGGAATGCCATGCGGCACGCCTGAAGCGCCCCGGAGACGAACCGCCGTCTCGCTGTGCGCGCAGCCGCGGCGCTGAATCCTTTCCGGTGGTCCTCGCATCTAAATAGTTGTTATAACGACTAATGTCCAAGGAGAGATCAGCGTGATTACCATCCGACCCAGCAACCAGCGCGGCGGCGGCGACTACGGCTGGCTGAAAACCCGCCACACTTTTAGTTTTAACGATTACAACGATCCCAAGTGGATGGGCTTCCGCTCCCTGCGCGTGATCAACGAAGACTGGGTCGCGCCCCAGGGCGGGTTCCCGACGCATCCCCATCGCGACATGGAGATCATCACCTACGTCCTGTCAGGCAAGCTCGAGCACAAGGACAGTCTGGGCACTGGGTCGGTGATCCTGCCGGGCGACGGGCAGCGCATGACCGCTGGCCGCGGGATTCGCCATAGCGAGGCGAATCCATCGTCGACCGAATCCGTGCACTTGCTGCAGATCTGGATTTTGCCGGACAAGCCGGGGCATGAGCCCGGCTACGAGCAGAGAAACTTCCCCGAAAGCGAGAAGCGCGGCCAGCTTCGCCTGATCGCCTCGAACGACGGCGCAGAGGGTTCGGTTAAGATCCATCAGGACGCGAAACTATTTGTGACCCAGCTTGCGCCCGGAGAACAAGTCACGCAATCGCTTGCCGCCAAGCGCCACGCGTGGCTCCAGATTGCCAGGGGCGAAGTCGAATTGAACGGCCAGAAGCTGCAACAGGGAGACGGCGCGGCAATCAGCGAAGAACAAGAGTTGAAGATTAAGGCGACCGAAGATGCCGAAGTTCTGCTGTTCGACCTGGCATAAACAGATCGCGTAGGGGCAGATGCATTGGTCCGCCCCGGAGCCCGAAGCGCGACCGTTTACTCCACCTTGATCCCAGCCGCCGCGATCAGCCTTCCCGTCACGCCCTTCTCCGCGCGGAAGCTGAACAGCAGGTCGGTATGGCATGCCGTACAGGGCGCGGCTGTCTCAATGCATCGCGCCCTCACGCCCGCATCCAGCAACTGTCGGCGGTTCGCCTCAACCAGATCGAGAAAAAGTTTCACTGGCAAGCTGCTGTGTCCGGGCGCGCGCGCCGTCAGAAAGAGCAGCGGATATTTCTCCCGCACCGGGTCCGATTCCTTTACCTGTCGGAATAAACTGCCGGCGTAAGCAAACTGCGCTTCGAATTTCGTGCGCACTTCTTCGCCAACTTCATAGCAGCATTCCTGCACACCCGGCCCAATCGAAGCCACCAGGTCTCGCGGATCGCTCCGGAAATGTTTCCGCATCTCGCCGACCCCCTTCTCGACGATGCGCTTCAGCGTGCCGCGCCAGCCGGCATGAAAAACACCGACCGCACGCCGTTTCCGATCCGCAAGGATGATGGGAAGACAATCGGCCGTCTGCACACCTAAGACCAGCCCCGGCGTATCCGTGACCATTCCGTCTCCCGCAAGAGGTGGATCCGGAACTCGGTCGACTCGATAAATCAGATCAGAATGAATCTGCCGCAGCGAAACGAGCGGCCAGGTTTCGCGTCCGTTTGTGACACCCAGCTTCCTGAGGAAGAGCTCGCGGTTGCGCTCGACCGCCGCGCGCGAGTCGTGTTGCGTGAACCCAAGATTCAGCGCCTTTCCGCCATACACGCGCGAGACCCCGCCGGGCCTTGTCGAAAACGCGTGCACCAGCCAGGGCAGTTGGCTCAGTTTTGGGGAATGGAGAAGTTGTAGTCTGTTCTTTGCGACGCGACGGCTCACCACCCATTGATCATACCGCGCAGGCCAAGGTTCGGTGGGCACAGGGGCTCGCCCCCTCTCAGGCGGGGCAGAGCCCCGCCGCCACCCGCCTTACTTCTTCTTCACAATCTCCGCGTCAATCTGGATTTTGACGTTATCCCCGACCATGGCCTCACCGGTCCCGAGAAGCTTGTTGTAGACCAGGTTGAAATCCTTGCGATTGATGGCGGTCGTCGCGGAAATTCCGCGGCGCCAATTGCCCCACGGATCGGTCAATTCCGGAGTAGGCCCATCGACGTCGAGCGTGACTTCGTGGGTGGTGCCGTGGATGGTCAGATCGCCGATCACCTGCAACTTCCCGCCGCCGCTCACAATCCGTTTGGACTTGAATTCGATGGTGGGGTACTTTTCAACGTCAAAGAAATTTGGGCTTCTAAGATCTTTGTCGCGTGCCTCGACTCGGGTATCGACCGAGTTGACGTCGATGCTGGCCGAGACCTGCGACTGCGTGATGTCTTTCTCGTTCAGGACCACGGTGCCCGTCACTTTCGTAAAACTGCCGGTGACGTTCGAGATCCCCAGGTGACGCACGGTGAACTGTGCAGTCGAATGGTTGGGGTCGATGGTCCAGGTCGCGGTTTGTGCAAGCGCCGATAGACTCGCGAGCAGGGCGATTGCAGAAACTGAACTGATTCTTCGGGCTGTTTTCAGCATGGCTATTTGGATGTCCTTTGGAGTGAGTTTTCCTGCGCCGGGAAACAAAATTGTCAGATGTGGCGGCGTTCGGAAAAGATGCAATAAAAACACGAAGGCCACGCAAGCCCGCGTGGCCGGGCGTGCTTTTCGCGCCTTCGATTTTATTCCTTACCGCCGACGATGCCGTTGGCGGTTTGTTCGGTGACGTGCTCCTCCTCGACTGGATTGATCGTAACGGTGGCCAGAATCTTTTCCAGCCTGGCAAAGACCGCGTCGAGGCTGACGTGCTCAATTCCACCTTCGGTGGCGAATCCTTCCGTGCGCAGGCCGAGGACGTATTCGTAACACGCTCCATTTTCGTAGCGATGGTAGTACTGCGTTTCGGCCTGCTCGATGGCGCTGGCGGAAAAGTTGGAAGTCGTCTCCATCTCGGATGAGCCGACTCGGACTTTCTCGGCGTCGACCGGCTCACCGTCGGCATTATCCGTGTCGACGAAAGCAAAGTGCTCGCACTGCTGCTCGGAGAGACCGCGATTGAGGTTCACGTTGAAGAAAGCTGACGCAAAATCGGTGCCGGGATACGAACCGCTTGGCACCGAAACGGTCGCGACCGCGACTCCACCGGGCTCGACAAAGTTCATCGGTACATCACCCGCGCCGGCAAGCAACGACTGCGCCTGGTCGCCGGATGTGAGAGCGAACTTCCGCGGATAGAGGAAGGAAACGCCGGAGTTGGGGTCGCGATAAAGGACGTCCGCGGGCCGCTTCTTGGGCAACTTTTTTGGGGCTGCGGGTGAAGCCGCGACCGTGGGGCTGGTTCCAAGTGCCGCTACCGCCGGTGGCGTCGCCGAAGCGGACGCGGGGCTCGAGACCGCAACCAGCGACGGGTTTGGGGATTGCTTCGAGCACGCGCTCACCTCGAGTAACAGCCCGAGAAGCGCGAAGCCGGCGACGGTCGTCAGTTTCTGCTGGCGGGACCAGGACGAAAACGTGGTTTCAGAAATGATGTTGCCCGTTTCATGTCGGGCGGAATTCCGATTGGCGGAGTTCTGATTTGCGGGATTATGGTTCGTCGATTTCCAAATG
>Ga0302324_100010218_pt1 | contig 19472 bp, 16 predicted proteins | sample Palsa_T0_1_FD_201949 | JGI IMG/M metagenome (GOLD analysis project Ga0302324, IMG submission 201949) | Peat permafrost microbial communities from Stordalen Mire near Abisko, Sweden - Palsa_T0_1 | ecosystem: Environmental > Terrestrial > Soil > Palsa > Peat permafrost | place: Sweden: Abisko...
CAGATCATCCGCATCCAGGCCCAAGCCCTCGGCGACTTGGGGCAGCGCGCGCTCCAGAATTTTGGGGTCATCCCGCAGCAGCAGGATGCTGAAGGAGGGATAGCTATCGACCAGCACCCGCCCTTCGCGGTCCAGCATGGTGCCGCGCGGGGCGATGATCGGAATCGACCTGACCTGATTTCGTTCCGCGAGGTCGGAATAGTGATCCGACTGGATCACCTGCAATTTCCAGAACCCGACCAACAGCAAAATAATAATAGCTACCGCCAGATACGAAATCAGCACCAGCCTGCCTTGCGGCAGCTTCTGGTCATTAACGAGCCATGGTGACAACGGAACTCCTAAGGCGGGCCTTCCCCCGGCCCTGCGGACATCTCACCGAATATCGCTCAGTGACTTGGCTGAAATTTCAACCTATCACCGGCATACCCACCGTGCAAGCGGCCTTGCCCTGAGCGTCAACCGCGTTTTGCGGATGTGCTTTCCGGCGGCCGTAACTCTCAAGAAGGTTTCCGCAAACGATCCAGCAGCGGAAACAGCAGCAGGCCCGCCGCGGTATTGATCAGCGCAGCGATCAGCAACTTGCTGCTGAAAAACGCCACCGGACGGTTCAGCAGCGCGCGCTCGATCACCGTGAGCACCGCTTGATGCACGTGAAAAAACAGAAAAATCAGCGCGGCCCGCGCCAGCGGATGCTCGGTATCGATCCGAGATCCAATGGATGACGCCATGTACCCTATGACCGTCTTGGCGATGCCGTAAGTGCCGATGGGCGTGTGGCTTACCGCATCCTGCAGCACCCCGATGGTTCCTCCCAACAACAAACCGGTAGCCGGATTTCGCCGGCTCAGCGCGAAATAAATGGTGATCAGCAGCGGCAACTCAAGAAATCCAACCCACGCCCCATATTTGTTGAGGAAAGCCTGCAGCACCAGCGCCAGGAACGTCGCCACCGAAATCGTTCCGCCATAAAACTTGTGAACTTCGATATTGGGTTCGGCGTGGGCGTATGCGTTCATATTCCGATCCTTACGGGTGCTCCGGGGTAGTTGCGGGCGGTTTCGCAACCGATTTCGTGACCGGCGGCGGGGTCGTGGTTGGGGCCGGCTTTTCGGGGGTGGCGACGCTCGGTGTTGCGGCCCCGGAAGTTGGCACGGGCGCTACCTCCGGCTCTGCTTTCCTTTGATTCGGCGCCTCGTGCCGGGAGAGCAGCACCAAGACTTCTTCCAAACGGTCCAGGCGCGCAGCGGGGCGAACGTCGATGGTCGCAAAAGGGTTGCCGTTCTTCGACTTCACCACCGTGCCGATCAGCAGATCCTTCGGAAAAATTTGATCTTCTCCGGACGTGAGGATTTCCTGACCCGGCGTCACTTTCTCTTCGTTGATCACGTAATCCATCAGCAGATAGGGCTCGCTCATACCCTTGATTACCCCGTGGGTGCGCGAGCCGGAAAACAGCGCGCCCACCCCGCTCTCGCGGTCGGTGATCAGCAGCACCTGCGAGGTATCCTGGTATACCTCCACCACTTTCCCCACAATTCCTTCCGGTGTGATCACCGCCATATTCTTTCGCAGGTGGTCCTGATCGCCGCGGTTGATGAAAATAGTTCGCGACGAGGCGTCCGCATTGGCTCCGATCACTTGCGCGGCTACCATCTGCACGTTGGGGTTGGCGGTGTGGAATCCCAGCAAGGTCGCCAGGCGATCCGCTTCTACCGCGCGGCTCTCCAACTCGCGATTGCGCAGTTGCAGCCGGCCGAGCTCGCTGTGCAGCCGGTCGTTTTCGACGCTGGTCCGCCGCAGGTCGATGTAGTGCCCCCACACCCCGTGAACGCTCGATATCATCCATGTTCCGGAACGTTGCAACGGAGTGAGGATGTCCACCGCCCACACCCGGACCAGGCGAACGTCGTGATCGCGCTTGATCTGGAATGCCAGCAGCAACACCTGCAGGCCGATCACGATGGCCAGCAACGTCAAGGGACGCTGCCGCGATGGTAGTTCGATCATGCTCATACGGTTGTGGCTCTCAACCGGGCTTCCCTCTGCGATTGAAGTGCGGTGCCCGGCCCTGAAGAATTCGCGCTGGACGAACTCGCGTCCTAAGCCCTTGCTGATAGTCACACAAAACGGATACGAATCGTTTGGCCCGAAACTCGTTAATCGATCGAAACCGCGCGCAACAGTTTGAAATCGCTGAGCATTTTCCCGGTTCCCAGCACCACCGACGCCAGCGGATCGTCGGCAATCGATACCGGCAGTCCGGTCTCTTCACGGATGCGCTTGTCGAGATTCTTGAGCAGCGCGCCGCCGCCGGTCAAAACGATTCCACGGTCGCTGATATCCGCGGAAAGCTCCGGTGGAGTGCGCTCGAGGGCCACCCGAATCGCATTGAGGATGGTCGAGACGCACTCGGCCAGCGACTCGCGAATTTCACTGTCGTCGATCGTCACCGTTCGCGGCACGCCTTCGATCAGGTTGCGGCCTTTTACTTCGAGCGTCAGCGGCTTTTCCAGCGGATACGCCGAACCGATTTCGATCTTGATGCCCTCGGCGGTGCGCTCGCCTACCAGCAGGTTGTACTTGCGCTTGAGGTAGTGCATCACCGCTTCGTCCATCTCGTTGCCGGCCACCCGCACCGACCTCGAGTAGACGATCCCGCTCATCGAAATCACCGCGATGTCCGTCGTTCCGCCCCCGATATCCACCACCATGTTCCCGGATGGTTCCTCGATGGGCAGCCCAGCCCCGATCGCCGCCGCCATGGCTTGCTCCACCAGGTACACCTCGCTCGCCCGCGCGCGATACGCCGAGTCCTGCACCGCTCGCTTTTCGACCGGGGTGATCTCGCTGGGCACGCCGATGACGATCCGCGGATGCACCAGCACCCGCCGGTTGTGGGCCTTCTGGATGAAGTAGGTCAGCATCTTTTCGGTGACCTTGAAATCCGCGATCACTCCGTCCTTCATAGGCTTGATGGCCACCACGTTGCCTGGCGTCCGCCCCAGCATCTCCTTCGCCTCGCGCCCCACCGCCACCACTTCGGAGGTGTTCTTATTGATCGCCACGATCGACGGCTCGTTGACGACGATCCCTTTACCTCGCGCGTACACCAGCGTATTCGCCGTTCCCAGATCGATGGCAAGGTCGGAGGAAAACAGGCTGAATACCGACCTCATGTTGTAACCGTTTTTCGTCACGTGCAGCTCCCCAAAGCAGCTTTTTTTCCGCAAACATCGGCTTCAACACTGGCACGCGGCCAACCGCCTCAGAGTTTACGGAATCAGAATATCGACTCGCTTGATCGCCGTTCCCCCGCGCCGGTTCTGCCCCATGATTACCAGCGTGTGGTTTCCGGAACTCATTGGTTCGGTGAAATAGTGAAAATGCCCGTCCTGGCGGATGTCCGCCACCTGTTGCCCGTTGATAATCAGCGCCGCTCCGCCCTCGGTGCGGCCGCTTACTTCCACCACGTTGCCGTGCAGCACGGTGTTGTCCACTTCCAGCAGCATCTCCTGCTCTTTGCCCTGCACCACCAGCGTGAATTTATATGGATCGCTCAGGTCGCTCACCGCGCCTTTATCGTCCACCGCGCGCACCCGCCAGAAATACTCACCGGGATCCAGGCCTGCCACGTCCGCCGAGCTGCTGGCCGTCTTTCGTTCCTGCACGATCTGCGTGAACATCGCCGTGGTGCTCACCTGCAATTGATACGACTTCGCGGTGTTCACCGCTTTCCACGAAAAATGAATCGATTCCTTTTTCGGGTTCGCCAGAATGATGGGTTGCAGATTCAGCGGTTCGAGCAAAGCCGGCGGGGCCAGCACCAGGGTCTTGGTCATTTCTCCGCCGGTGGGGAACGAAACTTTCTCCCACTGGCCTACGGCCACGCTCTGCCCGCCTCGATCGACTTCCGCGCCGCCTTCGGCTACCGTGATTTCCTGCTTCCGGGTCTTGGGATCGCTGCTCACCGCGGCCCGGCTGTTCTCGCGCAGCGAAGCCACCGCGTTTTCGAACGAAATATCGGCCGTGGAACCCGGCACGTTCCACGTCGGGGTCGACAAATCCACCGCGCCAGACTGGATATGCACTCCCACCCGGGTCGGCTGGTCTTGCGACACCAAATTTTCTTCAACCGTAACCAGCGTATCACCTTTGACGGTGTACGTTGTCCCGTCGGCGAACGCCACCCGCGCCACACCTTCTCCTCCGGTCTGGATCAAGTCTCCCTTATCCAGGGTCATCCGGTAGTCCGCGCTGGTCCATTGCACCGAATCCACTTTCTTCACCTGCACCTTCCCGTCCAGGTTCACAAACCGCGCCTGCTTTCCGCCTACCGCTCCCGATCCGGGGCTGTGCTTCATCAGCGAATCGGAGACCCGCTGCAAAATGTTGCTGGTTCTTTCCGGGAAAATTAGGTAGCACGCGGCCATCAAAATTCCAAACAGGATCACCAGATAAATGGCTACGGTTTTGTACGTTACCGTGTGCCAATAGACCTCCACCCGGTTGATTTTGGGCTTCTCGCCGATCGCAATTTTGTCGTTAAGCATACGAAAATAGGCCAGTTCTGAAACGTAGCACACGGGTTTGGACCTTTCAATAAACGCCCCGCAAGGGGTTGGGCAATACGATAATAGTGGTTCGTCGCGCCCCGCCATTTGCGGTCACCTGGCAGGGAACTGCCCGACAGCCGGGGGAGAACTCGGAGTATGAGAAGTTCGTGCGTTGCACGAAACGTTAGGAAACCAAAACGCTGTACTGACTTGGCCTTACCCGCGAACCAATGGTACGCTGTGGCCGGATTTGTTTGGAGTCCAACGCCGCGTTTACTATAATAGTTTGTTTCGGATAGACGTTCGGGCGCCTCGCCTTTCCGGTGCTGCCTTTTTTGCGTCTTCCAGATCCCAGGTCGCCCAAGAGAATATGCTGAAAACGATTCAGAACCGTAACACTATGGTCAAAGTGATCTTGGGCGTGGTGCTCGGGATCATTTGCCTCTCCATGGCCCTCACTCTCGGTGTGGGTAGCTTCGGCAATCTCGCCGATTCCGGTGATGCTCTCGCGCGCGTGGGTGGTGCGGACATCACCCAGAATGACGTGCAAACTCTTCTCGGCCGCATCTCTCGCAATCAGCCCATTCCTCCCATGATGCGTGACCTCTATGCCCGTAACGTCTTGGACCAACTGGTCCTGCAGAAGTCCTTGGAGCTCGAAGCCACGCGTCTCGGCATCCGCGTCACCCCGGAAGAGCAAGCCAATCGCATTAAGCTCATTTTGCCGACGGTATTCAATGGCGACACTTGGATCGGCAAGGATCGCTACGCCTCGGAAGTTCAGAACCGAACCGGCATGGGCGTCCAGGAATTTGAAGACTATGTGCGCCAGGCACTGCTGGAAGAGAAATTCCGCGAGCTGGTGACCGATGGCGTCCAGGTGACGCCCGCGGATATCGAGGACGAACTTCGCAGGAAGAACGAAAACGTCACCCTCGAATATGCGCTGGTCACAGCCAGCGACTTGGCTCCCACCATCAATCCCAGCGAAGCCGAGCTGGCCGCGTACTTCGCGAAAAACCAGTCCAAATACCAGGTTCCGGAGCGCCGCTCCGCTCGCTTCGCGCTGCTGGACCTCACCCAGCTTGTCCAAAAGGCGCAGCCTACGGATGCCGAACTGCACGAATATTACAACCAACACATCGGCCAGTATCAGGTCGAAGACCGCGTCCACGTCGAGCACATCTTGTTCAAGACCGTGGGAAAAACCGACGCGGAAAGCGCCGAAATTCAGAAGAAGGCCGCGGACGTCCTGCAGCAGGCGAAAAAGGGCGCCAATTTTGAGGATCTCGCTAAGAAAAACTCCGAGGATACCGGCACCAAGGATAAGGGCGGAGACTTGGGCTGGATCGTCGATAAGCAAACGGTTCCCGAATTCCAGCAGGCCGCTTTTTCTCTTCCCAAAGGCTCTATCTCGGACTTGGTGAAAACCAGCTACGGCTTTCACATCATCAAGGTTCTCGATAAGGAAAGCGCACACACCAAGGCGTTTGAAGAAGTCCGAAACTCCATTGTCCCGGTCTTGGTCGACGAAAAGCTAAATTCGCTCTCCAACGACATTTCCGCCAAAATGGCCTCGGCGATTCGCCAGTCCAACCGCCAGTCTCTCGACGATTTGGCCAAGAAGTTTGACCTGCGCGTGGGGGAAACCTCCGCGGCTTCCATTACTCAGCCGGTCGGCGAGTTAGGTGCATCGCCGGAATTGCACCAAGTGCTCTTTCAATTACGCGCCGGCGAGCTGAGCAGCCCGCTGCGCATCGACCGCGGCTTCGTGGTCGTCACCCCCAAGGACATCCTGCCCGCACACGCCGCCAGTTTGGCTGAGGTTCTTCCCACGGTGCTGGCGGACTACCGCAAGCAGAAATCTATCGAACTAGCCCGTTCCAAGGCCGAAGATCTGGCCAAGCGCGTGCAATCTGGCGCAACGCTGGAAACGGCGGCTAAGGAATTGGGTCTGGAAACGAAGGCCACCGATCCATTTACCCGGGTCTCCGCCAACGTCGGAGATTTGGGCCCCTCCAAGCCCTTTGCTCCGGCCTTCGGGATGGCCATTGGGCAAAACAGCGCGGCGGTTCCGTTGCAGGACAACTGGATTGTCTACCGCGTGGCATCGCATGCCGGGGTTACGCCAGGCGACTTGGTCGCTCAACATGACGCTCTTGAGCAGCAAATCAAGCAGACCAAACAAGACGAAGCGTTCGACGCCTTCCGCACCGCCCTCGAGGATCGTCTGAAGAAAGAGGGCAAGCTGACCATCAACGAGGCCGCCATGAAGAGCTTTACGAAAAGCTCGTAAAACTACGGATGCGGCTGTCGATCCCATCTTTAAGTCACTGAAAATACTAGCTTTAAAATTTCGTCATCCCCGTATTGAATTCCCGCCCCGCTTTTCGTTAAAATATTGCTATCTCCAGCGCCTAGCTCCGTCGCCAGCGGAGCAGATCGGGCAGCAGCCTCCCCCCTTTCGATTTTACTGGTGGGTTTCAGCCGGTTCAGGTCCTCGGTCTAGTGGTCCAATGATTGAATCAAGGTCACGTCTCATTTAGGGGTATTTCATGCGATATCAAACCGCAGCCGCTGGGACGCCCTTCCATTCGCGCCCGCGGGTCCGCTTACGTCGTAAAAAATGGAGAAAAGCTGTGAACGAAAAATCCAGTTCCAAAAACGATTACCGCTGCGCCATTGAGACGAACCAGAACGGCAAATATAACGTCCGGATCCGCGCCTATTTCGGGCGCAGCGGATGGAAGCTGCCCGTTTATTTTCGGGCATCTTCGTTTGACGCGGCGATGAAGAAGCTCGAATCCACCCTGCAGTTCTTGCAGCGGCACGAAGAGCGGCTGTGGTTTTGGGGCGTCGAGCGCAGCGACGATCCCAAGTTCGCCGGCGATTTGCTCGAGGATTTTGGCCTCAGCCTCGATCATCGCGCCGAGTTTCCGCAGCGCGCCGCAGCCATCGGCATTGCCCGCGAGCGCACCGTGCCGGCCGTCTCTCTGGCGCCGTTGCGGCGTTTGCTGGCGGAATCGCTCTCGGCGGGCCGCACCGCCTTAGCCAGTGATTAGCGTGGCGCCGCCATTCTTGGCGGCGAGGGTTCAGGCACGCTAGGGCTTCTACGTCCAAACACCCGGGCACGCCATGACGGGCAGGCCGAAGGCAGTGCCTGCTCCGGGCATGCGGGTTTTCCCGATCGATTTAGTCGTGATGAGTGGAAGCGCTGAGTTGCACCAGCGGATTGCCGGTGGGTCCCGCAGCCGTCGGCTTTAGCGTTTGCGGACTTCGCCAAAAATCCACCGCGGCGATCTGATGAACGCACGATACCGTGCACCGCGGCGCACACCCCTTTTCGGTGTAAAACTCACGATGCCGCTGCTCGTCGGTATACGCGGATAGCGGAATCCCCGGATAGCCTCGTTGCTGCGAACAGTAGTGCACCAAGCCGTCTTCGCAAATGTACAGGTAGCGCGAACCGGCGCGGCACCTCCACTGGTTTTCCTTGCCCTTAGCTATATTGTGCTGAAAATGGTTCACCCGGGCGAACGAGCCCTTGCCCATGGCCATAATCTGCTCGAAAATTTCCTGCTCCCGCGGCCCCAGCGGCTGCAGTTGCCCTTGCCCGTCGTGGATGATTCCCACCGTGGACGTAAACCCCAGTTGAACGGCGCGCTGCGCCACCGCCAAAGCGTCTTCGGGCTTACCGATCCCGCCCCCCAGCACGGAATTGATGTTGACGTGAAAGTCCGCATGCTCCGCCAGTAGTTTCAGCTTTTGGTCCAGCACCTTCAGGCTTTTCTTGGATACGTCGTCCGGCATCACGTTATCGATGCTGATCTGCAGATATTCCAGCCCGGCGCGGTTCAGCCGCGCGATGCGCCCGGCGGTAAGCAAGTATCCGTTGGTGATGATCCCGGCGATCGCCCCATTTTTGCGTATGCGCGCGATGATCGCGTCCAGCTCCGGATGCAGCAGCGGTTCGCCTCCGCTGATGGTGATCACCCCGGTGTGCATCGCACCCAAGCGGTCGATCCGCGCAAACATCTCCTCGGCCGGCACCGGACTCGAAAAGTCGTCGTATTCATTGCAGTAGGTACATGCCAGGTTGCAGCGCCGGGTAGGAATGATATGCACCAGCAAGGGATGCCGCGTGGATGCCAGCCCGCGCGCGATCATCCAGCCGCTACGCAAAGCGCGCCGCGCCGCCAGCAGCTTTCTCCGAATTTTCTTCCGAATCGCCATTTCGTGGGTAGCTCGACGCGCACCTGCCCCGGGGCGGTCGCGCGCACCAATATTATAACAAACGGGCACTCCAAACGCGTTGAGTCCTCACTCGGGATACCCCGCTCCCGGCGTGCCTTAGCAGCGCCCTTCAGCCCCAGAATTCCTCAATCCTGGGTACGGGGTGCACTAGACATCCAGGCCGGAAGGATAGTACTGTCTGGCTCCCACTCAGAGGGCTTCGATTTTCGAAGAGATGTGGAGAGAGGCGAACCGGATGATTCAGCAATCTTCGCAGAGTTCTTATAACGGAAGTCACTACCCGGGCGTTCTTTGCCTGCATTGCCGCCAGGTAATTCCGCTGCCCGCGTCGGTCGCGCGCCTGAAGGCCGAGCCCGCGGAATCACAAGAGAGCTTGGGCGAACCCAATCCAACGGTTTTCACCCTGCGCTGTGGCGGCTGCCAGAAAGAAGCACCCTACCACCTCACCGAAACGATCGAATTCGACGGTGTCCCCGCTCCCAACGGTGGCCGGACTCGCCCACGCCCGGTGCCCTGGCGTCTTCGTTCGATCTCCAAGGCCGCTGGAAGCTGAAGCTCGCACTGGATAGTTCTCTCCAGGCCACCGTTGTGGCACAGCGGCTCGCGGTGCTGCCCAAAAACGCAAACGCTTGGCGAACTCATCCGCACGAGCAAATCTTGCGACTCAAGTGGTTTCAGCTTCGGGATTTTGTCCGCCACCAGTGGGTTGTGCCACCAGACGGCGAGGTAGGAAGAATCAATTAGTCGCGGATGCGCCGCGACGGCCGCTCCTGCATGAACACAATGCCAATTCCGTTTTGTTCCCCGTGCGGGCCGGAGTCTCGATGCACCACCGTTCCGCGCATAGACATCATGCTATTCGGCTGCCCGTTGTTTGCCGTCTCGATGCACAACTTCACTTCCGATTGCAGCCGCGGCCGGTTCTGCAGCGCCACGAACGCCCCGTGCAGGCTGATATCTTTCAGCACCACCTGCTCTTCGAATTCCGATCCGTCTTCCGCCTGGCCCGAAATGATCGCGGGGAAATTCACCGGGCGCCGCTGACTCACCCGCGTGTCCCGCATGCTGATCGTCGTTTTCTTGTGGCGCATACGGACGGACATTCCTTCCGTTGCCGCCCAGGAGTTCGGAAATTCCTGGCGCGCCGCCTGCAAGAATCCGTCGACGGTTTTGTCGCAGGAATCGGGATCGTGGTGGAACAGGATCAGATTCTTCACTCCGGCGTCGCGCGCCACTTTCACGCCTTCCAACCAACTCGAGTGTCCCCAGCCTCGGCGGCTGCTCGCCAGTTGTTCCGGCGTGCACTGCGCATCGTGGATGTAGACGTCCGCGCCAGCCGCCAGCTCCCGCAGGTTGGCGTCCAGCTTGGGGTCGCCGGGCTCGTTGTCGGTGGCGTACACCACCACCCCGGCCGGCGTCTCCAGGCGGTAGCCCAGGCAGCCCTGCGGATGGTTCAGCCAGCAAGTCGTGATTTTCGTGCCTTCCACTTCGAAACGGTCGCCGCCGGAAATCTCCCGAAAATCGCGCGTCGCCGACATCATGCTGACCGGGACCGGGAAGTACGGTCCCGAAAGCTGCGAGGCGAGCACCTGTTTCAAGCTGTCTGGTCCCAGGCACTCGGACTGGAAACTGTAAAAATGGAAGTTATTTTGCGGCTCAAAAAACGGATGGAAAAACGGAATGCCTTGCACGTGGTCCCAATGATAATGCGTCACCAGCACCGAGGCTTCGATCGGGCTCACTCCCAGCGTCGAAGCCCAGTGGTTTCCCAGCATGCGCAGCCCCGTTCCGCAGTCGAAAATAAACCGCGTCCCATTGGGTGCCGCGAATTCGACGCAGGGCGTGTTTCCGCCATAGCGCCAAGTTTCGCGATCCACGGTGGGTGTGGAACCACGCACTCCCCAGAAAACCAATTTGGCATCCGAGTCAGACATACTTGAATCGCCTGGACTTATTGGCGGAAACCCAGCTCCGAGACGCATTTCCGCAGCAAACCGGCCCTCTGTAATTGTCAGTGGGGGTACTAGTGAAGTCAATTGTGTTTCGCCAAAGTGTTCCAATTGTGCCAGTACTAGCTACGCGTCGTTGCGACCTGCATCAGCCGTCTTCCGATGCGTGCGGCGCGGGCCTATTGCGGGTAATATCTAGAGGCATGCACGATCACGCCCACGGCGGCCATTCCCACGGTCTCCACGACGACGGACACGCTCACTCCCACGGTCTGACTGGACCGCTCAGTCTCGTGCTGGGCCTGGCCCTGCTGGCCAACCTACTGCTGGTGATTGTCGAATTCGTGGCCGGCTACATGGGGCATTCCATTGCGCTGGTCAGCGACGGCGTCCACAACCTCACCGATGTCCCCACGCTGGCTCTTTCCTGGTTCGCGGCGCGCCTAGCGACGCGGCCTCCCACCCCCGAAAAGACCTACGGCTACCATCGCGCGGGAATCCTGAGCGCTTTCGTAAATGCGCTGCTGCTTTCGCTGGTGGCGTTTTTCATCGTGTACGAATCGTACTTGCGCCTGCGTCATCCGGTGGCCGTCCAGTCGTCTCTGATGTTGTGGGTGGCGCTGATCGCGCTGGTCGTAAACGGCGGCATTACCATCGCGCTGGTCGGGGGCCGGCGGGACCTGAACCTGCGCGCCATTCTTCTGCATTCTTTCGGTGACGCGCTCTCCAATGTGGCGATCATGGCCGGCGCCATCGTCATTCACTTTTTCGGTATTCCCTGGGTCGATCCGGCCATCGGCTTGGTGATTGGCGCGCTGGTGCTGTGGTCCGCCGTCGGCATCATTCGCGAATCCGTCCACATTTTGCTGGAAGGGCTGCCGCGAAATATCCGCCTCGAAGACGTGGCCCAGGCCCTCCTCAAGATCAAAGGAGTGCAGGAAGTTCACGACATCCACATCTGGACGCTGGGAACCGATCTTCAGGCGCTTTCCTGTCACGTGCGCGTCCCGGACATGCACATGGAAGAAAGCGAAAAGATACTCGAGGAAATCACCGCGTGCCTCGCGCACGAATTCCAGATTCAACACAGCACCGTCCAATTCGAGCGCGCGGGCCTAATCTCCGGTGGCCTGTACATGCCCGAACCATTGCGCGGCCGCTAGATCACACGGCGCAGCACACGTGGTGCGCTTTTTCCAAAGCCTCGGAGTTCAGATCTGCGCAGTGCGCCCCGCTGGGACCGGCGCGGTCTTCATCTGTTGCAACTATCTTGCGAATGGAGAATTAGCGGGAGAGAGACCCGCGTAGTTGTCGAACGCGGAAATACCGCCAGAAACTTCAAAATTCCGAGTAACGCAGGAACGCTAGAGCTGGAACGACGCTCCGCTCGCTTCGTTCACCCGCTGCGTCTCTGCCACATCGATGTTCGCCACCGCTACGAAATGCCGGACGCCATCCTTGGTCACGTAGACGACGCGGTCACCCTGACGCGTATAGGCCACCGCGGCAGCCTGCTTTCCGTCCTTGAACACCAACGTAAATTCCCCAACGTCAGGCAGCTTGGCCTCGGGTTCCGCCGCGGGTTCGGTGTCCGCGGTGTTGTTCCCGCCCTGCGGGGATGGTTGCAGAACAATAATCTGGGGCTGCGGCCGGTCCGTGTTTGCAGGCTCGTTCGTTGGTTCGTTCGAATCGGCCTGTGGGGCGGAGGAATCCTGCGAATAATAGCCGCCCGCTCCCCAATATACCGGCACGAAACTGGTTCCGCGCGCGTAGCCTGCTTCCCGCGCCGCGAGCGCCACCCGCGCTTCGGTCACCGGATCGATCAGCGCTTTGATCGCCAGATCCTGATCCGCGGCGGAATTTCCGAAGTCGATCGCGCCCAGTGGGTAATTGTACCCGCCGTACGCAGCATTCGCCTTAACCGAGCCGCCGCCACTCCGGCCGTTGTTCGATCCATCGGTGGATCGGTTCGGTCGCGCGGTGTTGTGGGTGGCGGTCTTGCCGGATGACGGGGCTTGATGGAAATTCAGATTGGTAAACGAAACGTGCGCCGAGGGAGCTGGCGCCGCCGCAGGTGCCGACCCGGGGCCATGCTGAGCCCAAGCAGAGCCAGAGACGCCTAGCGACAACACCACTGCGACCGCCCAAGTCGTTGCAGTTCTCATGGATGACCCCCATCGGCTACCGCGCCCTGCGCCTACCTAATAAGATGCCCAAGCGAGCCCGCTGGTTTCTTTGTGCATTCTAATCCCAACCGTTGCACATTTCATTGTGCATTCGCAGGGCCCGGCTGGGCGCTTCCGCTTCCCGGACCACCATCTGGACGGAGCAACGCGCGGGAATCGGTCCTGGCGTGCTTACAACCTCCACGCCACCCACTGCGGGGAGCTCTCCCCCTCAAGCGGCCTCTTCCAGGGCGGACAGACTCCAGCGTCCGGGAGGCGGCGGGCAGCTTGCGTCGCAAGGCGCCGCCTACACGCAGGGCATCGGGCGGATTCGATGGGATCGCTTTGCCGGTTGCGCTGGTTGTGTTATAAACTTGCCCGCCTGTGGATTCAGGCACGGACCTCGAATGATTCATTCGGACAGGGCGCAGGAACGACAGCCTCACGCGGGCGATTCGGTATGTGACGCTCAGAACAGCAATCCCATGCTATATTGCCCGGTCTGTACGAAGCGGTTGGAATCGCGCAAGTGCAAGTTGATTTGCGAGAGTTGCGGGTACTATATGTCCTGTTCCGACTTCTACTGACGCGCAACACAGGGCTCGTCGCGGATTGAGGTAACGTTCAATTTCATCGGTTGGCCTGGAGGGGAAACAGTGGCACTCAGAATCACGGATCGGGAAGCGAGTGGAGTGACCGTCGTCGAGATCGAAGGACGCATTGTGCTCGGCGAGGAAAGCAATTCGTTCCGCGAGCACATCAAGTCGTTGCTCGCCGCGGGGAAGAAGAAAATCGTGCTGAATCTGGCCAACGTCAGCTACATCGACAGCGCCGGCTTGGGTTCCCTGGTGGCTACCTTCAGCAGCGCCAAGGGTCAAGGCGCCACCCTGAAGCTCGCCAATCTTGGCAATAAATTCAAGGAAGTCTTGCAGGTCACCAAGCTGATGACCGTCTTCGACGTCTACGATAACGAAGCGGCCGCGGTACAGAGCTTCGGCAACTAAAACCCTTGGGCGGAAGGTTTTTCAGGATTTCTGCGGCGCCGGTTTCCGGCGCGCGCGGAGTTCCTTCCGCCTGATATGTTCCCGCACGTCACTACGTTTCCGCGGATCGTACGTCAACGCGTTCCCGCGCGCTAATAACGGTAGTTCGCAATCCCGCTCAAAAGCTTGGGATAGAAGTCCGTGGATTTTTGCGGCATCACATCGCCGCCCAGGGCGATGTCCGCCACTTCCTGCACGTCCACCGGATTCAGCAGAAATGCGATTTGCGCGTCGCCGCTGTTCACCGCCGCGAGCGCCGCATCCATTTCCCGTTCGTAGGTGACGTTCAGTTCGGCGCTTACCGCTTCGGGCGTGATGCCCAGGCCTTTTTCGAGCAGCAGCCGATGTAACAGCACCACGTCCAGCTCGCGCACCGGCGCCGGAACATCCGGGACGAGCTGTTCGAGGTTGGCGTCGCGGCGCAGCGCGAAAAGGTAAAACGCGCCGCCGCCGGCGTAAACTCCGATCGCGTTGCTGCTGCGGCCGCGCGCCGCGAGATCCTTTTTGAATTCAGCGTACGCCGTGGTTCTTTCCCCCGCGTTGGCGAAGGGATAAGCAAACCAGTCAAAATACCGCTTGGCGTCCTGATCCTTCAGCTTTTCGAAGTTAAAATCTTTCACGTTTCGGACCACGCGGTGCGTCGGCAATATCAGCAAGTCCTTGGCCTGGGTGTTGAAGAGCGTCATCATCGCGAACTCGAACGGAGCTTTGTCGTCGCCGGTACCTTCGCTGTCTCGCAATTCGTTGCGGAACGCCAGAGCGGTCTCGTAGCGGTGGTGGCCGTCCGCGATCACCAGCTTCTTATCCGCCAAGGCCGCGGTGATGCGCTTGATCACCGTGTCATCCGTCAACGGCCACAAGCGATGCACTACGTCGTATTCGTCGCGGATTTCCACGGCGGCGGGTTTCCGCGTGGCGATTTGCAGCAAACGATCGATTCCGCCGGACTCATCTTCGTACAACATGAAGAGCTGTCCGGTTTGCGTGCGCGTGTGCCGCAGCAGCTCCAGCCGGTCGGCCTTCGGCCCCGCGAGGGTGCGCTCGTGCCGGTGCACGATTTCGGCGTCGTAGTCTTCAATTCGCCCTAGTGCGATCATGCCGGTGCGGGTGCGCCGTTTCGACGTCAGCGGATCGGTGAATTCCTGCGCGTAGACGTACACCGCCGGTCGCTCGTCCTGGGCCAGGATTCCCTCAGCGGTCCACTCGTCCAGCTTCTGCGCCGCCCGCGTGTAGACATTGGAGTCCGCCGTATCGCCCGGCTCGCTTTTGCCTTTTTCCACCACGATCAGGTTATACGGGCTGGCCGCATAGTATTTCTGCTGCATCGCCGGCGAGATTTTGTCGTACGGCTGGGTCAACACCTTCTGCAAATCGACCTTGTCAGCGTTGTAGCGGTATGCGCGAAACGGAATGATTTCTGCCATGAGTCCCTCAGGGAGATTTTCGAAGTATTGATTCTAGCGGAGCCGGCCCGGATTTCGATTTCGATGCTTGCCTTCCGGTGTTCAATGAGTAGCGCAAACGCACGGCGTCAACTTTGTCTGCGCTACTAGACTATCGTATCCTGTTGTTTCTGGCGCGGAATTCCGCTGGTCCGGCCGTTACCGGTTCCCGTCACCCATATGAACCTCCATACCCATGCACTCTCGGATTGCCGCGTCCTGGTGTTTGATCTCGATGGCACCCTCATCGACTCCAAGCAGGATCTGGTCGTCTCGGTTAACGCCGTCCGCGCCCATTTCGGGCACAGCGACCTCGACGCCGAAAAAGTTTCCGAGTACGTGGGCGACGGCGCGGCCATGCTGGTTCGCCGGGCCCTCGGGGAGGCTGCCACCGAGGCTGACGTGGAAGCCGCGTTGCACTTTTTCATTCAGCACTACCGCGCACACATGCTCGCGCACACCTTGCCGTATCCGGGCGTGCGCGAAACACTCGAAGCCCTGTCGCCCCGGCCGATGGCCGTGCTCACCAACAAGCCGGTCCGAATTAGCCGCGACATTATTCACGCGCTCGGTCTCTCCCGTTTCTTTTCCTGCGTCTACGGCGGGGACAGCTTTGACCGCAAGAAGCCGGATCCGATGGGCCTGGAAGCCATCCTTCGCGAACTCGGCGCCGCGCCGCGCGAAGCGATGATGGTGGGCGATTCCGACGTGGACATCAAAACCGCCCGCAATGCCGGCACCTGGGCCTGCGGCGCAACCTACGGTTTTCAAGCCGAGCGGCTAACCGCCTGCGCTCCCGATCTGCTGCTCGATCGTTTTGAAGATCTATCCCGCCACCTCGCGATCCCCGCGGCATCGCGCCCGACCAAGCGACCCTGAGATATTTTGGTGCGTCCGGCTGGAGTTTCGCTCTTTTCAAAGAAGTGAAAACGCGTTTTTTTCGCGATTCAGAGTTTTTATGCCATTTAGAATCAGCTACATAGGCGACCAGCGGAATGCAGTGAGACTCCTCGGAAATCGGCGGGTTCGGCTCGATGTTGGGGCGGCATCACGACTGGGCATTCGTGGGTGGTTCATTGCCCCCACTCCTCCTCATTCCATCGCAAAGCTAGCACTGTGGGAGCGGAGTTGGAAGGGATTGGTTCGGTGGAACCGGCGGCGCCAGGTGAGGCTGGTTACTACGACGCGGGTACCCCAGGGCGCCCGATGTGCACGCAAGGGTATTGAGTTGGCAGATTGTGGCCGCGGACGATATCTTGCCGCCAGCGGCGCAATGGCGGGCTTTAGGATCTTGAAAGTTGTGGGACGCCGGCGTTCGCTTTTCCGAAGGTCTTTTCGTACCACTCCCAGGTGCGCCGCAACCCTTGCTCGAAATTCACTTTGGGCTCGTAGCCAAGGACTTTTCGGGCCTCGGTGATGTCGGCTTGCGAGTGCAAGATATCGCCCGTGCGCGGCGCCTCGTATTTCGCGATGGCGTTTTTTCCGGAGATCTTGCCTAGCGTCTGCAACACCTGGTTCAGCGTGATCCGCGCGCCGGTGCCGCCGTTGAACACTTTTCCCGAAGCTCCCGCCGCTTCGCACGCGCGCAGGTTCAGGTCCACCACGTTCTCGATATAGGTGAAGTCGCGCGATTGCTCGCCGTCGCCATAGACCTGCGGCTGCGCGCCTTCCAGCAACGCCAGGCTGAAGCGCGAAAGCACTCCCGAGTATTGCGAGGTGGGATCCTGCCGCGGTCCAAACACATTGAAATAGCGCAGGGAAACATTCTCGAGGCCATACACCCGCCCGAAAACCTGGGCGTACAATTCGCCGACGTATTTGGTGACACCGTAGGGAGAAAGCGGCGTCGCTTGCATGGTTTCCACTTTGGGCAGAGTGGGAGTCTCTCCATACGCCGAAGATGACGCCGCATACACCAGCCGCTTCACCTTGGCATCCCGTGCCGCCACGAGCACGTTGAGCGTGCCATCGATGTTTATCCGGTTGGTTTCCACCGGATCTTTCACCGAGCGCGGCACCGAGGTGCGCGCCGCCAGATGAATCACGTAGTCCGCGCCGCGGGCGGCTTTGGCCACCGCTTCCGGGTCGGTAATGCTCCCGCGCACGAAATCGATCTTGCCGCGCACTCCGGCCAGGTTTTCTTCTTTTCCAGCGGAGAGGTCGTCCAGCACGGTAACCGAATGCCCGCGCCGCAATAGCTCATCTACCGTGTTGCTGCCGATAAATCCGGCGCCGCCCGTCACCAGGTAACGCATGCGCAATGCCTCCTTGATAGGTTGGAGCCGAGTGGCGATTTCGCCCGATCGCACCACGAAGTTATGGTGGGCCGCGTGTTTTCGAGTACGTTTAAATAGTAGTGTGCGGAGTGTGCTCGCGGCAAGCGAGAAACTGAGCGGCTTTCGTGTTCTGCAACTCGCTCTTGTGCTGCGATAGGGCTTCCAACCGTAGAAACTACGGAAAGGACAAGCCGTTGAACCGTAGAATTGTCGAGTTAGGCTTTCGGCAGTGGGACTTTTGTCCGACGCGAGTCTCGGGCGACGAATTGGCTTGGGATGCCGGTGGTGGTTACATTTGTGGTTTGGAGGATTTGGGGATGGGAGTTTTTTGCCGACACGAGTGTCGGGGCTACAACGCTGCTGGTTGCGTTATGCGGGAAGCGAGGAACGGCCCAACAGGAGAAACTACGTCTCTGGAATTACCCAATCGTCCGGGGGAAAATCGATCTGCCAGAACGTCGGCGCGGGTTTCACAAATTCCAGCCCCATCTGTGTTTTGCCGGCCTGCACATTTCCGGTATAGACCACCCGGCATTCCTGAGACTTCTTGGTGATTTTGTGGGTGACCACGATGCGCTGGTCCGCGCGCAGCGGGGTGATAATGGCAATCAACGCTCCGTGCGCGTTCACTACCAGGGTTCGCGTTTCTTCTTCGAACTTTTTGCCGTCGGTGCCGATGCCGCTGAGCACCACCGGCACGCTGAGCAGCACGCGCATGCTGCGGCGCCGGCCGGTTTCCTGGGCCCAGCTACCCGAGGGCGCTTTGTGAGGCATGATCATGTCTTTCACCATAGCGGCATCATTTGAACTACGCAGCCGATCTCTTCTTCCGTGACGCTAGTGAGTCAAGTTCCGGATGGTTACCGTGACGATTTATGCGATCCCCCGGCCCGAAGACGCTAGCACAGCACGATCTTCTCCCGGCTGCCCGCCACACGGCGCGTCGCGTTGCGGGTATCCACCACTAGGCGCGACTTCTCGACGATCATGTTGTAGTCGTAACTGGTGTGGTCGGTCGCGATCAGCACGCAGTCGTATTTTCCGAGCGTTTCCGGGGTCAAAGCGGTCGAGCGCAAGTGTGAAAAATCGTAGTGCCGCATCTTGTGCAGCGCCGCAAAGTACGGATCGTTGTAATCCACGTGGGCGCCGCGGTCGGTGAGCAACTCCAGCAGCTTCAGCGACGGCGATTCGCGCAGGTCATCCACATCCTTTTTGTACGCCACACCCAGCATCAAGATGCGCGAGCCTTTCAGACTTTTCTCCCGTCCGTTCAGGGCTTCCGCGACGGCCTGCACCACGTGGTACGGCATGGCGGTATTGATTTCTCCCGCCAGCTCGATGAAGCGCGTGGCGAAATCGTACTCCCGCGCTTTCCACGAAAGGTAATAGGGGTCCACCGGGATGCAGTGCCCGCCCAGGCCGGGACCGGGATAAAACGGCATGAACCCGAATGGCTTGGTCGCGGCGCTATCGATCACTTCCCAGATGTCCAAATTCATGCGCAGGCTGAGCTGCTTCAACTCATTCACCAGTGCGATGTTCACGCAGCGAAAAATATTTTCGAGCAGCTTGACCATCTCCGCGGCTCGCGTCGACGACACCGGAATCACCTTCGACACGATCTGCGAATATAGCCCCGCCGCTGCTTTCCCGCTCGGCGGATTGATCCCGCCGACCACTTTGGGAATCTGCGCCAATCCATACTGCTTGTTGCCCGGATCTTCGCGCTCCGGCGAAAACGCCAGGAAGAAATCGGTGGCGATTTTGTCGTCCTTCTCGCTCTTGGT